>Ga0326726_10000676_pt1 | contig 31085 bp, 15 predicted proteins | sample MHFenrmetagenome_2_FD_207603 | JGI IMG/M metagenome (GOLD analysis project Ga0326726, IMG submission 207603) | Lab enriched peat soil microbial communities from Michigan Hollow, Ithaca, NY, United States - MHF15MN | ecosystem: Environmental > Terrestrial > Soil > Wetlands > Peat | place: USA...
GAAGCGGGCGGCGCTCCGCGCCGTTTTCATTCCAGCCTCGCGGCCCAGACGGTGCTGCACGAGCGCCAGTGACTCCACGAGAACGTAATTGTGCGTCAGGATCGCGGAGCCGTCGGCGAGCAAGGCGCCGAAGCGCTCGACGGCCACCGAGTGTCTGGGATCTGACCGGTCGGCCAAGGCATAGATGGCCGACGTGTCGAGGAAGATCACGGCCTCGTCTTCTTCTGCAAGGCCTTCGCGAGGGCCTCGTCGTGGCGCTCGGAGACCGGGGCGAGAGCTCCCTGTTCCGACTTCCCGGCGCCCACGAACTCGAAGTCCCGCAATTTCCGACGGGCCGGCCTGCGCGGCCGCCTGTCGAGCGACCGGTTGAGCGCGTCCCGGATGACCGACGCCAGGGACGTTCCCTGCTCATAGGCCTTGCGCCGCAAGATCTCGTGCATCTCTTCGTCGAGTTGAATCTGGGTGCGCCGCATGAAGAAATCATACATCATGACGTCATGATGTCAGGTGGCTTCGATCGGCCTCAGCGCGCCACGGCGAGGAAGAGGCCGGCCACGCAGAGGACGAGCCCGAGGGCGTTGACGCCCGACAGGCGCTCGTGGAAGACGAGCAGGCCGATCGGGACGAGCATCGCGGCGACCGCCGCGTTCGCCACGGCCGCTCCGACACTGACCCTCCAGCCGGCGCGGTAGGCGAGGAGAAAGCCGAGCTCGACGCCGACGATCGAGACGCCGATGGCGGCACTGGCCCAGTTGAGCTCCCGCAGGCTGCGGGCCGCCGGCATCCGGAGCGGGAAGAACGGCAGAAGGGCGAACGTGCCGAGAAGGGCCACGCCGTAGCTCACGGCGAGCGACGCGACCGGCGGCGCCCCGGCCGGAATCGACTTCTGCGCCACGTGGTAAAGCACCGTCGAGAGCACGACGATCGCGACCGGCCAGATCATGCAATCCCTCCCTCGTCCTCCAACACGCGCCGCCGCGCGGGAGTTGCGCCCTAGACGGCGAAGTACCGCGCCTGGGGATGGTGGAGAACCAGCGCGGAGACCGACGCCTCGGGGTCCATCATGAAACCCTCCGTCAGCTCGACGCCGATCCTGCGGCCATCGAGCAGGCGAAAGAGCGTGGCCTGGTCGGCGAGCTCCGGGCATGCGGGGTATCCGAAGCTGTAGCGCTTGCCGCGGTAGCGGCCCTGGAAGCGGTCGAGCATCGACGTCCCGGGTGGATCGGGGAAGCCCCACTGCGCGCGCAGTCGGCCGTGCAGCCACTCCGCGGCCGCCTCGGCGGTCTCGACGGCGAGGGCCTGGAGGGCATGGCACAGCAGGTACTCGCCGGCGGCCTTCAGCTCGTCGGCGCGCGACCGCACGCCCTCGCCGGCCGTCGTGATGAAGAGCGCGATGGAATCGGCCGGCGCGCCCTTCTCGCCGGGATGGACGAAGTCGGCCAGCGAGAGCCGCTCGCCCGCCACCTGGCGCGGAAACGTGAAGCGCGCCTGCCCGCCGCCCGGCGCCGTCACGACGAGCGTGTTGCCCTCCGAGCGCGCCGGGAAGTATCGGTACATCGCCCGCGCCGAGAGCCACCCCGCGGCCTGGACCCTCGCGATCACCTTCTCGAGCTCGGCGAGCTTCGGGTCGCCCGCCTCTTTCAACCTCCAGTAGCTGCCGCGCAGCCCGAGGTGCTTTGCGTAGAGCATGTGCGGATTCAGGAACGGCCAGACTTCTCCGAGGTCGAGCTGCGGGAGGACGTGTTCTTCCCGGTCGGGCGGCGGCAGCGGCTCGGCAAGCGCGACCTCCGTCGAGCGTACGGCCGGCGCCGAGAGGGGGATCTCCTCGTCGGGACGCGCGGTCGCCGCGATCGCGGCGCGCCGCTTGTCGGCCTCGGCGGCGAGCTCTCCGCGCGCAGCCTCGCCCGAGAGAATGCGATCGGCCAGGGCGAGCCCGCGCATCGCGTCCTCGGCGTAGGCGACGAGGCCGCCGTACGCGGGGGCGATCCGGTGGTCCGTGAACTTCTGCGAGAGGGCCGCGCCACCCACGAGCATCGGCGCGCGGACACCCGCCGTCGTGAGATCCTGCGCCGTCGTCACCATCTGCTGGGCGCTCTTGACGAGAAGGCCCGACAGGCCGATGAGATCCGGCCGGTGCTCGCCACAGGCCTCGACGAGCCGCTCGGGCGGGACCTTGATGCCGAGGTTCACGACCTCGTAGCCGTTGTTCGAAAGGATGATCTCGACGAGATTCTTGCCGATGTCGTGGACGTCGCCCTTGACCGTCGCGAGCAGGACCTTGCCCTTGCGCGATCCGGTCGCCTTCTCCATGAACTTCTCGAGGTGGTTGACGGCCGCCTTCATCGCCTCGGCGGACTGCAGCACCTCGGCCACGATCAGCTCGTTCGCGTTGAAGAGACGGCCGACCTCGCGCATGCCGTCCATCAGGGGCCCGTTGATGACGTCGAGCGGTTTCATCCCGCCCGTGCGCACCGCCTCGAGGTCTTCGACGAGGCCTTCCTTCGAGCCCTCGAGGATGTAGCGCGGCAGCCGCTCGAGCGGTGTGCCGGCGCGCTCGCGCGGCTTCTTCGGCGCCGAGCCCTTCGCCTTGAAATAGCCGGCAAACGCCCCGACCGGGTCCGCGCCCCGGTTGTAGAGGAGGTCTTCGGCGAGCCGCTTCTCCTCGTCCGGAATCGACGGGTACCGGACGATCTTCTCGGAGTTCACGATCGCGAGGTCGAGCCCCGCTCGCGTCGCGTGGTACAGGAAGACGGAGTTCAGGACCTCGCGCCCCGACTCGGGCAGCCCGAAGGAGACGTTCGAGATCCCGAGGATCGTCTTCGACTCCGGAAAGGCGGCCTTGATGAGCCGGATGCCCTCGATCGTCTCTTCCGCGCTTCCGACGTACTTCGCGTCGCCCGTCCCGCAGGGAAAAACGAGGGGGTCGAACAGAATGTCTTCGGCCGGGACTTCGTACTTCTCGGTGAGGAGCGTGAAGCTGCGGCGGGCGACCTCGAGCTTGCGCTCGCGCGTCACGGCCATGCCGTTCTCCGGATCCTCGTCGATCGTCCCGACCACGAGCGCGGCCCCGTACCGCCGCGCGAGCGGCACGACGGTCTTGAAGCGCTCCTCGCCGTCCTCGAGGTTGATCGAGTTGAGAATGGACTTGCCCTGGCTCCACTTCAGGCCCAGCTCGAGCACTTTCGCGTCCGTCGAGTCGAGCATGAGCGGCACCTTGACCATCTTCGTCGCGCGCTCGAGGAAGGCGTTCGCGTCGGCGGCTTCGTCGCGGTCCGGATCCTGGAGGCAGACGTCGATGACCTGGGCCGCGTTCTTCACCTGGGCCCGGGCGATCTCCGCGGCCGCCTCGAACTGCCCCTCGGCGACCAGGCGCTTGAACTTGCGGCTGCCGAGAACGTTGGTGCGCTCGCCGACGAGCACGGGCCGGTTGTCGACCTCGACCTCGAAGGCCTCGATCCCCGAAACCAGCGTCCGCGTGTGGATCGCCGGCCGCCGCGGCTTCTTGCCCTCGGCCGCCGCGGCCAGCGCCCGGATGTGCGCGGGACTGGTCCCGCAGCAGCCTCCCACGATGTTGACCCAGCCCTCGGCCATGAACCGTTCGAGCTCGCGGGCGAGCGTCTCGGGCGTCTCGCTGTATTTCCCGTCCGCGTCGGGCAGGCCGGCGTTCGGGTAGCAGGAGGTCCGCGTCTTCGCCAGCGCCGACAGCGTGCGGATGTGGTCCGTCATGAACTCCGGGCCGGTCGCGCAGTTGATGCCCACCGACAGCAGCGGCGCGTGCATGATCGAGGTGTAGAGCGCCTCGACGTCCTGGCCGGCGAGCATCGTGCCCATCGGCTCGATCGTCACCGATGCCATGACCGGCGTTCGCCAGCCGACCTCGGAAAAAGCCTGCTCGACGCCGATCAGGCCCGCCTTGAGATTGCGCGTGTCCTGCGTCGTCTCGAGCAGCAGGACGTCCGCGCCGCCGGAGAGCAGTCCGATCGCCTGCGTGCGGTAGTGGACGATCATCTCGTCGAACGTCACGCCGCCCGTGACCGTCATCGCCTTCGTCGTCGGACCCATCGAGCCCGCGACGAAGCGCAGCCTGCCGGGCGTCGAGGACGCGGCCGCCGCCTCGCGCGCGAGCTCGGCCGCGCGGCGGTTGATTTCGATCGTCTTGTCCGTCAGGCCGTACTCGGCGAGGACGAGGGGCGTGCCTCCGAAGGTGTCCGTCTCGACCATGTCGGCGCCGGCGGCGAAGTAGTCCGCGTGCATCCGGCGCACGAGGTCGGGCCGCGTCAGGACGAGGTTTTCGTTGCAGCCTTCGAGCTCGGGCCCGCCGAAGTCGGCGGCGGAGAGGTCCTGCGCCTGCATCCAGGTCCCGGTCGCGCCGTCGAGCACGAGGATGCGTTCGGCGAGGAGCTCCTGGAGCGCCTCGGCCCTCTCGCGCTGCGATGCGCCGTCCGGTCTGCGCTGATCGGCCATGGGAAAGCGCATTATGCGGGAAGCGGGGCCCGCCGGCGCTCCGGGTGCGTGCGGGGACCTTCACCGCGCCCTGATATCCTCGGCGCGCGAATGAGCCGCCACGCCCCCACTGTCGTCGTGATCGGCGGAGGCTTCAGCGGCACCGCGGTCGCCGCGCACCTTCTGCGCCGCGGCCTCCCGGCCCGCGTCGTCCTCGTCAATCGCTTCGGCCCCATCGGCCGCGGGGTCGCGTACGGCACCCGGCTCGAGGCGCACGTTCTCAACGTGCCGGCCGGAGGCATGAGCGCGCTGCCGGACGACCGCGACCACTTCGTGCGCTGGGCGCGCACGCGCGACGACACGATCCACGCGGAGAGCTTCGTCTCGCGGCGGGTCTACGGCGAATACCTCGAGAGCCTGCTGCGCGAGGCCGAGCACCACTCGCCCCGAGCGGCGCGCCTCGAGCGCCTGGTCGGCGTCGCCCGCGACATCGAAGTCCGGGCGGACGGCGCGACCGCCGAGGTCGTCTTCGCCGGGGCCCGCATCGCGGCCGACCGGGTGATCCTCGCCCTCGGCAACTACTCGCCGTCAAACCCCGCGGCGGTGGGCGGCGAGTTCTACGAGACGGATCGCTACATCCGCGATCCCTGGGTCCGCGGCGCGCTCGACGCGGTCCGGCCCGGCGAGTCCGTGCTGATGCTCGGGACGGGCCTGACGATGATGGACGTCGCGCTCGATCTCTCAGCTCGCGGCGCGCGCCTGCCGCTCTTCGCGGTTTCCCGGCACGGCCTGCTGCCCCGCGCGCATGCCGTCGGCGCGGCGCCCGCGGGGACCGACGCGGTACCACCCGGTTTCGACGGCCCCCCGCGGTCGGTGGCGCGCTACACGCGGCTCATCCGCCGGCACGTGGAGGCGCGCGCCGCGGCGGGCGGCGACTGGCGCGACGTCATCGGCGCCCTGCGCTCGATCACTCCCGCGCTGTGGATGGGCCTGACCCAGGAGGAGCGCGCGCGCTTTCTCCGTCACCTGCGGCCCTGGTGGGACGTCCACCGCCATCGCGCCGCGCCCGGGACGGCGAAGGCCCTCGAGAAAATGCTCGCGGCCGGGGACCTTTCCGTGCGCGCGGCGCGCATCCTCGGTTACCGCCCGGTCGCCGGCGAGGTGGAGGTGACGATCCGGCCGCGCGGGGCTTCCGAAGCGGGCCGGGTCCACGTCAACCGCGTCGTCAACTGCACGGGCCCCTCGAGCGACGTCCGACGCATCGGCGATCCGTTGCTCGACGCCCTTCTCGAACGCCGTATTCTGCGCCCCGACCCGCTCGGCCTCGGCCTCGAAACCGCGGCGGACGGCGCGCTGCTCGACGCCTCTGGCAGGCCGTCGCGCGTCCTCTACCTCGTCGGTCCGCTCCTCAAGGCGGACTACTGGGAGGCGACCGCGGTGCCGGAGCTGCGACAGCACGCGGCGCGCCTGGCCGAGCGGCTGCTCCCCGTGGCCGGCTAGACCGCTTCGCCGGACCCGGCGGCGCGCGCCTCGGCCAGGAAATCGGCGGCCTCGGACGTTTTTCCCAACGCCGCGGCGGCGCGCGAGAGTTCGAGCAGCGTCGCGCCGTCGGTGCAGGCCCACATGAAGGAGAAGTCGTGTCCGCTTCGATCGCGCCACAGGGCGAGGGCTTCCTCGAACGGTCCCGCGCCGGAGCCCGCGCGCGAGAGCCCGGCCAGCGCCTGGACGAGCAGGTGGCCTCCGCCGAGGCTGCGCGGGCGCCCGCGCAGGTGCGCGATGGCCTGTCCGAACGCGGCGCCGGCGGCGGCCGGGTCGCGCTGCTCGACGGCGGTCCGGCCAAGACCGCAGAGCCCCACGCCGCGAAACGTGTCGCGGTACATGAAGTCCGACCGTTCGACGGCCGTCAGCCCCTCGAGACACCGGGACCGCGCGCCGTCGAGGTCCCCGAGGCGCCTCAGGGCCTCGCCCAGGTAACAGGCCACGCCGGCGGTGGGGCCCAGTCCCGACTGCCCTTCGATCGCGACGGCCTTCTCGAGACACCACCGCGTTTCGGCCGCGTGCGCGAGCTCGAGGTGCGTCCAGCCGAGCGCGAGCCACGCGAAGCCGTGGGACGGATCGAGCTGAACGGCCCGCTGGAACAGCGGCAGCGCCTCGGACGGGCGCACGGACTGGGAGAGCCAGATGCCTCCGAAGTAGTGAGCGTAAACGTTTCCGGGGTCGAGCTCGAGGGCGCGTCTCTCCTGTTCGGACGCCTCCTCGGTCCGACCAGTGCGAGCCAGGGCATAGCCGAGCCAGATCCGGGGCTCGGCGAGCGTCGCGTCGGCCGCGATCGCGCGCCTCGCGTAGCTTTCGGCGATCTCGAGCTCCCGCGGATCGGTCTGATACGGAAAGCGCATGCAGTGCACGGCGACGAGGCCCGCCAGGGCCGGAGCATAGGCGCCGTCGGCGGCCACGGCCTTCTCGAAGAGCTCCTGCGCCTGGTCGAGCGATCCCTTCTCGAGGCGGTGAAAGAACCGGCGCCCTCGCTCGTAGCACTCGAACGCGTCCAGGCGCGGAGCGGGACGGGCGGCGGGCGCGGCGCCGCCCGGGCGAAGGCGGTCGGCGGCCGCCGCCGAGAGCCGGTCCTGCATCGAGAACATGTCGTCGACCATTCCGTCGACCTTCTCCGACGCCACGGCCTCGCCCGTGACGCCGTCGGCCAGCTGAAACGTCACGCGAAGCCGTTGCCCGGCCCGCTGGTAGGAGCCCGAAAGGACCCACCGGCAGCCGAGGACCTGCCCGAGCGGCCGCCCCTCTGTGCCGGCGTCCGCCGCGGCGCGGCGCACGGCGTCTCTTGGCACGAGCGAAACGCCGGAAAGCCGCGAGAGGTCGACCGACAGGGTCTCGGCAAACCCGCTGCCGATCCAGTCGTCGTCGGGATTGCCCGAGAGGTTGCGAAAATCGAGAATCGCGAGTGTGTCCGGCAGCGATGCCACCAGCTCTCCCGAGCCGAGCGCGCGCAGGTCCGCGAGAAACGCCGCGGCCGAGGGGTACCGCCGCTCGGGATCGCGGGACATCGCGCGCGCGAGCAGGACTGACGCCCCGCCCGGCACGCCCGCGGACGCGAGCGGCGGGAACTCGGCTGACAGGTTCGCGGCGATGCGGTCGGCCGGGTTGTCTCCGGGAAAAGCCGGGCGGCCGTCGAGCATCTCGTAAAGAACGGCCCCGAGCGAAAAGAGGTCCGACCGCTCGTCGAGCGGTTTGCCACGAAGCTGCTCGGGAGACATGTAGCCGAGCGTGCCGATGACGGCCCCGGCTTCGGTCAGCGCGACTTCGGTTTTCTCCTCGCTGTCGACGGCTTCTTCTTCGTGCAGCTGTGCGATCCCGAAATCGAGCAGCTTGCCGAGGTGGTCACCCGTCACCATGATGTTTTCCGGCTTGATGTCGCGGTGGAGAACGCCGGCGGCGTGCGCGTGCACGAGCGCCTCGAGAACCGACGCGGCGACCGAGAGGGCCTGCGGAAAGGGCATCGCTCCGCGCCGGAGGCGATCCCTCAGCGTTTCTCCCGCGACGAACTCCATCGCGAGGAAGACGACGCCCTCCGATTCGCCGGCCTCGAAGAAGGTCGCGATGGCCGGATGCTGCAGCCGCGCGCACGCCTCGGCCTCGCGAAAGAGCCGCGCCCGAGCCTCCTCCGTCAGCGAGGACGACAACACCTTGACGGCCGCGGTCCGACCCAGGGCGAGATCGCGGGCGAGAAAGACCTCGCCCATTCCGCCCGCCCCGAGGCGCCTCTCGATGAGGTAGTGAGAGAGGGTCTTGCCGACCAGGCGTCCCTCCGATCCGGGGATTATCCCTCCGCCCACCCGGCATACAATCGCGGCCACTCTCGATGCCCATCGCAGCCGGAACACGCCTCGGCCCGTACGAAGTGCTCGCTCCCATCGGCGCTGGCGGGATGGGAGAGGTGTACAGGGCGCGCGACTCGAAACTGGGCCGCGACATCGCGGTCAAGGTCCTTCCCCAGGCAACCGCGTCGGATCCGGACCGGCGCCAGCGCTTCGAGCTCGAGGCGCGCTCGGCGTCCGCGCTGAATCACCCGAACATCCTGACCGTGTACGACATCGGCGAGGCGGACGGCTCCCTCTACATCGCGATGGAGCTCGTCGAGGGCAAGACGCTGCGCGAGCTCGTCGTCTCGGGCGAGGCGCTGCCGACGAAGAAGCTCCTCGACCTCGCGGTGCAGACGGCCGAGGGCCTCGCCAAGGCGCACGCCGCCGGGATCGTTCACAGGGACCTCAAGCCCGAGAACCTGATGGTCTCCAAGGACGGCTACGTCAAGATCCTCGACTTCGGCCTCGCGAAGCTCACGGAGCCGGTGTCGCAGGATGCCTCCGTCCTGCCGACCGCGATCGCGGCGCCGACGCAGCCCGGCACCGTCATGGGCACCGCCGGGTACATGTCGCCCGAGCAGGCGAGCGGCCAGACCGTCGACTACCGCTCGGACCAGTTCACGCTCGGCGCGATCCTTTACGAGATGGCGACCGGCAAGCGCGCCTTCCAACGGAAGACCGGCGCCGAGACGCTCGTCGCGATCATAAAGGAAGAGCCCGAGCCGCTCTCTCAGGCGGCGCCGAAGGCTCCGGCCCCCGTTCGCTGGATCGTCGATCGCCTGCTCGCCAAGGATCCCGACGAGCGCTACGCCTCGACGCGGGACCTCGCCCGCGATCTCAAGAGCGTCCGCGATCACCTCACCGAAACCTCGGTCTCGGGTGCCCTGGGACCCGCCGAACCCTCGCGAGCACGCCGCCGAGGATGGCTCATCCCCGCGATTGCCGCCCTCCTCGCCGGGATCGCCGCGGGCTACCTGATTCGGCAAGTTGCGGCAGGTCGAGCCGCGCCGCCCGCCACGCTCAAGCGGCTCACGTATTCGCGAGGCGCCATCCGCACCGCCCGGTTCGCTCCCGACGGCCAGACGGTGATCTACAGCGCCGCCTGGGAAGGACTTCCCCTCGACGTCTTCACGACCCGGGCCGACAGCTCCGAGTCGCGCTCGCTCGGGCTGGCGGACACGGACGTCCTCGCGGTGTCCTCAACGGGAGAGCTCGCGATCTCGCTGCACCGACACTATCTGTTCGGGTTCCAGTCGGTCGGAACGCTGGCCCGCGTTCCGCTGGCGGGCGGCGCCCCGCGCGAAGTCCTCGAGAACGTCCAGGACGCCGACTGGTCGCCCGACGGGACGAACCTCGCGGTCACGCGCCAGGTCGACAATCGCGGACGCGTCGAGTATCCGATCGGCAAGGTGCTGTACGACGGCGGAGGATGGACGAGCGACGTGCGCGTCTCGCCGGATGGTCAGCTCGTCGCGTTCATCGATCACCCGCAGCGAGGCGACAACAACGGCTATCTTCGCGTCGTCGATCGGAGCGGCAGAGTTCGACTGAAGGGGCCCTTCGCGCTCACGGGCGTCGCCTGGTCTCCGCGGGGAGACGAAGTGTGGTCGAGCGCCCGCCCCGGGATCACGGCGACTTCTCTCTCCGGGGTGAATCGCCAGGTCTGGCTCGCAGCGCAGGGATTCATCGAGGACATCGCGCGCGACGGGCGAGTGCTCACTACGATCAACGCCTCCCGCCGCGAAATCGTGGGCCTGGCGCCCGGGGAAAAAGAGGAGCGCAATCTGACCTGGCTGAACTGGTCGTTTCCGGTCGACATCTCGGCCGACGGCAAGACCCTTCTGTTCGACGAACAGAACGTCGAGCCGGAAGCCGTGTACCTGCGCAAGCTGGACGGTTCGCCGGCCGTGCGCCTCGGGGCCGGCGCGGCCGTCGGCTTCTCGCCAGACGGCCGCTGGGCGCTCGCGGTGACCGACCTGCAGAGCGGCGAGTTCACGCTCCTGCCGACGGGAGCCGGAGAGCCGCAGGTGCTGCCGAAGAATGGCATCAACTGCCAGGCTGCGACGTGGTTTCCCGACGGCAAGCGACTCCTGATCTCGGGCAACGAGCCGGGCCACGGCACCCGGCTCTACGTCCAGGACATCGCGGGAGGCAAGCCGAAGGCCATCACGCCGGAGGGAGTGAGCTTCATCTTCCCGACCCTTTCGCCCGACGGGAAAACGGTCGCGGCCACGGGGCCCGACCGCCGCATCGCTCTTTACCCGATCGACCCCGGAGAGCCTCAGCCCATGCCGGGAATCGAAGCCGACGACGTTCCCGTGCGATGGACTCACGACGGCAGCGCGCTTTTCGTGTATCGCCCGTCCGCGCCGCCCCTGCGCGTCGACCGGATCGATGTCAGGACGGGACGCCGCACGCTCTGGAAGGAGCTCCGACCCCCGGATCCGTCCGGCGTCGACCAGGTTGGCCCGATCGTGATCGCGCCGGATGAGTCGTCGTACGTGTTCTCCTACCGGCGCGCCATCGACGAGCTTTACCTCGCGACCGGACTGCGCTAGAGAAGTCTCCATGTCGCTCTCCGGCGGTTCTCGTCTCGGCGGGTACGAGATCCTGGCGCCCCTCGGCGCGGGCGGGATGGGCGAGGTCTATCGCGCGAGGGATGCGAAGCTCGGCCGCGAGATCGCGATCAAGGTCCTGCCGTCTTCGATGTCGGAGGACGCCGGCCGCCGCCAGCGCTTCGAGCAGGAGGCCCGCTCGGCCTCCGCGCTGAACCATCCGAACATCCTGACGATCCACGACATCGGCGAAGCCGACGGAACCCTCTATATCGCCATGGAGCTCGTCGAGGGAAAGACGCTGCGCGAGCTGCTCGCCTCGGGCGAGCCGGTGCCGGCGAAGAAGCTGCTCGACGTCGCCGCCCAGACGGCCGAAGGCCTCGCCAAGGCCCACGCCGCCGGCATCGTCCACCGGGACCTGAAGCCCGAGAACCTGATGGTGTCGAAGGACGGCTACGTCAAGATCCTCGACTTCGGCCTCGCGAAGCTGACCGAGACGATCTCGCAGGACCAGTCGATCGCGCCGACCGCGATCGCGGCGCCAACCCAGCCCGGCACGGTCATGGGCACGGCCGGGTACATGTCGCCCGAGCAGGCGAGCGGCCAGGCCGTGGACTATCGATCGGACCAGTTCTCGCTCGGCGCCATCCTCTACGAGATGGCGACGGGCAAGCGCGCCTTCCAGCGGAAGACGGGCGCCGAGACCCTCGTCGCGATCATCAAGGAAGAGCCCGAGCCGCTGCAGCAGCTCGCGCCCAAGGCCCCGGCGCCCGTGCGGTGGATCGTCGAGCGCCTGCTCGCCAAGGACCCGGAGGAACGCTATGCCTCGACGCGCGATCTCGCGCGCGAGCTCGAAAGCGTCCGCGACCACCTGACCGAGACCTCTCTGTCCGGAGGTCTCGAGGCCGCAGAGCCCGGCAGGGCCCGGCGCCGCGGTTGGCTCATGCCAGCCTTGCTCGCGCTCCTGCTCGGAGCGGCGCTCGGCGTGATCGGCAAGCAAATGCTGGGAGGCAAGCCCGCGGCGGCGATCGAGTTCCAGCAGCTGACGTTTCAGCGCGGACAGGTCATGGCGGCGCGGTTCGCTCCCGACGGCCAGACGATCGTGTACAGCGCCGCCTGGGACGGCCGCAAGCCCGAGCTCTACACGACGCGGCCGGACAGCGCCGAGTCGCGCTCGCTCGAGCTGCCGGGCGCCGTGGTGCTCGCGGTCTCCTCGACCGGGGAGATCGCGGTCTCGCTCGACCGCCACTTCGTCATCGGCTACGAGGGCACGGGTACGCTCGCGCGCGTACCACTGGCCGGGGGCTCGCCGCGGGAGGTCCTCGAAGGCGCCCAGGACGCCGACTGGTCTCCCGACGGCAAGGAGCTGGCGGTCTGCCGCGTGGCCGGCAACCGGAGCCGGGTCGAGTATCCCGTCGGCAAGGTCCTCTACGAGGCGGCGGGTTGGGTGCGCGGCGTCCGCGTTTCCCCGGACGGAGGGCTGCTCGCGTTCGTCGACTGCGCGCAGCGCGGCAACAACGACGGCCACTTGAAGATCGTGGACACGACGGGCAAGCTCCGGCTCGACGGGCCCCTCGTGAAGGGCGCCGGCGCGCTCGCCTGGTCGCCGAAGGGAGACGAGGTGTGGTGCGGCGCCATCGACGCCATCTCCCTCGCCGGCAAGGTCCGCCCCGCCTGGACGTCTCCGAATGCGTCGCTCGAGGATCTTTCGCGCGACGGCCGCGTGCTCGTCAACGAGTCCACCGCCCGCCGCGAGCTCGTCGGCTTCGGCCGTGACGGAAAGCCGCGCGAGCTCACGGCGCTCAACTGGTCGTTTCCGAGCGACATCTCCCCCGACGGCAACACCGTTCTCTTCTACGAGCAGATCCGCCAGCCGCCGAGCGTGTACGTGCGCAAGCTCGACGGGTCGCCCGCGGTCCGCCTGGCCGAAGGCGAAGGCTACGGATTTTCCCCGGACGGGCGGTTCGCCCTGACGGTCAAGCTCCCCGAGCGCCGTCCGATCATTCTCGTCCCGACGGGCGTGGGCGAATCGAAGAGCCTGGACGTCGGCAACATCACTTTCGCCTGGGCCAACTGGTTCCCGGACGGAAAGCGAATCCTGGTCAACGGCCTTGAGGGCGGCAAAGGCGGAGCGCGCCTGTTCGTCCTGGATGTGGCCGGTGGCGCGCCGAAGGCGATCTCTCAGGAAGGGGTCTCGATCCTCGGCCAGTCCATCTCTCCCGACGGCAGGTCCATCGTGGCCCGCGGGCCGGACGGACGGGTCGCGGTCTACGCAGCCGACGGGAGCGGGCAACCGCGCCCGGTGCCGGGTCTCGAGCCCGAGGAGGTTCCGGTGCGCTGGGCGCCCGACGGGCGCTCGATCTACGTCACGCGCCTCTCGGCGCTGCCGGGGATCATCGACGTCGTCGAGATTGCCACCGGGCGCCGGACGAAGTGGAAGGAATTCCAGCCGGTCGACGCGAGCGGCGTCGAGCAGGCCGGCCCCGCGATGATCTCGCCCGACGGCACGACCTACGTGTATTCGTTCCGCCGCGTGCTCGGGGACCTGTTCCTCGCGACGGGGATGAAGTGAGGCGATGAGCCTTTCCGCCGGAAGCCGCCTCGGCCCCTTCGAGATCCTGTCGCCGCTCGGCGCGGGAGGGATGGGCGAGGTGTACCGCGCGAAGGACGCCAAGCTCGGGCGCGAGTTTGCAGTGAAGGTCCTTCCTGCGGCGACCGCGTCGGATTCCGATCGGCGCCAGCGCTTCGAGCTCGAAGCGCGCGCCGCCTCGGCCCTGAACCATCCCAACATCCTCACGATCTACGACATCGGCGAGGCCGACGGCTCGCTCTACATCGCCATGGAGCTCGTCGAGGGAAGAACGCTGCGCGAGCTCGTCGCCTCCGGCGAGCCCCTGCCAACGAAGCGGATGCTCGACCTCGCCGTCCAGATCGCCGAGGGTCTCGCCAAGGCGCACGGCGCCGGCATCGTCCACCGGGACCTGAAGCCCGAGAACCTGATGGTGTCGAAGGACGGCTACGTCAAGATCCTCGACTTCGGCCTGGCCAAGCTGACCGAAACGGTCACGCAGGATGCGTCGGTTCTTCCGACCGCCATCGCCGCGCCGACGCAACCGGGAACCGTGATGGGCACGGCCGGGTACATGTCGCCCGAGCAGGCGAGCGGCCAGCCCGTCGACTACCGCTCCGACCAGTTCACGCTGGGCGCGATCCTCTACGAGATGGCCACGGGCAAGCGCGCCTTCCAGAGAAAGACCGGCGCGGAGACGCTGGTGGCCATCATCCGGGAGGAGCCCGAGCCGATCGGCCAGGCCGCGCCGAAGGCTCCGGCCCCCGTGCGCTGGATCGTCGATCGGTTGCTCGCCAAGGATCCCGACGAGCGCTACGCCTCGACGCGCGACCTGGCGCGCGATCTCAAGAGCGTCCGCGACCACCTCACCGAAACGTCCTACTCGGGCGGTCTCGAGGCCGTCGAGCCCGGGAAGCCGTCGCGGCGGCGGTGGCTCGTCCCGGCCGCGCTGACCTTCCTCGCGGGAGCGGGGCTCGCTCTGCTCGCGGCGAAGAAGCTCGAGCTCTTTGCACCTCCGCTTCCCAATTTTCTGCGCATCACCTATCGCCGCGGCGCGATCCTCGGAGCGCGCTTTGCTCCCGACGGAAATTCCGTCGTCTACGGCGCCACGTGGGACGGCGGCCCGGTCGAGATCTATTCGACCCGGCCCGAGAGCCCCGAGTCCAAATCGCTGGACCTTCCCTCCGCCAACCTGCTTTCCGTGTCTCGCGAGGGCGAGCTCGCGATCTCCCTCGGCTGGCGCACCGTCATCGGCTGGGAGTCGACCGGGACGCTCGCGCGCGTTCCGCTCTCCGGCGGCGCCCCCCGCGAGGTCATGGAGAACGTCGGCGACGCCGACTGGTCTCCGGACGGCCAGCAGCTGGCGGTCATTCACCGAGCCGGCGACCGCGAACGCCTCGAATACCCGATGGGCACGGTCCTGGCCGAGGCTTCCGGCTGGCTCAGCCACCCCCGGCTCTCGCCCGACGGGCGCACCCTCGCGTACTTCGAACACCCCGAACGGGGCGACAACGCCGGCCGGCTGATCCTGCTCGACGTGGCCAGCAGGAAGAGAACGGAGGGGCCCATGTTCGGCGGATTCTCGTCCTTCGCCTGGGATCGCCGGGGCAACGTCGTCATGGGAGGGCGCGTCGGCGGGCTCGACCGGGTCGCGCGCTCCGGGGCGTCTCGCCCGCTCCTCGCCGTACCGGGTGGATTCCTCCCGACGGACGTTTCTCCTCGCGGCACGCTGCTCGCCCAGCGTTCGAACTGGCGGCGGGAGATCGTGGGCTTCGCCGCCGGGGCAGCGCGCGAGCGCAATCTCACCTGGCTCGACTGGTCGTTCCCGAACGATCTCTCGAGCGACGGAAAAGTCCTGATGTTCGACGAGCAGTCGAGCGGGCGCGAGAACTACCTCTGCTACGTGCGGAAGATGGACGGCTCGGCGGCGGTGCTCCTCGGCAAGGCCAAGGGGTTCGGCCTCTCGCCGGACGGGAAATGGGCTCTGACGACCAACCCGGCCGCCGATCAGCTGACGCTCATCCCGACCGGGGCCGGCATCCCCCGGGTTCTGCCGAAGATCGGGCTCATCTACCAGTGGGCCAAGTTTTTCCACGACGGCCGCCGTTTCCTCCTCTGGGCGAACGAGCCGGGCCGTTCCGGCCGCCTCTACGTCCAGGACGGGGACGGCGGAAAACCCCGCCCGATCACGCCCGAGGGCTTCGCCCTTCCGGTCGGAAGACCCATCAGCCCCGACGGCACGACCGTGCTCGTCATCGGGCCCGACCGCAGGCTCATCCTCTACCCGCTCGAGGGCGGCGAGCCTCACCCCGTGCCGGGCGCCGCGCCGGACGAGCAGGCCTGCGGGTGGACCGCCGACGGCCGCTCGATCTACATCGCCAGGCCCAACATGCCGATGCGCATCGACGTCTGCGACGTCTCGACCGGCGCTCGCCGCCTCTGGAAGGAGATCGTTCCGCCCGATCCTGCCGGCGTCCTCGCGGTCTGGCCGATCCTGATCGCGCCGGACGGCGAGTCCTACGTGTATTCGTACCGCCGCGTGCTCGACGAGCTGTTCCTGGTCACGGGACTGCGCTAGACGCAGTCGGGCCGTAGGGGCGGGGATTGCCCCAGCCCGCCTTCACGACACCGCCACTCTTGCGGGCGGCGGCCGTGAGGGCCGCCCCTGCGGCACCCAACACGTACAGCTCAAATGCTAGCCGAGCGAGTCGACGGCCGCGCTCGCCGCCGCGAGGTAGACGGGCTTCGGGTTCAACGCGTGTTCGCGCAGGCACGCCTCGGTGAACTTGATCGCGTGCTCGTCGCCGGTCGCAAGCGCGCGGTCCACGAGATCTTCGCGATCGCTCCCGGGTGCGAGCGAGGGTGCCGGGCTCGACCACTTCCCGCCGCTCGCCGCGTACAGCGCCGCCGCGCCCTGCCAGCCGTAGCGCAGGAGAGCGGAGCGCGACCGCGCGTCGAGGTGCGGTAGCAGGAGGCGAATCGCGCTCGGTCCCGTGACGGCGTGCACGTAGGTGATCCAGCTTCCCGGCGGGACGTTCGCGAGGAAGACCGCCGCGAAGGTCTCCGTCATGTTCGACAGCAGCGGCGACGGCTCGGCGGAAACGTCGATCAGGTCGGCCACGCCCGCAAAGGGCGGGAACTGGTCGAGCGGCGCGAGGCGGTCGGTGATGTTGCCGTTCGAGATCTGCTGCTCGGCGGGCAGGCTGTTGACTTTTCCGATCGACGCCGAAGGCACCGCACCCGGAGCGGCCGCATGCGACGCCTCCGGCAGCACCTCGTAGGTCGCCGCCCAGTACCCTAGTCCCTCGGCGAGCTCGCGGCGGCGCGCGAAGGTTTCCGCCGCGTCGAGGCTGCGCGTCGCGTGAGCGGTGCGGATGACGCCGTGAAACGCGGCCGCGATGACTCCGGGCGACAGCCGAGGCACCCACTCGACGAGAACGTCGCGCCATGGCCGTTCCTCGATCTCTCGGCGGAAGTACACGATCCAGTCGCCGACGCGCGGCTCGTCGCCGAGGGCCTCGCGCCAGTGCGCCGGATCGATCGGCCGCGTGCCGGGCGGATGCTCGATCAATCGCCTTCGGTACCCTTCGACCCACGGGACGACCGCATCCGGCCGGTCGAGGACGATGAGCGCCTCGGCCGCCATGGGCCCGTGGTTGGCGAGGCGACCCGCGTACTCGGGCCCCGTCTTCGCGAGGAGCTCGAGGGCTTCCTCCATGGCTTCCTGGCCGCGCATCATCGCCTTCTTTCCCCCGGGCGCCGCGAGGATCCCCGGGGCCACGCAGGCCGCCGAGGCGGCCGTTGCGGCCGTCGCAGCCTGGCGAAGAAACCGCCGCCGAGACAGCCTCACGGGAAAAGCATAGCCCCGGGATAGCATTCCCGGCGAGCGAACAGGTGGACCAGATCTCGTTTTCCGCGTTGATTGACGACCACGCGCGCCTGATCGCGAGCGCCATCCGGCGGGTGTGCAGCCGGCGGCACCGGGCGCTGGTTCCCGACATCGAGCAGGACGTCCGCACGGCGCTCTGGAAACGCCTTCAGGGTGGGAAAGAGATCGAGCATCCGGTCTCCTACATCTATAAGGTGGCTATGACCACGGCGCTGGCGGCGATCCGCCGATTCCCGAGTCTCCCCGACCCCCCGCCCGAGCGCGCGGCGAGAGGCGCGGAGGGCCCTTCGTTTCTCGGCCTCCTGCCCGCGGAGCAGAGCCGGCTCCTCGCAGAGGCTCTCGGCGGCCTGCCGGAGGAGGAGGGCCGGGCGGTCCGCGCCCACCTCGCCGGCTTCAACCACACCGAGGTCGCCCGGCTCTACGATTGGACCCCGTCGACGGCGCGCCACCGGATCTATCGCGGGCTCGACAGAGTCCGAGCAAGCCTGAAGGGAGAATCTCGATGACGCCCGACTCGGACCGCCTCCAGGAGGCGTACCGCGGCCTTCAGGCCGCCGGCTCGGAGCAGTGCCCGGGCGACGAGGAGCTCGCCGGCCTCGTCCTTGGCGAAGGGCCTGCCGAACGGCGCGCCGCGCTCGCCGACCACGTAGTCGGCTGCCGGCGCTGCACGGAGAACGCCCGGATCCTCTTCGAGGTCCGCCAGGAGACGGACGCGACCGCCGCCTCGCTCCCGCGCCGCCGGTGGCTCACCCTCGCCGCCGCCGCCGCGGCGCTCGCGGTGATCGGGCTCCTTATCGGCCGAAGCCCCCAGCGGACCGCCTCGATCGAGCGCGGCCTGCCCTTGCGCGCCGCCGAAATCCTCCCCGCCGACGGCGCGGAGCTCCCGTCCGCGCCCGACCGCTTCCGGTGGACGCGCGTCGATCAGGCTGAGGGCTACGACGTCAAGCTCTATCGCGACGCGGGCGATCTCGCCTGGGAGAGCGGCCGCGAGACGGCTCCGGAAGCGGAGCTGCCGCAGGCAGCGCGATCCGGTCTCGAGAGCGGCCGCGCCTATTACTGGGTGGTCGAGGTAGATGCTCCCGCAGGCGCGACGCGCCTGGGTCCGTTCTCCTTCCGGCTGGCGGCGCCTCCGCACTGACGGTCAGCGCCACAGAAGGGCCTGCCACCAGGACGGAGGGCGCAACGCGACGGACCCGCGCCGCTCCCCGATGATCACGAACGGGGCCCACGACCTCGGAGCCAGGCCGGGCTCCTCGGCGAGAAGATCGCGCTTGGCGCCGCTCAACGCAGCGGCTTTCGACTCGCCTGCAGCCAGCCGACCGTAGAAGGTCTTCATCAACCGCTCGGTGTGCCGGTCGTCGACGTTCCAGAGCGTCGCGACGACGGAGCTGGCCCCTGCGTGGAAGAAGGCCCTGGCCAGGCTCTGAACGCCCTCACCGGCGAGGATGCGGCCTCGCGCCGTCTGACAGGCCGCGAGCACTACGAGATCACTCTTGAGGCTCAGCCGGTGGATCTCTCGGGCCGTGAGGAGGCCGTCGGCCCCGTCCTCGCCGGTCAGCAGGAGACCGGAGCGCGAGGGATGGCGCGTATCGAGGAGGCCATGTGTCGCAAAGTGCAGCACCCGGAAGCGGTCGAGGCGCGCCTCCCGGAGCCGGCGCTCGCTCGCAGAGGGACCGGTCAGGACTTCGGTTCCCGGACCGCCGAACCGGGCGATGGCCCGGGCCTCCGCCGAGGCGTGCGGCAGCGCCGCCAGGTCGAAGGCGCTCTCGGCGAAGCCATCGGCCGACCGCTGTTCTCCTCCCCCCAGTCGCGGGTCGGCGACGATGAGGATGTCGGCGACGCCGGCCCCGCGCGGGCGGTCCGCCCGGAGCTGTGCGAGCGCCGTCACGGAGGGTGCGTACGAGATGTCGAAGCTGTCCACCAGCCGGCGCGCGCCGGGCGTCGGCGGGGACAGGACCTCGAAGGGCAGCGAGGCCAGGACGCCGTCCGGAATGACGATCAGGTTCTTCGTGCCCTCGGGAAGCGCGCCGATCCAGGGCTCGACGAGATCCGCGTAGAGCCGGCCGCCGAGTCGCCGCCAGCGGTCGCCGTCGTCGCGCGCGATCAGCGCGACGAAGTCCTCGACGTGCTCGCCAAGCTGCGAGGGCGCGACGGCGAGCCTTCTCGCGGACAGCCCGGACGCCGTCACCACGAAGACGACGACCCTCTCCGCGCTGATCGAGTAGGAGACGATCGCCGTCGAAGCGTCCAGCGTTCGTCTAGCCTCCTCGGCCGACACCGGCTCGGGATAGCGCAGCGAGGCGTAGCGCGGCGTCCGCCGCCGCATCTCGGCGATGAGGCGTTCCCACTCCTCTTCCGCCCGCTCGAGACGCCCCTCCGCCTCCGCCCGCGAGGCTCCGGCTGCCGCGACACTTGAGCGAAGGCTCGTGATCTGCGCGCCGAGCTCCTTCTCGCGCTGTCGCAGGTCCTCCGGCAGGTCCTGTTCCAGCTCGAGCCGCGCCTCGACGATGGCATCGACGAGTGCCCTTGCCCGCGCCTTCTCCGAGACCTGAAACGCCGCGGCCGCATTGCCACCGCCCGATCCGCGGGCTTCCAGCGCGAGAAAGACGTCCATGGCGATCGCGTATTCGTCCTGCTGCGCCGAAAGAAAAGAGGACCTGAGAGTCGGCGCCCCGATCTGGCCTCGCAGCGACTCGATGATCGCGAGGGATTGCTCGATCCGAGCCCGGGCCTCGTCGAAGGCACCGCGCCGCGCCTCGAGCCTCGCCATCGACGCGAGCGTCATCGCTTCGGTGCGGCGCTCCCCGGTCCGCCCCGCCGTCTCGAGCGCCAGGTTCCACGCGGCAACCGCCTCGTCGAGGAGGCCGAGGCCTTCGCGGGCGCTGCCGAGGTTGTGCAGCGAGATGACTGTTCCGTGGAGGTTCCCCATCGCCTTCCAGAGCGCCAGGGCTTGCGTCAGCGTGGACTCGGCCGCGGCAAAGTTCCCGAGCCGGGTCTGGGCCAGGCCCTCGTTGTTGAGGGCGAGGGCCTCGGTCATCCGATCCCCGAGAGCGCGCGCGACTGGAAGGACCTGCTCGTATGCGGCGAGCGCCCGGCGCGTCGATCCCAGGGTCCAGTACGAGAAACCCAGGTTCTCGAGCGTGAACGCCTCGGACCGCCCATCGCCGAGTTTTCTCCAGAGTCCGAGCGACTCCTCGAAGACGCCGAGCGACTTTTCCGGGTCCCCCAGCGCCCAGTAGGTCAGGCCGAGGCCATTCAAGGCCCACGCCTGTTGCTCGCGGTCGCGGTTTGACCGAGCGATCGCCAGGGCTCGTTCGTCGAGATCGAGTGCCTCCTGATAACGGCCGAGACTCCAGTGGCCCCAGGCTTGGAGGTGGAGCGCCGCGCCCTCTTGCTGCCGATCGCCGACAGCCCGGGCCAGAGTGATCGCACGCTCGAGCGTCTCGATGCCTCGCTGCGGATCGCCGACGAACTCCTGCGCCATGCCCATATGGGCCAGGACTTTCGCCTCGAGCTGCCGGTCTTGAGCGGCCCTCGCCCGCTCGAGCCCGTGCTCGGCCGCGTCGATGCCCCCGCGGCTATCACCCGACGCCAGGCGAAAGCGGACCTGGTCGACCCACACGAGAGCCTCCTGCTCCGGGTCGCCGACTGCCTGCCAGAGAACCAGCGCTCTCGCCAGGCCGGCACGCGAGTCGCGCCGCGCCGACTCGGTCGCCCGGCCCTCCCAATCTCGAGCGCTCATGTGAACGCGTTCTGCCTCGGCGCGGGCGCCGTCGGCCCGCGTGCTTGGTCGGATGGCGACCACGGCCACGGCATAGTTGCCGCTCATCTCCTCGTCCAGGGCTCGGATCCTCAGGCGGTGGCGTCCCGTCTCTCGAGCGACGGCCCAAAGGGCCTCCGGTCCATAGGCGCCTCGCGGCGTATCGACCCTGAGAAGGAGCCGTCCGTCCGGACCGGAGAGCTCTTCGACCAGATCGAGGCCCTGCTGTTCCACAACCAGATGCAGGATCTGCCCTCGAACGAGGGAGATCGCGTATTCGTGCTGCTCACGGCCCGAGAGCGCGCGCTCGAGAGGCGGCCCCGGAGCGAGCGTCGGGAGGCCTGGCTCCGCCGCGCCCGCCGGAGCGGGCAGCAGAAGTCCGGACAGCAGCATCGCCAGGCCGACCATGGGACTGCAAGCGCGATTCAAACACGCGCTGGGAAAAAAGGGGCTCGCTAACGCTCTTTTCATTGAGAGAGAGCCCCGAGCGGGGCGGGAGGTCGTCGTGAAGCGCTACGTCCTGGGGTCCCTCTTCGCTTTGCTGGCTGCCGCATCGAACGCCCAGTCCGTCACCGAGATTGCGCTCTCCGATCCCCATGCGGCTCTCGGGTGCATCACCGTGGGACCCGACGGAAACCTCTGGTTCGGAGAGAGGCAGCAGAGCAAGATCGGGAAGCTCGCGCCCACGGGCGGCTCCCCCCAGGAGTTTCCGGCGAGCGGGACGGGCGGCGGCCTGACGCTGCGGATGCAGTGCCTTACCCCCGGCCCGGACGGGAACATCTGGTTCGTGGTCACGGAGGCGGGAAACGGGCAGGTCGGGAAGATCACGACCGCGGGCGTCGTGACGCTCGTGACCGGCGTGATTGCGTCGCGCCTCTTCGGCATTACGTCCGGACCCGACGGAAATCTCTGGTTTGCCGAGGCGACCTTCGGCGCCTCCAAGATCGGAAAGCTGACGACCGGGGGCACCCTGACAGAGTATGCGGTTCCCTCGCCCAACGGCACTTTCAGTGCAGTCTCGGGAATCGTCGCGGGGCCGGACGGAAACCTCTGGTTCCCCGAGCCGGACGCGGACAAGATCGGAAGGATCACGACGGCCGGCGTAATCTCCGAATACCCGGTCGCCGCGGGCAGCCACCCGGCCGGAATCGCCGTCGGGCCCGACGGGGCGCTGTGGTTCACGGAGCCAGCCACGAACCGGATCGGTCGGATGACCACCGACGGGACCCTGACCGGCGAGTACCCCATCCCGACGGCCAACTCAGGAACGCAGGGCATTACGCCCGGACCGGACGGCAACCTCTGGTTCACGGAGGGCATAGGAAACAAGGTCGGGCGCATCACGCCGGCCGGTCAGTTCACGGAATTTCCCGTTCCGACCGCCGGCAGCGCCCCGTTCGGAATCACGGCGGCCCCTGGAAGCATCTGGTTCACCGAGGCGAGCACGGGCAAGATCGGACAGATCTCCGGCCTCGGCTCGGGCCCGCCTCCGACGCCCACCCCGACTCCGTCGCCCACGCCCAGCCCGACGCCCGGCAACGGTCCGACCCTGCAGATCAGCAAGACGGACGACGGGCGGACGTGGTTCGACAGCCAGGGCACCATCAACTACACGATCGCCTACAGCAACAGCGGAAACGCGACGGCTCACGGCGTGCGACTGATCGAGCACCCGGATCCGCAGGAGAATTTCTACGGCGGCGGCGGCTTCGACTCTTCCGGCGTCCTGGAGATCGGCGATCTGGCGCCCGGCGCCTCGGGCACCGTTTCGCTCAGCATGGGCGTCGCGCTCAATCCGAACGATCCGGAGAGCCAACCGTACGACGTTCACAACGAGGTCGAGATATCGGGGAGCGCAACCGCACTGGTCTCTACGGCGGGCGCGGCGGCGCACACCGCCGAAAAGCTCGTACCCGGTCCCCTCCACGGCTTCGGGGCGGAGATTACGCACGCGTGCGCGTACGAAGCCTGCAGCTGCCCGCTGTTCCAGCTCCTGGGGGCGGTCAAGACGCAGTTCAAGCGCGCCGCGACGCTCGTCCAGACCGCGGCGCGAGACATTCTGCTCTACTACCGGGTGCGGGACCGCGTCCTCGCCCAGTCTCCGGGCGGGAAACGGTACATCGCCCTCTACTATCGGAACGCCTCCGAGATCAGGGGGCTTCTGGCCGGCGACGACTCGCTGCGAAGCCTCGCCTTCACCGCGATGGACGCCTGGGGGCCAGGGCTCGAAGCTCTCGTCGAGGGCCAGGGGGCGGGCTCCACGGTCACCCAGGCGATGTCGGACTCGATGACGGCCCTGCTCGAAAAGCTCAAACAGGAGGGCAGCGCCGGTCTGAGTTCCGACATCCAGCAGGAGCAGGCGGCCCTGAATCTTCCGTCCCTGGTCGGCCAGCCGATGGACCAGGCTGCCCGCAAGGTCGACCAGCGTCCCTGCGTGGCCTCCGACGGCAATCTCTGCCTGAACAACGGCCGCTTCCGCGTGGACGTCACCTGGCGGGTGCCCGAGCAGGCGAAGAGCGGCGTCGGGACCGCGAAAGCTCTGACCGGCGACACCGGCTACTTCTGGTTCTTCAACAGCGCGAACGTCGAGCTCGTCATCAAGGTCCTGGACGCGGCCGGCGTCAACCACCACTTCTGGGTCTTCTACGGAGCGCTCTCCGACGTGGCCTACACGATCACGGTGACCGACACGCAAACCGGCGTCGTCCGAACCTATTCGAACCCCGATCACCAACTCGCCTCCGTCGCCGACACGTCGGCGTTCGCGTCGAGCGAGAGCTCTCCGACGCTCGAGGAGCGCTCCGAATCCGGGGCCATGGCGGAAGAAGTCGAGAAGCTGTCGACCACCGAGCTCCACGCGCTCTACGGCACTCTCACGCAGACGCGGGCAGCCGCTTCCCGGAAGGGCGCCGTCGCGCCCTGCACGACCGGAGGGCCGAAGTTGTGCCTCGGAGGTCGATTCGAGGTCACCGTCGACTGGAGCGTGCCGAGCCAGGGCAGGTCCGGCACGGGAACCGCCGTCGCCGTCACCGGCGACACGGGCTACATGTGGTTCTTCAGCGACGCGAACGTCGAGCTCATCATCAAGGTTCTCGACGGCCGCAGCATCACCGGACACTTCTGGGTCTTCTACGGCGCGCTGTCGGACGTCCAGTACACCATCACCGTCAAGGACACCCAGACCAACACCGTCAAAAAGTACGAGAACCCGAGCGGCCATCAGGCGAGCAACGCCGACACGGCGGCATTCTGAGCGAAAGGACGGCACCATGAGACGGACTCCTGCACTGCTGCTCGCCGGCTTGCTGCTGACGCCCCCGCTTTCCGCGGCCACGTACGTCGTGACCACGACCGCCGACTCCGGCGCCGGATCGCTGCGCCAGGCGATGCTCGACGCCAACGGAAGCGCCGGCGCCGACACGATCAGCTTCAACATCCCGGGCTCGGGCATCCAGACGATCTCGCCCCTGACGATCCTGCCCGTCATGACGGGCCCCGTCACCATCGACGGCTACACCCAGCCCGGGGCGAGCGCCAATTCGGACCCGGCCGCAGACAATGCCATCCTGCTGATCGAGATCGAGGGGAGCGCCTTCTCCTCCGGAGAGGTCGGCCTGCACCTCGGCGCGGGAAGCGACGGCAGCACGATCCGCGGCCTCGTGATCAACCGTTGGCCGGGGCCGTGCATCCAGGCGAGCAACAGCGGCAACAACACGATCGCCGGCAACTTCCTCGGAACGGATCCGTCGGGCACGTTCGCCCGACTCAATGCGAATCCCGGGGTCTCGTATGGCGTTTACATGGTGGGCGGGTCGGTTTCGAACAACGTGGTCGGCGGCACGACTCCGGCGGACCGCAACCTGATCTCCGGCAACGCCCTGGATGGAGTTCAGACTCTGTTCGGCAGCGCTCACAAGATCCAGGGCAACCTGATCGGAACCGACCGCACGGGGACCCTGCCCATCGGCAACGGCAGCGGGGTGCTGATCAACTCGGCGAGCAACGTGGTCGGCGGCACCGCGCCGGGTGCAGGCAACCTGATTTCCGGCAACAAGGGCAACGGTGTCTCCGCGCAGGGCAACGGGGCGAGCACCCTCGTTCAGGGCAATTTCGTCGGCACCGACGTGACCGGAACCAAGGCCCTCGGCAACGGCGCCTGGGGCGTGTTCGTCAACTCGGGAACGCCGAACGTCGTGATCGGCGGCCCGGCCGAAGGCGCACGCAACGTGATCTCGGCAAACGCCAGCGCGGGCGTCACGATCTACGTCAGCTCCGGAACGGTGATCCAGGGCAACTACATCGGCACGGATGTGACGGGGACGGCCGCGCTCGGCAACGCCTTCACCGCCGCGCAGTTCGGCGGCGTCTTCCTGGATGGCCCCTCGAACACGATCGTCGGCGGCCCCGATCCCGGCGAGGGCAATCTCATCGCCTACAACGCCGGAAACGGCGTGACCGTCTTCGGCTTCGGAACGGAGACGGGCAACACGATCCGCGGCAACTCCATCTTCGGCCAGGTCTCACCGACGTTTCCGTTTCATCCACAGCTCGCGATCGACCTGGGCGACGACGGGCCCACTGCCAACGACACGGGAGACGGCGATTCCGGCGTGAACAATCTCCAGAACTATCCGATCGTGACCTCGGCGACTCCGCAGGCCCCCTCCACCGGCACGCACGTTCTCGGCATCCTTCACAGCGCGCCGTCGACTCTGTACCACCTCGACTTCTACGACAACGCGCCCTGCCTCGCACACCCCCACGATTACTTCCAGGGCCAGACCTATCTCGGCACGGCCGACGTGACGACCGACGGGACGGGCGCGGCCTCGATCGACGTCACGCTCGCCGCGACCATCGCCGCGGGCGACGTCGTCGTCGCGACGGCCACCGACCCCAACGGCAACACTTCAGAGTTGACGCCAAGGATCGTCTTCTCGATCGACCCGCTCTCCGGGCCCCCGGCCGGCGGCACCGCCGTGACCATCAAAGGCACGGAGTTCGAGGACGGCGCGACGCTGACGATCGGCGGCCAGCCCGCCGGAAGTATCGTCGTCGCGGACGGCCACACCATCACCGCGACCTCGCCCGCCCTCGGCCCGGGCACCGCCAGCGACATCGTCGTGACCGACCCAGGCGGAATCACCGGCACGCTCGTCAAGGGCTGGCTCGTGGACTTCCTCGACGTGCCGCCGCTCCAGCAGTTCTACTCCTACGTCACGACCCTCGTGCAGAACGGCATCACCGTCGGAGTCGGCGGCGGCAACTACGGTGTCGACCAGCCGACCCTGCGCCAGCAGATGGCGGTCTTCATCCTCAAGGCCAAGCACGGCCTGTGTTTCACCCCGCCGCCCTGCACTGGCGTATTTGGCGACGTCCCCTGCATGTCGACGTTCGCTCCCTGGATCGAGGCGATGGCCGCCGAAGGCATCACCGGAGGCTGCCAGCAGTCGCCGCCGCTCTACTGCCCCGCCAACCCCGTCCGCCGCGACCAGATGGCCGTCTTTCTCTTGAAGGGCGAGCACGGCTCGACCTATGTGCCGCCCCCGTGCGCGGGCGTATTCGGCGACGTCGCCTGCCCCTCGACCTTCGCCAACTGGATCGAGCAGCTCGCCACCGAGCAGATCACCGGAGGCTGCGGCGGCGGCAACTACTGTCCCGGCAACGCCAACACCCGCGGCCAGATGGCCGTGTTCCTCGTCAAGACCTTCGGATTGCAATAATCTGCAGCGAGCACGCACATGAAGACTCGAACTTTGGCCGTGCTCGTGTTCTTAGCTGCAGAATTTGGCCTGGCGCAGACCTACGAGGTTGTCCAGCAATTCACGGGGATCGGAGACCCGATTAATGATCGCCTGATCGAGGGACCCGGCGGTGTTCTCTACGGCGCTGTCGCCGATGGAGGGCTCTATAACCACGGTTCGATTTTCTCGGCGACGCCGGATGCCGCCGCCGGCCGCCGTTTCGCCGTCGTGCACGCCTTCAGCGGCCCGGACGGCCGTTTTCCAGTCGGTGCTCCGCTTCCCGCAGCCGATGGTTCCCTCTACGGCACGACGCAGTTGGGGGGCGCGAACGATCAGGGCACGGTCTATCGCGTCGACCCGTCCGGCACCCTGACAGTCCTCCACAACTTCGACGGGACCGACGGCAGTCATCCGACTTCCGACCTGCTCCAGGCGCCCGACGGGACGTTCTACGGAACAACCTTCGACGGCGGAACCGGGCACGGAACCGTATTTCGCATGGATTCGTCGGGTGCCCTGCTCGGGGTTCATGCGTTCGACGGGACCGACGGCGAGCATCCCTACGGCGCGCTGATCCTCCTCTCCGACGGCTACTTCTACGGAACGACGACAGGCGGAGGCACGGGTGGGCGGGGAACCCTGTTTCGCATGGACGCCGACTGCAACGTCACGACGCTCCACGACTTCTCCGGTCCCGACGGGGCGAGCCCGGGCAAGCATCTCGTCCAGGGAACCGACGGCAGGATCTACGGGGTCACGAGCGCCGGCGGAGGCCAGGATGGCACCGTCTTCGCGTTCGACCTCGTCACGGGAACTCTCACGACCCTTCACAGCCTCAGCTACGGACCCGACGGGAGCGGGCCCGTGGGCGGCCTCGTGCAGGCACCGGATGGCTGGTTCTATGGAACGGCTGCGGCCGGCTCTCTGGCCGCTCCGGACGGAGCGCCGATCGGGGGCGGCACGCTCTTCAAAGTCGACGCGAGCGGGAATTTCGTCGTCGTCCAGCGCTACAGCAACTTAGGTCCCAACACGCCGTTTGCGGTTCCGATGCTCGACTCCTCGGGGGTCATCTGGGCAAGCCAGTCAAAGGACGGCGGGACTCCTCTTGGCCCGAACGGAGGAGGGATCTTCAACTTGAGCGGCGAGTATTACGAAATCGCGGGCGCAGGCGTAGGTCGTCAGCCGATGGGCAGCCTCGTCCAGGCCTCCGACGGTAACTTCTACGTCACGACGGAATACGGCGGATCCAGAGAATACGGGACCGTTTCCCGGAGCGATGCCTCCCTCACGATCCTCAGCGACCTCGCGCCGCCGGCGCCCCTCAACCCGGTCGCCCCGCTCGTGCAAGCCTCGGCCGGCCTTCTCTATGGAACCAGTTACAAGGGCGGCCAGCCGAACTTCGGGACCGTGTTCACGATCAGCCTCTCGGGGGTACCTCAGGTCCTGCACGAGTTCGACTCCGCCAACGGATTCCCGACGGCGCCCGTCCTCGAAGCCTCCGACGGCTTCTTCTATGGGACGACCAACGGCTCGGCCGGTAGTTTCCTCGGGACGCTCTTCCGGATCGACGGCGCCGGCTTGTTCGCGACGCTCTATGCCTTCGATGGGTCTCAGGGCGACTCGCCATACGCCGGACTCATTCAGGCGCTGGACGGAAAAATCTACGGCACCGCCCTTTCGGGAGGCAGCGGCCATGGAACCATCTTCCGCCTCGACGGTCCGGGCAGCGTGACCGCGATCCACGCTTTCAACGGCACCGACGGCGACGGCCCGTGGGGCCGCCTGATCCAGGACACCGACGGAACATTTTACGGCACGACCATGCAGGGCGGCGCCAATGGCAGAGGCACCGTGTTCAAGATAGACACAGCGGGTACGCTCACCACGCTTCACGACTTCGGAGACGGAGCCTATCCACACGCCGGGCTCATCAAAGCGCCCGACGGCAACTTCTACGGCACCACTTCGGCCGGCGGCATTTCGGAATTGGGTACGGTTTTCAAGATGGATGCTCTTGGAAACCTCGACACCCTCCACGCTTTCAACGGCGTCAACGACGGCGCGGACCCCGAGGATGGCCTGATCGAGGGCTCGGACGGACGGCTCTACGGAACCACCGCGGCCGGCGGAGCCACCGGCCGGGGCACCATCTACCGGATCGGATGGTCTCTCGCGCTGGAGCTCGACGCAATCCGGCCGACCTCGGGGCGCGCGGCCGGAGGTGCCTCGCTCACGGTCCTCGGTGACAACTTCAGCGATGGCGCGACGGTCACGATCGGGGGGCTCGCGGCCCTGGTGCCTGGAGACCCGGGCTTGCGGCTCCAGATTCCCGTCGTCGCGCCGCTGCTCCCACCTGGAACCCTCAACGACGTGACCGTGACGAACGCCGACACGTCCACCGCGACCCTTCCCGGCGCCTGGCTCGCCGACTTCGTCGACGTACCGCGGGGAGACATCTTCCACGACTACGTCGAGACAATCTTCCGCAACGGCATCACCGCCGGCTGTGGCGGCGGCCTCTACTGCCGCAACGGCGCCGTCTCACGCGAGCAGATGGCCGTCTTCCTGCTGAAGTCGATCCACGGCTCAAGCTACACCCCGCCGGCTTGCCAGGGAGCGTTCGCCGACGTCCCGTGCCCGTCCCAGTTCGCCGACTGGATCGAACAACTGGCGGTCGAAGGGATCACCGGAGGCTGCGGCAACGGCAACTACTGCCCCGCGAGCCCGGTCCGGCGCGACCAGATGGCCGCGTTCCTGCTCAAGGCCGAGCACGGGGCCTCGTACGTTTCGCCGCCGTGCGCCGGACTTTTCGGGGATGTTGCGTGCCCGTCGCTATTCGCCGACTGGATCGAGCAGCTCGCCGTCGAGCAGATCACTGGAGGCTGCGGCGGCGGCAACTATTGTCCTGGCAACGCCAACACCCGCGGCCAGATGGCGGTGTTCCTGGTGAAGACATTCGGATTGCAGTAGGCGGCGAGGTGATAGGCTTCTCATCGCGCCCGGTACGAAGATGAGACCCCGCAAGAGCGTTCCTTGCGCGCTTCTCCTTGCCATCCTGCTGGCGCCGCTCGCCGGAGGCCAAACCTACGAGGTCGTCGGGACCAATCCCCTGCGGAACTGGGGCCAACCCGCCGGCCGCCTGCTCGCTGCGGCCGACGGGAGTCTGACGGGCGCGACCTCCAACGGGGGCTCTTTTTTCTTCCGCGGCTCGCTCTTCGCTCTCACTCCCGACGGCGGCGGCGGATTCACGGCCGACGAATTGCACTCCTTCAGCGGCCCCGACGGAAGCGGACCGCTGACCGGGCTCCTGCGGGCGTCGGATGGCCTGATCTACGGAGCGACGAGCGGCGGCGGCCGAACGGGCGCCGGCACGATCTTCGTCGTGGATGCGTCCGGTCGATTGACGGTGCTCCACGATTTCGCGGACGGTGGCGGCTCCTCGCCGTCGGAGCTCGTCGAGGGGCCGGACGGGAAGCTCTACGGCACCACCGAGTACGGCGGCGATTTTTCGCTCGGCGCTCTCTTCCGGGTTGCGCCGTCCGGCACGTTCGAGATCGTCCACAGCTTCGGCTCCAGCAGCGCGCAGGGCTTCCGCCCACAATCCGGGCTCGTCCTCGGACCCGATGGACGCCTCTGGGGCACGACGGCCTTCGGCGGCGCCTCGGGCCCCGGGACCGTGTACGCCGTGGATGCGTCTGGAACCGTGAGCTTCGTCCACAGCTTCAACGGCACTGACGGCGCTCAACCGAATACAACCCCGGTCGTCGACGGCGGCGATCTGTTCGGAACGACGGTTGCGGGTGGCTCAGCTTCGAGGGGAACCGTCTTCCGCGTCACGACGGCCGGTGTGGTCACCACGCTCTATTCCTTTGCGGGAACCGGCGACGGCGTCTATCCCGCCCATGGCCTCGCGGTCGGGAGCGATGGCAACCTCTACGGTTCGACGCCCTACACCGTGATCGATCCGCCGGACCCGCCGATCATCTTTGAGCCGACCCTCTTCCGGGTCGTGCCCGCCGGCGGATTCGCGACGATCCACACCTTCGTGGGCGGCAACACGCCCCAGGGACCTCTCGTGTCGGCGGCCGACGGGAACCTTTACGGCTCCATCCAGGGCAGCTTCAGCCCCGAAGCGGGCGAGATCTTTCGTCTCGCCACGGACGGAACCGTCAGCACCGCTTTCGTCTTCGGAACGGACCTCACACCGTGCTGCGCCAGTTCCAATCTCGTCGAGTTCCCGAACGGGGACCTCT
>Ga0326726_10000677_pt1 | contig 31005 bp, 28 predicted proteins | sample MHFenrmetagenome_2_FD_207603 | JGI IMG/M metagenome (GOLD analysis project Ga0326726, IMG submission 207603) | Lab enriched peat soil microbial communities from Michigan Hollow, Ithaca, NY, United States - MHF15MN | ecosystem: Environmental > Terrestrial > Soil > Wetlands > Peat | place: USA...
ATGTGAAACCTTCCATTTTTTATTGAAGGATACTTGTCTAAAAGGAGCAAGTCAAAGGGCAAATCTATCGGGATACAATCCAAATCTATCAACGGAGCATCAGGATTGGTTTTTATCATTTCACCGACCTTGTAGGTTATGCCCTCGACATTATCTAGAGGCTTCCCAGCAGCTAGTTTGTCTGCTAGTTTTGCAATAATGAGCTCTCCTTCACCTCTGATAACAATATCAACATACATGCTTTGTGCGGTTTGTTCAGGTTGAAGAGAGGGGTGAACACCGCCCCAGACTATGGGACAAGAAGGAGATTCCGAACGAACTTTCTTTGCAAAGTCCAACCCGAATCTTATTTGAGTTCCGCTCATGCTGCTTATTCCAACAAAGACAGGACGACCTAAATTAAAGTCGTTGTAATCTTCAACCCGCATGTCAAAAATCCGCACGCCATAGCCTGCACGAATAAGAGGGTCTGCGATGTGAATAAGACTTAACGGTATTTGAGGGTTAGTTGATTTGTATTTGCCGGGAAAAACGAGAACAATCTCTTGTTGTGATTCACACGATTTTAAAGCAGAAATCTCGTTTCCTGACAACCCTGAAAATGCCTCTAATTGATAGTCGATTTAGGGTTCTTATTGCTTTTCATTTTAAGTCGGCACTCAAATAACAGGACTGATCAGAGGAAAACTCCGCAATAAAATAGCTGAGTAAATAATAAAAGCCCTTTCACGGATATTCAAATATGGAACCAAGGCTCATGCACCTGCCTACATATTGTTTCCTAAATCGCATTAAGCAGTACAAACGGAAGCAAAAGGGTTTAGGATTTCCTTTAAAAATCAAGATTATTAACTGGATGGTAAGGAGGATAAGAAGCTATCTTTGGTTTGCAAGCAGAAAGAAATGAAAATAGGCTGCATTATCAGTTTGTCAGGCGCTATCAAGAGCAGCTTATCGTCATTCTAAGTATCGCCTTACAAATACCCTTAGCCATTTTTCTGGGTCATTATTATGACGACAGAGTGTTTATGGCTACAGGTTATTTGGTCAGTTCTGGCCTGAGCCCATATCAGCCCTTTCAACTAGCAAGCATCTTTCATAATCCTTTGTTCACTGGGCACATTCAAAATATTGGGTATCCTCCACCATGGCCCCTTCTACTAGGATTAGATTATCGCGTTTCTTTCAATTTGATTCCGAATCTCTTTCTGTACAATTTCGCCATAAAAGTTCCTATCATTGCTGCCAACGTAATCTTATCTTACTTGGTTCGAGATCTTATCATAAAGTTACGTGCCGATAAGAAAATGGCACAGTTCGCGTGGCTTTTTATTCTTTTCAACCCATTCGTTCTGTTGACGACTACTGCTTGGGGAGAGTTTGACACTTTAGTAGCTCTCCTTTGTATTTTTTCTCTTTTTCTTCTAAGCAAAGAGCGAACTGAGGGAGCTGCCGTGTCGCTAGGATTAGCTGTAGTTTTGAAGCCAATAGTCATCCCCCTTGTTGGACTTCCTCTTCTCTATTCGAGCTCTAATTCTTATACAAAAAACATTAAATACTTTCTAATTTTTTCGTTGACTGTTCTTGCTTTTTACTTTTTACCTTTTTTGTTTTTGGGTTGGCCTCTTCCTTGGGCTCCAAATCAATGGACTGCAATTCCAAGAATGGCTGGTGGAATGACTCTTTTCAACTTGGTGGAGATCTTTCAAAACACTCAATCCTTTTCTTCAAGCTTCGAGTTCATGGGCTATCTCTGGATACCAGCTCTCCTAGTGGGTTATTACGTGGTTTCCAGGAATAGACCAACATCTATGAATGTGTTGGTTCAGAAAGCAATTGGATTAATGCTGATTTTCTTCCTTACACGCTCTTGGTTATCGGAGCCCAATGTTAACTTAGTTCTTCCTTTGATGCTGCTCGGTGTCTCCTCGAAGGAAAAGTTGAGTTTCCGCAATTTTCATTTCGCTTGGATAATACCGTTGGTTTTTCTGTTTCTTAACACTTCGTTCCCTCAACTTTTTTTCCTAGTCGATCCATCTATGCCAACTGCCTTAGTTCAGCTTGATCAGCAAATCCGCAATGTAAGGCTCTGGGCTCGTTTTGCTGTGGTTATACCTTGGCAGATTCTATGTTGGAATGTTGTACTTCAGAAACTGCGGATACAACCGCAAATGAAATTGACCCAAAAGAATAATTTATGAAAATTGCTAATCTGCTAATCAAAAGTCGGGACAGTTTTTGCAAAAATTATGTATTTTTATTAAGGATTAACTGTTATTGTTCCCCATAATCCTAAGACTACATGGCCTGGAACTTGGCAAATGTAGAAGTAGCTCCCAGCAGAACCAGCTTTGAAAGTTACTTGACCGCTAGTCCCCGCGTTTATGGCAGGAGTGACTGCGCCCCAAAGCACTTTTGCCGTCGTTGACTTTGCGTCCACTATCGCCCAATTATGTTGCATGGACCCAACATTGTAGACAGTTATCGTGTAAATTTGACCAGCAGTTAAGGTTATAGTTGGACCTGGATCAGAAGTTAAGGTGTTGGGACTGTTACCAAAACCATAAGTGGCCGCGGTGATTTCGCCTTCATATAGTGTAATAGGTGTACCTGAACCAGCTTTAGGAGTCAAAGTTGTTGAATAGTAGTATACTGAACCAACTATCACTATAGCAACTATAATCGCAACCAACGCGTACAATAACGTTTTGCTCGATTTTTTAGGTACGCTTGCCTCATTTGTGTTTCCCAAGTTCAGCACCTTTTTTTGATTTAATTTGGTTTAGAAGTAAGTCCACAGTAAGAGGGGGATTGATTTAACCTTGTGTTGTTGGTGCGGTGCAGTCACATATTATTATTAGCTAATTGCAGAGTAGTTTTTCCAATGGTAATAAAGTAATGTCAGTACCCGATAATGAAGAAAATGTAAAACTTTGCCTTTGTCCAGATTGCCCCACCTACAAAAACTCAAAATTGACTGGAATACTTTTTTGTGCGAAAGGAAAAGCGAAAGAAAAGGTCAAGAGTGTTTCTTGCAACTGTCCTACTTGCTCCATATTCTCTAAATATGGATTAACTAAGATGTATTATTGCATAAAAGGAAAAGCTTGACGAAGCTTAATCCAAGGAAATAGAATCACCTGGAATTCTGAAAACATTCTCATGATACTTGGATTTAAAGTCCACCACAATTTACTAATAACGAGAGCTTGAGGTGTTGCAATGCCAAAACAATCGAGTCGAGATTAAAACGCGCTGTCAGAATTATTGATGGGTGTTTGGGTTGAAGAGAAATAAAATATTGATTTTTCTGAGCGGTTCGCTCCTTATTGCATGCATATTTGTTAGTGATTTTTTGGCGTCTGCTAACGGGGCTTCACCCTTTGGGGGTTTTGTGGTGCCTTGCCAGATTAAAACGTATGGTGCAACTTGGGATGGCACGTTGGCTTTTGGTTTATTTGAAAATTTTAATGGAACGATGCTAGGAGCTGATCACAGCTACTTGGTGGTTATGAAGACTGACGGCGAGTTGGTTAATCTTCGTCATACTAACGATGCTTCTTATTGGGCAGTAAAGCAGGTGTCATCGGATATCATTTTGTTTCAAGGTGAACCAGGAGCATGGATTGGTACGCATTTTTGGAATTTGAAGACTAATCAAACTGCGGATTTACCCGATTTTGGTGGCCACCATGACATTGAATATAATCCAGATACTGGCAACTTTCTCACACTTGTTTCTTATGGACGCGACGTAAACGGAACCAATTTTCTTTACGATAAGATTGTGGAATACAACGCTTCGGGTGTAGCTTTATGGAGTTGGGACACTTATCCCAGTTTTCCAGTTGATATGGCTTGCCCATATAATGATACGTGGTTCTACAAAGGAGCTTGGATTCCTGACGTTACCCACACAAACAGTCTCCAATGGGACTACAAACAAAACATCATTTACTTGAATATACGAGATTTGAACACTTTCTGCAAAATCAACCAGACCAGTGGAAAACTCATGTGGAGCTGCGGAGAACACGGGAATTTTTCGCTATTAAATTCGCAAAGTCAAGTCGTGAAGAGTTTATGGTATCATAGCCATGCGCTTAAGCAGGTTGAACCTAACGTGTTTGAAATGTTTGATAATGACTTTCACAATCAAACTGATCCTTTGAGCGCAAACAGTAGACTAATCGAAGTAACAGTTAACGAATCAAATAAGACTGCTTATGTCAGTTGGAGTTGGACTGCACCAAAAGAGTTTTGGACACCTTACTGGGGAGAAGTAGATCGCCTATCTAATGGCGACCGACTCGGCACTTTTGGATCTCAGACTCACTCGATTTTCTGGAACAACCTTACTCGCAGCGATGGCGCCATCCTTGTTGAGGTGAATCCGAAGGGGCAAATAGTTAAAACATATACGTTCCCAGAAGGCTGGGGAATCTATCGTGCAATTGAACTGAAAACCTCTTCAATGCCAAGTAAAAACAATATGCAAAACATAATTGTTGAATTTGCAGTGATCGGGATTATTCTTCTTTTCGCAGCAATTCTGCTCAGAAAGCGCTTAAAAAAATTGCGCGACCATTGATTATTTGGACAGACACGGAAACAGCCACAATAATGTAAAATTTGAGACTACGAAAACGCGCTGGAGTTCATTGGCACTTTAGGATCAGCCATTTTCCAGAAAGACTGAACTGCAATAGATTTTAAATACAGCAAATAACATCAAGAATAGTTAGGGTTGTTAGTGAGTAATAAATCCCTTTTTAGGTTCTTTCTGATTTCTTTGAAAGGAGGTGAACCTTCTTGAACAGTAGAGGAGTGATCGCGTTCGCACTCTTAGGTTTGATTATTGGATTGGTTGTAGGATATTCTGTATCAATAGTATTGCCATATCAATCTACACAGAAACCGTCCATCTCCCTGAACTCAAATTCAGTCAAAGCCGGTACGCAATTTACCGCCACCATTACTGGTTTCCCAGCCAATACAAAAATCTACGGCTGGACAGTAAATCAGGAAACGCCCACATGTTTTAACGCGGGAACTACCGACGCAAACGGCAAACTCGTTATATCAGCAGATGCGCCCACAACAACTGGATCATTTCCCTTAATTGCGTGCGACGAATCGCAAACTATCTGGGCAGTAAAAACTTTAACAGCGAGTTAACCAGAAAAAAGTTCAGGGCTTAGTCGTGCTTGCTAAACCTAAGATTCACTGTTGGAAAAGTTATTGAGGACCAAAATCACCATAAAAGCAAAAAGTTTTTACTGACAAATAGTTTGAACAGGATGTCTATGCAGAGAGTCTAAAATATTTTCACGTTAGCAATTGACCAAAAGCAATTGCTTAAATTCAAGTTTTTTTGAAACAAATGAAAAGCATATATTCCCTTTAAGGAGAAAAAACAAGAATTGATATTGCTAGGTTACCTTTGGATCATTTGGCTTTTTGGTATGCCAATATATTTTATGTTGGCATATGAGATAATCAGATACAGAAAAGCATTAGTCAAGAAAAAATTTGTCCCCATCAACCCAAAAAGGATGATATTTCAGATAACTACCGTAGGCAACATGGAAATTGTACAAGAGTCGATTGATAACATTAATCGGATATGCAAAGAAGTTGGATACATCAATTATATTATAGATGTTGTTTCGGAAGTGAATGAAACTTTTTGTGGCGCTACTACAATAACTGTTCCTCAAAATTATTTAACACTCAATAATGCCAAATACAAAGCTAGAGCACTACATTACGCAATAGAAGAAAGAGAGAAGAATGGAGAAAACACGAGTGACCTATGGATATACCACCTTGACGATGAATCAATGATCACCAAGCAAGGTCTATTATCAATTCTAGACCATGCAGATAATAACCGGGAGCCAATAGCAGAAGGATTAATTACGTATCCAAACAAACTTGATGTCGGCAGTAAATTAGTCAAATATTTGGATGCAGTAAGACCAACATTTTGTTATTCTTGCTGTGCAATGCTAAAATCACAAAAAAAACCCGACTGGTTACACGGCTCAAATTTACTCTTAAGAGCAGATATAGAAAAAAGTATTGGTTGGGATTTTCCAGATACCTGTGCAGAAGACAGCTTGTTTGGTCATGTGGCGTATAAGAAATATGGAAGGATCTTCGGTTGGCATGGAGGAATTCTCGAAGAACAATCGCCTTTTACATTTTCCGACTTCATTAAGCAAAGACAAAGATGGATAAAAGGAACATTTGAAAATTTAGGTAGAATGGGAATACGGGAAAAAGTGAAAACAACCTATAGAATGACAAGTTGGTTTTTAGGTGCAGTGAGCTTTTTCACACTAATACCATCATTATTCATAAAACAAGAATATCCTCTTTCTATAAATTGGTTTCTCACTCCGTTATTCGCAGTGGACACAACTATCCTATTTGCTGTTTATCAAATAGGATTGGCAATGAACTTTGCTAAAGTTGACAAAAAGCAAAGGATTTATGATCATATAAAAATTTTTATAGTATCTCCTATTCTTTGGTTTTTAGAAGCAATTCCTATGATACTGTATTTTTTCAAAAGAGCAACAACGTTTTATGTTATTAAGAAATAAACAAGAATGGAAGCAAATGAAAGCAAATTAGTTATTGCTGGAGAGTTTAGTTATAATATGTATTTTGTAGCATCCCCAGTCAATAGTAGTGTATATTAGCTCCGGATATTCAATAAACTTATGCGATGATTGCCACGGCAAGTAATAGCAAAAAGACTTCTATTATGTTAACGATTACACTAATTTTATTGGTAACAATGACCTCCGCTCTAGTAAGTAGCTTCTCACAATCAAGTTCTAATCCAAACTCTGAAACAACTATTGATCAACCACCGAAAGAATCACCCCTTCCTTTAAGCTTAACAGCCATCAATGAAACAAATAATTTTAGCGTGACTAATTCTTCAAATAAATACTCTTCTGGAATATTATCTTCAGTTCCCATTTCCTTAGATGCCCAAAAACTTTCCTCACACCGCGGATATTTCATTCAACAGCTAGATTTGACTCAATTTCTTTTTTCATTTCCAGATAGCACCAATCAAGGCCAAATAGCTGAATCAGACCCTACTCTTCCATTAATCATAACAAGCAACAATGAAACAGGTAGGTTAGATGAGGCTAATTCAACCTATAATTACTCTCCCACACCACCCAACACATTTCCTATTTCGTTAGACACCTCAAAATTCGAGGTATACACTTATGGCGGTCACTCTGTTCAACAGCCAGACTTAAACCAATTCCTTTTTTCGTTACCCGAAAACACCAATCAAGGTCAAATAGCCGGGTCAGACGCTATTTCCCTCGATACTTACATCATTCAAAAAATAGACTTTGATGTAACGTTCATAGCCCCCAAAATTGGCGCAACAGGATTTGATGAAATGGTAATCTTTGCAGCATCAAACACAACCACCTACAAGGGGACAGAACTTGGAATAAGATTGGACTTAAGCGATGGTTTTATCTATGGATATATCCAGGAACCAACTGGCGACTTTGGAGACGTTAATTTTCAGATGCAGGAGCTAACACCAAACGATGGTACAATCCATCATTATACATTGATTATGCTGGGCTCACAAGTCTCAGTATACCTCGATGGAATAAACTATGGTCATTTGAATTATCCTAGCAACGAAGACTATTCAAGTCTTAACTTTTCGATTTGCGCGGTTGTTCATAAATTTACTGACGACTGGGATTCCAATGGTGACACAATGATTGTAGAAAATTTCTTCCTTAACCAACAATAGAAAATACAGTTCATTGAACTTTTTTTCAATAGAAAATATTAAATCATGAAGGATAACTGCTAGCTTATTAGTGCATTAGGTTGTAAAAGGCATCTGTTAAGGTTTCAAAAGGAGTACCTAACAATTTGTAGCCTTTTTCTCCCGTATGTTTTCGAATGTAGAATTGAATCATTCCTTTGATTATTGCGAATTTTAGTTTATTTTCTGATAATCTCGATTCGAATAGTAATTTGTGTTTTACCAAGTTAATATTTTTTGGTTCTTGCCATTCATTTGAAATCAGTTCTCCATTTAGTCTCTCATAAAGTGGAGTGCCTGGAATTGGATAAGGCATTGTAAACGAAAGATAGTCAAGAGGAAGCGAAGAAGCAAACCTAGTTGTTTCTAAAACAGTTTTGTCGTTCTCCCCTGGATAACCTACAATAAAGAAGGCACCAGCTTTGATTCCGTTTTCCTTACACAAAAATAAGGCTTTACAAACTTGACTGATTGTTATCTGTTTTTTCATCAAAGCGAGAATAGAGTCGTTTCCGGATTCAATTCCGAAGAACATTCTGATGCATCCAGCATGTTTCATTTTATCCACAGTCTCTGGATCGAGCGTGTCAACCCTTGAAAGACACTCCCAGCCTATTTTCAGCCCACGATTAGTAATTTCATCACAAATCCCGATTAGACGATTTCGATCCAATGTGAAACAATCATCCGCAAACCATATTCTATTGTAACCTAAGGAAATAACTTCTTCAATTTCATCCACAACTTTAGAGGCTGATCTTGCTCTAAAGTTATTACCAAAGACGGGTTTGCTGCAGAAATCGCAAGTAAAGGGGCATCCCCTTGAAGTCATAACAGCTGTAGTTGTGTAACCAAATTTGTTAGAATAGTATTTTTTGTAAGCATTGTTATCAAAAGAATCTCTCGAAGGATTGGGAAAAGCATTCAGGTCTTCAATCAAACCTCTGGAAGGAGATCGTTTAATTTGGTCAATGTTTTCTTCTCGATAAACAATTCCTTTAATTTGAGATAAATCTCCACCATTTATGAATTGGTTGACGAGTTCAAACATGGTTTGCTCTCCTTCTCCAACGACTGCAATGTCGAAATCATCGAGAAACGGCTCCGGTTCAGTAGTTGGAAGCGCTCCTCCAACAATTAACAACTCGCAATGAGCTTTCAGCAGTTTAGCAAGTTCCAATGATTTCTCTTTCATTGAATACATTGATTGGATTCCAATTATCTTAGGCTTCGAATCGATAATTTTTCTCAGCGCATCCTTTTGTTTCATAAAAGTACAATCTACAACTTCAACTGAAATCCCCTGCTGCTTGAGGTATGCTGCTATGTAACCTAAACCTAATGGCGGAAATCTAAACATCGATGTGTCTGCACGAGGATGGAAATATGGATAAACTAGAGTCACAGTGGCCATTTGAAAATCACCCAAAAAGTTCAATCTCATACTCAAAAAGATGATGCTCAGGGTTAAGTTCATAATCTAAACCAATCCAGTCCAAAGAACCTTTCATCACTTCCCTCCCCCGATGCAGCACGCTTCCTTCAATATTCTTCAGACTGAATCCTATTTTGTGTTGGTCATTTGCTATTTTGGCTGATTGTGCCTCAACATTGTCCCAAGCGCCGATTTCTTCATCTACCAACCTCAAGCCCTCTGAATCAGTGTAGGTTCTAAAGAAATGCGCTCCCTGTTCATTTAGAATAAAGACTTTCCCCAGATTGGTTTGTTCAAGTTGACTGAAGTTCAGTTTAACTAATATTCGGTTTCGATCCATAACATAAGTGACATTTACTGTACCTTTCTGTGGACTTTTCATAAAACTTGGTTTTATTCCAAACTTGAAAAACAAACCTTTTACAATTAGAACAGGTCTAACAAGACGCTTATGACTTTGATATTTAGTTGAAAAAAAGTCAAATACCATTCGAATTCCAGGAATCTTAAGTTTAAGACCTCGAAGGCGATCTCGGGTTACCAGATCCATAAAAAATTCTTTTCGAATTTCAACAATGTCTCCTTGCTTACTAACAAAAAGAGAGGACGAGCCCGAAAAGACTGTTTCATCCGAGTATTTAGCAATCGGAACGCCAAATCCTATTCCTTCCCCGATAACGTCGGTTCCGTTACACAAAAGAATCAAGCCTTTTTGCAAATTGGCTATTTTCATGTTTTGTGGATTGTTTCGGGAGTAAACTTTGAGAGCTACAGAATCTGATATATTGAAAGTGTGTTGACTCGCTGCAAGGAAAGGAGTATTTTCTCTTTTAGTTGACATTTGTAGCATGCTGAAACCTTTGTCTAATACTCTAAGTTTCCTTTATGAGTTTATTTAATTATTCTATATTTTGCAGGATAGATTTGAGAGCCCATTCCTACGACTATAATTCAACTAGCAGGCGGTCTTCTTCTATCATGCAGTTATATGTGCGTAGCTGTTTTACAGCTGGTCCCCTGATCACTAGACCATTTTTGATATTAAAACGAGAACCGTGCCAAGGGCATTGTAATATGTCATCTTTTAGCTCCCCTTCTACAAGAGGTGCTCCAGCGTGAGTACACCGCGCCTGCAAACAGTATATTTGTCCAGCATGTTTAATGACAAGGATCTCAACTTCTTTTAAGACAAATTGTCTTAGCTCTTCTTCTGCGACTTCATTTGTTTTGCAAAGTATATGGAAAGTCATGACAATTTCTCCGAAGCGCCTAAACCAAGGTTTGGAATTGTAGAAGAAAGCTCCTTCCGCTTCTCAATATATTCGCAAACAGCAATTACGAATTCTGCGTGGCTCCAAGCAAGCGGCGCTACGGAAATGGCTTCACCAGTGCTAGGACTAATCTGCTCGGCTAATGCTCCCGATAGTAACGCATGGTTAGCCGTCCAATTCAGCAATATTAAGCCTTTGTTGAGCTCCTCAACCGAGGATGCGACGGCGATGTGCCATCGGGCGAGCCAAAGTGTACAAATAAACCAAGGGTTTCCGGGAGTTTCCTGGGAAATTCTGTGATAGTCATCGTTTTCATAACGTGCTAATCCGCCAATATCTGATTTAATCCAAAGCTTCTCAATTACTGCATTCATACTGTTTCTCACTTCCTCACTATCAGCTGCGAAAGCGCCCTGAGTAAAAGCAAAAGATAAACTGCTATCTACCGTTAAATCACTAAAATTGTCAGAGTATATAGCTTTCTTGAACCTTTTAGCTTTGGAGTCATAGAGTTTAGCTAGCATGATTTCTTTCAAGTTGGCTGCTGCAGTGCTCAGTAGATCTTGTCTTTCACGGTCGAAGAATACCTTAGCTAGTTTTGCTGCAGATTGAAGAGCTGAAATAACAGCTGAAACTGTTGAAGTGTACACACCCACTTTTTCTTCCCAAATATCAAATGATGGCTTTGGAAGACCTGTTTGAGGATCAATATAGTCAAGCAAGAATTCTGTGGTTTTCAATACTAATCGTGGATATACTGTCGCAATGAACTCAACATCACGGTATTTTTGAAAGTGTTTGTACAAAGAATACAAAACAAGCGCAGTTTCATCTTCTTGAATCGGCAATTGGAGTTGACCTCGAAGATCAACCATTGCATGCCAACTACTTCCTATTGATCCATCAGTTGAATATTTGTGACTAAAGTAACCACCTTCATTAATTGTTTTGTCGCAAAACTGGAAAAACATGCGTGAAACTTCTGGATAGCCAGCCATGTCAAATGCTAAAGCAACGATTGCTCCATCTCGAGGCCACACATATGAGTAAGTGTCGCGGTTGTACTGTAAAACATCTGAATCACACGAAGAAATTATTCCCCCGTTAGTATCAATATGAGAGCGCATAATGAGAAGTGATGTTTTGAAAAGTCGTGCTACGTCGCGCGGTAGATTTCTTGTGTCTATGGTTTGTTTATTGATCCAAGCACTCCAGTAGTTTTCTGTTTCAAGTAGCAACTGCTCAACTCCGACTTTCTTAATCTTCAAGTCGAGATTATTGATTTGACTCTGTTCTTTGCCGCACGCGATCCAATAGTAAACTGTGTTTGATGAATTAGGTTCAATTTTAAGCTTGAAGGAAATCGTTGAGTCAACAGAGCCTTGCGCTACCGGGTTTCCCTGAAGGACTCCGTCTTCTGCATCTCTCCATGTGCCTTCCTTGCCAAATGACTCTTTTTGACCTGTTGCAAACTGATACATTCCTTGTTCTTGATCCGTTATTCCGTCGATTAGGAAATAGCGGTTGCGCTTATAATGAATAATAGACTTGAGAGTCGGTTCATAGATTGCAGTGTCTCCCGTGTCTTTACCGTAAATATGAAAGTCATGGGAAAAGAACAATCGGACTTCTCTTTTTTTGTCCTGATTGTTGTGAATGACAATTTTGCGCAAATACACATCCAGAGAACTGTGGACAGCATCGTTAACTTCAAGTGAAAGATTTGTTTCTTCACTGTTCGCACTGCACATGCTGACCAACGTTTCAGGCAGGTATTTCATTTTTATTTCCCAGTTCTTGTCAACCCACGAAAACTTGTTATCAACCCAGACCCCTAACTTGAAAAAGTGCCCGTCTACGTGATTCTCCAAACCAATATTTGGGTAAAAGAAGTCCCGAATCATCATCTTGTTATCAAGGGCAACTAATAAGCGACCATTGCCTACAACGATTTCACGTGGCATCTTACTCATCTCCTTAAAAACGAACTAAAGACAACAGATACTACTTAGAAGTGGCTTTATAATAATTTACTCTCACATTGTTTTATGGAACTATCCAAATAGGATAGACCAGTTTAGAATGAAATAGAAGACTACGCCCAAGGATAGAGTTACCAACCACAAGATGAAAGTTGCGCACATAAACTTTTTTTTAGGCGCACAGAACTTCGTTGACTGCCTCAAACGCCATCCACCAACAATCCAGACACCCAAGATAGCAGTTAGGGTTCCTGCTGCGGCATGAAAAGGTGCGAACAAGCCAATCAAGATTGTATGTTTCTGAAAGAGCAATGCCACGAAAGAAGGCACCATAACGGTCCCAATAATTATTAGGTGCAACCCAACCGCTGCCATCATCATTTTGCCATGTACCCGAAACTTCATACGCTGTTTGAATTCAAAGCCAACTAAAAGCAAAGCTAAAACTGTAATCTGAAAAGCCAGACTTACGTTTGCAATAAAGAAATAATAGTTCATGCGGTTTTCACTGATATTATAATTCGTAGCTGTTTATTGCATAAAAGGTTTCACTTGGAAGCACTTCTCCAATTTCTGCAAGTTTTAAGAAATTCGAGACCTACACGGATTTAGTTTGCGAGATTTAAGATACAACCTAAATTCTTAGGCCGAATATCATTATGGCGTAGGCAACAAAAAAGAAGAATCCGAGTGTCAAGCCATACCACGGAATTTTCTTTCTAGAAATAAAGAACAACATCATTAAAGATATTACCGTCGTAGCAAGAACACTGAGATACGCATGAATATCCAAAACCCATGCTGTGAGAATCAATCCGATTCCAGGGAATAAAGTTGTATACAACACTTTCTCGCCGACGAGTGAAGCAATGCTTAACGTGTCTTTGCCTCTAAAACCCCAAATTAAAGCACTGGCAGTCTCAGGAATTGCTGTTGCCGCAGGTACCACAATAATGGCGAGCCCCATCAAACTGAGACCTAGTCCCAATGCAATCTGATTCACTAAACCAACCATCTGACGAGCTGCAAAGTACAAAATTACTGCTGAAACAATTAACTGCAAAAAACCTCCAAAGCGCTTAAATGGAATTATTCTACAAATGTAGGGGAATTTGGTACTTTCAATCTGTTCATGGCTCTTACGCCGATACATCAGGATCAAATAGCCAAAATACGCTGCTAAGAAACCGATTCCAAAAGTGATTCGGATACCGCTGTTTGCAATTAAGGAAGGTAACAAGGTTAGAGGAAATAATATTGTTACGAAAATAAACGGAATAGCCAAGCTAGTGCTCACTTGCAGAGATTTATGTTCACGCTTTTTTAGCGAGTAACCGATTAGGGCAGATATCCCTACTAATCCGTAAGATAAGCTTGAAGCCATGAGTGGTTCGCCAAATATTGTTCCAACACCTATCGCTTCTCCGCTTACTCCTCCAAGACCAAAAATTGCTACTATTAAAACAATGAGTTCTGGAAGAGAAGTGAAGAGAGGCGATAAGATACTTCCAACGAAAGGACCTCCTATTTTGTATTGGTTGCCTAGAAATTCTATAGAGTTAACAAAGAGCAAAGCAGATATGAATACTATCAGGATGCTCAGCAATAGCAGCAGGATAAGTTCTATCATTTCTGATCTAATTCAGGCTTAATCGTTTTTTGTGAGTTATATATTTTTCACAAGACATCCAGAGAAATCCAGATGTGCGGATGCCACTGCAATCACAACAAAGTAAAATTATCTTTACGATTTACTATTAAAACAACTTAATATTGAAAAGTGAAAACTAAATTTCTTAGGATGAAAATATAGAATGGAGATTTTTCAGAATGAATATTCTTATACTTCATCGGGTCCGATGGGATTTGAACCCATGACTTTCAGCTTAGAAGGCTGACGCGCTATCCGTCCTGCGCCACGGACCCACAATGGAGAATCCAATAGTAACTCATTGAAATATAAGTTTACATTCTAAGAGTTAGTGTTCGATATTCAACCAATCAATTTTTTCAAAATTGGCACTCTTTTCAATGGAACAATTATCGCAAGACAAATGAAAAGAGTGATTACGGTAGCTAACGGAACTCCGATAATAGAATTCAAAGTATTGCCATTAAGTGTAAAACCGAAATAACCTCTCCAAAGACAGTCAAGAATTATCAAATGTAACAAATAGATTGGTAGAGTATTTTCACTTATTACCCTAATCAACTTTCTGCTTCTTGAAGAGCTGGGCATTTTAGGACTTTCTTCAATCTTGCTGGGAGGCTGCTGAATTGAAGGTTGCTGGACAGTATTTAGCAGTAAAAAGAGCATTATTGAGGCTAAAATGATTGTTGGGCTGAAATATTCTTGGAAGAAATATGCTTTGCCTCCCCCAACTGTCGCTGACATTGCATATGTGCCAATTGAAGTCAAAGCTACGCCTATAAACAGGAAGATACCGAGAGTTGAGCGCGTTATTTTTACGTTTAAGAGATAAATGCCTAAAATAAAGTAACCTGCAAATTCTGGAATTGTAAAGACAAAACTGTTCAGTTCATAAGGCCCGAATAGGTTTAGAAGAGGGAAAATAGATGCACCCAAAAACCAGATAACTAGAAGGTATTTAATCAGGTTACGTTCTGCATGGGCTATTACTATTCGCAAGATGGGAGTCAGCAAATATAATCCTATGAGCATGTAGAGGTACCAAAAGTGCAGGTACGGACCATTCAATATGCCTTGGATGATTGAGCTTGAAGAAATTGCCTGGTTGTTAATTTGATGATCAACAAAAAAATCCCAAGCAAAATAGATACCTATCCAAAATATGAATGGTATAACTACTCGAGCCCCCCTTTTCCTGAAAAAAACCCTGATAGGTTCTTCCAATTTGCTTGGTTGAAGAAGAAGAATGCCAGTTAGCATAACAAATAAGGGTACCCCCAATCGCCCCAAACTTTGATAAATATCAACTGCACTCCAACGAACAATTTCAAACTGGCTCATCTGCTGAATAGTTAAATCATTTCCTGCATGAAGCAAAATAACGCCTACAATAGCTACCGTTCGAATCAGATCTACAGGAACAGAGAACCCTCTCTCTTTACTCAGCGACTTACACCCTTACCAATACTCTCCTCAGAACGCATCTAATCCTAATAAGATTTAACTTAAAACAAACAAAAAAGAATAGACAAATCGAAGCGCAGTAAACAAATTGCGCAAATTCCACAAATGTGAAAATGGCCACTGTATCGCCGATGCAGATTCAATAAGTATTTCTTCATTTTGATAAGCGGGTCCGATGGGATTTGAACCCATGACTTTCAGCTTAGAAGGCTGACGCGCTATCCGTCCTGCGCCACGGACCCCTTTTGGTCTCTTTAATTAAAATGCTTACAAATATAATTTTACCTGTCATTTCGCATTAAAGCAAAAAACTCCTTAGTTGTTTTGGTTGCCAACTCGTAGTTTTTCTACTTCAGCTTTGTCTGGAACTTTGACGTACGAGGATTTGTTGAGCCTTTCTTTTCCAAAATTTACTTTGACTTTGCAAGTTTTAGCGTCGGAATAGAACGCAGTTAATTTTGCCGCTGTTTCAATCGATTTTTTTGTTTTAGGTCCCTGCAAAATCGTGATTGGGCCGACAATATCTGGTAACTCAAAATAATATTCGCTCGTTGTTTTTCTGTCAAATAAAAGCTTGTTTTCAGCTTCGTTTCTTCCGACTATAATTTTGTTCTTGCCTAATCTAAAGTGTCTGCCAATTTTAAGTAAATTTATGTCATTAATGGAAACACGTTTCTTGTTGGCGAATAGATCTTTTAATTTCTTTGAGTACTCTTCACAAGTTAAGAGGCACCCGCCGGCTGGAGATGGAAAATTTCTAATTCCAAATTCTCTAGCTAGCTGAAACTGAGGCTTCCTTGACCTACCCTGAATATTCAATAGCCTTGTTCTATCCACTAAGCCTTTTCTTTCAGCAACCGTTTCAGGAAGCAACTTAGCAGATAACGGTCTCAAAAGTTTGCCGCTTAAACCAGCTTCCTCCGAAATTACACATAAAGCGGGATAATGCTGGGATTTAGGTCTTTCACCCAGAACTTCACCAGTGAAAATAAAGTCCACACCAATCTCTTGGGCATATCTTTTTGCTTTTTTGATCATGAAGATCTTGCAGTCAATGCAAGGATTCATGTTTTTACCATAACCATATTTTGGATTACGAAGCATATGCAAATAATCCTTGTCGACATTAACAACCTTCAATGGTACTTTCAATTGTTCTGCAGCTTCAGTTGCTTCGCTTTTGCCATCTTTCCTTAGAATACAAAAAGGAGTCTTAACGTTAAAGGCTATTACTTCAATTCCTTGTTTATGAATAAGTTCTGTAGCAAGAATGCTGTCCAATCCACCAGAAAGCAAACTTAAAGCTTTAACATTGGTCATATTCGCAAATAGCATTCTTTTGCGATAAATAATAATTTACCTATCACACGTACGAAAATAAATAATCAAACCAAATAACAAAATATTGATCATCGATTATCAAATTCCTTGAAATAAAGGTTTGTTAAGTAAACTTGGCTATTTTGCGAAGTGTGATATTGAGTAAATTTGACTTTTTGGCAAATTATTCTTCTCAAGAACCTATAAAATCTTAGCGAGAGAAGAAATTGTTGGGAGAGTAGAATTAATTGGTTCTTGAAAAAACTGAAAACCTCATCACTTTTCAGCCTTATTTGCCAAGAAATTTAAGTACAAACAAAGCCACCAATGATTGGACCAATTATAAATGGCAAATAAACAATTCAATAAGAACCGTTTCCGCATTTGAGAAGTTTACAGGAATAATTATCTCAGAAAAAGAACATAAACAACTCGCAAAAACAATTAACAAGTTTCCCCTAAACATTACACCATATTATGCTTCATTAATTAAAAAAGAAAATTATCATAATGACCCAATATTCAGGCAATCTTTTCCTAACCCCGCAGAGCTAAAAATTTCAAAATGCGAAATGAAAGATCCCTTACACGAAGACAAAGACAGCACAGTAAAAGGAATTACACATCGATATCCTGACAGAGTGCTTTTCCTAGTTAGCAACCGCTGTGCAATGTATTGCAGACATTGTACAAGAAAAAGAAAAGTGGGCGATCCAGACCAAATTCCTTCAAAGCGACAAATACTTGAAGGAATTCGCTACATCGAAAACAACCATCAAATTCGTGACGTGTTGCTTTCCGGAGGAGATCCCCTTATGTTGCCAGACAACTATCTCGATTGGATATTAACTGAGTTAAATGAGATTCCACATGTTGAAGTAATTCGAATAGGCTCACGAATACCAGTAGTACTTCCATATAGAGTTACGAACGAACTAGTGCAAATGTTAAGAAAACATCATCCTCTTTGGTTGAATACTCAATTCAATCATCCAAGAGAACTAACACTGTCATCTCGAGAAGCGTTAAGAAAGTTAGCAAACGCAGGGATACCGCTAGGAAACCAATCTGTGTTGCTGGCAGGTGTGAATGATTGTCCACAAATAATGAAAAGACTCAACCAAACTCTTGTACAAAACAGAGTCCGACCTTATTACCTGTTTCAATGTGACCTATCAGAAGGACTCACACACTTTAGAACGCCAATTGGAAAAGGCATCGAAATCATGGAAAGCCTCATAGGACATACGAGTGGTTTTGCAGTACCAAAATATGTTATCGATGCTCCTGGCGGGGGAGGAAAAATCCCCGTCATGCCAAACTACATTCTCTCATGGTCAACAAACAAAGTAGTTCTAAGAAACTATGAAGGCGTTATTACCACCTACCAGGAACCAGATAATTACGTTCCGATTAAATGCGACAAAAATTGCAACAAATGCGGGTTGCAAGTAAAACTGGATGAAGAAGATCAAGAAGCGATAGGCGTTGAAAAACTGTTGACTAAGAACGATGGAATATCACTCATTCCAGAAGGAAATAGCCGAATGAAACGAAGACAAAAAATCAATCCTAGTGTTTTGAATGTCTAAAACACAACCCGCCTTAGACTTTTTAATCAGAAACGTTGCAGTAGAAGACATAAATGAAGTTTACAAAATTCTGGTTGAAAACAGGCCATATGTCGGATTAAATTCTCGATATACATATTTTCTTCTGGCTAGAGACTTCTCAGATACCTGCGTTGTCGCCGAACAAAATAACAAAGTTGTTGCTTTTTCTTCAGGTTATATTCCTCCCAACAGATGCGACACTTTTTTCAATTGGGAAATTGTAGTTCACAAAGGCTATCAAGGACATGGATTACAAAAACGTCTGCTTCTTCACCAAATCCGAGCAACCAATGCACTATATTTTGAGGCCTCAGTAAATCCTTCAAATGAAGTTGCCGAAACAAACTTCAGAGAACTAGCAAAATTATTAAAGACGAACTGCGAAACAAAAATTTTATTTTCTGAAGAAGACTTCGAAAATGATGGCCATGAAGCTGAAATCATTTTAAGAATCGGGCCAATTTCCAGAACTGAAATTATGAACTTGTTTGATTTTAATAGACAGCTAAGGACCTAAATCACTATTTTCTTTCTTTCAAAAAGTAAACGCCCAAAATAATAATTTTTCAAAAAAGTAAATGATAAAAAATTAAGAGGCAGAGAAATGTTTTTTTAGCCATTATATAGCTTTTTTTCGACTTGTTTTCTAGAATGATTTAAAAACCCAATTGAAATAAAGCTAATTATATTTATGCTTACTTTGAGGATTGGCTGTGACAGTAGACATCAGCATCTTCATCCCGATTTACAAAGAATCAGATCAAATAAATAGCGTCCTCCACGAGTTGATTTCTCAAAATGTAACAAAGGAAATCTTTGTAACTGTGGACGAGCCGACAGATGGGTTTTACCAAAAAATCAGCAGTCTTCAAAATGAGAATGTTAAATTAATCATTAATAAAGAGCGCATGGGAAAATCAACTGCCGTAAATACAACAGTAAAGTTGTCTTCAGGCAAAGCGCTACTTTTCCTCGATTCTGACGTCAAAATAAGAAGTGACCCCGATTTTTTGAGAAAAATTATCATGGAATTACAACATTTTGACATACTTGACATAAAGAAAGAGGTAGTAAAAGGAAAATCATTCTTGTCAAAAATGGCTTACTACGAATATTTCACCTACAATGTAAGCGCCTGGTTATCATCAAGATACTTGCATAAATGTCCAGCGGTAAACGGCGCAGCCTTTGCGATTAGAAGGGAAACTTTTGAGAAAGTAGGAGGCTTCCAAAAAGTTATTGCAGAAGACATAGACCTTGCAACAAGAGCTTTCATTGGAGATAGCACGTTCGCCTATACCACAGATGTTGAAGTAAAAAACGTTGTCTACTCTGAATGGAGAAAATGGCTTAAGCAACGCAGAAGATGGGCAATAGGTCAAGCCGCCTGGTTTGTTTATTGGTATCAAGATTTGGCTAGAAAATTCTTAAAGAAGCCTCAAGTTTTTTTGCCTGGTTTGTTCTTTCTTTACCCTTCCGTCGCCGTTTTCTTCTTAAGCGCTTTGGTGCCAAGTTTCTGGATGTATAACTCACTGCTATTTTTCTCAATATTTCTATCTGTAAAATTCAACATCATGCTACCAATATTTCTCGTTTCACTTGCAACTGCCGATTTACTTAAGATACTAGCTATCTCATTATCTGGTTTCGCCTTAACTGCAGCTGTTTTTTATGGTCTCTCAAGGAAAATAGGATTCCGCGAAATGAAACTTCATGAATTATTCGTTTACTACTTTTTCTACTCTACGATTTGGATGGTTATATTAATTGTTGGCTCATTCCAAGTCATTGTTCTTAGAAAAAAGGTTGCTCCAGGCTGGAGAACAGAGCCGCCTGCAACCTAAGTTAATTCAATTAGTCTTTTTTCATTGCCTCTGTCTTTAATTCCTTTGGCATTAGCTTGATCGCATATCTCAAGGCTGTTCGCGGCATTACACTTCTATTTTGAACTACGAAGTCGTAAACTTCTTTTTGATGTTTTCTGCTCTCTTCTTTTAGTAGCCATCCATAACCTTTCTGCACCATATCATCACAATCATTTAGCAACATATCACATATTTCGAAAGCATCTTGTAAGAAAGCGCCTTTTTTTGCTGGAACAATAAGTGAAACCGCTGAAGCCCGTTTAAGCCAACGATTCTCGCTTTTAGCCCAAGTCTTAACCTCTTCGACGGCTTCAGGGAACTTCTGGATGAGATCACCGATCGTATGATTACAAAAGCCATCACATTTAGCCCAATTATTAACATAACATTCAATCCAAACTTTGAAGGTAGCTAAGTCGCCAGGTTGAAGGCATTCAATATAGTTTGGAAGCCAAAAAGAAACAATAAAGGCTTCCTCAGTATAATCAGAACTAAAGAGCTCTCTGCACAGGGCAAAAATTTTTTGCTTTTCTAGTGTTTGTACTTGTTTCCAGTATTTTTTTGCAATTTTCCCAACAATTTCAGTTTTAACACCGTAGTACTTCACCTGCTCTTTAAAAAAACGCTGAAAACTTTTTTGTGTCTGAACGTCGACGTTCGCTCTCAGGTCTTCCCTCATTTGCGAAAGAATATCATTCATGAGGATAAAGTGGTTATTTGAGAATAATAGCTTTACTTAAAAAATTAACAAAAAATGAGGGAAGAATTTCTTAATAATCTTCCATTTGAAAAAGACCAAAATCGATGTTTATTGACTTTTCAGGCCCATGAGCATCTTCAAGATCGTAGAGGTTATGTGTAGCCCTCTCCAATCGACTGGTTTTTTTTACAGTCACTTTAGCCTTAACCGTCCTAACTTTCATTTTACCTTTAGGTTTACGGACAATCGAGCTACCAATTAATATGGAATTCACGATGTCTTTTGAGGCAATCTCGATTTTTGCGTCTTCAATCCCAAATGGCACCTTAAGCGCGTCTTCATGCAAATGTTTAGTCAACGCCTTTGCGCCTCCAGACCTCAGCACTTATTAAATCTCGAATTGCAACCCTAATAGCCTCGGCACGGTTAGGGTAGAACCTTTCATCAACAAGCTGGTCCAAAGCTTTTATATACGTTTCAGGCAGATACAGAGTGATTAGTTTCGTTGGTTATCTCTCCCGTTAGTTATTGAATAAACAAACGATGTCTTGTAGCCTATATCTCTGTATATTATGCTTCATATATGCTTATAACATGTTCGTCGCTTAGCATATAAGCGTTTATTTGGCAACATTGCAGTTTTCTGTCAATTTTCTCAAAGTAACCTTTATGTTTTTATTTCTTGTTGAGGCTTCTTACGTGCCGGTGAAATGTAGTAATTGCAGGTTTTCGTAAGAAACTTTGGTTGCTCTGCAAATACAGCCGATGGTGAGGTTTTAGCGGGTTGCCTAGCTGAAGCTGGATATCAACTTGCTACTTCAGAAGCTGAAGCTGACGTTCTAATCTATAACACTTGCGCAGTCAAGGGCCCTACTGAAAATCGAATTATCGATGCATTGAAAAGAATTCCAAAAGGCAAGAAACTCATAGTATCGGGCTGTCTGCCAATGATTAGTTTTGAGCGTTTACTTAATGAAGTGCATTTTGATGGCGCAATCGGACCTTCATACGGAAGGTCAATAAGCGATGTTGTTTCGCGCGTATTAGCTGGCGAGAAGGTTGTAGAATTAGCAAACATAAATCGTGAACCTATGCTTGATCTTCCAAGAATGAAGTCAAACCCGACAGCAAGCCTTCTCCCAATAAATTACGGATGTTTAGGTTCTTGCACATACTGTTGCGTTGTTTTTGCACGCGGTCACCTGCGAAGTTGCAGCATAAAAGAAGTTGTCCAACGTGTTGAGAGCGATATTGCGGCTGGCAATAAAGAGTTTTGGTTAACCTCTCAGGATACAGCTTGTTATGGCAGAGAACAAGACAATAACCTTGCAGAGCTGTTGGAGGCGTTAGATAACATAAATGGCGATTTTAAACTTCGGGTTGGCATGATGACTCCAAACATGGTAGCCGACATACTGGATAAGCTAATTAGTGCCTTTCGAAGCGAGAAAATTTTCAAGTTTTTGCATTTGCCGGTTCAAAGTGGCGACAATGAAACGTTGAAGCGAATGCGTCGGTTTTACACTATAGAACAATACAAGAGAATTGTTGATAAATTTAGGGAAGAATTTCCTGATTTGACACTTGCCACTGATATAATTGTAGGTTTTCCAGGTGAGAGAATAGAAGCTTTTGAGAACACTCTCAAAGTCTTAAAAGAGGTTAGGCCTGACGTGACTAATGTTTCGAAATTCTTTGCAAGGCCTAAGACTCCAGCAGCCCAGACAAAAGAGGGGCTGATTGAACGTTCCGAAATTAAGCGAAGAAGTAAGGTTGCCTCCGAGTTAGTTAAACAGATTTCTTTTGAGAAAAACAAGCGTTGGATTGGTTGGATTGGTGAAATCTTTGTTGATGAAAAAGGAAAAATAGAGGGCTCCTGGGTTGGGCGCAACTTTGCCTACAAGCCAATTGCGATAAAAAGTTTTGATAACTTGCTTGGCAAAACAATGAAAGTTTCGATTATAGATGCCTCGCCGACTTATCTTAAGGGAAAATTAACCTAATAAGCACCCAACATGACCATGAACGCTTAAATAATTTCAGCTCTTGTATTTCCTTCGGGCTAAGAAATGACCAGCACGCAATCAAACATTTGTTTTTTTAATACGCTAACCCGCAAGAAAGAAATTTTTAAACCATTGGAAGTGGGAAAAGTGAAAATGTATACTTGTGGTCCCACCGTTTATGATTACGCACATATTGGCAATTTTAGAGCGTTTTTGTTTGAGGATTTGCTGAAACGTTGGCTTATTAACCGAGGCTACAAGGTAATGCATGTTATGAACCTAACTGACATTGATGACAAAACAATCAAAGGTAGTCAAAACCAACAGGTGCCACTTAGGCAGTTCACCGACTTTTATGCAAAAGCCTTTTTCGAAGACATCAAAGCTCTTAACATTCAACCTGCCGACGTTTATCCGCGAGCTACAGATCTTGTTGCAGAAATGGTTGCTTTAATCAAAACCTTGATAACAAATGGGTATGCTTACCGCGGCGAAGACGGCTCAATCTACTATGCTATTAGCAAGTTTCCAGACTATGGTAAACTAGCAAAAATCAAGACCAACGAACTCAAAGCAGGTGCAAGAGTAAATCAAGATGAATACGCCAAAGAAGAAGCACAAGACTTCGCATTATGGAAAGCTTGGACCCCTGAAGACGGCGAAGTATTTTGGGAGACGGAACTTGGCAAGGGCAGGCCAGGCTGGCACATTGAATGTTCCGCTATGTCAATGAAATACCTTGGTGAAACCTTCGACATTCATTGCGGTGGAGTAGATAATATGTTTCCGCATCACGAAAATGAAATTGCCCAAAGTGAAGCTGCGACAGGCAAGAAATTTGTTAACTACTGGCTGCATAACGAGCATTTACTAGTTGAAGGCAAAAAGATGGCGAAACGTCTTGACAATTTCTATACGCTTCGTGATCTTCTCGCAAAGGGATATGATCCGGTTGCAATCAGGTATTTGTTGATGTCTACCAACTATCGGCAGCAATTCAACTTCACCCTTGAATCTTTAGAATCTGCAAAAGGCGCAGTCGAACGGCTAAGAAATTTTGTAAGACGGTTGCATGATGTTGAAGGCGGTAAAGAATCCAACGATAAAATCTCTGTCTTAACTTCAAAGCTTGAGGCTTGCTTCGGCGGTTCTTTAGATAATGACTTGGATATTGGTACTGCATTGGCTGCATTATTTGATTTTGTTCGAGAAGTCAATAACTTGCTTGATGATAACAAGGTAAGCAAGTCAGAGGCTACCCAAGTTGGTGGTTTGATGATGTCTATTGATGAGGTTTTAGGTGTCATTGGCAAAGTGGAAGCTGAAGAACCCTTGCCACTTGATATTGATGCACTAGTGCAGAAGCGGGAACATGCTAGAAAATCAAAGAATTGGAAAGAAGCTGACGAAATAAGAGCTCAACTTAAGACATTGGGAATTATTCTTGAGGATACAACGCAGGGCGTACGATGGCACAAAGAGAAAACCTAACTTATGCTCTTAAAATTCCATTTGAGAGTTGAATACTTTTCTTTGCAGAACTTATTTGCTAGTTCAATTTCTTTAGAGGTTAACTCGCCAAGGTCCAGTTGAATCTTTAACATCGCCTTGAATCCCTGAGCTAAAGCATTAGCAACCGTTTCAGGCATAACAGAATGACCTAACTCATTTTGGATGCTAGTAATTTTACGTTTTGCAATATCGGCAGCCTGACTGCACGTGACGTTTCGAAGTCTTAACAGTACAAACATTTCGGGCAAATTAATACTTCGCAACAAAGTGCCGTGTTGAAGGACGACACCGCGACTTATGGTTTGACTGCTGCCCGAGATTTTTTTGCCATTAATAGTTAGGTTCGGACAGTTTTTAGCATCGCCTGTGCTGAAATCAGCGGTTATACCTAAAAGTCTAAGTGCATCTTTTATCGCTTCGTAAATCTTCGTGTAAACTGATGTGACATCGGATGTTCCTATGTCTGCTGTTTTAGCAGTTACGCTGTAGGTAACCTCGCCCCCATAACTATGATAAACAGCACCACCGCCACTAATGCGTCGAACTATATCAACACCCAAACGTCTGCAAGTATCAAGATAAATCTCATTGTCAGGATTCTGATTCTTGCCAACACTTACCGCAGATGGTTGCCAACGATAAAAACGCAAAGTGTTCGGAACTTGCCCCTCAATTCGCGATTGTAAAATTGCCTCATCGATTGCCATGTTCATAAATGCATTGTTTGTAGTCACAGGCAGCAAGCGCCAAATATCCATTCTATCAGTCCTTATCGAATGGAAAAAACAAAATTATTGCTTAAAACTATTATGCTACTCGTCAGTATATTTATGGTTAAAAAAAATACGTTTTTTGCAGTATCCTTTCATTATTAATTAAAAGCTATTGAATTCTTAAGCGATGCAAAATATTATATACTTTTTCGAGAATAGTTGATTGGGTATCAATTTGAGAAATAAGATCTCAGGAATTCTTCTAATTATACTCACGGTTCTCGCGGCAACCAGTCTAATGAATTTCGCGTTAGCTAGCACACCTGCAGTTCAAACTACAACCTCTTCCACACCACAAATTGTTTCGATAACAGGAAACGGTTGGATGAATCCCAATGGAAAAAGAGATGATTTCAGCTTTTATGCAAATCATGGAACATTGAAATCAGATGGATGGCGATATAGCCCGAGCGCCCAAGCAAGTTTTACAGGTAGAGATTTCAAAACCAACCAAGTAATTCAGGTTTGGGGCGCAAAAGTTTGGAGATTCAAAGTTGACCATGTTAGCACAGGTACGCAAACGACAATTGCAGGAATAGCCACAGTGAAAATAGGGCAACAAGATATAAGAAACAATTGGTGGTTCAGAATTACTTCTAAAGACGCTACAGGCACTGCTAAAGATACATTTATGATCCAACTTTGGAGACCAATAGGAGCAGGTAATGAAGGCGGTTGGACAGCCAGTAATTTCCATGCAGACAAACCAGGCAGCTTACAACTGAATGCAAACGCGTTTTACCAAGTTCAAGGGCAACTTAAAGGCGGCAACATAGTAATTAAACCATAAACGGCAGAACCATTTTCTGCCGTGACCTAATCTTTTTAAATCAAGAAAAAACTCAGTTTTACTTCTTTATCATTTTAGAGATTCACTAAGGAAGATTTCGTCAAAAATCTGAAATAATCCGTCAAAATTGGCAAAACAATATGCATATCAAACGCTTATACGAAAGCTAAATAGTACCCGAAGACAAAACATTAAAACCAAAAGAGTGATCAAAAAGATGAAGATAATTTCTGGACCAGCATCAAGAGAGCTTGCTGAAAAAATCTCTGCATTAACTGGATTTGGCATTGTCTCTGTTTCTTCAAAGGTTTTTCCTGATGGAGAATCTTACATTCGCTTAGAAAGCGATGTTAAAGGAGAAAATGTAGCGATAGTTCAAACCACATGTCCTCCAATGCAGGACATGAAGCTTTTTCAGCTGGCATTTATGGCTGACGCAGCAAAGCGAAGCGGAGCAAACAAAGTGACCGCTATTATTCCTTATTTGGCTTATGCACGTCAAGATAAAATGTTTCTAGTTGGTGAAGGCATAAGTGTTGAAACGATTGCTCGAATGCTAGAAGGAGCGGGAATCGACGAACTAGTCACAGTTAATATCCATTCAGAACAAACACTCAAACTTTTGCCATTTCCATCTAAAACAATAAGCGCTATACCACTTTTAGCGCAATACTTTGTAGAGAAAGGTTTCAAAGGAGCTTTTGCTTTGTCTCCTGACAAAGGAGCAATGCACATTTCTAAACAAGCACAAGAAGTTTTGCACGGCGAAACGGGTCATTTGGATAAACAACGTGACCGCTACACTGGGCAAACAAAACAAACCGCTGAAGGCTTAAACGTAAAAGACCAAACTGTAATCATCTTTGATGACATAATAAGCACAGGTGGCACTATAGTCGGAGCAGCAAAAATCTTACGTGAACAAGGAGCTAAGCACGTTTTCTGTGCCTGCGCACATGGATTGCTAATTGGTGATGCCCAAAACCGCATCCTTGAAGCTGGCGTTGAGGAAATAGTAGGAACCGATAGCGTGCCTGGGAGCGTAAGCAAGGTCTCATTGGCACCCCTAATTGGCCAAGAACTTAAGGCGCAGAAATAGTGCATAAACTCTTCTTTTTGTTATCAGGCGAAAATGAGTCTTTGCCTGCGGCAGAAGTTAAGGCGATTCTCGAAGCTGAAGGTTACCAATATTCAAATGTCGAAGAGTTCGACCAAGTCCTTCGATTGGAATCAAAAGTGGAAAGTGTTCAAACAGTTCAAGTTCGCTCAGCATATACGCGGGTTTGTGCTCTGGAACTATTTGTATCTGAAGCAAACCTTACTGATATTGCAAAATCGGCTTCTCAAACAGACTTTAAAAGCGTACTTAAATCCGGAGAAAGTTTTGCTGTAAGAATAAATCGCATAAAAAATTATGCAGATGTAAATCTGAATACAATGATACTTGAGGGTATACTTGGCAAACACATTCTAACCTGTACTGAGGGTACCAACGTAAATTTAAAACACCCAGATAAGTTTTTCATTGGAATTATTACTAACGAAAAACTTGTTTTAGGCTTAAAACTTACCGACATTGCCTCCAAAACTTTTTCGGAACGCAGGCCGCGAAAAAAGCCTTTTTTCCACCCTTCGGCTATGCCTTCTAAAATGGCGCGTTGCATGGTGAATTTAGCGCACGGAAAGGCTGAAGCGTTGGTTCTTGACCCATTTTGTGGCACTGGCACTTCCTTAATCGAAGCCTCCTATATTGGTTGTAAAGCGATTGGAGTCGACGCGCAAAGACGAATGATATTAGGTGCTAGAAAAAATCTGCGCTTCTTTAATATTGACGCTGAGGGCTTAGTATTGGCTGACGCTCGAAAGCTCCCTTTTTCTAAGGTTGACTGCGTGGTTACAGACCCTCCGTATGGTCGCTCGTCAAGCACATTGAAATCAACAACAATACAGTTAGTTCAGGAAGTTTTGTTTTCAGCTCATAGCTTGTTGGGTGTGGGGCAACGGATTTGTATCGCTTCGCCTAAAACATTAAACATTACATCGTTAGGAGCAACAGTAGGATATCGACATGTTGAGTCTCATTTCGCATACGTTCATAGAACATTAACAAGGGAAATTTCAGTGTTCGAAAAGGTGAAAAACTGAATGAGCATTCGCGTGGTTTTCTTGGGAACAAGTGGAAGCGTTCCAACGCTAACTCGAAGCTTGCCATCAATAGTAGTTCAAAGTCCAAAGGAACTTTGGATGTTTGATTGCGGAGAAAATACACAGCATCAAATGATGCAGGCAAAAGTCAGCTTCCACAAAAAACTCAAAGTTTTTTTAACTCACTTACATGGCGACCATGTTTTGGGGTTGCCGGGTGTTTTACAAACAATGGCATTAATGGATCGCAAGGAGCAAGTCTCGGTTTACGGCCCACCTGGGATTAAAGATTTTTTGATCTGCACAAAAGAAACTTTGAATTTTGGATTAACGTTCCCCGTTGAGATCATAGAAATTCTAAGTGAAGGCTTGATAACAAATGAGAATAATTTTATTGTAACCGCTGTCAAAACAAACCATTCCGTAAAAGGTTACTGCTACGCTCTTACAGAGAAGCTACGCCCAGGGAAATTTTACCCCAAAAAAGCCAAAGCACTTGGGGTTCCTGTGGGAGAGTTATGGTCTAAACTTCAATCCGGAGAAGAAATAAAATTAGCTAATGGTGAAGTGATAAAACCAAGTGATGTTATGGGCCCGCCCAGGATGGGAAGAAAAATCGTCTATACAGGGGACACTAAACCTTTTGAGGCGTTCGCAAAATTCTCAGAAGGAGCCGATTTGGTTGTTCATGAAAGTACATTTGACGATTCTTTGGTTGAAAAAGCATTGGTTGATGGTCATTCAACCCCTAGTCAAGCTGCACAAGACGCAAAGGCAGCAAAAGCTAAGCAGTTGGTTTTGACGCATATTAGTGCGCGTTATCAAGATACCTCATTGCTTTTGGAGCAAGCAAAAAAAGTGTTCGCGAATACAACTGTAGCAGAAGATTTTATGGTAATCGAGCTGCCACTTAAGGAAAACTAAGCAAGAAGTTGTTGAAGTTTCTGAAGGCTTTTAGAAACATCAGTTATGGATTCTATTATCACCGATTTGTCGTAACCGATTTTATTCAAGGTTTGTGCAAGCCAATCATAATCTATTTTACCTTTTCCAACACCAAGGTGTTGATCATCTGATCCATTATTGTCACTTGCGTGAATATGCACAATTCTATCAGTTAACATCTTAAAGAACGGCTCAATCTGACCTTCAAGGTTGGCGTGTCCAAGATCTAGTACAATGCCAACAGGCAGATTAGTCTCACGGTAAAACTTTCTAAAATCTTCAGCTTTGCTCATAAAAAAATAATATTTCGCAGGTAAGTTCTCCAAAGCAATGTTTAGCCCAAGCTTTTCCGATGTTTCGTAGAGCTTTTGGATGCTTTGACAGTTTTGTTTCCAATCGCCACCAGGATAGAATTGGCCAATACCAGTTTTCGCACCTGGATGAAAAACCCAAAGCTTCGCACCTAGAGTATTAGCATAAACCATGGATTGCCTAAGCCGTTTCATTGAGGCGTCTAACATGACTTTGGACGGAGAGGCAATATTGATATCTGCAAATGGCGCATGCAAGCTGTATTCTAAGCTGTAAGATTTTGCTGCTTCTTTAAGAGTTGCGACACGCTTCTTGTCTAGTTCATGAGTGCCATCATCTAAAATCTCGATGTAACGTGTGTTAATAGTGCCTAATCGTTTAACCATCCGGCTGAATGGTTCACCTAAACAGTAGAGCATCGAAACGCCAACTTTGGGTTTAGACATTCAACAATTACCTCAATAGTGACAGAATGGCTCGTTATAAGGTCAAAACCTACTTAATAATCTAATTGAAAAAAACCTTCAATTTGCAGTCGCCTAACGAAATTTCTGTCAAAAGTTTATCGACGGAAAAAGTTGTCTGCCCCATTGACGCTGCGGTCTAAACGCCATAGGCCTTGTTGTCTTATATTGCACTTGCCTAATTCCCAATGATATTTCTGTGAACTCTTTTATTGTTTTGAAGCGAAAATCCCATGTCGGCGTACCAAGCCGTAATCCGCAGCACATTCTGTCTCCGTAAATGTATAAACGAATACCACCATATTCGTATAATGCTTGATTTGGCTCGCCATATTTGGGTTCAGAAAGAACTTTAAAAGGCCAGATTTTGCAGGCCTCAGGCTTCGCGTTTTGAAGTCCGCAATGATAATTGTTTGAATCATTGCAGAGAAAAGCACAAGAACCGTCGCTAGCCCGCTTAATGTAGAAGCGATCTAAACCTGACACAGTAGTTTCATTACCAAAAGTCTTGGTAATACTCACCCATTCAGGGAAGCTTAAGACTACACTGTAGAGTTTGCAGCAGTAACCGCATCCTTTGCAACTCCAATCAGCAATATTTTGCCACGGAATATACTCCATTTCAGGAAACACTCTTTGCCCATTCACGAAGAATAAAGATTAAAACATTCTCCAAAAAAACCCAACATTTCAAACAACTCTCAAAGCTTGACGTCAGCATTTCTGAGCCTGAACAAATTGCATATACAAACGCATACACCTAATTTCTTTCTACAAATATTAGGGAAAAAAGATTAAGTTTTCCTATACAAATAAATTGTGTGTGAAGGATAACCTAATTGAGGATTCTCACATAGATTCTCAACTTTCTCTGGATGCCAACCAATTATCTCATAATCATGCGAAACTACTCGCGCGCCTTTCTTCAA
>Ga0326726_10000678_pt1 | contig 30998 bp, 31 predicted proteins | sample MHFenrmetagenome_2_FD_207603 | JGI IMG/M metagenome (GOLD analysis project Ga0326726, IMG submission 207603) | Lab enriched peat soil microbial communities from Michigan Hollow, Ithaca, NY, United States - MHF15MN | ecosystem: Environmental > Terrestrial > Soil > Wetlands > Peat | place: USA...
CTTTCGATATCCTGAATGACTTCCGGCGTTACGTCCGCCGCAGCCATGGTCAGGGTTGAAAAGAGCGTGACCTTTTTCGGGTCCTTGGGTAAGCGAAATATTTTACAATAGCGTGAAAGGGGCATGGACATCTCGAACACAAAGTGGTTCAAAACAATGAGGGAGAGCAATGCGCTCCCCCTCTTTTAGAGATCACCTAACGCGGCCTCATAAGGTTCACTGGACAGCATACCAAGTCCGGCTGAATAGCCATCATTGTCGCTTTCTTCTTGGCTGCCTTCTTTTTGGCTGCTTTCTTTTTGGTTGCTTTCTTTTTGGTTGCTTTCTTTTTGGTTGCTTTCTTTTTGGTTGCCTTCTTTTTGGTTGCTTTCTTTTTAGTTCCCTTTTTCTTGACCTTGATACGTTTTGCCATAGTCCTCACCTCCCCCTTTTTTGAATAAAGCCCAATCGGGCATTCACTATTTCACTTAAAAGTTATACCGTATCCCGCCCTCAAACCACCTTTTCGGGTTCTTGTATATATCAGTAAGATACTGCGTGCCGTTGAACAAATTATGAATATCGGCAAAAGCTTCGAGCGAAGCTTCCTTATGCTGCAATATCTTTTTCATCATATGGAGATCGAAAATAAAAGAGCCGTAGCTTCCTTTCCAGGAGGGATCTACGTTCCAGTCAATGTAACGGCCATTGAGCAAAGCCTTGAAAGACTGCTCATCATCGTAGTGAAGCCCGAGGTCGTAGATTCGGGTGGGCACGGCCTTCAATCTGGTGTCCGTGTCAAGGTCTTTTGCGTCGACATACTCAGTGCCTGCTGAAACCGAGACGTTGTAAACAGGGGCCGTCTTTACCTCGAAATCGATGCCCCTGCGTCTTTGCCTGTTTTCATTTACCGTGGTGAACTTTGCAGGATCAACAGGAGATGGTACGAAATTGAAGCCATCGCGGATTTCATTCCAGAACAGAGAAGCCTTCACCCAGAGGTATTTCATTGCGGCGGTCTCAGCCCCGGCCTGATAAGAATATACCTTCTCCATTTTTAAATCGGGGTTCGGAGAGTAAAAAAGATTATCCGCGAAAGTATATCCAAGCGGCGGAAGAGTGAACCCCTTTGCCGCATATAGCCTCACTATGGTGCTGTTCTCAAAGTTGTAGGCAAGCCCCAGACTAGGACTCGTAAAATCGTCATTTGTGTTTGTGTGATCATACCGCACGCCGGGCGTAATGGAAAGCCTTCCCATTGACACGGTATCGTTCGCATAGACGGCCCATTTCCGTAAAGTCTGCGTTCCGTTCGTGATTGCAAGCGAATCTAATGTCTTAGAGTCTGCATCTGCGCCCAGAACGATCATCTGTGAATCGTTTTTCCAGGTAAGTTTGGCGCTCGCCCCATATCCCTTTTCGGAATATTTTTCGTTATCTACTATTACTCCGGTAAGAAAGTCATCAAATACCTGGCGGAGCGTCCTGATCGACAGGTTCAGATCCAGATTCTGATTCAGGCTGGAATTGAGGGCAACCGTGGTATGCTGGATACTCTCATTTTTATCATCCGATAAGTCGTTCAACTGAAAAAACGTCTGATTGCCATTTCCAGTGCGATTCTTCTCATACCCCAGTGCAAAGAGCAGATTTGTTTTGTCGGTGAGGTCATAGGTCAGCTTGGTATAGACATTGTCTCCGTTGACGTGAAAGTTCGGCAACAGACCGTCCGACTGCAGGTGCCCGGCGGTGAGATAATAACCAAAACCGCCCTGCTTGCCCAGCGCTTCTGCGCGGAAATCTTCCGTGCTCCTGGTACCATAAGACGCGGAAAGCATGCCGCCCTGATTGACATTTGTGCCTGCCTTGGTGATGATGTTTATCACGCCGCCAAGGGCCGAGCCCCACGCCGAAGAAGCAGGGCCTTTGATGATCTCTATCTTCTCGATGTTCTGGACCGGAATAAGCCCCACATTAACGTTATTGTCGGTGAGATTGTTTAAAATTACTCCGTCGATGATCACGGTCACGTCTCTGGCATCTGAACCCTGAATAAATGCATTTGCCCCGATGCCGGGGTCTCCGAGCATGAGCACCTGGACTCCGGTGACCGTATTCAGCACCTCCGCGAGAGTGTGCGCGTCCATGAGTTTAATATCCGAGGCGGTAACGACCGTGACGTTCTCCGCGGTCTGGGAAACAGGTTTCGGGCTCCTGGTGGGAGATTCCACGACAAGCTCTTCCTCCTTGAAATACATCAGGAGGAAATTTTTTTCTTCAGAGGATTGGGCGAAAACAGGAGTAATGGCAGCAACAAGGAGAGAGAGCGTAAATATAGAACAAAAGGAAATCGTCTTCAATAAGGTCCCCCATAATTCAGGATATCTGGGCGCTTTAGCTCTGGATGGATGTTATCCCTTTCGTTGTTATGCTTGCCATAAGTTGTTGTGAGTGCCACAAGTTGTTGCGCCCAGCATAGCACAATAATCACGGTTTGTGGACAAAAAAATGCGGTGAAAAATCAGCAAAGTAAGGAGCTCGTTTGTCCTCTCTCCAACGGGGAGAGGGTAGGGTGAGGGGGAACTTTTCGAGATGCGGCAAAAAATAATAAAGTCGTAAGAAGTCCCCAGTGCTGTCATTGCGAGGAGAGGAGCGACGCGGCAATCTCGTTTTTTCAATCAGTAACGGACTGTGAGATTGCTTCGCTACGCTCGCAAAGACGGCTTTCCGGACTTATTACGGAGAACTACATAACTTTCGTGCCGCCATTCCGGTTATGCGTGATACGGCGCCGGGGATCCATTCCGTTGCTGCTCTTTTCGGGGTTGACTTGAGCGCCGCGTTTGTGATAATTTATGCCTGTTGTCCGGCAACGATCCGAATATATTTTGTCAGGAGGCGTACTCATGGCTACGAAGATGAATTTCATTCTCAAAGTTCAGGACGCGAAACTTGCCGATGTTCAGAAGGCGCTCAAAGACGCGAACATCAACGTTGTGAGCATCATGGAGATCCACAAGGAAGAGGCGTAAGCGGCCGAACCACAGCCGGTCTTCGACAGGCGGGGACGTCCCGCCCTACCTGCGCCGATGATAAACAAAGTGCAAGACCGAACCCGCCTGTTTGTCGCGACGAACGGGACGCCCGCGGCAACCGCTCATCCCGCAATCTGCTATACTTAAATCACCAGTAAGGGTTATGAAAATTACGCTCGCGGATCTTGAAAATATTGCAAAGGCCCTTTCGATCAAGGTGTCGTATGACGACCTGAAGACGTCGAAGGGAGGCTCATGCAGGGTCATGGAGACCCGCAGGATCATTATCAACAGGCACCTCCAGAACAGCGAGAAGATAAATCTCCTGGCGCGGGAGCTTGGCGGTTTCGATCTGAGCGGCCTCGATATTCCCGAGAACGTCCGGAAAAAAATAGCACAGGAATCGCGAGAGCGGACTGACGCATAACTGCTGCCACAGTTCTACATCCGTGATAATGCCTTGCACATGCCGGTTTCAATATCGAGGGCGGGAGACCTGCTAATCATGAAGAAGATCGTGTTTCTGATGAGTATTGCGCTGTTCTTCCAGGGCTGTTCCTACGCCATCTCGCCCGAGCTGGCCAACCGGGCCGACAAAAACATTCCCTTCGAAATGCTTGAGCGTGACCCCGAACCGTACAAGGGCAAGCTTGTCATCCTCGGCGGCATCATCACGCAAACGACCCCTGTTAAGAAAGGGACCCTGATCGAGGTACTGCAAAAGCCCCTTGACTACTGGGGCAAGCCAAGGCGTACGGACACGTCCGGCGGAAAGTTCCTGGTATATTATTCCGCTTACCTCGATCCTCTGGTATATGCGCCTGAGCGGGAGCTTACCGTCGCCGCGGAGGTTGAAGGTACCCGCAGCAAGGCCCTTGGCGATATCGAATACAGCTATCCCGTGGTTCTTTCAAAGGAACTCAAGCTCTGGCCGCAGGAGCGTCCGCCCCAGTACAGACCGGACTATATGGATCCGCTCCGCTATGATCCTAACAATCCCGGCGACTCCATGCGGCAGTATTAGTATTGACAAGGTGCGGGCCGCGGGGAACATGAGAACATGCTATGATAATGACGAGTCAAGAACGGCTGTTTGCAACAGGGCTCATCCTCCCCGTGTTGCTTCTGGTCGGAGGCTGTGCTCCCCGGTTTTCGCAAGCGGCGCTCGACCGCGTCGACCACACCATCACCTTCAAAGAACTGCGCAGCGACCCCGACCGCTATAAAGGGAAATGGGTCATGCTTGCCGGAGTCATCGTCAACACCAAGAACACGAAGGAGGGGAGCTTCATCGAGGTGCTCCAGAGACCGATGGACCACAGCGGTCAACCGCTTGATACGGACGACACGGAAGGGCGGTTCATTATTTCATCCGTGCAGTTCCTCGATGCCGCCGTGTATCACGGAGGCAGGTTGATTTCCGTCATCGGCGAGGTCATGGGCCTGAAAGTTCAGCCGCTTGGCGAGATAGAATATCGGTATCCGGTCGTGGAGGCCAGGGAACTTCAACTGTGGGAGCCGAGCGCGGGCTCGCGGTTTTCCTTCGGCGTGGGCGTCGGTGTTTTTCACGGGCGCTAGATGCTTGTTGTTTACGGCAGAGGATTCGAGGGTTTGAAAGAAAGCGCTGGATCCCAGGCGCCGAATATCAAGTAAATCCCAAATTCATCATACTGTCTGTCGCCATGTGCACATTCGACCAATGGAGTTTATTGGGGGTTTGTGTTTTGTTCTATTGAAATTTTCTTCTCACGGCATCCGTGGTAAACATTGAACCGGGGGACTGTTATGAAGAAAGGCTCTCAACTTCTCTTTTACGTCCTGATCTTCCTGGTGTTTTTGAGCTTGTTCCGTCTGTTCTCCGAGCCGCAAACCGAGGAAATTCCCTACAGCACGTTCAAGACCCTCCTGGCGGAGAAAAAAGTACAGGACCTCGCCATCACGCGGGACACCATCAAGGGAACGCGCGTGCCCGAAAAGGAAAAGGATGAGAAGGGAAAGCCCTTCACGGTCGTGCGCATCGAAGACCCCGACCTCGTAAAAGCCCTCGCAGCAAGCGGCATCTCCTACCGCGGCGAGATTTCGGACAACTGGCTCAAAGACTTTCTGCTCACCTGGATCCTCCCGCTCGTCGTGCTTATGCTCATCTGGAGCTTTGTCTTCCGGCGGATGGGTGCGGGCGGCCCTGGCGGAGAGACGTTCATGAGCTTCGGCAAGTCGCGCGCCAAGATCTACGGCGAGAGCGACGTCAAGGTGACCTTCAACGACGTGGCCGGCGTGGACGAGGCCAAGGAGGAGCTCATGGAGATCATCGAGTTCCTCCGTCATCCTGAAAAATTCACCAAGCTCGGTGGCCGCATTCCCAAGGGAGTGCTGCTGGTCGGTCCCCCGGGCACGGGTAAGACACTCCTGGCCAAGGCCGTGGCTGGCGAGGCCAAGGTCCCCTTCTTTTCCATGAGCGGCTCGGAGTTCGTCGAGATGTTCGTGGGAGTGGGCGCGTCGCGCGTACGGGACCTGTTCAATCAAGCGGTGCAAAAAGCGCCGTGCATCATTTTTATCGACGAACTCGACGCATTAGGACGTGCGCGCGGGGTCGGCATGGCAGGCGCGCATGAGGAGCGGGAGCAGACGCTGAACCAGCTCCTGGCCGAGATGGACGGGTTCGACGCGCGGAAGGGCGTGATCATCATGGCCGCGACCAACAGACCGGAGATCCTCGACCCGGCGCTCCTCAGGCCCGGCCGCTTCGACCGGCACGTGCTCGTGGACCGGCCGAACATCAAGGACCGCGAGGCGATCCTGAAGATCCATATTCGCGGCGTCAAACTTTCGAAGGACGTGGACGTATCCGTCATCGCAGCGCGCACGCCGGGGTTCGTGGGCGCTGACCTTGCGAACATCGTGAATGAAGCCGCGCTCCTTGCCGCTCGCAAGGGCAAGACCGAGGTTGACATGATCGACTTCGAGGCGGCCATCGACCGGATCGTGGCCGGCCTTGAAAAGAAGACCCGGGTCATGAACAAAAAGGAAAAGGAGACCGTGGCCTATCACGAGTGCGGCCATACGATCATTGCGGAGCTACTGCCCACGACCGATCCGGTGCACCGCGTCTCGATCGTGCAGCGTGGCATCACCGCGCTCGGCTACACGCTCCAGCTCCCGACGGAAGACCGGTATTTGATGACGAGGACCGAACTCCTGGACAAGCTCTGCGTGATGCTCGGCGGCCGCGTTGCCGAGGAACTTATTTTCCATGAAGCCTCGACCGGTGCGCAGAATGACCTCCAACGGGCCGCGAATATCGCCAGGAGCATGGTGACTGAGTACGGCATGACTGAAAAGTTCGGGCCCCTTACGTTCGAAAAGGACCGGCGGCCCATGTTCCTCGACATCGGACTGCCCTCGGGCGCCAAGGAATACAGCGAAGATACCGCGCGCGAGATCGACCAGGAGGTCAAGCGGCTGGTCGACGGGGCCTATAAAAAAGTCCAGGAACTCCTGGGCGCGAACCAGGACAAGCTCAAGGTCCTCGCAGCCGCGCTTTTAGAAAAGGAAACCATCGAGGGCGACGAGATCAGAAAGATTTTGGGGTTGCCGGAGAAGAAAGCGCAGGGGTGATCACGCTGGTATCTTGATACGGGATGCACAATGCAAAAATATAAAAGCGCTCGCGTGATTGAGAGCGCTTTTTATATTACAACCGTTCTCCGGACCAGTCTGTTACACGGGGCTTCCAGGGAAAGAGGAAATCACTGCCCGATGATCTTAACCAGCACCCGTTTCTTTCTCCGTCCGTCGAATTCGCCGTAGAAGATCTGCTCCCAGGGACCGAAGTCGAGTTTTCCGTTTGTGATTGCCACAACGACCTCGCGGCCCATAATTGAGCGCTTGAGGTGCGCGTCCGCGTTGTTCTCGCCGGTGTTATGCCGGTATTGGGAGACCGGCTCGTGCGGCGCGAGCTTTTCGAGCCAGACCTCGAAATCGCCCAGGAGGCCGCGCTCGTCGTCATTGATGAATACCGAGGCCGTGATGTGCATGGTGTTCACGAGAACCATGCCTTCGTTGATGCCGCTTTTCCGCAGGCAGTCCTCAACCTGGGGCGTGATGTTGATGAAGCCCCGGCGCGAAGGGACGTTGAACCAGAGCTCTTTGCGAAAGCTTTTCATACTATTCACCAGGAAACACAGCGGCACGGAGAAAACATCAAAAGACCAAACAGCTTTGTTCTCTCGCAAAGGCGCCAAGGTCGCAAAGAAAAGCAATACGTTTATTGGTATTGAATCTAAGAATTAACGCTTTCCTTCGTGCGCTACGCGCCTTCGCGGTAAAATGTATTTTTTATTTCATTTTCACAAGAACTTAACTGCTTTTACTGCTTTAAGTCCCACGCTGCCCCGCGTCATGACGCCGTAGGCCTTCAGATCGATAACTTTTTCCTTACCTTTCTCGTCGATCACCTTCACCTGCTCGCCTTTTCGAACCGCCCTAAAGAGCGTCACGTCGCCCTTCTTCACGTTCACGAGCCGGACGCCCTTGCCCGCGCCGGAAAGCATCGGGATGTCCTTGGCCGCGACCACGACGGCCTTGCCCTCGCTGGTGAGGAACAGTACGTTCGGAAGGTCGAGGACGTCCACGCCCATGACGCTGTCCCCGGCCTTTACGCCGGCGAATTTCTTTCCGGCGCGCGTTGTGACGGAATTGAACTGGCCGAGGTCGAACTTAAAACCAATGCCCTTTGCCGAAACGGAAACGGCCGTCACTTCGCGGGGGGCGAGAACGAGCTCCGCCTGCTTGTCTTTTTCCCCTTCCCCGGGAGCGCCGGCAAATACCGCGGCAAGGTTCATGGCCGTGACCGGCCGTTCGCCGTCGCCGAACTTGAACAGGTGCTGCACGGGCTCGCCGAACCCCGAGCCTGCGGGCAGGTCGTTCGCTTTCGTAACATAGACCTTGCCGGCTGACGAGAAGACCGCGATATTGTCCCGGGTGTTCGCGGGGAGCAAGGCGAGGAGGTCGTCGCCTTCCTTGAACCGGAGGTTCTCTCCAACGGTCTTGACCCTCCGGACCCATCCCATTTTCGTCAGGATCACGGTAACGTCCTCGTGGACGATGAAGTCATCATGCGAGAACTCCACGTCCTCGGCTGCCTTCATTACGGACTTGCGCTTGTCGCCGTACTTCTCCTTGATCTCGAGGAGCTCGGTTTTGATCAAACTCCAGATCTTTTTCTGGCTCGCTAGAATGGTCTCGATTTCTTTTTTCAACTTCGTCTTCTCGGCCTTCTCTTTCAGAATGCGCTCGATCTCAAGGCCCACGAGCTTGTAGAGCTGCATGTCGAGGATCGCCTTCACCTGTTCGTCGTCAAGCTTGAAATGTTTTTTGAGTTTCTCGGCCGCGTCCTCTCGCGACTTTGCCCTGCGGATGATCTTGATCGCGGTATCGAGGTCGTCGTAGAGTACTTCGAAGGCCTTCAGGATGTGCAGCCTGGCTTTCAGCAGTTTCAAGTCATAGTTCAAACGCTTGGTCGTGATCTCGTGCCTGAAGTCGAGAAAATACCGCATGATCTCCTTGAGCGAGAGGCGTTCGGGCTCCATGTTCGGCTTGAGCGCCGTGAAGTTCATGGGAAAGTTCGATTCGAGGTCCGTGTGTTTGAAGATATAAGCGGTCACGAGGTCGGCATTCGTCTCGGCCTTGAGCTCGAGCACGATCCGTATCACGTCGGTTGATTCGTCTCTTACTGCCGATACCTGCGGTAGCTTTTTTTCCTCCATCAGACCGATGAGCTTTTCGAGCTGCTTCGCCTTGTTCACCATATAGGGGATGGAGGTGAATACGATCGCCTGCTTTCCGCGGGGGAGGTCCTCGAGCGTGTACTCGCCGCGGACCCTGATGGCGCCGCTGCCGGCCTGGTAGATGTCCTTCAGTTCTTTTTTGGAATTCAGGATCTGGCCGCCGGTGGGGAAGTCCGGGCCTTTGATGAATTTCAGGAGGTCCTTCACCTCGATATTGGAGTTATCGATCATGGCAGCAAGCCCGTCGATCACCTCGCCGATATTATGCGGCGCAAAAGAGCAGCTCATGCCCACGGCGATGCCCGATGATCCGTTCACCAGAAGCTGGGGGAAGCGCGCCGGAAGCACAACCGGTTCCTTGAGGGAGTTGTCGTAGTTCGGCCGGAAGCCCACGGTCTCCTTGTCGATCTCGACCAGAAGCTCCTCGGCGATTTTCGAGAGCCGCGCCTCGGTGTAGCGCATGGCCGCTGCCGGGTCCCCGTCGAGGCTGCCGAAATTGCCCGATCCCTCGACCAGGGGATAGCGGAGCGAGAAATCCTGGGCCATCCTGACCATGGCGTCGTAGGCCGCCTGGTCGCCGTGGGGATGAAATTTTCCGAGCACCTCTCCCACCACCGCCGCGCTCTTTCTGAACCTCGCCGTTGGCCCGAGGCCCATCTCCCACATGGCGAAGAGGATCCGCCGGTGTACGGGCTTGAGCCCGTCGCGCACGTCCGGCAGAGAGCGGGACACGATAGTGGAGAGCGCATAGGTGAGGAACCGGCTCTCTACCTCTTCATGGAGCGCAGTGGTTAAAACAGTATCCTCTTTCATCGTCATAGGTGACCCCTTTCTAAATAATGAGCATGCACCGGCAGAAGAAACCTTCTGCAACCGATTGATTTAATCCGGCCCGTATATTACCATAAAGAGAGCGCCTTTTCCAAAGTAAGTTTAAAAAAAAGTTGTATAATGAAAAAATGGTGAACCTGCTGAACAACCAGGCAGACGCTTTCGGCGTCGAGACCTTCCAGTGCGGGAACTGCGGCCGGGACTTTGAAGCGAAGATCATTACCTGGGTCGACGTCTCGCGCGCCCCGCACGTGAAGCGGGCGCTGCTTACGTGGGAGTTCAACCTTGTCCAGTGCGCGCACTGCGGGTGTCGTCATTTTTCCGGAACGCCTTTTTTCTTCGAGGATTTCGAGGAAGGCCTGCTCATTGCCGTGTTTCCCCGCATACCGGAGAAGCGCGGGGAAGAGGAGAGGGGCATCAGAGCAAAGTACGGATACTATCCGGTGCTCGAATTTTTTTACGACATGACGCAGATATGGATGCTGATCTATTTTCAGGAGCACTATAAAACGAACAAGAATCCGCACGTTCTGTCGAGGCTCGGCACGGGTGAGGAGCGGCTTCGCAAGATGCTTCACTTTCTGAAGGAAGACCCGCTGATGATCGGCATTCGAGAGAAGCTGACCGAGTCGTTTTTTGGAGACGAGACGAATGACGAACTCGACGACATCCTGGGGCAAGCCGTGTATACGCTGGAGGAGAGGCTTCCCTGGCCGCTGGATAGGCACTGCAGGTGCGGCGCCGATCTTACGACCGGGCTCACATGCTGCGGTTCCCTGGTAAATCTTGACAGTCACGATCATTTGCTCTCTCGCCGCTATGTTATTTATTGTCCCATGTGCAAAGAGGCCCTCTGGGGCGCATCCTGCGGGGCATGCGGCAGGGCCTATACCTGGAAGCTCGGCATTGTGGGTTCGCATACTGCAGCAGTGCGAGAAGAGACGCCGCTCATGCGTGTTGCGAACGCGAAGCTCGAGTGAAAAAAAGCGAATCATGGACGGACATCGAGCGCAGCGATCTGGCGTGAAAGCAGTTTTAAACAAATAATTGCACATCACATTTTTTTCAGTTGAGCAGGCATCCTGTAACTAAAGTATTCTTATTGCAATATGCCGGATTTTTCTTGACGCATTGTTTAGCCTGTGTTAACTTTATACTAAGAATGTATTACGGGTCTGTTCTTCAAGCCGAAAGCATAATGTCGGACAAGAATATAGGCGTGGAAATTCCGTGCAGGACTCTCATGGACATCATGAGCGGGCAGCGTGTTCATTGAATTGAGATGCCTTCGGCTGCTGCACGGGCAGCTTAACGAGCTGCATTTCCCCACCCTGCAATGCACTTTATTCCCACTTCCTGCATCCCACGCTCAAAGAAAGCTCTTCACGTTTGAATGCGCAGTACGCTGGAGGCACGGTTGAACGCGATAACGGGAGAGAACCTGACGGACCTGTTCCTTGCCGAAAAATGGAAGGATCTTTTAGCGACCCTGTCCGATGCCCTCGGATTTAGTCTGAGCATTTATGCCGAGAACGGTAAGCCAATCTTTGTTCCGGAAGGAGCAGCCTCCCCGTGCAAGGCGTTCCGCTCCGCCTCGCCGGAGTTCAGTGCTCGTTGCGATAAGTACTGTCACGCCGTCATAACAAGAACGATCGAATCAGGCAAGCCAAAGCTCTTCAAATGTTATGCAATGATCATGAGTTTCACTCTCCCCATTGAATACCTGGGAGAGAAGGCTGTGATCCTGGGACAGGGTTCGTTTGCCAGCTATGACGATTTCCGCGAGTGTATGAATCGCGCGAATTCTTTAGACCTCGGTTCCGCCTCCTTGCGAATGCCCCTCACTTTTACCACCCCCCAACAGGCCTCGAAAGTCCGCGGTCTTGTGGCCGACTCCGTAAACCAGCTTTTAAAGAACACCCAGGAGGCTGTTACCCTTCGGAGGAAGTTCGAAAGCCTGAAAAGCGTCTTCGGTACATGGGACACCGGCGCGGAAAAACACCCGCAGGTGCTGCTGAGAGACTTGATAAGCAAGCTTTCCACGCTGCTCGACATCGAGAGCCTGGCCGTCCTTGCCCTCGATCGGAAGCAACAAAAGTACATGAGCCTCTACCAGGTATTGAAGAGCAACAGACCCGCGGAGGTCTTCGGCATCAGCGAGCAGGACGTGATCGTGAAGGACCTTCTCGGCGGCATGCCGTTCGTCCTGTCGGCGAAGCCGGTCGCCGATCCCAAGGCCGATTTTCTGAACGGCACGGGCGCCTTGTATTTTTTCCCCATTATGGCTAACAAGGAATTAGAGGCCATTTTGCGCGTCGGCGACCGGGTCCTCAAAGTGAGCGACAGTCAAATCATCACCGCCTTCTGCAAGCAGACCGCTCTCGCCCTGGAGAACCAGCGGATGCGCCAGGACCTGTACAGAAAATTCGATCGGTTCGCGGCGATATCGGAGCTGACGAAGGCGATAACACCCATCCAGAGTGACAAGACGCTGCTCCGCACGATCCTCGAAAAGTCGGCTGAGCTGCTTAAGGCGGAGCAAGGGTCCCTGATGCTGCTCGACCACGAGACCGATGTCCTGCTCCTGGAGGCAAAAAAGGGCATCGTCGAAGGTGTATCCGAAAAGCTCAGGATAAACCGGGGTGAGGGAATCTCAGGCAAAGTTGCAGAGTTTGGCGAGCCCTTCCTTGTCGAGAACCTTGAGAGCGACCCGAGGATTCATCAGAAAAACAGGCAGCACTATAAAACACGGTCATTTGTCAGCGTGCCGCTCAAGATTGAAGACCGTATCATCGGGGTGCTCAATCTTGCGGACAAATCGAGCGGAGAGGTCTTTAATGAAGAGGACCTGAAGCTGGTCCAGTCCCTTGCGAACCAAGCCGCCATCGTTATGGAACGGAATATATTCTATAATAAAACGGAAGAGCTCAAGAAGCTGACCATTACGGACCACCTGACCGGACTCCTGAACCGGAGGTACCTGTATGAACGGCTGAAAGATGAGGTTGCGCGATCCGAACGACATGGCAATCAGCTCAGCCTTCTTATGCTCGACCTTGACGGGTTCAAATATTGCAACGATACATTAGGCCATCTTTTCGGTGACCAGACGCTCAAAGTCATTGCAGAGATCTTACTGAACACCGTACGGTCTATGGACGTTGTAGCGCGGTATGGAGGGGATGAGTTTATGGTCATTCTGCCAGAAACGGCAGAGTCACGTGCGATCGATATCGCAGAACGGTTGCGGAGCAATGTGGTGCGGAGCAATGTGGTGAAGACGGCGCTGCTTACCGAAGGCGTAGCTGTGGGACCGTGTGCGCTTACGGCCAGTATTGGCGTCGCGTGCTATCCTGAGCACGGCGAAACGGTGGAACTCCTGATCGAGAATGTTGACAAAGCGCTTTACCGTGCTAAAAACAAGGGAAAGAACAGGATAGAGGTATTTTCGTAGAATGTCATTCAGCGCGCTTCCGGAAACCGACTTTTTTGGAAGGGGAGAGGAACTGGCCGGTCTTTCCCGCAGGGTTCTTCGTGCGGACAAGGACGTGGCGCAGAGCGCCGTTCTTTCCGGTCCCCTGGGCATCGGAAAGACGGAGCTGCTCAAACAACTCTTCGGCTATCTGTTCTGGAGGCAGGATCGCGTCGTTCCTTTTTACTATACGGTGAACTCCGCACTGCTGTCCGCCGCAGCTTTTTCAAAAGACTATCTGACCAGGTATCTTTGCCAACGGCTCGCTTTTGAGAAAAAGGAACAATCTCTCTTCTATCTCGAGGGGTTATCGATCGATGGTTTGTCAGCTCTTGTGGAAGAACGGGAAGCCGTCTGGGCACGGGAGATTCTTGACCGGTTCATCCGGAGTTCCGGCGATCCCCTTGACGCAATGCGTGTTGCTGTCAGCGCGCCTTACCAGTCGGCGCTTGCCACCGGAATGCCGGCAGCAGTCCTGATAGATGAATTTCACAGGCTGAAGGACCTCCATATCGGCGATACTCGCGATCCGCGGCTGGTCTCCCTTTTTGAAGCGCCGATGTCGTTCAGGAAGACCCCTCACATTATTACAGGAAGTGCGGCCGAGATTCACGAGATGCCCGTCTCAAGGGGTCTTGAAAGGGTATCGGTACCGCCGCTCGGTCCGGAAGACGCCGCATCGAGGGCGCTCTCCCTGTTCCGGGCCTCTGAGGCCGGAGGCACGGCGCCCCTTCATGTTCTGAGTCGTCTCGGAGGAAACCCGTTTTATATCGCGTGTGTCCTCAGAAGGGCATGCGAGAAGAAGGACCCCTCGGAAATAGATTTTCGAAAGGCCTACGCACGGGAGGTTCTCGAAGGCCCTCTCGCCCTTTCCTGGTCGTCGGTCCTGAAGAGTCACTTCCCGGGACCGGGCCTCCGGAGGATCGCTCTCACCCTGGCCCATAAAATCCATCATACGAACGAGCCGCTCTCCTGCCAGCGGATCGCGAAATCCCTCTCGCTGACGGATGACCAGGCGGAAGCGACGGCGCATGCCCTGCATCTTGCAGGTTTTGTGCGCGGAGAATTCGGCGTATTCCGGGCGGTGGAAGACGGCGTATTGCGGGACGTTATCGACTTCCTCTACCGGAGGGAACTCCTCGGCAAGTCTTCTCATGACCTCGAAGAGGAACTCCTTAATAACCTGCTTCCGGAGAAGGAAGGGGTGGTCCGCTTTGACATGATCCTGCCGATGGTCAAGGAAGCAGAGCTGGTGGCAGCGCAATGCCTCGATCAAATAGGCAAGAACCTGAACCTCAATCAGGATGCTGTCGGGCAGCTGCAAATAGCGGTCATCGAGGCGTGCATCAACGCGATTGAGCACGGTAAGGGGACGGAAAAAAAGATCTATGTCAGCGTCGCTTCAGATGGCGACCGGCTAGAGGTTTCAATTGAAAGCGCGGGACGGGAGTTTGTCGTGCAGGAGTCCGGGGAGCCTTTCGGCGACCGGGAGGGCATAAAGGCCCCAGGCAGGGGCTGGGGGATAAAACTGATGAAACGCTTTGTGGATGAAGTAAGGTTCGAAAAGACCGCACGGGGAATGAAGACCGTGCTGGTCAAGAACCTCGCAAAGACCGCAGGCGTGCAGAAGGAGGACCGAACAGGACGTGAATAATTTTTCTTTATCATCAAAGTCGGCACGGGACGTGGCGGTCATGATGCCCAGAGGATATATCAATGACCTGGGGGCCGAGCGCCTCGAGCAAACCAGCGAACAGTTTCTCGGCAAGGGGACAAAAAAGCTTGTCGTAAACTTTACCGATGTGCAGTACATCAACACCATCGGGGTCTCCATTTTCACAGGGATCGTGCAAAAGGCGCTGGACTATAACAGCCAGCTTTGTTTCACCAACATGAAGAAGGTCCACCGTGAGGTTTTTGAGATGGTGGGCCTGATAAAACACGTAAAGGTCTTTAAAGACGAAGAGGCGGCACTCACCTATCTGAACGAGCGAGGCAGACATGATGAATAAAAAAATGCCGCTTAAACGGCTGATGTTCAGCATGGCATCGTTGGTGGATCTGGGACAGGAAGTGACCTCATCAAAGGACCTGGCGGAAAAAATGAAAGCGGCCCTCTACGTTATTACAGGCACGTTTTCCGTGCCGGCGGCAGCCTTGTTCGTATATAACCCTCAGCGGAAAAGTCTCGAGCTCCTTGCACAGAAAGGGCATAAAGACAAGGTTAAACAAGAGGTCGCTCTTTCCGTCACGGCGGGCCATATATCACGGTTCCGGGTCAATGAACCGCACCCGGTCAAGGAGATAGCGGGGAGCGCATTTTTCGAACGGAACGGCGGGGTGTTTTCTAAACTGCAGACACGAATGTTCATCCCGCTCTTTGCCAGGGATGAATTTGTCGGAGCGCTGGCGCTCGGCAAAAAACTCGACCGGGCTGCCTATCGTCCTAGCGAGAAAGACGTTCTCCGGGTCATCGCACACCAACTGGCGATAACCTTGCATAATGCGAAGCTGTTTTTGGAGCTCACCAAGAAGGCCGCAGAAAACAAAAGGCTCTATGATGGCATGCGGCGCATTTACCATGACACGGTACAGGCGTTTTCTGCAGCGATCGACGCCAAGGACGAGTACACCAAAGACCATTCCTATCGAGTGGCAAGTTATGCCGTCGCTATCGCACGAGAACTCGGTTGGAAGCGGAGGGATGTGGAAGGGATCTATGTTGCAGGCCTGCTCCATGATATCGGGAAGATCATCATTGACGTAAAAATCATCAATAAAGGGGCGCAGCTTACTGCCCCCGAGATATGCGAAATCAAAAAGCATCCCCAGATATCGTATGATATTCTTTCAAAAATAAACTTTCCCTGGAAGAACATTGAACGATTTGTCAGGCATCATCATGAGCGTCCGGACGGGAAGGGATATCCTGACGCGCTCATGTCCACAGAGCTGAATGACGGCGAAAAGATCCTCGCGCTTGTTGATGCCTTTGATGCGATGACGACGGACCGGCCGTACCGCGAAAAGCTGGGGCTTGATGATGCGTTCCGCGAAGTCATGAGATGCAGCGGCACGCAATTTGACGAGAATATCACGAATACATTTTTCAACATAATCCGCAGGGAATTGAACGGAGAAGTTAAAAGGCCGCAGATACTCCCCCATTTGCAGAACATGGATTTCAACAATTTTAGAGCTCTCTGTTCAGGCAACAGCATGTGACCAGAGCCACGGTCAGTTTGAATGACGAGAGAGACATGGTCCCTTGCGCATGACAAACGAACAAAGGCGGTGATATTTCACCGCCTTTGTTCGTGGAATCCTGAAATCCCATGCAGTTTCTATAAGGTGTTAAGGATTTAATCCCGCATTTGGCCTAAGCCTTGGCTTCCGCTTCCTTCTTCTCGCGCATCGCCGCCGGGGCGGAGACCGCATAACCCATGACCGTGCCCAGAAGGCCGCCCACCACGATGCTCACCGCGGCCGCGCAGGCGATCCCCACCGCGATCCCCATTACCACCGCCGCTCGTACAAAGAGTGTGGGCTCAACTGCACCACCGGAAAGCTTCTGGAGCAGGATCAACGTCCCATAACTCCCAAAGTAGAATCCCGGCACAATCCCCAGTGCCAGAAACACCAGCCCGCCGATGGTCGCCCCGATCTTCATCCCAGCTTTTACCGTCTCGTTCTTCATGATAAATCTCCTTTCAACAGTAGATTATATTTTTTTGACCCGATTTTATCCCATTGTTACCGGTGTGCAGCCTTTGCCTCTTCCGCACGTTCCTCGGCATGTGCTCTCGGCTCCAGCACTTTTCCCACGAGCCAGCCCACGGTGGTCGACGCCGTCACGATCACGATGCCCGCAACGAGCACGCCGATGAGCATGAATGCCAGGACGATGATCCTGGAGAGAAGCCCCGGATTAAGCGGCAGGCCGAAAAGCCACCCGGCGATATTGATGCCTGCGGCGCCTCCCAGGAGGCTTCCTGGTAAAAGCCCGAAAAGCGCAAAAAGTACCAGTCCCGCGCCCGCCCCTATGTATGCTGTTTTTCTTGAGATTGTGGTCTTCATGGTCGTTTCCTCCTTTTGTCCTGCTCTTGCCCTGGTAAATTGCATCAAGCGTGCCAGATAGTAACCTGTTGATTTCATGAAAATAAGGTGATGATATTTTTTGCAGAGGTGAGAATTACCGGGATAATTTTTTAGGAATGCAAAAAACCGATGGAAATTTGCGGTACAAAAAAATGATTTGTGAAATTTTTCTTGAAAAAGGCCTTAACATATGCTATTTTAAGGGTCGCCTTTTTAAAAGGCATATTCCACACGCGCCAGGACTCACGGCAGGGTGTCTCGTTGAACAGCGGGATCTGCCGGGGGAAGATAGGCGCGGAGGTAAAAACTAAAGGGGGGACACTATGTCCGCAATCACGATGAAGGAGTTGTTAGAAGCAGGGGTTCATTTCGGCCACCAGGCAAAACGGTGGAACCCTAAAATGAAGAAGTACATCTTCGGTGAGCGCAACGGGATCTATATCATCGATCTCCAGAAAACGCTCAAGTTGTTCAAGGAAGCCTACGAATTCGTTCGCACGTCCGCTTCCGAAGGGAAAGACATACTTTTCGTCGGTACCAAAAAACAGGCTCAGGATGCAATTACCGAGGAAGCGAAGCGCTGCAACATGTACTACGTTTCCAGCCGCTGGCTTGGCGGCATGCTGACGAACTACACGACCATCAAGAAGAGCATCGACCGTCTCAAAAAGATCGAGAAAATGAAGGAAGACGGAACCTACGATAAGCTCACCAAGAAGGAAGTGGCCGGCCTGGAAAAGGAACGCACGAAGCTGGAAAAGATTCTTTCAGGCATCAAGACCATGGCTGAGCCGCCGTCAGTAATCTTCATCATTGATCCCCGCAAAGAAGCAATTGCCGTGCATGAAGCGAACAAACTGGGCATTAAAGTAGTTGCCGTCGTGGATACCAACTGCGATCCCGACAACATTGACTATGTCATTCCAGGCAACGACGATGCGATTCGCGCCATCCGCTTGATGGCTTCCAAGATAGCCGATGCCGTCATCGAGGGTAGGCAGGCTATCGCCAAGGAAGCGGGAGCGGCCGAGGAAGCTGCAAAAGCAGCAGGCGCGGTCCAGGCAACGGAACTGCCGGTTGAAGCAGTTGAGGAAGTCGCAACCGACATTGACGCGGCCGAGGAATAAGGCGCCCGTTACGAAAAGAATATACTGAAGGGGGTTTTCGTCCAATGGCAACTATAACAGCATCTGCAGTGAAGGACTTGCGCGAAAAAACCGGCGCAGGCATGATGGACGCAAAAAAGGCACTTGAAGAAGCAGGCGGTGACCTCGAAAAGGCCGTCGATATTCTGAGGACCAAGGGCCTCTCTGCCGCAGCAAAGAAGGCTACCCGCGTGGCGGCAGAAGGTGTCATCATCTCTGCTACGAGCGGCAATACAGGCGTACTGGCCGAGGTGAACAGCGAAACGGATTTTGTTGCGAAGAACGAGGAGTTCCAAAACTTCGCCAAAGGGATTGCGGAGCTCGTGGCCGCCCATAACCCGGCTGACGTTGCTGCACTCTCCCAGCTTGCCTTAAGCGGAGAGAACGTCGAGACCAGGCGCCAGGCACTCGTACAAAAGATCGGCGAGAACATCGCGATTCGCCGTTTCGCGCGTTTTCAGACCAGCGGCAAACTCGCTACTTATTTGCACGGTACCCGCATCGGCGTCATGGTGGACTACACGGGCGGCGACGAGCAGCTCGGCAAAGACATTGCAATGCACATCGCTGCAGCGAATCCCCTCTATCTTTCGCGGGAGACCGTGCCCGCCGACGCCCTGGCGCGCGAGCGTGCGGTGTACGAAGCCCAGGCCAAGGAATCGGGCAAGCCTACGGCCATCATCGGCAAGATGGTGGACGGCAAGATCGAGAAGTACTACGGCGATACCTGCCTCATGGACCAGGTGTATATCAAAGATCCCGACGGCAAGCTTAAGGTCAAGGCCCTCCTAACGAAAAGCGGGAACGCCGCAGTCAGCCGTTTTGTCCGGTATCAGCTCGGCGAGGGGATCGAAAAGAAGAAGGAAAACTTTGCAGAGGAAGTGGCAGCCCAGCTGAAATAAGCCCCGTTAAGAACTCATATACTTTAAACGGAAACAGCTGAAGGCCTGTTTATGCGAATCAGGAAGATTAATGAAGTATCCTGCCGGGAATGACGGGCGGTTTTCTCTAACGGGGTAAACATGGCACACGCGCGATATAAACGCATTCTCCTGAAACTTTCCGGCGAAGCCCTCATGGGCGATCAGGGTTATGGCATCGACCATAGCGTACTCGACAAGATCACATCCGAGGTGAAGGAAATCTGCGAACTCGGCGTCGAGGTCGCTATCGTCATCGGCGGCGGCAATATCTTTCGCGGCTTGTCAGCTGCCGCAAAAGGGATGGAAAGGGCGAGTGCTGATTACATGGGAATGCTCGCTACCGTGCTGAACGCCCTCGCGCTTCAGAACATTCTCGAGAACAAGGGGGTCGTCACCAGGGTACAGTCGGCCATCGAGATGCGGGAACTCGCCGAGACCTACATCAGGCGGCGCGCTGTGCGTCATCTCGAAAAAAGGCGGGTTGTAATTTTCGCGGCAGGAACGGGGAATCCTTATTTTACGACCGATACGGCGGCAGCCCTCCGTGCCATGGAGGTAGGGGCAGAAGTGATTATGAAGGCGACAAAGGTTGACGGCGTATATAGCGCGGACCCCATGCAGGACAAGACCGCAACCAAATTTGACAGCCTGACGTACCTTGACGTGCTTCAGAAGGACCTCCGCGTCATGGATGCGACGGCCATCTCCCTCTGCATGGACAACAATCTTCCCATCATCGTGTTCAATTTAAACGTTTCCGGCAACATCAAGCGGATCGTTTTGGGTGAAACGGTAGGAACGCTCGTAACCGGGAGGAATAATGCTTAGCGAGCAAAAAAAGAAGGCTGAAGAGAAGATGAACAAGGCCCTCGAGGCGCTCAGGAAGGAGTTCGCGACCTTGCGCACAGGAAGGGCGTCGCTCGGCATGCTCGACGGAGTCATGGTGGACTACTACGGCACCCCCACGGCGCTCAACCAGGTGGCGAACATGGCCGTGCCTGACCCCCGGACGATCACGATCCAGCCCTGGGAAGCGAAAATGCTCGGTGAGATCGAGAAGGCCATTTTGAAATCTGACGTGGGCCTCACTCCCGGGAACGACGGCAAAATCATCCGTCTCAGCATTCCCCCGCTGACGGAAGAGCGCAGGCACCAGATCGTGAAGCACGCGAAGAAGCTTGCTGAGGACGCACGAATCGTCGTTCGCAACATTCGCCGCGACATCAACGATGAGATCAAGAAAAAAAGCAAGGACAAGGACGCCCACGTGTCTGAGGATGAGATCAAGAAGCTGCAGGACGAGATCCAGAAGACAACCGATAACTATATCAAGAAGATCGACGAGTTCCTGGTGCACAAGGAAAAAGAGATCATGACCGTTTAGGCCTGAACCTGCAACTATGAAATTCCTCCCACCCCCCTTTTTGTCAAAGGAGGATGGTTCTGATTTCCAGAAATAGCTCACTCAACAAAGGTGGCTTACTCGCGAAACGAACTGATAACGCTTGCAGTCTGATGTTATCTCTTGTCCATTCTCTCATTATCGATCTCTCACCATTGAATCTTGTCGCGATTACGCATCTCTCGTCAGACCTCTTTACGATCCGCAATTGCCGCATCTGAAGATCGTCGATTCTGCCACTATCTCTTAATCGGCAGACAAATAACCCTTTTCAGCCAGCCTCCGCCACCTTTTAAAGATGAAGTTTGCAAAAACGGCCAGTTAAGGACTGGTACCCTCCGCTGTCTGCTCCCACACGTGGTTCGTTTTATTAGCAATATTATATAGAATTATTAGGAAATTTTATGAGATACTTCCTGGTTTTTTCTTGACAAAAAAAGGGGGTTCCTGTAGATTTTTTCGAATACAATACCTGTCTTATAAGGAGCGTTAGGTTATGAAAGAAGGTCCGTTACTTTTACCGGAAATCCATAATATTCCTGAGCACGTCACTTATACGTGGCTTGCCATGGCAATCCTTATCGGCCTTTCGCTCGTCGCGCGTTTTACCCTCAAAAAGTCCGCGCCCACGGGTGTCCAGAACCTTTTTGAGGTCGTCGTCGGCGGCCTCGAGAATTTCGTAGAGGAAATCATGGGGCCCGAGGGCAAGCATTACCTGACGCTGATTGGCTCGCTTTTCCTATTCATCCTCGTATGTAACCTCCAGGGGCTTTTCCCGGGCTTCGATTCGCCTACCGCCAATATTAATACCACCCTGGCGCTCGCACTCGTGGCCTTCACGGCGACCCACTATATCGGAGTAAAGAGACATGGCATCAGCTATGTCAAGCATTTCATGGGACCGATGTGGATGCTTGCGCCGCTGATGCTGCCGATAGAACTCATCAGCCACTTCGCGCGTGTGATGTCGCTGACTTTTCGTCTGTTCGGCAACATGGTGGCAAAGCACAAATTGCTTCTCGTACTGGCCCTCCTCGCACCTTACATCGCTCCTGTCCCAATCCTCGGGCTAGGCCTCCTGGTCGCTTTTGTGCAGGCCGGCGTATTCACGCTTTTGACCATGCTCTATCTTTCAGGCTCCATCGAGGAAGCGCATTTAGGTGGCGGAGAACATCACTAAAATTCGACCCCGACGGTACAGAGTTCCTTCCTGACAGAGGGAGTACCCGGGAGGTAGTAAGCCGGCACTATTCCGGACAAGGTTTTATAATTTGAAGAAAGGAGGCGAATCAATGAAAAAAATTACGGCAATCATGTTACTCGTCTTTTGTGCAGTGCTCTTCGCATCCGCGGCATTTGCGGCGGAGGCCGCAGCGGCCCCCGAGGCAGGTAAATTTGCGTTCTTCGGTACCGTTGCAGCGGCCTCGGCCATCGGAATCGGGATCGCGGCCCTCGGAACCGGCATCGGTATGGGCCTGGGCATCGGCCGGGCGGTGGAAGGTATCGCCCGCAACCCTGAGGCATCGGGAAAGATCATGACCACGATGATCGTGGGTCTTGCCCTGATCGAGTCGCTTGCGATCTACACCCTCGTTGTGGTACTGATCCTTCTCTACGCAAAACCGTTCGGCGTCTAATGTTGTCGAGCAACGATCACTTTGATGCAAAAAAGGGGCGGTTTATTCCGCCCCTTTTTACTTTAATTGATCTGTACCAATCCTTATTTTGACAGGTTATACAGGATACCATCGGATGCTTATGAGTCCATCCTGTTGACCTTGTAATTCCTGTCTAGGAGCTGCTGCACGGCGGGAACTTACGCCACCTTCTTCTCGGCGCTTGCCTCGCCCATAACTTTGACGTCGCCGTTGACCCGGGCATTGCCAAGCACCCGAGCGCCCCCCCCTACCTCTGCCCTGTCAGACACCTCGGCAAAACCACTCACCACTGCCTCGCCATAGACGCCGGCAAATCCATAGACCTTGGCATCACCCTGGACCTTCGCGTTGCCGAAGACCCTAGCGTTCCCGAATATCTCGGCCCTGCCCGAGACCTCCGCCTTGTCGAAGATCCAGGCGTTCCCGAACACAAAAGCGTCGCCGCTTAGCTTGCAGTGCCCGCAAATCTTGGCAAAGGGACCGACGTAGACGGTGTCCGCCACATGTGCATTCTCCGCAACCATACCGCCGCCATTCGGATGGTGGTGGTATTTGACGCCGTCGATCTCTACAACGGGAGCGGTCGTTAACACCTTGATGTCCATGTTCACACCTCCAAAAAAAAATTATGGAGCCAGATTGCTGACCCGAGATTGTTCTGATATTTCCCCGCTTCTGCTTATAAGGACTCAAATTACAGCTATAGCTGTATAAATGATAGCTGACAGACGCCTCCTTGTCAAATCCACCGGACTTGCGGTCACAAACTAAAATGCACGGTTTAGCAGGACCCGCCGCCAAATTTGCTGCAAGGAAAACCTGCCTACTTACATACGGTTACCTGAATATTATTTGGTAACGGAATCATTATAATGGGCGCGCCGCCCATGAATTTGCTTTTGATTACAAAGATTATTTGTTATAATAATGCCTCACAACAATAAACTATCCCCTAACAAGGAGTTAACCGTACAATGGGAACCCCGAGTAGCATTCGTGTCCGCTTTGCACCCAGCCCCACCGGCGCCCTGCACATCGGCGGCGTCCGGACCGCCCTGTTTAACTGGCTGTTTGCCCGACGCCACGGAGGGAAGTTTATTTTGCGAATCGAGGACACGGACCAGACCCGTTCCACTGACGAGTCCATCCAGATCATCCTCGACGGAATGAAATGGCTCGGGCTCGACTGGGACGAGGGCCCCTTTCGCCAGACCGAACGCATGGCCGTCTACCGCGAGCATGTCGAGCGCCTGCTCAAGACGGGTAAGGCTTACTACTGCTACTGCACACCGGAAGAGCTTGAGGCCAGAAGAAAAGAAGCCTTGGCTGCGGGCAGGCCGCCTAAATATGACCGGAAATGCCGGTCGCTGAGCGCCCCCATTGCGGGCAGGACGCCGGCAGTACGGTTTCTCTCTTCCGACGAAGGCCAGACCGTTGTTCACGATCTGATCCGTGGCGCGGTGACCTTCGAGAACCAGCAGCTTGACGACCTTATCATTCAGCGCTCGGACGGGTTTCCGACCTACAACTTTGCTGTCGTTGTAGACGACGTCACCATGAGCATCTCTCATGTGATCCGGGGCGACGACCATTTGAACAACACCCCGCGCCAAATCCAGCTTTACCGGGCACTTGGGTACGAGCCGCCTGAGTTCGCCCATCTGCCGATGATCTTGGGATCGGACAAGACGAAATTATCAAAGCGCCACGGTGCGACAGCCGTCACCGAATATATCGCCTTGGGCTATTTGCCCGAAGCACTCGTGAACTACCTCGCCCGCCTCGGCTGGTCCCACGGCGATCAGGAGATATTCTCCAATCAGGAGCTTACAGAAAAGTTCTCTCTTGAAAGTGTCGGGAAAGCCCCATCGATCTTCAATGCCGAGAAGCTCCTCTGGCTGAACCATCACTATATTCAGCAAGCCGACCCCGGCAGACTCGCGGAATTGGTCCTTGATCTTTTAAAGAAGGACGGCACGATAACCGCGGGCAAGGAACCGGACCTCGAGTGGTTCAAGAAGCTTGTGAAGATACTCACTGAACGGAGCCACACGCTCGCAGAAATGAAGAACGCCGCCCTTCCCTTCATCGTCGACGACATCATCATGGATGAGAAGGCAAAAGCAAAGCACTTGACACCGGACGTGGCGTCGCTTCTTTCACAACTTTCGGAACGGCTGAAAGCTGCTGAGCCTTTCACGCACGAAGAAGTAGAAAAAGTTTTTAATGCTATAGTTGTTGAAAAGGGACTAAAACTCGGCAAGCTCGCCCAGCCAGTGCGCGTGGCCCTGACCGGGGGCACGGTCAGCCCCGGTATTTTTGAAGTGATTGAGATAATGGGCAAAGAAAAGACCATTAAACGTATTGATATTGCTGTCGGCATGATAAAATAGTTGTTACTACTGTGGCAGGACGACATGGCCTTCTGTAAGGGGGAAAAGCTAACATTCTCCTGCGAGGGTTGATTTCACTATTTATACTTTTCACTGCCATTGCCATCATGGTATGATTCGCAGGGATTCTCCACTTCAAGTGTCAATCTCATTTTCAGATTATAGATTGCGATTGTAAAACACTCCTTTTTACGCTACAATTATTTCGTGCGGCTCGACCTGTTTCTGAAGACCAGCAGGCTTATAAAAAGACGAACTGTGGCCAGAGAGATGTGCGACAATGGCAGGGTGCTCGTCAACGGTAACGAAGCCAAGCCGGCCAAGGAAGTTAGGCAGCACGACATCGTCACTCTGAAATTTTCATCGCGGGTCGTCGAGCTCGAAATTATCGCCTTACTCGCAGCATCCTCCAAAAAGACACTTCCGGACGAACTGTACCGGATGAAATCAGACACGCGACTGCCGAAAGAAAACGACCTTTGGGACGAAAACCTCTCATAGTCATAACCATGGGTGACCCGGCCGGGATTGGCCCGGAGATCATTGCCAAGGTCATCGACAGCGGCGAGCTCTATCCGCTCTGCAGGCCCGTAGTCATCGGCGACGCCGGCGTTATGAAAAAACTTATCGAGGAAATGCGGCTTTCCATCTCGGTACGCAGCATCGCATCGCTCGCCCAGGCCGATCCTGATCACGGCAAGCTCGACGTTCTCGACCTCAAGATGGTGAACCTCACTACCCACAAATGGGGAAGTCCTGACATCTCTTCAGGCAAGGCTGTTGTTGAATATATCAAGAAGGCTGTTGAATTGACCATGAACGGCGAGGCCGATGCGATCGTTACCGCGCCGATCAACAAAGAGATGATGAACGCGGCGGGCTACCACTATGCCGGCCACACCGAGCTTCTCGCCTACCTCACGGCTTCTCAAGAATACGGCATGCTGTTCGTGGGCGGAGGCTTACGGGTCATTCTGGCGACCATCCATGTCGCGCTCAGGGATGTGCACAAGCACATCAACACCGGAACGATCTTGAAGACCCTCCGCCTCGCGCACAAGGCGATGCAAACCTTCGGCATCGAAAAGCCCCGCATCGGCGTGGCGGCCCTGAATCCGCACGCAGGGGAGGGAAGGCTCTTCGGGTCCGAAGAGTGGGACGAGATACTGCCGGCCGTGATCAAGGCGCGCGCAGAAGGCATTCTTGCAAGCGACCCGGTCCCGGCCGACACACTCTTTTACAAGGCGCGAAACAATTACTACGACGTCGTGGTCGCCATGTACCACGACCAGGGCCTGGCTCCGCTCAAGATGCTGGCTTTCGGGAACGCGGTGAACGTCACCGTGGGACTGCCGATCATACGGACCTCAGTCGATCACGGGACCGCCTACGACATCGCCGGCAGGGGCTGCGCCGATCCGGCGAGTTTGCTCGAGGCGGTGAAGCTTGCTGTTAAGCTGACTGCGCATAAAAAGTCGGCAGCCGGGGAGAACGCTTGACCAGCAGACAAACAGAACCGTCCATGTCCCGCTCGCATGCGGTCACCATTGCTTTTTTCGTAATTTTTCTGTTCCTGCTGTACCAGCTGGCCAGAATGCTTGCAGTCTTTTCCGTGGCCCTTATCTGGGCGGGTATCATCACGCTCGCACTTCATCCTCTCTACAGAAAGATAGTGACCCTGCTCCGCGGGAGGACCGGACCGGCTGCGGCTGTGATGACGCTCGTAACCCTGCTTCTCGTAATCGGTCCTGCGCTGGCGCTGCTTACTGTGCTTGTATCCCAGGCTATCGACCTGTACCAGTGGGCTTCGGAGGGTGTTAAATCCGGCGCCGCAGCTGAGCTCTGGAACAGGCTGGCCGCTTATGTCTCACAAACAATTCTCACCCATCCACTGCTTGCCGGTTTTGATATAAAGGGAATCTTCATAAAAGGCCTGGGCCAAATCTCTGCAAGCCTGGCATTGCAGATCGGCAGCGTTCTCCGGGACACTGCACTCCTGGTCGTTAATCTCCTGATCACGCTCATTGCCCTTTTTTTCTTTTTTCGTAGCGGGGAGGACTACTACCGGGGCGTTATGGACCTGCTCCCCTTCAAGCATGAGCAGAAGCAATCCATAGCACGGAAATTTCACGATACGTTCAGTGCGGTGATAAACGGCATATTTCTCATCGCCCTTGGCCAGGGCTGCATGACCGGCATCGGGTTCGCGCTGTTTCACGTTCCCTTTCCGGTATTCTGGGGTTTTCTTGCCGCTTTTTTGGCGCTTCTCCCGATCGGGGGCGCGTCGCTTGTCTGGATTCCCGGGGCGCTCTTCCTTCTGCTGACCGGCGCAACTCTGCAGGGAGTACTCCTCGCGATCTGGGGGCTGGTTCTGGTAAGCCTGCCGGACAATTTTTTAAAGCCCATGCTCATCGGAAAAAGGGCCAATATTCCGACGTTCTTCTTGTTTTTGGGGATCCTCGGAGGGTTGCAGGTATACGGCATCCTGGGCATTCTTTTCGGCCCCCTCATTGTGACGCTTCTTGCCGCATTTGTCCAGATTTACCGCGAGGAGTACGCGGCGAATAAAAACGGAGAATAAAAAATCAGGAAGATAAAAAGGTAATTCATTTTTGCATCATATCTTCCCGCTTTTCAATTTCTCAACTTCGGTCTGTATCTGAAGCCTGGATGATCTGTATAAAAAATATTTTTAGCGCTTAACATAATAAGGAGAACGAAAGCATGGAAGATTTGGCAAAATCCGATACCTGGCGGGTGTTCCGTATCATGGCAGAACTCGTGGAGGGTTTCGAGGCGCTGAACGGCATCGGTCCCGCCGTTACGATGTTCGGGAGCGCCCGTCTCCAGCCGGGATCACCCTACTACAACAAATGCCTCAAGGTTGCGGAAAACCTGGCAAAGGAAGGCTTTGCGGTCATCTCGGGAGGCGGACCCGGCATCATGGAGGCAGCAAACAGGGGGGCGCAAACCGCGAACGGGATCTCCGTCGGACTGAACATCGAGCTGCCCATGGAGCAGACGCAAAACGCATTCCAGGACGTCCGCGTGGAATTCCGTTATTTTTTTGTGCGCAAGCTCATGTTTGTAAAATATGCCGTCGGGTATGTGATCTTCCCGGGCGGCTTTGGCACCATGGACGAACTGTTCGAGGCGCTCACGCTCATCCAGACCAAAAAGATCAGGAGTTTCCCTGTCGTGCTCGTGGGCAGGGAGTACTGGCAAGGCTTGATCGACTGGATGAAGAAATCGGCGCTCGCCATGGGCAACATCAGCCCCGAGGACCTCGATCTCATGCATATCGTTGAGGAACCCGAAGAAGTCTGCGCCATCATCAATAAGCGGTATAAAGACCGTTTAAGCGGCGTCCCCCGCCGGAACCGGAGAGACCTGGCCCGGAAAGGCGTTTAGCCCATATTATCAGGGTGATGGTTTGTTCATTTTTCGGGAGGAAACATCGTTCTGTAGAACACCATGGGTAAATGGCGCATGCAGTAATTACTCCCCTTCGCGCTTTTTCAGTTTTGTTTGCTCGGCACGGGATTTAGTCCCTTGCGCCGCCTGAATACGGCGGAACCAGCGCTCGATGTTCTCGCGGTATATCATCACGAGCATGATCACGAAGATACTTACGCCGAGGACAATAAAAAAGGCTCCGTATCGTTTATCGCGGAAGAAGGAGCCTTCCATGGTCAGAAGCACGGTCCCGAACAGGCGGCCGATCGTAGACACTACGAGAAAATCACGGTGCCTCATGTGCCCCAGGCCGAGCAGATAGCAGAAAATGTCCTTGGGGAAGCCGGGGATAAGGAACATGAGAAACGCAAGGAACATTCCCTTGTGTCTCATCAAATAGTCATACCGATTGATCGTCTCGGGGTTCACGATCTTTTCGACGAGCGGCCTGCCCGCCATGCGGGCGAGGACAAAGGCAAACCAGGAGCCAATGGTTAGGCCGATGGTTGAATAAATGGTGCCGCCGAAGGTACCGAAGAAAATCCCCCCTACGAATCCTGTCACCTCACCCGGTACGGGAGCGGCAACTACCTGCAGTACCTGCAACCCGATGAAAATAAAAACCGCATTGGCCCTATGCTCGGCGAAAACATGGGTCAGCATGCGCCGGTCGGTGAAGTACTCCACCAGACCGAGGGGAAACAGAAGATAAAGGATTCCCGCAGCAACTGCGCCGAAAACAGCGAGACCGAAAATGGCTTTTCTGTCAAATTTGATCATGCGTACCAACAGCGCTCACTTCTTTTTAAAAAGATCGTCAAACGCCTTGCGTGAATTTTCAACCTCACCGCTTTGAGCTCCGGTTGTTCGGGATTCGTTGAACACAAAATAATCGCAGTAGTTCGCACGTTTTTTGTCTCTTACCAGCTCGGCTGCGGGTTCGCGGCACTGCTTCGATGCGGCCGGGTCATAGAACCTGCAGTTCAGGCAGCAATGGACATCTGCCCGGCAAAAGGGACACTCGTCCCTGCGGCCGATAACCCTGCCGAATGAAAGCTCACGCATGCAGGCATGGCATGTTTTCATAGCATACACACTATAGCTTAACAGAATAGTTTAGACAAGACGAAAAATTAACTGGCGCATCAATGCTTCGGGTTCTCAAGGACAAAAACGTTCGCATCCGGAACACGGAGTCATGCCGAATCTCTCGTTCCGCTTTATCCTGATCGGAGCAGTCGGGAAGGTAACGTATCAACGTACCTCTCGGTTTTGAATTCTAGCTGAGCGCATTCCATCAGCTTCCTGCTGAGTCTTGCCCCCGATTCTCGCAAGAGCATGGGCAAGCGTGCGCATACGATCATCTCTTAAACCTTGAGAATCGATATCCCCAGCAGATGCCCGTACGAACCTTCACTTAGCTGCTGGGATCTCAATCCCGTCAATATGCCCTGCCAAAAGGGCCCCTATACAAAACACTTCTTGACTCTCCTTGTGCTTTCAGATAATATTATAGTTGCATAAATTTTGACACAATAAATCAACGGGTTAGCAGTTCTCTGCCGGGCGAAAAACATTCGTGTAACCTCGGGAGAGGACCCTTCAGCATGAGTCAAGGAGAAAGAAATGAAACGCATCATTCAAACCGCAATTATTCTGCTTATGTTTTTATTTGTGGTTCTGCAGGGTTTTGTAGCACACGCGGCGAAAAAGTCATCTTCCAGTCCGGAAACGTTGCTGCAATATACCGAGGACCTTAAGAAAAACCCGGGCGACAACATCCTCCGAGAGAAGATCATCAAGATGGCACTCGGCATAAAGCCGACGCCTAAGGTTCCTGAAGATGCAGAGAGGAACATGGCGCGGGGAACCGCGTTCGCCCAGAAGGCCACGGACAGCGTCGGATACAAGAGAGCAATCGCTGAATTTGAGGCGGCGGCGAATACAGCCCCCTGGCTGGCTCATGCCTATTATAATCTCGGTGTGGTACAGGAGAAAGCAGGGTTATTTGTCGAAGCCATCCAAAGTCTGAAGTTCTACCTTATGGCGGCGCCGGACGCAAAAAATGCGCGCGACGTTAAAAACAAGATCTACGCACTCGAAGCTGACGCAGAAGACATAGTAGCCGGCAAAAACGCGCCGGCGCCTGTCCCGACGCCTGAACACAAGACCGAGAAGTCCTTGGCTTTAGCCGGCAAACCGACGCTTGAAATCGAGCCTGAAAAACCGCTCAAAATCATCAAAATGCCTCAAGACATGAAATCCAAGATGCCGAACTTCATCGGCAACTGGTATTATAAACAGACGTTGCGCGGTGAAGAACTTACTATCCCTGCTTTTGAAATAGCCAAGAATGCGAACGGCGACCTGGTTGTCAATCCGCCCAAGAGGGCCGCAGACAGTGTTGCGACCGTCAATATCTTCGAGATTGCCGACAAAAAGCTGAAACTGCAGATGAAATGGAAAATGAAATCCGTTGTCGGATACTGGAAAACCGAGACGTATGACCTTATGATATCGGAGGATGGCTCCAAGCTCACCGGCTCGCATAATCAGCAAAGCGTTGGCGGGAGAAATATCGACATGGACAGGGTCCTTTTCCGCCAGTTAAGAGACTAAAGCTCAACGGGCAAAGAGAGACTGGGGAGCGTGTTAAACTGTTTTTTTCATTCTGATCGAGGCCACTCACCTGGCGGTACAATGCTGGAAAGCCCGGCCGACATGCATTATTATCAACCCGCTTACACAAATCCGTATATTCTGTTATAATTTAAGATAGAATATTCCGTAGTAATTACTTCAAGACAGATAGTAAATAGA
>Ga0326726_10000679_pt1 | contig 30978 bp, 31 predicted proteins | sample MHFenrmetagenome_2_FD_207603 | JGI IMG/M metagenome (GOLD analysis project Ga0326726, IMG submission 207603) | Lab enriched peat soil microbial communities from Michigan Hollow, Ithaca, NY, United States - MHF15MN | ecosystem: Environmental > Terrestrial > Soil > Wetlands > Peat | place: USA...
CACCATCTCGCGAGGGTCTCGTCACGATTCCGCGACCACGCCTAAGTGCGCGTCCTGACAGTCCGGAGGCGTGTCGCAGCCGGAACCGCAGGATCATCGAACGGTGACATTGCCCCGGCAGTGTTAGGCCACCAACCAAGACAGGGAGCCAGCGTGCGAGGACAGTACAGGAAGATCGTTCTGGTCGTGATCGACGGACTGAGGCCTGACGCCATCACCTCGGACCGCATGCCGGCGCTGAGCGGATTGCTCCGCCGCGGCTGGCGGGCGGAGGCCGCAGTCACCGTTCGGCCAAGTGTGACTGTGGCGGCCCTTACCTCGCTGGCAACCGGGGTCTCACCGGAAAGGCACGGCCTTTGCAACGCTCGCCTTCAGTCACTCGGACGGGTACGGGGACTCAAGCCCCTGCCGCAAGAACTGCGGCGGATCGGGGTGCAGACGTCCGTGGTTACCGCGCAGCTGAGTGGTTCGACCCGCTGGCTTGCGGGGGCCCTGCTCCGGTTAGGAGGGGTGACACGGCTAGTCCCCGCTCCGCCTGCACCGGGGGTCCTGATGGATGTCGGCCTCCGACACCTCGCCAGGAACCCGGGCCGGGAGCTGGTCGTTGTCTACCTCAACGACGCCGACCTGGCAGGGCATGCGTGGGGCTGGATGAGCCCGGCTTACCTGCAGGCCGCGGCCGTGATCGACCGGGCGCTGGCTCGGCTCAACCTCCTGGCGGAAGATCCGGAAACGCTGGTGGTGTTGACCGCGGACCACGGTGGAGGGGGGGTGTTGTCCCAGGACCACGACCACCCACACCCGGTCAACGATGCGATTCCGGTCGGGATGCTGGGAGGACGAGTGATGCCGGGCCTGGTCTCCCCGGAACCGGTGCGGTTGCTGGACATTCCCCCGACGGTGCTGCACGGCTTCGGCGGCACCGCGCCCCAGGAGTATGAGGGGAGGGTTTTGCACGAGGCCTTCATGACGGAGCTGGTATGGGCATGAACAGCAAAGGCGGTCCGGCCGGCGGATCGGATAGCAGTGGAAAGCCCGGTGCAGGCGCTCCGGCCCCATCGGCGGCGGAAGTCATCCCGGCATCGCTCTCCGCGCTGCTCGCCTCGGAGGACCTGCTGTTCCGCGATCCGTTTGCAGATTTCACCCCGAGCAGCCGGTAAGAATCGGCTGTTCGGGCCCTCCCGCACTCCACGTTACCACACCGTTACCTGAAACGCAGGCAGTCGTGACCGCCGGCGGCGTTTTTTTCGCCGTCGCCGGTTGCGGAGTTCCCCTCCGGTCGACGTAGCCACCCCCAAGCACCGGAGCTTTCTCGGATGACCACGTCCTCACGTCAGGCACTCGGGCTCGCGCTGTTGACCTTTGCGTTCGGAGCCTCGCGCCTGTCCGCGCAGGCACCGACCGTCACCGTCAGCGGCGTCGGGTATGTGCAGTACCTGTATCAACTGAAGCAGGATTCGAGTCTGACGGGGAAGGGCCACCAGAACAACTTCGACGTGACTCGCGCCTATGTGAATGTGCTCGGCAAGTTCCCGGCGGGGTTGTCGACTCGGGTAACGCTCGACCTCGACGGCCGCAAAGCCGCGAGCAACCAGCTCTCGATCCGCCTCAAGTACGCCTACCTGGCGTGGACCCCGGAAAAGAGCCCGCTGACCTTCAAGCTCGGCGAGATCCACACGCCGCTGCTCGACTGGGAAGAGGCCTTGTGGGATTACCGGATGCAGGGCACGATGGCAATGGAGCGGGCCGGCTACGTCTCCTCGTCCGACTTCGGCGCCGGCATCGACGGCAACTGGGGCTACGACAAGGTCAACATGCAGGTCGGCGTGTATAACGGCGAAAACTACAGCGGCGCACCGGGCGACCAGCGTAAGGACCTGATGGGACGGGTCTCGGTGAAGCTGCTCAATACCGACATGGCAGGCCGGGTGGGGGGACTCCGGGTGACGGGATACGCCCAGTACGGCAAGCCCACCACCGGCGGCCGGCGGCAGCGGGTACTCGGCATGGTTTCCTACAAGTCGAAGATGCTGACGCTCGCAGGCGAGATCGCGGCCACCCGCGACAGCGTCACCGGTGGCAGCTTCAGCGGGACCGCGGTGACCCCGGCGGCAAACAAGACCGGACGGATCTACAGCTTCTTCGGCGTGCTCAACGTGCCGCAGAGCAAGTTCGGCATCATCGGACGGCTCGACATCACCGATCCCCAGACCGGTTCGGCGACCAACGACCGGCAGACCCGGATCATCGGCGGCGTGTCGTACCAGGTAAACCCGAATTTCCGGCTCCTGGCCGACGTCGACAACGTCAGCCGGCAGGGCGGGAACTACGCCAACGCATTCAACGCGACCCGATCCACCGGGTTCCTCCAGGCCCAGTTCACCTTCTGACCATCGCTCGACCATTGACGGAGAGGAACCGCATGCAGCGCATCTCCAAGGCCCTCGCCCTTCTGGCCACCGCTCTCGTTACCACATCGGCCGCGGCACAGGTCGGTCTGACCGGCGCGGGCGCTACCTTCCCGAACCCGATCTACAGCAAGTGGTTCGACGCCTATAACAAGAAGACCGGCGTGCAGATCAACTATCAGTCGATCGGCTCCGGGGGTGGGATCAAACAGTACACCGAAGGCACCGTGGACTTCGGCGCCAGCGACGGTCCCATGACCACGGACCAGATGGGCGGCGTGCAGGGGCAGGTCTACCACATCCCCACGGTGATGGGCGCGGTCGTGCTGACCTGGAATGTGCCGTCCCTCGGGGCGACCCAGCTCAAGCTTGATGGTGCCGCCATCGCGGACGTCTTTCTCGGCCACATCACCAAGTGGAATGACAAGCGCCTCACGTCGCTCAACCCCGGTGTGAATCTGCCGGACGCCGACATCATCGTCGTTCACCGGTCCGACGGGTCGGGCACGTCTTACATCTTCACCGACTACCTCAGCAAGGTCTCGGGGGAGTGGAAGGAGAAGGTGGGTTACGCCACCTCGGTCAACTGGCCGGTCGGGCTGGGCGGGAAGGGCAACGAGGGGGTCACCCAGCAGGTGAAGCAGGTAGAGGGCACCATTGGGTACGTCGAGCTGATCTATGCCGTGGCCAACAAGCTGCCCTACGCAGTGGTGAAGAACCCGGCCGGCAGCTTCGTGGATCCCTCACTCCAGAGCGTGACCGCCGCGGCTGCCTCGGCCAAGTTCGACAAGAACACGGATTTCCGGGTTTCCATCACCAACGCGCCGGGCAAGGAGGCCTACCCGATCTCCTCCTTCACCTGGTTGCTGGTTCGGCCCGACATGAAGGACGCTGCCAAGGCCAAGGCGATGAGGGACTTCCTGGCCTGGATGATCACGCCGGAAGCCCAGGGCATGGCGGAGCAGCTGCAGTACGCTGCGCTGCCTGCGGAGGTGACCAAGCTCATCAGCGAGCGGATCAAGACCCTCAAGGCAGGCGGCAAGGTCCTCGCCTCCAACTAGCCCACGGCCGCGAGCCGTCAGCCGTCAGCGCGAGCCTCAGGGTTCGCGCTGACGGCTGATGGCTGACGGCTGCTAGCTCCTTCCCGTGACACTTCCGTTACATACCCGTGACCGATCAGGGGAGTGGGGCCGGTACACTCCCGCCCATGACCACCACCACGCTGCCGGAAGCGGCTGGCGCCGGGCGTGAGCCGGTCGGCCTCGAGGGCTCGCGAACCGGGGACCGGCTGTTCAAGGGCGGGCTGACCGTCGCCGCCCTCGCGATCCCGATCCTCATGGCTTTTCTGATCTGGGAGCTGTACACCGGCTCCCGGATCGCGATCGAGCGATACGGCCTCGATTTCATCACCAGCGGCACCTGGGATCCGGTGGCCGAGAAGTTCGGCGCCGCCCCGCTCATCTTCGGGACGCTGGTGTCCTCCCTGCTGGCTCTGCTGATCGCCGTGCCACTCTCGCTGGGCGTGGCCATTTTCCTGACCGAGTTCGCGCCGAAGGCCATTCGCCAGCCGATCGCGTTCATGATCGAGCTCCTGGCCGCGATTCCCAGCGTGGTGTACGGCCTGTGGGGAATCTTCGTTCTCATCCCGATCCTCAGGCAGTGGATCTTTCCCTTTCTGCGCAGCACGCTCGGCTTCCTGCCGTTCTTCCAGGGACCGATCTACGGCCCGTCCATGCTCGCGGCGAGCGTGATCCTCGCAATCATGGTCATGCCGTTCATCATGTCCGTCACACGGGAGGTGCTGCTGGCAGTTCCAGGCAGCCAGCGGGAAGCGGCCCTGGCGCTGGGCGCCACCCGCTGGGAGGCGGTGATGAGCGCGATCGTTCCCTACGCCCGCTCGGGCATCATCGGAGCGATCATCCTCGGCCTGGGCCGGGCGCTGGGCGAGACCATGGCGGTGACCATGCTGATCGGTAACCGGCACGAGATCGCCGCCTCGTTGTTCGCCCCGGGATACACCATGGCCGCGGTGATCGCCAACGAGTTCTCGGAGGCCGCTACCGACATGCACTTCGCCGCCCTGTCCTACGTGGCGCTGGTGCTCTTTCTGCTGACAGTCCTGGTGAACGGCGCGGCCCGGCTGCTGATCTGGCGGGTTTCCGGTCCCGGGGGCGGGGGAAAAGGCGTATGAACCGCAAGGCGCTTCGCCGGCTGGTGAGCAACGCCATGGTGGGCCTGATGCTGCTGGCCGTGATCGTGGCGGTGCTGCCGCTGTTCTTCATTCTGCTGAACCTCGTGATCAAGGGCGCGGGCAGCCTGTCGCTGGCCTTCTTTACCCGGGTCCCGGTGCCGGCGGGTGAGCAGGGCGGTGGAGTGGCAAACGCCATCGTCGGCACGCTGCTGATCGTGGGCGTCGCAAGCCTGATCGGCGTGCCGCTGGGGGTCGGGGCGGGAATCTTCTGCGCCGAGTACCCCGGCACCCGGCTGGCAAAGATCACCCGCTTCCTGGCGGATGTGATGAACGGCACCCCGTCGATCGTCGTCGGCGTGTTTGCCTGGACCCTGATCGTGGCCCGGCAGAAGCACTTCTCCGGCCTCGCCGGCAGCTGCGCGCTGGCCATGCTCATGGTCCCGATGGTCATGCGCACCACCGAGGAGCTGATCAAGCTGGTGCCGCACTCGCTGCGGGAAGCCGCGCTGGCCCTGGGGTACCCCCGGTGGCGCACCAGCGTCGCGATCGTCCTCCGGACCGCGTTGCCCGGGATCGTGACCGGAACGCTGCTGTCGGTGGCCCGGGTGGCCGGGGAGACGGCACCGCTCCTGCTCACCGCCCTGGGCAGCCAGTATCTGACCTTCAACATCAATGCCCCGATGGCGGCCCTGCCGCTCACGGTCTTCCAGTACGCCACCGGGCCGTACGAGGAGTGGCACCAGTTCGCCTGGGCGGCGGCGCTGGTCCTGATCGTCGTGGTGCTGGTGCTCAGCGTCGGTGCCCGGCTGGCCACCCGCGCGCGGTTCAATCTCAATGGCTGATCCTGCTCTGCGGCTGGCGACGGACAAGCTGACCGTGATGTACGGCAAGTTTACCGCGGTGAAGAACGTGTCCCTCGGGTTCCAGCTGAACACCGTGAACGCCCTCATCGGTCCGTCGGGTTGCGGCAAGTCCACTTTCCTCCGCGCGCTCAACCGGATGCACGAGCTGTCGGAAGGGGGCTGGATCACCGGACAGGTGCTGCTGGACGGAGAGGACATCTACGCGCGGAAGGTGAGCCCCATGCAGCTCCGCCGGCGGATCGGCATGGTGTTCCAGAAGCCGACCCCCTTCCCGACCATGTCGATCTACGACAACGTGGCCGCGGGGCTCCGGATCAACGGCCGGCTGTCCCGGGGCGAGCTGGACGAGGTGGTGGAGCGCTCGCTTCGCCAGGCGGCGCTGTGGGACGAGGTGAAGGACCGGCTGCGAACCAGCGCCATCGCCCTCTCCGGCGGCCAGCAGCAACGCCTCTGTATCGCGCGGACCATCGCGCCGCGGCCGGAGGTGGTGCTGCTGGACGAGCCGACCGCCTCGCTCGACCCGGGCGGCACCCAGCGGATCGAGGAGTTGGTGTTCGAGCTCAAGCGGGATTTCACCATCGTGATCGTCACCCACAACATGCAGCAAGCCGCCCGGGTGAGCGACACGACCTCGTTCTTCTACATGGGCACCATGGTGGAGACCGGCCAGACCCGGCAGATCTTCACCACCCCGAAGCAGGAGCAGACGGAAGCCTATATCACAGGACGATTCGGATGACCGCCATGACCAAGCCCAAGGCCCCGACCGGCCAGAGCCCCTCCCCCGGGGCCGCTCAAGCCGCGCCGGCGCTGCCGCTCTTCCGCACGACGCTCGCTCCCCGCACCGCGCCACGGGAGCGCCGGGAGGCGGCGCCGTCGGCGCTGGTGGCGAAGGACTTCCGCTTCGGCTATCGGCCGGGTCAGACTGTGCTGAAGGGAATCTCGGTCGAGATCCCGCGGCGCGGCGTCACCGCGATCATCGGGCCGTCGGGCTGCGGCAAGTCGACCTTCCTCCGCTCGGTGAACCGGATGCACGACCTGATCCCCACCGCCTGGTACGAGGGTGAGATCCTGCTGGAGGGTATTTCGATCTTCTCGCACGGGACGGACGTGGTGTCCCTCCGGCAGCGGATCGGCATGGTGTTTCAGCGGCCCAATCCGTTCCCCAAGTCGATCTACGACAACGTGGCGTACGGTCCCGCGCTCAACCGGCTGGTGGCGCGGCGGGAGCTGCCCGAGGTGGTGGAGCACTGCCTGCGCCGCGCGGCTCTGTGGGACGAGGTCAAGGATCGGCTCGACACCCTCGGCACCAGCCTGTCCGGCGGCCAGCAGCAACGGCTCTGCATCGCCCGGGCGCTGGGCAACCAGCCGGAGATCCTGCTGATGGATGAGCCGTGTTCCGCGCTCGATCCGATAGCCACCCAGAAGGTCGAGGAGCTGATCTTCGAGCTCAAGCGGGACTACACCATCGTCATCGTGACTCACAACATGCAGCAGGCGGCGAGGGTGAGCGATTTCACCGGGTTCTTCGACCAGGGGGAGCTGGTGGAGTTCGACGAGACCGAGAAGGTCTTCACCGCCCCGGCGAACGAGCGCACGGAAGCGTACATTACAGGGAGATTCGGATGACCCTCGATATGCACCGGCACTTCCACGACGAGCTCAACGACGTCAAGGTCCGCCTCTTGACCATGTCGGGCGAGGCCGAGGCGGCGCTGGGCCTCGCGGTGGAAGCCCTGCTTGAGCGGGACGGGGCGAAGGCCCGAAGCGTGATCACGGGCGACCGGGCGATCGACACCATGGAGATGGAGGTCGAGGAGACCTGCATCAACCTGCTGGCCCTGCAGCAGCCGATGGCCCGCGACCTCCGCATGCTGACCTCGGCGCTCAAGATCGCCAACGACCTGGAGCGGGTGGGCGACCACGCGGTGAACATCGCGCAGTCGGCGGAACGGCTGTCCCAGGCCCGCCCGATCACGCCCGAGCCCGAGATCGTGGAAATGGCGCGGCTGGCCCGCGACATGCTCTCCGACGCCCTGGAGGCCTTCATCCGGGGCGACGCCAACGAGGCCCGGGAGATCTGCCTGCGGGACGACAAGGTGGATACCCTCCACCGATCGGTGTTCCGGATCCTGCTCACGCACATGATGGAGGATCCCCACATGATCGGGGCGGGGATGGAGCTGTTCCTGGTGAGCCGGAACCTCGAGCGCGTCGCCGACCTGGCGACTAACGTCGCCGAGGACGTCGTGTTCCTGGTCGAGGGGAAGTCGATCAAGCACCACGCCGAAGACCGGGGCGAGCCCCGAGCCTCCGGCGCCACACGGAGCCCCAGCCTGACATGAGCGTAGTCCCGCTGCCCGAGCGACGCGAGCGCCTCGCGGCCATCGACGTCGGATCCAACTCCATCCGGCTGCTCGTGGCCGAGGTGGGTCCCCAGTCGGGGATCACGGTGATCGACGAGGTCAAGGAGCAGCCGCGCCTGGCCACCGGCGTGGCTCAGACCGGAAGACTCGACCTGGCCGCGATGGAACGGGCCGTCGCCGCTCTCCGGCGGATGCACGGGGTCTGCGAGCGCCGAGGGGTGAGCCGCATCATGGCGGTGGCCACCGCGGCCGTGCGGGAAGCGGTCAACGGTGAAGAGTTCGTCCGCCGGGTTAAGGAGGAGATCGGGCTGGATCTCCGGATCATCGACGCCGAGACCGAGGCGGCCCTCTCCTACCGCTCGGTGGCGCACCACTTCCCTCTCGAGGGTGGCCGCACGGTGGTCGCCGATATCGGCGGCGGCAGCCTGGAGCTGATCGGTGCGGTGGATGGGATGATCGAGCACAGCCTGTCGCTCCCCTTCGGGGCGGTCCGGCTGACGGAGCTGCACCTCGACGACAAGGATGCCCGCCGCGCGGTGCGCAGGCTGCGCGAATACCTGCGCCGCCAGTTCCGCCGCCGGCTGCCGCTCCGCGACTGGGCCGCCACGTGCCTGATCGGCTCCGGCGGCTCGTTCACCAACCTGGGCCGGATGGCGGCGGCCCGCCGCGGCCTCTCGGCCGCGGACCCGGTGCATGGGACCGCAGTCAGCGTGGCCGAGGTGGAGCACATGCTGGCGTGGCTCGCCGCGATGAGCCCGGAGAAACGGGCCGCCGTGCCCGGCCTCAACCCCCAGCGGGCCGACATCATTCTGGCCGGACTGGCGGTGACCGCCGAGCTGCTGGAGCGCATCGAAGCGCGCGAGGTGAAGGTGAGCGCCTTCGGCCTGCGGGAGGGTCTGCTGCTGGAGATGGCCGGGGCCGACGCAGCGCCCGCCGCGGTCGAGCCGCTCCGGCTGATCCGGGAGTTCGCGGAGCGGTGCCACTCGGACCGCCGGCACGTGGAGCACGTCCGGATCCTGGCCCTCAATCTCTTCGACCTGCTGGCCGACCGGCTCGAGGTGACCGCGGACGAGCGCGGTACCCTCGAGGCTGCCGCCTTGCTGCACGACGTCGGCCAGCTGGTGAGCTACCGCAAACACCACAAGCACAGCTACCAGCTCATCATGCACGGTGAGCGGCTGCCGTTCTCCCCGCGCGAGCGGGCCATGGTGGCGCTGATAAGCCGGTATCACCGGCGCAAGGGGCCGAAGAGGAAGCAGGCAGCGTTCGCGGCACTCGATTCCGAGGATCAGGCAGTCGTCCGGCGGCTGGCAGGGATCCTGCGCGTGGCGGAGGGCCTCGATCGCGGGCACTCCGCGATCGTGGAAAAGCTGGCGGTGGAAGTTTGCCCCACCCTGCTGACCATCAAGGCGATCCCGCGGTTCGCGGGGGCCGATCTGTCGCTCGAATGCTGGGACGCCATGGAACAGGCAGATGTCCTGGCGAAGGTGATGGGCCGCGAGGTCCTGATCGAGCCCGCCGTCTAGCCGGCGGAGCGCGACACCTCGAGCGGCGGCGCGGCAGGCGAACGCCCCCCCCCGCGGCCCCGCCAGCTTCAGCCCGCCCCGTCCAACCAGCAAGGCCCCGGCGACATCACGCCCCACCCTCCAGCGCTCGGCCGTGAGCCGGCACGAGCGCGAATCCGGCCCCCGGAGACAGCGCTGTTCCAGACTCTGGCCGGATGTGTACCTTAGAGTCTCGGTGCCCGTTCCAGGGATGAGTTCGCACCCGATGGCCACATGACCGTTCCCGATCGCTCCGCGGATGAGATGGTCAGCCGTCTGTACGACGAGCTGCGTATGCTTGCGCGTGCGCACCTGCGCCGCGAGCGCACCGGGCACACGCTGGACACCACCGGGCTGGTGAACGAGGCGTACCTCCGCCTGGCGCCGCAGGGAGGGCTGGGCGAGCTGGACCGGGCCCGCTTCTTTGCCGCGGCATCCGTGACCATGCGGCGGGTGCTGGTCGACTACGCCCGGCGGCGAAACCGGGTGAAGCGCGGTGCCGGCGGCGTCGCCGTGCCGCTCGAGGAAGCAGAGGCGCTGCTGTCCGACGAGGAAGCCGATGAGATGCTCGCGCTCGACGAGGCCCTCGACCGGCTGGAGGCAGTCAACCCGCGCGGTGCCGCGGTGATTCATCACCGATTCTTCGCCGGACTCTCGCTGGAGGAGACGGCCGAGCTGCTGGGCGTGTCGGCCAAGACGGTGCAGCGGGACTGGCTCACCGCCCGGGCCTGGTTGCGCAAGGAGGTCGCCCGGGACCTGGGGCTGATGAGCCGGGATGCCTGATGTCCATTTCCCGTAGCGGTTGACGCTATGACAGGGGGAGACCCTACCCCCGAGGACCAGATGGATCCGGAACGCTGGAACCGGATGTCGTCGGTGTTCATGACCGCGCGGGAGCGCCCCTCCGGCGAGCGGGCGGCGTTCCTGGCCGAGGTCTGCGGCAACGACCTCACTCTGCTGCAGGAGATTGAGAGCATGCTGGCGGCGGACACCGTCGGCTGCGAGCTCCGCCTCGAGCGCGGCATACTCGGCGCCTTCGCGCCGGGCACTCGGCTCGGCCCCTACCTGATCCAGGCCCTGGTAGCCGAGGGAGGGATGGGGGAGGTCTATCGGGCGGAGCGGGTCGACGGGCACTATCGCCAGACCGTCGCGCTCAAGGTGCTCCGGCCGGGGTACCGGACGGCCGAGGCGGTTCGCCGCTTCCGGCTGGAGCGTCAGGTCCTCGCGCGGCTCGAGCACCCCGACATCGCGGCAATCCTCGACGGGGGCACCACCCCCGACGGCCGTCCCTACCTCGTTCTGCAGTTCGTCGACGGCATTCCCATCACCGAATTCTGCCGCCGGCTCCCTGTGGAGGCCCGGCTGCGTCTCCTTTCCCGCGTGGCCCGCGTGGTCCAGTTCGCCCACGGGCGGCTGATCGTCCACCGCGATCTCAAGCCTTCCAATATCCTGGTGCAGTCCGACGGCTCGCCGCGACTGCTCGATTTCGGAATCGCCAAGCTGCTGGACCCGGACGTGGAGGAGGGGCTGCAACCCGCCACCCGACCGGACACCCGGCTGCTGACTCCGGAACATGCCGCCCCGGAGCAGCTCCGGGGTGAGGCGGTCAGTACCGCGACGGACGTGTACGCCCTGGGGGTGTTGCTCTACACCCTGCTATCGGGACGGCGCCCCTTCCCTGCCAAGGGGCGCCCCCTGTCCGAGCTCGAGCTTTCCATCCTCGAGGACGACCCGGCCCCGCCCAGCGCGATGACGAGCGACTCCGCCGACCGGAAGGCGGTGTCCCAGGACCTGGACCGTATCGCCCTGATGGCCCTTCGGAAGGAGCCGGATCGGCGGTACGCGTCCGCGGGACAGTTCGCGGAGGACCTCGAACGGTATCTGGCGGGACAACCGGTGTCGGCGGGTCGGGACACCCTGGGATACCGGGCCCGCAAGTTCATCAGGCGGAACCGGGCGTGGGTGGCACTGGGGGCGGTTACGGGCCTTGCGCTGCTGCTGGCCCTGGCCGCCACCTTGTGGCAGGGACGACAGGTCACGCTCGAACGCGACCGGGCCGAGCGGGAACGGGCCGCCGCGGAAGACGTGGTCGGGATGCTGACCGACCTCTTCAAACGGGCGGATCCGCGGGTGGTCCCCGGCGGCGACACCGTGCGGGTCAGCGAGCTCCTGGACGAGGCGGAGCGCAGGGTGGACGCGCTGGGCGGCCAACCCGGTCGCCAGGCACGGGTCTTCCGCGTGCTCGGCACCGTGCAGGCCGCGCGGGGACAATACGACAAGGCGGAGCGGCTCCTCAGGCGGGCATGGGAGTGGGAGAGGAGTCAGAGCGGGCCGGTAACACCCAATGCGGCGCGAACCTATTTCGACCTCGTTCGGGTCATTCACGCCCGCGACGGCGTGACTCGGGCCGCGCCCCTGCTGGACACGGCGGTCGTGCTGCTCCGCGAGAGTCTCGGAGACGCCGATTCAATCCTGGCGCAGGCCCTCAGGATGCAGGCGCTCGCAACCACGGATCCGGCTCTCCGGCGGGCCCGCCTGGACTCTGCTGTGGAGGTGCAGCGCCGGGTCCCGGGTCAGGACTCGCTCGGCATCGCCGATCAGTTCGACGCCGAGGCGAACGACCTGTTCGGGCGTGGACGGGTCCGGGAGGCCGTCGCGCTCTTTCAGGCCGCACTCCGCATTGTCGAACGCCGACTCCCGCCGGGACACCCCGACCGCCTCACGGTCATGGGTAACGTCGCGACCACCCTCGCTTCGGTGGGGGACTGGGAGGGAGCTGACTCGCTCGCCCGTGCGTTACTGGAGATCAATCACCGGCTGTACCCCGGGAGCGACGGCGAGGCCTTCGCATACGCCCGCCTGGCCGGGCAGGCCGCGGCCCGGGGACGCGATCAAGAGGCGGAAACCAATTACCGCAAGGCGCTGGAGATCATGCGCCCGGTGCTCAGTCCAGGACACGATCGGATCTACTCCGAGTTGCGCAATCTCGGCATTGTCATTGCCCGCCAGGGTCGGGTGGCGGAAGGGCTTGCCGTGGTGGATTCCGCCTACCGCCTCGCACGGGCCAAGCGCGGTCCGGATGTCCCGGGTGTCGCCTTCATCAACGGCCAACGGGGCTACCTGCTACAGTGGCTGGGTCGCACCACCGAAGCCGCCGTTGCGCTGCACGATGCAGAGCGGGTGATCATGACGGCCTCGCCGGCGGGTCATCCCTATCGGAGCGACGTCAACTACTGGCTGGGATTGCTGGCTTATGGCGAGGGGAACTTCGCGGAATCCGCATCCCGGATGGCCAGCGCGCTCGAACTCCGGCCCGAGGAAGCATCGGATACCACCCCGGCATGGGCCTCGGTGAGCTGCGGCCTCGGCATCGCCCTGGCCCGCCTCGGCCGGACCCAGGAAGCGCTCCCCCGGCTCCGGACAGCGTGTCCCATCGCCGACCATCTCCCGAGGGTGCAACCGCTGCTCAACCGGTGGAGCAGGGAGGTCCGCCAGGAGCTGGGCGTGCGCTGAACGACGCCCCCCACGGCCACCGGGAGACCGGGCCCGTCCGGGTTCGTCGAAGCAGTCAGGGCCGGATCACGAGCGATGATGGGTGGGTCGGTTTACGGGCACCGGTCCAGGCGCCCGTACAGGAGGGTGGCACCGAACAGTCCGTTGACCAGAGGGAAAGCCGGTCAGAGGGATGCGTCTTACAGGTACCCGGCCGCAATTGGCGGCCGGAGTCGACCTGTTCAAGGAGACGTCATGCCCGCCCCGACCGCACTGGTCCGACTCGGTTTGTTCGCCCTGGCCGGCGCCGCAGTCCTGACCGGAACGAAACACCGGCCGAACCCCGCGGCACCGCTCACCCCGGCCGACGTGCTGGCGCCCCACGTGGTGAATGGCGTGCGGATGGGGCCCTACCACCACTACTGCAAGATCCTCTCGCCCGAGCCGGTCATCGAGTGCCTGTGCTATGAATCGGCCGACTCCAACGCCCGCCTGGCACAGGTGGAGTACATCCTCGCGAAGAGCATCACCCGCACCAATGCCATCTCGCTCGACAACTGGAACCGCAACTGGCATGATCACGCCCAGGAAATCGCCACCGGCCGGGTGCAAGTGCTGGACCTTCCGGCCGACCAGGCCAAGCAGGTCGCCGACGTGGTCGCCCAGACGGACGGGATCATCTTTCATCTGTGGGCCGCGGGAGAGCCGGTGCCGAGCGGCAGAGTGCACATCGCCCAGTCCGTCGGGCATGTGAGCATCAGCGCGGGGGAGAAGTTCACCCGGCCCGCTGGGGAGTAGCTCGCGAGTGCCTCGGGTGCGGCCCGGGTAGAAATTGCGGGGTGGGCGCCCGGTCGGCCGAGAGATGTTCTGACGCCGGCGGCTCAGGCGAGCAGCATGGCGACCGTGGGGCCGTTCAGCCCGACCAGCTCGCTCCAGTGCGCGGCGGAGCTGGTGCCGATCCGGTCGGCACCAGCCCGCAGCATGGCCAGCGCCTCGGAGGCGTTGCGGATACCGCCTGACGCCTTGACGCCCATTGCGGTGCCCACCGTCCGGCGGAGCGCCGCCACGGCTTCGGGCGTTGCTCCTCCAGCCGGATGGAAGCCGGTCGAGGTCTTCACGAACGAAGCACCGGCAGCCTGGGCTGCGTCACAGGCAGGCTCCACCTCCGAAAAACTCAGGGCGGCAGTCTCCAGTATCACCTTCACCGGACAGCCCTGAGCCGCTTTCACCACCGCGGTCAGCTCGCCTCGTACCAGGCTCCACTGACCGGTCTTGGCCCACCCGAGCGACTGAACCACATCGATTTCGCCGGCCCCGTCGGCCCGGAGCAGTCCGGCCTCGGCCGCCTTGCTGTGGCGCCCGGAGGCGCCCAGGGGGAACCCAACGACGCCCACCGTCATTACCGGCGTGCCGGCCAACCGTTTTGCGGCCAGCGCGACCCACTGCCCGTTCACACAGACCGCGCCCAGGCCAAGCTCGATCGCCTCGTCACACAAGCGCAGGATGTCCGCCTCGCTCGCTTCGGGCCTGAGGAGGGTGTGATCAATGAGCTGGCCCAGCCGCATCCCGGCGAGGGGGCCGAGCCAGGGCGGAAGGTCAGACACGTCAGTGGACCCGGACGGTGGAGGCGCGGTGGATGGCGTACAGTTCGGAATCGCGGAACAACGGGGTGAGCGTCAGACCGGCGAGAAAGCCGCCGATGTGCGCCCAGAAAGCCACGCCACCCATCCCGGTGTCCGCGGCGGTGCCGCCAGCCAGCTGCAGCAGAAACCAGTAGCCAAGCATGAAGATGGCCGGGATCTCGACGAAGAAGAGGAACACGAACGTCCGGATCCGGGCCCAGGGATAGAGCAGGACATAGGATCCCATGACTCCGCCGATCGCCCCGGAGGCCCCGATCATGGGAATGGGGGATGCCGGCGCGGCGGCCACTTGGGCCGCGGCGGCCGCCAGCCCGCAGAGCACATAGAACGCCACGAACCGCCCGCGCCCCATCACGTCCTCGACGTTGTTCCCGAACACATGCAGGAACCACATGTTGCCGATCAGATGGAACCAGCCCCCGTGCATGAACATCGAGGTCAGTGGGGCGTACCAGGAGATCCCGGAAGTGACCACACAGGCCATCCCGTGGCCCAGCGGAATCTGGAAGCCATCCGGCAAGCGGTGGAGGAACTCCCCGGGAATCAGCCCGAGTTCGCAGACGGACCGGCTGAGTCCGGGCTCCGCGCCCATGCCCTGGAATACGACCCAGACCAAAACATTGGCGGCGATGATGACGTACGTGGCGACCGGCGGCCGAATAGTGGGGTTGTGGTCGCTGAGCGGGAACATGGTCCTGAAAGTAGAGGCGTCGGGCGTTGGCCGTTAGCCGTTAGCCGTTAGCCGTCAGTCATGAGCCGTGAGCCATCAGCCGTCAGCCGCTGGCCGTTGGCCATTGGCCGTATCGGTGGAGCCTGGAGTCCGGAGGGGGAAGGGGAGGCCCACCGGCGTGCTCTCTGTTCTGCCATAGGGCCCATGATGTCGGCGGGAGCAGTACTGCAATGCGCTGTCCCTGCCATTCCCCTGCCAAAAAGGCACAAAAACCGGGTACGCCGCTTGCCTTGAGGCTCACCGACGTGGGAAAACGTTGACCACAGGCCTGAGGCCTGGTCGGTCTATATCCGTATTAGAAGAAAGGGATCCCCAATGGCCTCGAAGATCATTGGTATCGACCTAGGTACTACCAACTCCGTCGTGGCGGTAATGGAGGGCGGCGATCCGGTCGTCATTCCCAACGCCGAAGGCGGACGGACCACTCCGTCGGTGGTGGCCTTCACCAAGGATGGTGAGCGGCTGGTGGGTCAGGTCGCCAAGCGCCAGGCGGTGACCAACCCCAAGCAGACCATCTTCTCGATCAAGCGGTTCATGGGCCGCCGGATGGAAGAGGTGACGGAGGAGACCCGGCGGGTGCCATACAAGATCGCCCCCGCCCCCAATGGACTCGCCGCGGTAGAAATCGGGGGCAAGAAGTACACGCCGCCCGAGATCTCCGCCATGATCCTGCAGAAGATGAAGCAGACCGCCGAGGACTACCTCGGCTACAAGGTCGAGAAGGCGGTCATCACCGTCCCGGCCTATTTCAACGATGCGCAGCGGCAGGCCACGAAGGACGCCGGCAAGATCGCCGGCCTGGACGTGGTGCGGATCATCAACGAGCCTACCGCGGCCGCGCTGGCGTACGGACTCGACAAGAAGAAGGAAGAGAAGGTGGCGGTGTTCGACCTGGGCGGCGGCACCTACGACATCTCGGTGCTGGAGTTGGCCGAGGGCGTGTTCGAGGTGAAGAGCACCAACGGCGATACCCACCTGGGTGGTGACGACCTCGACCAGCGGCTGATCGACTGGCTGGTGGCGGAGTTCAAGAAGGACCAGGGCATCGATCTGTCCAAGGACGCGATGGCGCTTCAGCGGCTCAAGGAGGCGGCGGAGAAGGCCAAGATGGAGCTGTCGAGCACCCAGCAGACCGACATCAACCTGCCCTTCATCACCGCCGACCAGTCGGGACCCAAGCACCTCAACATCGCCCTGACCCGGGCGAAGTTCGAGCAGCTGGTGGACGACCTGTTCCAGCGGACCATTCCGCCGATGCAGCAGGCGCTCAAGGACGCCGGCCTGGATCCGAAGAGCATCGACGAAGTGATCCTGGTGGGCGGCTCCACCCGGATTCCGAAGATCCAGCAGATCGTGAAGGACTTCTTCGGCAAGGAACCCAACAAGTCGGTGAACCCCGACGAGGTGGTCGCGATCGGCGCCGCCATTCAGGGCGGTGTGCTGGCCGGCGAGGTGAAGGACGTGCTGCTGCTGGACGTCACTCCGCTCTCGCTCGGCATCGAGACGCTGGGCGGGGTCACGACCGTGCTCATCGCGCGCAACACCACCATCCCGACCAAGAAGTCGGAGGTCTTCTCCACCGCGGAGGACAACCAGACCACGGTCGAGATCCACGTGCTGCAGGGCGAGCGGCAGATGGCGGTCGACAACCGCACCATCGGCAAGTTCCAGCTTACCGGCATTCCGCCGGCACCCCGCGGCATGCCGCAGGTCGAGGTGGGCTTCGACATCGATGCCAACGGCATCCTGCACGTCTCCGCCAAGGACAAGGCGACGGGCAAGGAGCAGAAGATCCGGATCGAGGCCTCGAGCGGGCTATCCGACGCCGAGATCGACAAGATGGTCAAGAGCGCCGAGGCCAATGCCTCGGAGGACAAGAAGCGGCGCGAGGTCATCGAGAGCCGCAACCAGCTCGACGCGCTGGTGTACAAGGTGGAGAAGGACAGCAAGGAGTGGGTGGACCGGCTGTCGGGTGACGTGAAGGGCCGGCTCGACAATGCGGTCGAAGGCGCCAAGGGCGCCCTCAAGAACGGCGATCCCGAGCTGATCCAGAAGGCGCTGGACGAGCTCAACGGGGCCTATTCCGCTGCCGGAGCGTCTCTCTATCAGAGCGCCCAGGCCGCCGGAAGCACCGGCCCCGAGGCCGCCGGCGCGGCGCCGGGGGGCTCCACCGGGCCCAAGGAGGACGTGGTGGAAGCCGATTACGAGATCGTGGACGACTCGAAGAAGCCGTAAATCGTTTAGCCGTTAGCCGTTAGCCGTCAGGCGCGTAGGCCCGCACAGCTGTGCGGGCCTACGCGTCTGACGGCTGACGACCCACGGCAATGCGACCCAAATCCCAGACGACGCATCGCACGTAGGTTAGATTGTGGCAGCTACCCAGTGGAGATCATGATGTCCGCACGCACGTTGAACTGGCTCAAGTTTGGCGGCCTGGTGACGATGGCCTTCGCCCTCGGCCTCCTGTTTGCGGGATTGCTGGACCTGCCGAGCCGCTCGTCGGCCCAGGAGCAGTCCCGTGCGCCTGCCGCCGCCATCACACCGGTCCAGGCACCGGCCATTCCCCAGACCCGGATGCTGACGGAACTGTCGGACGCCTTCGCGGCGGTCTCGGAACAGGTCCGGCCGAGCGTGGTGTTCATCCGCAGCCAGCGGACGGAACGCACCCAACGGCGGATCCCGCCGGGGATGGAACCGTTCTTCCGTAACAACCCGCACCGGCCTGACGTCGAGCGGGGAAGCGGCTCAGGCTTCATCGTATCGACCACCGGGTACATCCTCACCAACAACCACGTGGTGGAAGGAGCCGACAAGGTCACCGTCCGGCTGTTCGACCGCCGCGAGTTCGACGCCAAGGTGGTCGGCTCCGATCCCCTGACGGATGTGGCGGTGGTGAAGATCGACGCACCCCGGCTGACGCCCGCGGCGCTGGGCAACAGCGACAACACCCGTATCGGCGACTGGGTGCTCGCCATCGGCAACCCGCTGGGTGAGGAGTTCACCTTCACGGTCACCTCGGGGATCATCAGCGGGAAGGGCCGGCGACTGGCCGGGCTGCAGCGCTCCAGGGCGAGCATCGGCGATTTCATCCAGACCGACGCCGCCATCAACCCGGGCAACTCCGGTGGTCCGCTGGTGAACGTCAAGGGTGAGGTGGTCGGCATCAATTCCGCCATCGCCAGCGAGACCGGCTACTACTCCGGCTACGGCTTTGCCATCCCGATGAACCTCGCCAAGACGGTCATGAACCAGCTGGTTGCCAACGGCCGGGTCCAGCGAGCGGCGCTCGGCATCGAGGTGAACGACGCGAAGGAGAACGACGCGGCGTACGTGGGCCTCAAGGAAATCCGGGGCGTGGTGGTCAACGGCTTCCCCGACGGGATCACCTCTCCGGCCGAACGCGCAGGCCTGCAGGCGGGCGACGTGATCGTGTCGGTCGATGGGCAGCGGGTGGACTACGTCGCCCAGCTGCAGCAGGTGGTGGGCTTCCGCCGGCCAGGCGACGCGGTGAAGGTCGAGGTGGCACGTAAGGGCGGCATCCGAAAGACCTTCTCGGTGCAGCTGATGGAGCAGGAGGATTCGACCCGGGAGGCGAAGGCCCAGGACGTCGAGACCCCCAAGCCGAACACCGAGGATGCGGTGAGCTACGACGAGCTGGGCATCTCCGCCCAGGGCGTTACTCCATCGGTGGCGCAGGAGTTCGAAATCGGCCACGATGTCCATGGGGTCATGGTCACCGAGGTGGATCCGAACGGCCCGGCTTACCAGGAGCTGGCATCCCCGGAAGAGGGTGGGCCGGATATCATCACTGCGGTCGAGGGGACTCCGGTGAAGACCGAGGCGGAGCTGCGGAATGCTCTGCGCCAGGCCGGCAAGGGCGCGATCGTCACCCTCAAGGTCTACAATGCACGAGTCGAGCAGACCCGGATCGAACGGATCAAGCTGAAATAAGGCGGGAAGGCGGACTGGCCCTAAAGGACTTCCTCGCCCGGGGTCGCGCCAAGGCGCTCCCAAACGGGCTCGGTCGCGGACAGGCGGTCCGCACGAACTGGAGACGGGTGAGTTCCGCGAGGAGCTCACCCGCTTCGCTTTCAGGGCCCGCCGCGACTGCCGTGAAAGATGGTGATCCCAGATTGGCCCGCACCGGAGAGGCTGGTATTTTCACCGTGGCCGGAGACATCGGTGTCACACGCGAGCGTGGCGGAACTGGCAGACGCGCAGGACTTAGGATCCTGTCCCGCAAGGGGTCCGGGTTCGACTCCCGGCGTTCGCATGAAAGACAAGGGCCCCTCGATCGAGGGGCCCTTTCTCGTGGCGCCAACCACCGCGGAGTGCTTGGTGGCAGCTTCGCGTCAGAATCGTGAGTGCGACGGCTACGGCCCCACGGGCAGGTACAGGGTCAGCCGGTTGTCCAGGTCGCCGCGCACCGCGTATCCGCAGTACTCGACGCCGCGGTACTGGGAGCCCTCCGGAGCGTCCACCCGCACGTTGAAGAGTCCCTCCTCGAGCCCGGCGGCTTGCCAGGTTCCGTCGCTGCCGGTTAGGCTGGTGGCGACGACCGTGCCCTCCGAGCACGCCGCGGGCGGCGGGTTCCCCGGGTTGTCAGGCGGCAGAACCGAGTCGGCAGAGGCGAACAGGACGGAGCTGTTCGTGCGAGTGCTGTCGGGGGGCTGCCCCGTTCCGGGATCGGCCGGCGGTAGATCTCCCACCCGAATCAGGGTGACGGTGGCCCCGGAGAGCTCCACCCGCTGGCTGTCGGGGACGGTGGTGAACCCGTAGACGATGCCCGCTACCGAGGCGGTGGCCTGGGTGCTTCCCCCGCCCGTTTCGTTGCTCTTCCGCTCGGGCCCGGTCCCGCCGTCCGAACACGCCGCGGCCAGGCCCAACCCCAGTGCGATGGCGATCCGCACGCGCATGAATCCTCCGAAAGTATTTCCCACGTGGGTGCTGCTCGTTGGCCCTCACTCGTCCCCGGGCAGACGATGGCGGGGACGCTTGAACGACCTCGGCGCCTCCCGCAACGTCACCCAGTGACCAAACGGGGTCAGGAGGGGTCTATTGCCCATGCGCGTACCCGACGCCAACCTCGTCCTCCGGGCGCAGGATGGCAACCTGGACGCCTATGCCGAGCTCATCGCCCGGCATCGTAGCGGGCTGCAACGTTACGCCCTTCACCTGCTGGGGAACCGGGAGGACGCCGAAGAGGCGCTACAGGACAGCCTGCTCCGGGCATACCGGTCAATCCGCCGGTGCGAGCATCCGGAGCGATTCCGGTCCTGGCTGGCGCGAATCCTTGTGAACCGCTGCCGGACCCGCCTCTCGCGTAACGGGTCGGTGGTACGGGATTCCGAGCGGGACAGCGCGCTGGACAACGCGGCCGCACCGCCCGCGACGGAGCAGGCCGCGTGGGGAGAAGAGATCCAGCGGGCCCTGAGGGTGCTGGCGCCGGACCAGCGGGAGGCGTTCCTGCTTCACCATGTCGAAGAATTCAGCTACGACGAGATGGCCGAGCTGACCGGAGCGTCGGTGCCCGCTCTCAAGATGCGAGTCAGCCGGGCATGCGAGCGTCTCCGGGCCGAGTTGCGGGAGGTCTACCATGGATGAGCAAATGGACGCCTCCAAAGAGGCGCTCCTCCGGGACATCGTGGGCAGCCTGCGGGCGCCGGTATCCGTCGGCGATGGCGCGGTGGAGCGCGCCATGGCGCAGCTCCGGCGCGAGGCGCTGGCCGTGCGCCGGTGGCGCCAGACGGTCCTCACGGCCGGCATTGCCGCGGCGCTGGTGCTCGCGTTTCTCGGAGCGCGGCGGCTCCGGCAGCCGTTGGCGCCGAACAACGGGGTGACCTTCGCGCTGGCCGCACCCGCCGCGTCACGGGTGGTGCTGATCGGCGACTTCAACGACTGGAACCCGGAGGCGAATCCCCTGCGCCGGGACGAGCGCCACTGGTCAGTCACCCTCAGGCTCAAACCGGGCCGGTATCGCTACTCTTATGTGGTGGATGGCTCGAGCTGGCAGGCGGATCCCGGCACACCGCTGGCCGAGGACGACTTCGGCACGCCGACCTCGGTGATCACGGTGGTCAATTGAGCCCCCGCCAACGTTCCGCCGTCCTGGCCCTCGCCTGTCTCCTGCTTGCCGGTCCGCTTGCCGGCCAGGACGGGCGCCTCACGGCACGCCTTGCCCCTGGGACGCGTGCGGCGGTGCAGCGACTGGTGGACAGCGCCGCTGCCACGGGACTCCCAACCGAACCTCTGATACGCAAGGCTCTCGAAGGTGAGAGCAAAGGGGCCGATTCCGTCCGCATCGTGCAGGCGGTGCGGGGTCTGCTCGGCCACCTGAGCACCGCCAGACAGCTGCTGGGGCACGCTGCGGAGGAGGCGGACCTTGTCGCGGGGGCCGCGGCGCTTCGCGCGGGAGCCAGCCCGTCGAGCCTGACGCGGCTCTCGGCGCTTCGTCCAGGCGAGCGACTGGCGGTACCCTTGAGCGTGCTGGCCGATCTGCTCGCGTCCGGGATCCCCTCGCAGCAGGCATGGAGCAGCGTCTACGACATGGCATCCCACGGCGCGCCCGATGCCGACTTCCTGGCCCTGCGGGATCGGCTCACCGGCGGGGGCGGTCATGGCGAGCGCGGCCTGCCGCCGCCAGCCGAACGTCCGCCGGCGGCACCGCTCCCCGGACCGGAGCACTCCCCATGAGGGCCCTCGCGCTCTCGCTCGGGCTGCTGCTCGGGTCCACCGCCGGCCTGGCCCAGGTGAGCGGGCGGGTAGACGCGGGCGTGGGAGGGCCGGGATCCTGGTCGCTGGCGCCGCAACTCGGGTTCGAGGGCAGGCGGGCCCGCATCGACCTGACGGGAGAGTACCGTGACTTCGGCGGGCCCGGGCGCGGGGCGGCCGGCGTTCTGACCGGCTCGCTGTTCCACCCGCTGACGGGGCCGCTCGGCCTCGAGCTCACCGGAACCGCCCGCGGGCAAACCGGGACGGGCCTGGTGGACGCCGGTGCCTGGCTGGCAGGGCCACGCCTCCACCTGCGGCAGGCCGATCAGGGAGTCTGGCTCGGCCTGCAGGGAGGGCGGGACCGATTCGGCCCGACGATCCGATGGGAGGCGGCAGCCTGGAAGCACATGGGCCGGCTGTCCATCCAGGTACAGGGCTGGCAGACCTCCGCCAACCTGGCCCAGATCACCGCCGGCACCCAGCCCACGGTTCCCGACACCCTGGCGTCCCCGGCGGGGCGCCAGCCCCGCACCACCACTGATCTGGGGACCTGGCTCCGGTGGAACGCTGCCCGCGTGCAGCTGACGGTAGCAAGCGGAGTACGGTTCGGGCTCCTGGATCCCGGCCTCACGGTGGGATCTCCCGGAAACGGAGGGGGAATCACGCCCTCGTCCGGAGGCCATGCCGTCAGCTCGGCGTGGTGGCTGGCGGAGGGAACCTGGTGGCTGACGGATCGGGTGGGCATCGCCGGGACGGTGGGCCGCCAGCCCCCCGATCCGATGCTCGATACGCGGGGGCGGAACTTCTTCCGGCTGGGCTTCCGGGCGGAGCTGGAGCGTCGACGACCGCCGTCGACCACACGGTTCCCGCAGCGTGCCGCCGGGTTTCAAACCAGGCGGGTGGACCTCGAGCTGGTCGAATTCACCCTGGAGGCACCCGCCGCCGAACGGGTGGAGATCATGGGAGACTTCACCGACTGGACCGCGGTCCCGATGGAGCGGGACCACCCCGGGGACCCGTGGCGAGTCCGCCTGCCGGCCAGTCCCGGCCTCCACCGGGTCAACATCCGCTACGACGGCGGTGCCTGGCGGGCACCGCCGGTCACCAGGATCGTGCGGGACGAGTTCGGAGCGGAGAGCGGCGAGCTGATTGTCGGATGAGGCTGGCGAGAAGAACCGCACGACCTCCGCCGGCTGAACCGGCGCTGCGGACGAGGATCACGAGCCGGAGGGCGGTACCCACCCTGCCGAACCATCCCAGACCGTATCCATACAAGAAAGAGATCCCGAGCGCCGTCTGGCGCCGGGCGGCAGAAGCGGGATGTGATCGGGGGGGGACCTAGCCGTGTCGGGTGGCGGGACCGGGGCGGCGAAGGAGTGCGACCCTCACCGCGTCTACCACCAGGCGGAGGTCATCGGTCTTGGAAAGGAGGGGAACGCCCCGCTGTTCTATGGGGCCGTGGACTCTGGGGTCACCCGAAGCTCCGGTGAGGAATACCACTCGGTGAGCCAGGTCCGGTGCGACTTCCAAGAGCCGATCGTAGAACGCAAGGCCGCTGACCTCGGGCATCAGGACATCGCTCACGACGGCATCCGCCGGGGCGCCACCGCGGACGTGCTCCAGTGCCGCCCCCGCCGACCCGGCCTCGTGCACGCCGAAGCCGGCCCGCTCAAAGAACGCCCGCATGGCGCGGCGCATCGAAGGCTCATCGTCGACGATCAGGACAGTGGTCACAGGCTCTTGCACCGCATGCGTTTATGGTTTGCCTTCCGGGCCCAGGACCGCCCCGCTCCGGGCAGTCATCCCGGCTCGAATTGAGCGACCGGCCAGGCCGGCCGGCGGGCAGGCGCACCCATCAGACCCAGTATCGGCGTGGTCTCCGGTTCATTTGACCCCCGGGGACAGCCACGGCTACATTCCGCCCATGCCGGACATTTCGATTACCAAGACCAAAGAAGACGCCGCCTCCAAGTCACTGCAGGTTTCGGTCCCGGTGGACCGGGTCCGGCAGGCGGAGACCCGGGCGGTGAAATACTATGGAGCGAACGCCCGGCTGCCCGGATTCCGGCCAGGAAAGGCCCCCGAGGCGGTGGTGCGGCGCCGCTTCGGTGAGGCGATTCGCCAGACGATGCTCGAGGAGCTGATTCGCGAGAGCTGGGACGCCGCACAGAAGGCCGAGAGTCTCAAGCCGATCGCCGAGCCTCACATCCACAATCTCAAGTTCGAAGACGGCCAGGACCTCGAGTTCGAGTTCCATGTTGAGGTCCGCCCCGACGTCACCCTGAAGACAACCGGCGGCTTCAAGGTGGAGCGACGGGTGCCGGCGGTGACGCCCGAGCAGGTGGAGGAGCGGCTGCGCGATCTGCAGGAGCGGAAGGCGTCGTGGCTGCCGGTGGAGGGCGAGAAGCCCGCGCCCGGCCAGATGGTTCGGATGGAGGTGGCACCGCTCGAGGGCGATGTCGCCGGCGCCTCCCAGCCTTATACCATGGTACTGGGGGAGGGCCGCGCGATTCCGGACGTCGAGGAGCGGGTGATGAGCATGCTGCCCGGCCAGACGGTGGACGCGGACGTGCGCTTCCCCGACGACCACCCCGAAGAGAGCAAGCGGGGCCAGTCGCGCCGGGTACGGATCACGCTGCACGAAGTGAAGCGGCAGGAGCTGCCGGCGCTGGACGACGCCTTTGCCCGCGAGGTGGGGGACTTCGAGACGCTGGACGCGCTCAGGAGCGCGATCCGGGCGGAGCTGGAACAGGATGCCGCCCAGTCGGCGGACGCGGCGGTGCGGCAGGACCTGCTCAACCAGATCTATCAGACGAACGATGTCCCGGCGCCGGCCTCACTGGTGAACCGGCTGATTCAGGGATACATGAAGGCGTACGAGATCCCGGCCGAGCAGTTCGAGAAGTTCGCGCAGGAATTCCGGCCGGTAGCCGAGCAGCAGGTACGGCGGGAGCTGGTGCTGGATGCGGTGGTGGAGAGCCATGGGCTCCAGGCCACCGAAAAGGACGTCGACGAGCGGGTGGCCGCGCTGGCGGCGGGACGCAACGTGCCGCCCGGCCAGCTGTACGCGCAGCTCGAGAAGGCCGGACGGCTCCGGGAACTGGAGCGGTCTCTCACCGAGGACAAGGCGTTTGCCTGGCTCCTCCAGCAATCCACCGTGGTTGACGCCTGAGCCCAGCGAATGGCAACCCTGTTTCCTCCCTATGTAATCGAACGGTCCAGCCGCGGCGAGCGGTCGTACGACATCTTCTCGCGGCTCTTGATGGACCGGATCGTCTTCCTTGGCGCGCCGATCAACGACGACGTGGCCAACATCGTCATCGCCCAGCTGCTGTTCCTGGAGGCTGACAACCCGGAACGGGACATCTACCTGTACGTGAATTCGCCCGGCGGGGTGGTGTCGAGCGGGCTAGCGATCTACGACACGATGCAGTACCTCAAGGCGCCGATCAACACGATCTGCATGGGCATGGCGGCCTCGATGGGCTCGTTTCTGCTGGCGGCGGGGCTCAAGGGCAAGCGCAGCGCTCTGCCGCACTCGCGGATCATGATCCACCAGCCGTCCGGCGGGGCGCAGGGCACGGCGTCGGACATCGAAATCCAGGCGCGCGAGATCCTGTACCTCCGGTCGAAACTCAACGGGCTCTACGCGCAGCACACCGGCCAGCCGGTGGAGACCATCGAGCGCGATATGGACCGAGACCGTTTCATGAGCGCGGAGGAGGCCCGCGACTACGGGCTGATCGACCACGTGATCACCAAGCGGACGGAGATTCAGCCCGCGAAGTAGCCACCCTTGACGCTGCCGTGGGGGAGGGGCAGAATTCAACTGCACCTCCCCCCTGCACCGTCTGAACCCGGACCAAGGTCGCATGTCGAACGACAAGCACCTCCGCTGCTCGTTCTGCGGGAAGTCGAAGGATTCGGTCCGGAAATTCATCTCCGGGCCCTCGGTTTACATCTGCAACGAGTGCATCACCCTCTGCAACGAGATCCTGGCGGAGGATGAGGAGCGCGAAGTCGCGGATACCATTACTCAGGTTCCGACCCCGCTGGAGATCAAGTCGGTCCTGGATCAGTACGTCATCGGGCAGGAACGCGCCAAGCGGACCCTGGCCGTCGCGGTCTACAACCACTACAAGCGCATCAATTCGGCGAACAACCGGGACGCCGAGGTGGAGCTGGACAAGTCGAATATCCTCCTGATCGGACCCACCGGCGTCGGCAAGACCCTCCTCGCACAGACCCTCGCCCGCATCCTGGATGTTCCCTTCACCATCGCAGATGCCACCACCCTCACCGAGGCGGGGTACGTCGGCGAGGACGTGGAGAACATCCTGGTGCGGCTGCTGCAGGCGGGGGAATTCAACGTCGCCGAGTGCGAACGGGGCATCGTCTACATCGACGAGATCGACAAGATCGCCCGCAAGTCGGAGAACCCGTCGATCACCCGGGATGTCTCCGGCGAAGGGGTGCAGCAGGCCCTGCTCAAGATCCTCGAGGGCACTGTGGCTTCGGTGCCGCCCCAGGGCGGCCGCAAGCACCCGCAGCAGGAATACATCCAGATCAACACCAAGGACATCCTGTTCATCTGCGGCGGCGCGTTCGACGGACTGGAGAAGATCATCCAGGCCCGCACCGGGCGGCAGCAGATCGGCTTCGCCAAGCAGACCACCGGCGGGGTGGCCTTCGACAAGCAGAATCCGTTCGCCGAGGTGGAGCCGGACGACCTGCTTCGCTTCGGACTGATCCCCGAGCTGGTCGGACGACTGCCGGTAACCGTGGCGCTGGAAGCGCTGGACGAGGACGCCCTGATCCGGATCCTGGTCGAGCCCAAGAACGCGCTGACCAAGCAGTACAAGAAGCTGTTCGAGATGGAGAGCGTGGGGATCACCTTCGATCCCGAGGCGCTCAGGGCGGTGGCCCAGAAGGCGCTCAAGCGCGGCACCGGCGCCCGCGGGCTCCGGGCGATCCTGGAGAACATGATGACCGACATCATGTTCGATCTCCCGGCCCGGGACGACGTGCGCGAGGTGGTGATCACCAAGGAGTGCGTCACCGAGAATCACCCCCCGCTGGTGGTCACCGAACGGCCGCGGCAGAAGCGGGAAGCATGACCCGGCGGAAGGCGCCGGCAGGTCCCTCCGGGCGGAGCGAAACGGCTCCGCCCTTTTTTCCGCCGGCTCAGGAGAGCAAGGCTCCGTTCGGCCACCTGCCGGTGGAGTTCCCCGGCAGCTTTCCCAATCCCTCCGTCCGACTCAGCCCGGCGCTTCCGGAGATCGTCCTGCTGGGCCGCTCCAACGTGGGGAAGTCGAGCCTGCTCAACGCCCTGTTCGGACGGCGACTGGCACGGGTCAGCAACACTCCGGGCCGGACCGCGCTGATCAACGTCTACCGGCTGCCGGAGCTCTACCTGCTGGACCTGCCGGGGTACGGCTTTGCGCGGGTATCCCTGAAGGAGCGAGCCCGCTACCACGCCCTGGTGCGCGGGCTGCTCGAGGACCGCGCGACCCTCACCGGCGTGCTCTGGCTGCTCGACCTGCGGCACGATCCGACCGCGGACGACCAGGCCCATGCCGATCTGCTCGCGGCCCGCGGCCTGCCGGTGCTGGTCGCCCTGACCAAGGCAGACAAGCTCCCCTATGGCCAGCGGCAGCGGCGGCTGGCGGAGCTCATCCGCACGCTGGCGCTTCCAGCCGAGCAGGTCCAGCTTACCAGCAGCACCACGGGATTGGGAATTAACCAGCTGGGCGAGGCGCTGCTCGCCCTCGCGGAGGCACGATGATGCGTCGCGCACGGTGGAGACTCCGTCTCCTGCTCGGGCTGGCCACCGTGGCGCTGCCGGTCGCGGCTCAAACCCAGGAGCCGATCGCGGGAGGCGAGCTGCCGCCACCGGGGTACGGATCACTCAAACAGGACAACGTGAGTCTCCGGATCACGCTGAACGACATCGAGATCCGGTTTCTGCCGCTGGATGAACGGCTGATCCGGCTGATGGCTCCGGACGCGTACCAGTCACTGCACGGGCTGGTCGTCTCACGGCAGCCGGCAATCGACTCCGCCGCTCGCGCGGCGGGACTCACCAGCCCCGGCCTCGCCCTGGTGACCTTCTTCGCCCTCCGGTCGGCCGCCCGGTTCGACCCGGAGAACGTGAGCCTGTCGTACCGGAGCCAGTTCGAGCGACCGGCGGCCATTGTCCCCTACAGCGGGACGTTCACCAGCCGCCAGCTCGACGTGCGCCAGCAGGCCACCGGGATCTACCTGTTCGACGAGCCGCTACCGGTATTCGAGCCGTTCGACGTGCTCTACGGCACCAGCCAGGCCTCCTGGAACGACGACGTCCTTCGCCGCATCGGGGTCGAGCGGGTCCGGGTGCAGAGCCGGGCCCAGGCGAGCAAGGGGGACAGCGCCGCGGTGAAGCCGTGAGCCGTGAGCCGTCAGCGTTAGCCGTTGGCCGTTGCCCGTTGGCCGTTGGCCGTTGGCCGTTGGCCGTTGGCCGTTGGCCGTTGGCCGTTGGCCGTTGGCCGTTGGCCGTGATCGGTAGGTGGTGAGAAGCCCTTGCGCAACATGCCCAGCCCGCTTCTCAAGTCTCACTTCTCACTTCTCACTTCTCACTTCTCACTTCTCACTTCTCACTTCTCACTTCTCACTTCTCACTTCTCACTTCTCACTTCTCACTTCTCACCTCTGTCGGCTGACGGCCTACCGACCATCCAGCTCCGCTCCACCCCCGGGAACGCCCGGCCCGCCACCAGCATGGCGGTCGACAGGGCGTCGGCCGCGAGCCCCTTCCGGGCGGTCACTGTGGCCTGCAGCAGACGCTCGGCGGGGCGGCCGAGGTCGGGGTCCATCACGTGGCCACAGAGCATCTGGCCCAGGCGGACGACGCTGACGGTGTTCGCGCTGGTAGCGAGAGCCTGGTCGCGCAGCAGGGTCGAGGCCACTCTCCCTCCGGGTACACGCGGGTCGGCGATGTCCACCGGCCAGGCTGGCCGCCCGGGCGGGGTCCCAATCGCCAGGATGTCGCCGCTCACATCGAGCAGGGCGCTCGACACTCCGCGGCCCCGGAGTACTGTACCCGCCCGGTCCAGGCCATAGCCCACCCCGATGCCGCCAAAGTCCAGCTGGGTATGAGCGGCGGGAAGCTCGATCCGGTCGCCATCCACCCGGATTACCGCCGCTCGCACCGCCTGGCGGGCCTCCCTGATCTCGGTCGGGCCGGGCACTCCCTCCCGGGAATCGCGGAAACCCCAGACCCGCATCAGGGGCTCGACTGCCACATCGAACGCGCCACCGCTCGCGGCGCGGTGCCGTGCCGACGCCCGCAGAACGGCGAGGAGATCGGTGTCCCCGCGCATCGGTCCCCGGCCGGCCCGGCGATTGAGCTCCGAGAGATCGCTGGCATCGTCGAACCGCGACAGCCGCGATTCCACCCTACGCAGCTCCGCGAAGGCGGCCTGTGCCGCCTCGAAGCCGGCAGCCTCGCTCTCGTGAAACAGCAGCAGATGCACCGGCTGGCCCATGGCCCAGGACCAGCGTTCGATCAGCTTGACCCGGCTACCCGGTCCACGCGGCCAGGTGGCCAGCGGAAGAGCGGCGGCGAGCGTCGTCCGCAGGAAGGCGCGCCGTCTCATTGGCGCTCCCGGAGACCAAGCTCCCGCAGCACCAGGAACGACTGCAGGTAGAAGGTGAGCGCCATGAGCCCGCTGGAGAGTCCCAGCAGGGCGCCGAACGCGGGATGGACGTACCGCATCAGCCACATGCAGCTGAACGAGACCAGCAGCGCTCCGAAGGGCTCCACCACCAGGAACCGCTTCCACCGGTCCCCGACCCTGTCGCACAGCGCCAGCGACAATCCACTCAGCACGAAGATCACCGCCATCGCGAGCAGGTGGGTATGGGTGATCGTCAGCATCTCGGCGAAGGACTTGGGGAATTGCATGGCGCCTTCGCTCCCCTCCGCCCCACGATAGTGATCCGCGATGCCGACCGGTGTGAGCCCGGTGGTGTGCCACACATAGACGAGCGAGGTGGTGTACCCCACGAGCTGGACCACCGACAGCCAGCGTCCCAGCGCGCGCAACGACGCCGGGAGCGAACGCCAGGAGACCACGACGGCTCCACTCACAGGCGGCCCTCCTTCCGCCACAGGGCCAGATCGGCCAGCGTGCGGCGGACGCCAAGGGTAACGGCGTTCACACTGATGGTCGCCCCGGAAATGCTGCGGATATCCCGACCGACCTCCAGCGGATCGTCGGGTCCGAGGCCGCGGAACTGCTTGCGCCAGGCGTCATACGCGATTTCCCCCCCGTATGCCTCCCGATAGACCAGGATGTCAATGTCGCGGAGCCGGAGGTCGGGTCCTGTGGCGACGAGATAGGTGATCGGTTGGTCCTTGCCCTTCACGTTCCGCACCCGGGCGAACGCGAGCAGCGAGTCGGCGTGCCAGATCCGAAGCACGACCGCCGTGTCGACCAGCAGGCTGTCCACCCGGGCTCCCTCGCCAAACACCCGCTTGAGCGAGGCGCTCACTTTGGCCGGCGGGGGAGACTGCGCCGCCAGCGTGAGGGACAGGGAGCCCGTGGCATAGGCGACGAGAAGACCCGCGCCGCACCGGCGGAGAAGGTGCAGAAGAAGCGGCATCAGAACTGGTAGCCGATTCCGAGGGCCAGGGCCTCCTCCTCGCTGACCCCGGCCCGGTTGCGGCGGAGTTGGTAGTCACCCTTGAAGACCACGTTCCACAGCGGCTTCCAGGACAGCCCGAAGGTGGTGGTGCGGCGGGCCAGGCTCGGATCCCGGGTGGTGCCGTCGGCGATGGCGGTCTGGGTGTCATATCGCTCATGCCTGACGAAGGCATTGAGCCGCTGGGCGGCCCGGGGCGCCAGCAGGTGCAGCAGGTCGTACGCTACCTCGGCGTACCCGCCTGCGATCCGGCGCCCGACCCCCGCGCCGAACCGGGCGTTGATCTCCTCGGCGTCCTTGATGCTGATGCGGGCAACCACCCCGCGCAACGTCAGGGGCCCGCGATCA
>Ga0326726_10000680_pt1 | contig 30978 bp, 29 predicted proteins | sample MHFenrmetagenome_2_FD_207603 | JGI IMG/M metagenome (GOLD analysis project Ga0326726, IMG submission 207603) | Lab enriched peat soil microbial communities from Michigan Hollow, Ithaca, NY, United States - MHF15MN | ecosystem: Environmental > Terrestrial > Soil > Wetlands > Peat | place: USA...
CGCAGTGCAGCTGCTGAGGGGGAAACTGAAGCCGCAGGGAGTACTCCCCATATCGCTACAGCAAATACCGTCAGAACTTAAAAGCATTACCAATCACTGATTATCCGTTTTAAACCATGGGAAAAACTGTTCGGGACGAATCAACCGCGAGCGCCTATTGGGCGGCAGTCAATACATTCTGTGCCCTCAAAGACGTTCATGTCATTGCCGACGCTCCGGTTGGCTGCTATAATCTGGTCGGTGTAGCCGTCATGGACTATACCGATGCCGTACCCTACCTTGAAAATTTTACCCCGACCAGCCTCACCGAAAAAGAAATAGCCTCTTCCGGCAGCACGGAGGTCGTCTGTGATACAATTGATAAACTTCAGGCTCCCGATCGACAGCTGATTCTGGTATCGAGTGCAGAAAGCGAAATGATCGGCAGCGACCATGAGCGCATGCTCATGATGAAATACCCTGATGTCAGGTTTTTCCCATCAAACTCTCTCGGTGAAAATGAGTGGCAGGGGCGTGACCGCGCCTTGCGTTGGCTCCATGAACAGTTTGATGACAAAAATCCGGCCTGTATCGAAGCTGGAACGGTCAGCATTATCGGGCCTACTTACGGCTGCTTCAACAGCCCGTCAGATCTCTCGGAACTGAAGCGCCTCGTTGCAGGTGTCGGCGGTCGACTCGTGCATGTCTACCCTTTTGAAAGCTCTCTGCATGATATTTCCTCCCTGAAAAATTCCGATGTGATTGTACAGATATACCACGAATTCGGTCAGGAGCTTGCCGAACTGCTTGAAAGGCCGGTACTGCACGCGCCATTCGGACTTGCAGAAACAGAGAGGTTCATCGTCGAACTGGGGCGCCTGCTCAACAAGGAGCGGGAAGCTGCGGATTTCATGCTTGAAGAAAAACGTACCACACTGAAACCTTTATGGGATCTCTGGCGTGGCCCCCAAGCCGAATGGTTTCCGACCATACGTTTTGGAGTTATCGCAGCTGAAACCTATGCTCTCGGCCTGAAAACCTTTCTGCAGGAAGAGATGGGAATGCAGTGCCTCTTCGCATACGACTCGGCTCAAGCCGACAACTCTCTTGTGCGTGATGAAATTCAGCAAAAACAGCCACAGTTTCTCTTCGGCAGGATTGTCGATAAAATCTATCTGGCCGAGCTGGACGCAAAAACACGATTTATACCCGCAGGGTTTCCAGGCCCCATTGTCCGCAGGGCACTTGGAACGCCGTTCATGGGTCATAGCGGAATGGTCTATTTGCTGCAGGAAATTGTCAATGCCCTTTACGACATGCTCTTCAACTTTCTGCCGATAAATCGTCGCACTCCATCAGCTGAACAGCCCGCAGGTAAAATTGCCTGGAGTAGTGAAGCCAATACACTCCTGAACGAAATTGTTAAAAAAGCCCCGTTTATCAGCCAGATCTCTTTTGGACGGGAATTGAAAAGAAAAGCAGAACTCCTGGCCCAAAAACAAGGTCGGGATACCGTAACCCCGGACATACTGCAAATGATGAGTTGATTTGGTTTTTTTTATTTTTTTTTGTATCGTCCTAGTCCACATTCCGGACCCGGGGAAGCAGTTATTATTTACTGGTCAGCCCCCCCGACCGAGTATTACTAACGAAAAGAGGCTGCATTGATTTTTCCTTTGAAACAGCGGTGTACGCGGCATGTTTAGTGAGGAATATAACGACAGGAAACAGAATGTCTGAAAATCAGGAACAACTGGCTGTGATAGCCATTACCCTGCCGGACGGGACAGTTAAAACACTCCCATCAGGCAGTACCGGCAATGATATTGCACTCTCCATTGGACGCAAACTTGCCCAAGATGCGCTGGCACTCAAGGTTAACGGAAATGCGGTTGATCTCTCAACGCCTTTGCACGTTGATGCCCAGGTCGAAATCATCACTTTTGACTCTCCTCTCGGCAAGGATATATTCTGGCACAGTTCAAGCCATCTCATGGCCCAGGCCATAGAAGAGCTTTTCGCGGGCAGTAAATTCGGCGCAGGCCCATCGATAGAACAGGGATTTTATTATGATATTGCCTCGGAACACCGGTTCCGTGAGGAAGACCTGCGACTGATTGAGCAGAAAATGCTCGAAATCAGCAAGCGCGACAGCAGAATACAGAGAGAGGAACTCACGCGAACGGCAGCTATCGACTTTTTTAAAAACACCAGAAATGACGCCTACAAGGTTGAAATCCTTGAAGAGAGCCTGAAAAACGTCGATACCGTTTCGCTCTACCACCAGGACAACTTTACCGACCTCTGCACCGGACCGCATATACCAACGACCTCGAAAGTCAAGGCCGTACTTCTGACCGGCGTCTCATCGTCCTACTGGCGGGGGGATTCTTCAAGGGAGCAGATGCAGCGGATCTACGGCATTACCTTTCCATCCGAAAAACAGCTGAAAGAGTACGTTACGCTGCTTGAAGAGGCTAAACGCAGGGATCACCGAAAACTTGGCTCTGAACTTGAGCTGTTCATGCTCTCCCCGGAAGTTGGAAGCGGTCTTCCGATCTGGCTGCCGAAAGGTGCCATCATTCGCAATGAACTTGAATCCTTTTTAAAAGAGGAACAGCGCAAACGCGGCTACCTGCCCGTTTATACACCGCATATCGGCAATATCGAACTCTACAAGCGGTCAGGCCACTATCCATATTACAGCGATTCGCAGTTTCCGCCGCTGACCTATCACGATGAGAACGGCCGCCAGGAGCAGTACCTTCTTAAACCGATGAACTGCCCGCACCACCATCTCATCTACAGCTCGAAAATGCGCAGTTACCGCGACCTGCCCATCCGTCTGACGGAGTTCGGTACGGTCTACCGCCACGAGCAGTCGGGTGAGCTTAACGGTCTTGTGCGTGCCAGGGGCTTTACCCAGGACGACTCGCACATCTACTGCCGTCCCGACCAGCTTGTCGATGAGATCTGCAGCGCTATTGAACTGACCCAGTTTGTATTCGGCACGCTCGGATTTTCAGATGTGCAGACACGCCTCTCCATGCATGACCCGGCCAACCAGACCAAATACGGCGGCACGGCTGAGGTATGGGAGCAGGCTGAAAAAGATGTCAAAGAGGCTGCCGACCGTATGGGTATCGAATATTTTATCGGCATAGGTGAAGCGAGCTTCTACGGCCCGAAAATAGATTTTATCGTCCGCGACGCTCTCGGAAGAAAGTGGCAGCTTGGAACCGTACAGGTCGACTATGTGATGCCGGAACGCTTCGACCTCACCTATATCGGCAGTGACGGACAGAAACACCGCCCTGTCGTTATACACCGGGCTCCTTTCGGCTCCATGGAGCGATTTATCGGAGTACTCATCGAGCATACAGCCGGTAATTTTCCGCTCTGGCTTGCCCCTGTCCAGGCAGTTGTTCTGCCTATCGCCGAAGATGTTCACGACTACGCAAAAAGTGTACAGCAGGCTCTCCTCGGAGCAGGAATCCGGGCCGAGCTTGACAGCAGAAGTGAGAAAATCGGCAAGAAAATACGTGAAGCCGAACTCGGCAAGGTTCCCTGTATGATCATTATCGGACAGAAAGAACAGGAAAGCGGTGAAGTTTCACTGCGACGCCATCGTATCGGTGACGAAGGTCGCTTCAGTGTAACCGGACTGATCGACAAACTCCTGAAAGAGATTACCGGAAGAACCTGATTATCTAAACCAAACCTGAACGAATGAAGAAACAGAAGGTTACGACTCAAAAGCCGAAACTCACCTATCGGGTCAATGAACAGATCCGCGTGCCGGAAGTCAGGATTATTTTCCCCGACGGAACACAGCAGGTGATGAAAACCATTGATGCAAAGCGGGTAGCCGAAGAGCGGAATCAGGATCTGATTGAAGTACAGCCGAATGCCGTACCACCGGTTTGCAAGTTCGACAATCTCGGCAAGCTGTTGTACAAGATGGACAAGAGGGACAAGGATCTGAAGAAAAAACAGAAAACCACTACCCTCAAGGAGCTCCGGTTTCATCCGAATACCGACAAACATGATTTTGATTTTAAAACGGCGCATCTCGAAGAGTTTCTCCGCAAGGGAAACAGGGTCAGGGCAACCATAGTCTTTTTAGGACGTTCGATTATTTACAAAGACAAGGGTCTTGAACTGGCAGAACGGTTGACCGAACGACTCAGTGTTGTCAGCACCCGTGACGGGGATCCGAAATTCGAAGGCAAAAAGCTTTTTGTCTATTTCGAGCCGGACAAAAAGAAAATAGATGCATACGATCGCATCAGGGCAAAAACAAATCAGCCGCCTGCAGCGCCATTGGCACCACTGTCGGAAGCTGATCTGATAGAAGAGACAGAAGAGTAATCACAGGGAAATTTGAGCAATTTTATACAAAAAAACAGAGGACGATCATGCCTAAAATGAAATCACACCGCGGAGCATGCAAACGGTTCAAAGCTACCGCATCAGGAAAAATCAAGCGTGAACGAATGAACGGATCGCACAACCTTGAGAAAAAGAACAGAAAACGCTCGCGTCGCCTGCATCAGTCTACACTGCTTGATTCTGCAAAAGCAAAGCAGATCAAACGGATGATCCTAGCATAAATTTTTAACTTTAACTCTACACAACGATGCCTAAAGCAAATAATGCCGTAGCCTCACGGGCGCGGAGGAAAAGGATTTTAAAAAAAGCCAAGGGATTCTGGGGATCACGCGGCAATATATTGACCGTAGTCAAGCATGCTGTCGATAAAGCCGAGCAGTATGCCTATCGTGACCGCCGGGCAAAAAAACGCAGCTTCCGCGCTCTTTGGATCATGCGTATCAATGCGGCAGCCCGCCTGAACGGAACTACCTACTCGAGACTTGTTGATGCAATGAGCAAGAAAAGCCTCGAAATCGACCGCAAGGCACTGGCTGAAATTGCTGTCAAAGACCCGGCGGCATTTACCGTAATTGTCAAAAGCGTTTTCGAATAAGATTTTTACCGGTATCAATGGAAAACACCATTCGCAGTTTACAGCAGGAGATAATTGATTTTGAGATTAACTCTCAGGCAGATCTTGAAGCATTCCGACTTCGGTATACGGTTCGAAAAGGGCTGATCGCCGCCCTTTTCGGCCAGCTCAAGACAGTTGATGCTGCTGAAAAACCGAGGATGGGACAGTTGCTCAACCAGCTCAAGCAAACGGCAGACAGCCGGATTGAGGAGGCGGAACAAAAGCTTGCTTCAAGGGAGAGTGACAACGGAAAGCGGATTGACTTGACACTGCCGGGAAGACGATATTTTACCGGCAGTGAGCATCCGACCCAGAAAGTACTTGGCGAGATGAAGCAGATTTTTTCGGCTATGGGATTCGGGATTGCGACCGGCCCTGAAATGGAGCTTGATCAGTACAATTTCGACATGCTGAACTTCCCGCCGGATCATCCCGCCCGCGACATGCAGGACACGTTTTTTGTCACCAGCGGAAATCCGGGCAGCGATGTGCTTCTCAGAACACATACCTCTCCAGTGCAGGTCAGAGTCATGCTTGACCGTGAACCGCCCATACGGGTCATCTGCCCGGGTAAAGTCTACAGAAACGAAGCGATCAGCGCACGCAGCTACTGCGTCTTTCATCAGCTTGAAGGGCTCTATATCGATAAAAAAGTCTCCTTCGCCGATCTCAAGGCAACCATCTACTCGTTTGCGCGCCAGATGTTCGGAACTGATGTGAAACTGCGTTTTCGTCCAAGCTTTTTCCCCTTTACCGAACCATCTGCAGAAGTTGATGTCACCTGCTACCTCTGCGGCGGCAAGGGGTGCCGTGTCTGCAAAAAGTCAGGCTGGCTTGAAATCATGGGTTGCGGAATGGTACATCCGAATGTATTGCGCAATTGCGGCATAGACCCGGAAACATGGTCTGGTTATGCCTTCGGGATGGGTGTGGACCGGACAGTCCTTTTACGGTATAAAATTGACGACATCCGGCTTCTGTTCGAAAACGACCTCCGTATGCTCAGTCAGTTCCCTGCATAGAAAAGAAGTGCGATATATACGGCTCTCAGGAAACTCCTTTTGTACTTTCAGAAGTTCCGAAAGCAGCACCTTCATCGCTCATTAATCAAGACAAACGATTTCTTCGTGAATAAAAAGGGAACCCGGTTCAAGGCGGATTCCCTTTTTATATGAAGTTGTATTCACTTGAACCACAACAGTGCCGGATCTGAAAATTCCAGCGGTGTCGGCAACTGTGATTGCGAAGCTATTCCAGTAAAGGTGACTGAGGTGTCGATGGTTCCATCACCATTCAGGTCGGCATGCATTGTAATACCTTTATACCCTTCTGCTCCATCCTCGCGCCACATGACGACCTGACTGATCCCCGGCCTCCAGCCCCAGACCGATAACTGCTCACCAGCCTGCCAGTCCGTGATCGTTGACCAGGTAACCCCGCCGCCGCGCCCGTCACAGAAAAATATATCACTACCCGGACCTCCGGTAAGAAAGTTTGATCCGGTACCTCCGTCAATGACATCATTGCCTTCTCCGGCATTGACAGCATCGTCCCCTGCTCCGACATTGATGAAGTCATTGTGACCGGTGCCCTGCAGCACATCACCGCCATTACCGCCAAGATACTGATAAAGTATCGGCTGTTCTCCGGCAGCTGTTGCCGGACCCGAGTACGTTTCAGGATTGACACCAACGCCGTTATGCGTCATGAGAGGATGACTGTTAATCCCGCTGCTTGTGACATAGAGACCCGCCGGATTGCCGGAACTGTCTACCTGAACTCTTCCTGTCAGCGTCTCGGTCCTGGTAATCTGATATTGATCTGCGACTCCGTCACTGTTTGTATCAATGAAAGCTAACTGCAGGCCAAAAGTATCGGAACCCTGCGTTCCCACAACGCGATCCGGCAAATTGTCGCTATTGAGATCAATCAATGAACCGGTAAACGAGATGTCGTTATTATGCTCATCCTTGACCATCGCCGAGAAAGTGGCCATTACACCATCGGCATCCCTGGCCTGCCATGTCAACGGGACATCGACAGAATCGTTAAATGCATTGGAAAACACAATTCCATCTGACTTACCATCATGGTTACTATCCGCAAGAAGGTCACCTGTTTCGATAAATTTGAAATCAGCACGCCATAATTCCGGACCCGCGACAGAAAGCTTGTTATCAAGGAAAGTCAATACTCCAGTATCAGTCGAGGTGATTTGACCAGATGAGTTAAGCCAGTTCCAACCCGCATTGAAGGTGATGGGATTGTTATCGCTGTCGGCCGTCAAATCAAGGCGGAACCAGTTCTGCCCGGCCTTGGCAATTACGCCTGTGCCTGCGGAAAATGCATAGTAGGTTTCACCCGACTGTGGCGTCCCGCTGACACTGCCGGTAGTATTTAACGTAATATCGGAAACGTTTCCGAATGAAGGCATAAGGATCGCTGTAGGGTCACTGCCTGGTCCAAGTATGGTCCCGCTGAACACGTCCGCGACGCTGGTAGATGTTTGAATCACTGCCGAAACTGAGGTGGGGTGGAGGCTGCTGTCAAAAGTCCATCCCACGAGATCTGCCTGAGCAGTATATGCAGCAGGACCTGTTCCCTGATCGTAGCGTACGGCATCCGGAATGTTATCATTACCAATTGAATCAATAAACTTCAACACTACAGGCAAATCACCCGATTGAAAACTGACTGTAGCAACAACATTATCAACATCTTTAGTCTGCCAGAGCATACTGTGCGCCTCACCATTGTTGATGCTGAGCGTTGTCGGCCGGCCCTGACTATCGTATTGGGAGCCGAAGGTCATCTCATGCATCGTTTTGGCAGTCCAGGTCTCGCTGTCGCTCCAGGACATTACATACCGTACAGTGACGGTCTGCGTTACATTGTACTGATCAGTCCATCTGTACTCTTCCACTAAACGGTCTATCGTGCCGTCACTGTTTTTATCGTACAAAAGGCCAGTAGCCATTCCCGAAATAATAAACGATGAAACCAACTGATCATGTACGTTGGTATCGGGTGTGAGCGTGTAGGTAATATTCGATGCCATTAGTTAGTCTCCTTTGATCGATGAAAAAAAAATCAGAAAGCCCGAAAAGTCGAGTTTTTATTATATCAGTAGATCCGGTTGTAACCAGAGTGTATAAATAAGTCCTGTTATTGATTCCCTGTAACCATCAGCGAAAGCATGGTCGAGCACGAAATAAGATTTTGAACAGCTTTTTAGCCTTTAAAATGGCTGAATTGAACATATAACGACACAAAAAGCATCAGAATTTCTATTGTTATATCAGGGTATTTTTGTCCTAACAACAGGAGGGCAACATCATCATAATTTTGTTCTGAAATAAAATTTCAACGCGCAAATTCAATGTTGATAAACAATAAATGAGAACGAAAACAACTAAATATATAAAGTACTTATGAAAATACTCTATCGGAAAGATATCTGCATCTTATAGTCTCATATCACAACAATACTACTTCTTTGTGGTATAATAATTTCACATATATCTTTTCAGAACAGTAAGAAATACATATATCAAGCACAGATTTTCCAGTTTCACTTGAACCACAAAAGATTGTCAAACTGGTCAAGTGGTTTCGGCAATTGTGATTGCGAGGTAATCCCCGTAAAGGTCACCGAGGTATCAATGATTCCGTCACCGTTAAGGTCTGCATGCATTGTGATGCCTTGATATCCTGCAGCTCCATCCTGACGCCATATAACAACCTGACTTATTCCGGGCTTCCAGCCCCAGACCGATAACTGTTCACCTTGTTCCCAGTTCATAATAGTTGACCAGGTAACTCCTCCACCTCGCCCGTCAGAAAAGTAAATATCACTCCCGACACCTCCCGTCAGGAAATTCGACCCCGTTCCACCGTCAATAACATCATTGCCGACTCCAGCATTAACTGCATCATCTCCTGCCCCGACACTGATAAAATCATTGTATGACGTGCCCTGTACTACCTCACTTGAAAAGTCACCAATGAACTGAAAACGAATGCTTTCGCTGCAAGCCGCAGTAGCCGGGCCAGTATACTGCTCAGGATTAACTCCGATGCCGTTCTTGATCATCGGCACCATGAAATGAAAATCAGAAAGTTTCAGCATGCTGTCATGAAATTGGAGATTTTCCACATGGACAACAAAATCTGTACCATCAGAACCAGCATTATCTTTGACGGAGAATCCTATGTCATTGGGCAGAATAGTATAGCTGGATCTGGCACTTGTAAAGTTAACGGTATCTACACCGGTGCCGCCATCAAGAAAATCATTGCCGGTTCCACCCAGCAGCATATCATTCCCATCGCCTCCATAAAGGAAGTTATTTACATTATTGCCGGTAATGTTGTCATTACCGGAACCTCCCACAGCTATTTCAATGATGGTTCCAAAAGCAATGCCGAGATTATTCGAGCCGTCATATAGATTTGCTCCCGTTCCTTGATTTACGTACCGAATGGATGAGTAATTACCCGGTATCAGGTTGATATCACAATTGGTAGTGAAGTTCGACAGGTCGAGAGTGTCTGTACCGCCTGCATCCCAGATTGATTTATAAAACGGTACGACTGGATCAAAGTTGTAGATATTGTCACCTGCCTGATAAGTATTGTTCGCTCCGTAAAGGTACTGGATTGCCGCGATGTCGTATACCATCGGGGTTTCAGGCATGACTCTGATATAGTTTTGCTGGTTTACCCCCAGATACATGACATTAGAGTCGTTATAAGACATCACCGAATAATTCCTGAAATCCAGAGCTGTTGAGATGTATGGCCCTGAATCTGAATCGACGTAAGACCCGGGGTGTTTCAATCCGAGCCCATGGCCGATTTCGTGGATCAGAGAGTAGAAGTTGTGAGATTTGATCGACCAGTCTGTATCTGCGGCGTGTGCAGGATTAATCCAGATATCGGCGGCATTTGCCGATACACTGTCAGGATAATAACACCAACCCCAAAATTCATGCGTGACAAGGGAAGAAAAGGCAACGCGGAAGTCACCAACGTTACTGGCAGTATCAGGAACCTGGGTAAAGGTGATAGCAGCAACATCGGCCCACAATTTAAATACACTGCTTACTGCTGTAACTTGCAAGGAATCCAGGCTGTAGTGATCAGCCAGTTGTTCTGACTTTGAGCTGTAATCTGTTTGCCAATATGCAGCTGCCCCTTCGAGCCAGGGGAAGCTGTAGGTGAGAGCAAGTGATCCGGAACCGCCACTCCATTTCTGATGATATTTATTCAGTAAAGGATCAAGTGTACGCACGCCGCTCAACGTGAAGGGGATCGTTTCAGATGAAGTGAACGGGCTCGGCATGAGTAGATTTTATTTAGCAGCAGGTCTCATTGCTATCAATGTAGCTAAAGGGATGCCGTGATTCTTTGAGCTTTGCAATTACAACATCAATCATCCGGGGGTCATAAAAAACAAAATCAACATTAAAATATTAAATATCAACATCTTGCATTATCAGCACAAATGCTCAATGTCTTCTGGACGCACACAAACGTTCTATACGCAACCAGTCGCAGGCGACTTTGCTTGCGATACTATTCAATAATGGTGACAGGGGTTTCAATGATTTAGTCGCAGTCAAAATCTATAAGACAATAACTTGCAACTCAATGATTATCTTCATGTTTTAAATTACACAGAACAATTCGGATGACGCATTGCAGTTATGTCTGAAACATAAGGAGAGTACTTCATAACATAAATAAATACAAAGAAATAATGTTTCGGTGTATTTATTTCCATATGTCAAAGTAATTATCAATCTTCTGTCAGTTCTTATATTCTTTTAAATCTCTGCACAGCACTTCCCCCGATTGACACATTTATGTTGGATTTTTCAGAATTATCAAGGTATCCGCAACCACTGAAGCTTGAACCACCTTGGTCATGGGCCGGTCATATTCCTTTTGCTACATGGCTTGTAAAGCAATGCCGACCGGAATTGCTTGTTGAACTCGGGACCCACTTCGGCCACTCCTATTTCTCATTCTGCCAGAGTGCCCTGCATAACAATACAGGAACGAAATGCTTTGCAGTCGATACCTGGCAGGGAGACCAGCATGCCGGGTATTATGAAGAGAGTATCTTCAACGAGGTCTCCATGCATAATGAGACCCATTATCAGGCGTTTTCTACGCTCCTTCGCACTACATTTGACGAGGCCCTCACCCGATTCAGCGACAATTCGATTGATATCCTGCATATTGACGGCCTGCATACCTATGAAGCGGTGAAACACGATTTCACCACATGGATGCCGAAATTATCACCGCGAGGTATAGTGCTGTTCCATGATACTGCGGTCCGAAAGGATGACTTCGGCGTCTGGAAATTCTGGGAGGAGCTTTCCGGCCTTTATCCCGCCATCTCATTTGACCACTCCTATGGGCTGGGCGTGCTTGTTGTCGGAAATAACCCGGCTGAACCGATAAAGCTGTTGCTTGATGCATGGAAAAACCCGACACAGCAGTCACTCATTACGACACTCTTTTCCGAAGCGGGCAGACGTATTGAGCTGCAGACTGAAGGGTCGCTCAAGGATCAGCATATCATAAAGCTCCATAGTCTGATCATCGAACGTGACAACATGATCCTCAATCGAGATGCATTGATCATGGAGCGCGATATATCGATCACCGAACGAGACAGTATGATCCTCAATCGCGACATATCGATCACTGAGCGTGACAATATGATCATCGATCGCGATATAGAGCTGAAAAGAATCACTCAGTCCAGCAGCTGGAGGATGACAAAACCAATCCGGAAACTTACGAGGTCCGTTCGCAAACGCATCAGAAAAATACGATCGTTTTCATCCTCGCCATTCAATGAGTCAGACTCATCTCCAACCGTCAACAACAGGAATGAATCGGATTATCTGCAATGGATCAGGCAATTTGAATCACAAGACGAAAATAAACTCCGAATGCTGATCGATGATATCGGGAAAATGGAACAGCCACCCGTGATTTCGATTATCATGCCAGTTTACAATCCTTCATTAAAGTTTCTTGATGAAGCGATCAGATCCGTCAGGAACCAGATCTATCCACACTGGGAACTCTGTATTGCTGATGACTGCTCTCCTGATCCTGAAGTCAGAACCCTGATTGAAAAACACTCGAATGAGGAGAAGCGAATCAAGTATGTGTTCAGAGCAGAAAACGGCCACATTTCAGCCGCGAGCAACTCTGCTCTTGAAATTGCAACGGGCCGGTACAGTGCATTACTTGACCATGATGACATTCTGCACCCGCATGCTCTGTACTGGAATGCAAAAGAGATAATCAACTATCCTGAAACACTGCTTATCTATTCAGATGAAGACAAGATTGATGAATCCGGCTCAAGAAGCGGCCCTTATTTCAAAAGCGATTACAATTATGATCTCCTGCTTTGCCAGAACATGATTTCTCATCTCGGAGTCTACCAGACGGCCTTGATAAAAGCTATTGGAGGGTTCCGCGAAGGACTGGAAGGATCACAGGATTATGATCTGGTTTTACGCGCAATTGAAAGAATGCGTCCTGATCAGATACGACATATTCCAAGAGTACTTTACCACTGGAGAATCCATGAAGAGAGTACCTCTTCCGGTATTGAAGCCAAGCCGTATGCGCGAGATGCCGCATGGATGGCAGTAAAAAATCATATTGAAAGATGCGGAATAAATGCGACTATCGAAGAAGCTCCGGAAGCACAGATTTTCAACCGTGTTCGCTACACCATCCCGTCTCCTCAACCGGAAATCGAAATTATAATCGGCAGACGTTCCCGGCAGAAAAAGCTGAAAACATGTGTTTATTCGATTCTTGCAAAAACTCTCTATAAAAATTATCAGATCACCATTATTGACAACGGAGCCTCAGAAGAGGAAACAGAATCAATAATGAAACTATGTCAACACGATCGCAGACTGCATATCATCAGTGATCATCAATCACCATTCAACTATTCAAGACTTTGCAACAGGGCAGTAAGCGCTTCAACAGCGGATTTGATATGCCTGATGAGCGATGATATTGAAATCATCTCTCCTGACTGGCTCGATGAGATGGCTGGTCATGCAATGCAGTCCGGGGTTGGAGCTGTAGGCGCCCGACTATGGTACCCCAACAATAAACTTCAGCATGGCGGAATAATTCTTGATTCCCATAATGTAGCTCGAAATGCACATCAACATCTGCCCAAAGGAAATACCGGCTACTTTGCCCGCGCATGCCTTCAGCAGACTTTTTCGGCAGTGGCGGGATCATGCATTCTTCTCAGCAGGAAACATTACTGCGAAGTTGGCGGACTCAATGAGCAAGAACTATCCGAAGCTTATTATGATATTGATCTGTGCCTTAAGCTGAGGGAAAAAGAACTGAGAAATGTCTGGACTCCATATGCCGAAATGGTTCATCATGAGCCGGTATCAAAAGAACACAAAAGCAGCCAGAGCAATATGAACAGGGAGTCAAAAGAGCTTGCTTTTATTCAAAAACGCTGGAAAGACATTATCGTTGATGATCCTGCATACAGCAGAAATCTTTCCATAACCAGTCAGGATTTCAATTATGCCTGGCCGCCAAGAGTTGACGAATAGCCTTTTAATATAAATACCAAGTAAATCATGCCCGTCTTTAATCAGAATAATGAGCATATACTGCTTGAGAAGCTCGCTGCGCTTGAAAATCCGCTGCTCAAACTTGAAAACCATATAGACTGGAGCATATTCGCTTCGTTCATTGAGCCTCTCTTAAAAATGGTCGAAGAGCATGAACAAAAAAACAACAAATTGAATGCCTCGCATGTTTTGAAATTCAATCTGCCGATAATTAATCGCATTGCAGAAAGACAACAGAGAATATTCAAGCGTTACTGCCTGATGATGCTCAAAGTGCTTATCCTTCAGCGGCTCTATACTCTCACTGATGAAGGCATGGAATATCAGATTAATGAAAGAATCAGCTTCCGGCGCTTTCTGGGCATACAATCCATGGATCAGATTCCAGGCAATGCCACCATCAGGAAATACCGCGAAGCAATGATCAAACTTGACCTTCTTGATCCTCTCTTCAGCAGCTTCAATCAGCTTCTCAAATCACAGGGGATCTATATCAATACCGGAAAAATCGTTGATATACGGCTTGGTAAGGCACCATTAAAGGAAGCTGGTGAAAAATTTTCGTTTCAGGATTCCAGACTTGCCCATATTCTGCTTGATGGACTTCGGGGCATAGAGATCGGAGGAAGTGCACATAATTCGTTCAATCTTCCGCACTGCCTCAATGTTGACTATTGTGGAGATGAAGATACCATTTTCAAAAAAGCTGAAATCGAGTTATGCGGCTCAGCCATGAAAATCGATATCGTCTCAGAGGGCGATGACCTTCCATTCAAGGACCAAAGCCTTGACTACGTTATCAGCTCACATGTTGTTGAGCACTATTTTGATCCGATCAAAGCAATGAAAGAGTGGTACCGGATCATTAAACCCGGCGGTTATATTTTTACCATAGCTCCGCATATCGACCGTGTGCCGGATGAGCACAGAACGTCTGTGACGCCGCTTGAAGTCATGATTGAAAGGCATCGAACGGGCATCCGAACTGAAGAAGATGACGCCATGGCAGGTGGCGCACGGGGCCATCACTCGGTATTCAACCTGGAGAACTTTCTTGAACTGTGCAGTTACCTGCAATACAGGGTGATCGCAACAGAAGATCCGGATAAAAAAGTGGGGAACGGCTTTACCGTGGTAATACAGAAATAAAGCTGATCGGAAAAGAGGCACCATCCCTGCTAAGGATGCCCAACTTCCTCTCAGGAGCAAGGATGGAGCTGCTTTTCAAACAATGCGACGACTCAGAACCTGTTACTTGAACCATAAGAGATTATCAAACTGGTCGAGTGGCGTCGGCAGCTGTGATTGCGATGCTATTCCGGTAAAAGTAACTGACGTATCGATGACTCCGTCACCATTCAGATCGGCATGCATCGTGAGACCTTTGTAACCCTCTGCGCCATCCTGCTGCCACAACAGAATCTTGCTGACTCCCGGCTTCCAGCCCCAGACCGATAACTGCTCGCCGGTTTGCCAGTCGGTGATGGTAGACCAGGTTATACCGCCGCCTCTGCCATCGGAGAAGAAAATATCAGTTCCAGCTCCTCCAGTCAGAAAGTTTGATCCAAGACCTCCATCTATGACATCATTGCCTGCTCCGGCATTAACCGCATCGTCACCGGCACCGACGTTGGTGAAGTCGTTATAGGCTGTGCCAACAAGCAGCTCGCCGGTAATGTCGCCGATAAACTGAAAATGGATCGTATCTTCACCTGCTGCTTTTGCTGGACCAGAATAACGGTCAGGGTCGATGTTGACACCATTGTGAATCATGCAAGTCATCAGTGGAGAGGTATCCAGAGTGCCATCACTGTTGTAGCGTACCAGAATGAAGTCGTTATTATTGTTCTCCGCTACGAGAATTTTACCGTCATTCTGCAATGTCAAATGTGGATGGAAATCTGAATTTAGTGTGACTGTACCGGCACTGCCGAAGCTAGTGTCGATGCTGCCGTCACTGTTGTAGCGTATCAGAAAAAAGTTACTGTCGCAGCCATCTACGCGCTGGTAACCGACTATCAGAATTTTACCATCACTCTGCAGGGTCATAGAATCCGCCTCATCATGCAAACCAATATTGGTGGTGACTATGCCGCCGTTTCCGAAGCTTGCATCAAGGCAGCCATCACTGTTGTACCGTACAAGAGCCAAGTCACTGTCAAAACTGTTGTCGGTGTAACCAGCTGACAGGATTTTACCGTCATTCTGTAATGTCATGGAACCCATGTAATCATCGGAATGCAATCCAATATCAGTGATAACTTTGCCTCCGCTTCCAAAGCTTGAGTCGAGGCTGCCATTGCTGTTGTATCGCACAAGAGCGAAATCCCAATCAGAATTGGTACCAAGATGTTGCTTGATCACTCCAGCCGCCAGGATTTTACCGTCACTCTGCAAGGTCATGGAAGTCATAGAATCATAAGAATGCAACCCAATATCCGTGGTAACTTTGCCAGCGCTTCCAAAAGTTGAGTCGAGGCTGCCATTGCTGTTATAGCGTAGTAGAGTAAAATCGGGGTAATAGAAGCCAATCTCATCGCTGTCACCTGCCAATAAAATTTGGCCGTTTTGTAGAACCGTCAGACAATTACCCTCTGTGATGCCTATCCAATCTATATTCGGGGTGACTTTGCCGTCATAGCTGAAGCTAGTGTCGAGGCTGCCGTCACTGTTGTAACGTACCATAGCGGAATTGAATCCTCCAGTATTACGACTACTACCAGCTACAAGAATATTGCCATCACTCTGCAAGGAGACAGTGTCTAAGTAATCAACAGAATGCAGGTTAATATCTGTGGTGACTTTTCCATTATTGCCAAAGGTTGCGTCAAGGCTGCCGTCACTGTTGTAACGCGCCAAAGCGAAGTCAATGTCGCTCCCAACGTCGGTTTCCCCGTATACCATTATTTTGCCATCACTCAGCAAGGTCAGCCCAGTTACCCAAGCGCTTGAATTCAGGCCAAAATCTGTGGTGACTATGCCGCTATTACCGAAACTCGCATCAAAGCTGCCGTCACTGTTGTAGCGAGTCAGAGCAAAGTCATTGTCGGTTCTCCCGTATACCATTATTTTGCCATCACTCAGCAAGATCAGCCCAGTTACCCAATCGCTCGAATTCAGACCAATATCAGTGGTGACTATGCCGCCACCTGAATAAAATGTTGATGTGTTTGTAATCATATACGCTCTGTCTAATGTTTACTGCTGACTTGGTTATGCATACTCAAGCTTTTTCTCAGAATGCACGCTTGTACTTGACAAAAAAACTAAAAACATGCCCTGATCAATGGAACCACAACAGTGCCGGATTTGCAAATTCGCCCGGTGTCGGAAGCTGTGACTGCGATGTTATGCCGGTAAAGGTGACCGAGGTATCAATAGTGCCGTTGCCATCCAGATCTGCATGCATTGTAAGGCCCTGATAACCGGCAGCACCATCCTCACGCCACATGATAATTTTGCTGACCCCCGGTACCCAGCCCCAGACCGACAGCTGTTCGCCTGCCTGCCAGTCCGTGATGGTCGACCAGGTTATACCGCCGCCCCGGCCATCGGAAAAAAAAATATCCGTTCCCGCTCCTCCGGTCAGGAAGTTTGATCCAAGACCTCCATCTATGACATCATTGCCTGCTCCGGCATTAACCGCATCATCTCCTGCGGCGATATTAATGAAGTCATTGTATCTTGTACCCTGCACAACTTCATTTGTAGTGTCGCCAAGGAATTGAAAATGGATCGCTTCTTCTCCGGAAGCTTTTGCGGGACCTGAGTATACGGTAGGATTCAGACTGACTCCGTTATGCATTACCGGTGTCATGATGGGAGCCGTTGTCGTAAATGCTGCATGTTCGAAATCAGAAAGATTACCGGATAAATCCCTAACTACCCCTTTGGATAACCCGATATAGTAATGAGTGCTGCAGACTAAATCAGTCGTCGGATTGATTGCCAGCGTGTTACCTGAAATTGCGAGATTTCCACTTGTTGCAATATCAAAGCGTTCCACTAAAGGCCCGGATGCTGAACCGCTATGAATTACTATTGAACCCTCACCCTTCTGTATCGCTTCACTGAAAGTGAGAACAATATTATGATCAACAGCGATATTTATAGCCCCATCAGATGGACTGAAAGAGGAAATAAATGGTAATGAGTTATCGGTATATAAACCAGCTGGATTGCCTGAACTATCAACCTGCACTCGACCAGTTTGGGTCATATCAATGTACATCTGGAAATGATCCTTTTGACCGTCACCATTACTGTCAATCAAGCTCATCCGATAGTCATAGGTTTCAAATCCCTGTCCCACAAAACGGTCCGGTTGATTATCATTGTCAGTATCTATAATCGAACCACTAAAGGTTATGTCATTATTTTGATCATCCTTGAGAATAGCGGCAAATGAGGCCACTTCATTATTAGCATTCTTCGGATGCCATATCAGCGGCACATTGACAACCTGATTTGATTCTGAAAACACAAAACCATCAGCAAGGCCATCATGGTTAGTATCTGCAGCAAGCTCTAGTGTTGTCGTTTCCTTAACATTGGCACGCCATAACTCCGGGCCGGATTTGGATATATTTGTATCCAGGAAAGTGAATATGCCTGTTGCTGTATTTATTGCATTCCCGGAATTGTCCAGTTCATCCACACGCAAATTGAATGTGGATGGATTATTATCACTATCAACAGTAAGATAAATCCGGGTTAAACTGTCTCCGCATGTAGCAAGCACACCTGTACCTGCTGATAATTTATAGTAATCCTCTCCTGTCAGAGGAGTTCCTGCAATCAAACCAGTGGTATTGAACGTGATTGAATTAGACATAAGGAAAGCGTGATGGTTATTTGAGTTGAGGAATTGCTACATGCGGTGTTTTAATCTTACCGGTTTTCTCAATACTACGAGCAAATATTACTCCATAAAGTTTTATCAATGGTATTGCTATACGATAGATTTTCGACCTAACTATCATATAATGCAATATAATAACTCTGCCATTACAACAAAGTCACTGCCTGAATAACAAACCAAAAGGAGTAGTTCTTGCTAAAAATTACTGTTCGTTAAACCGGGAAAAATTGGCATGAGGGAATTACTGCTGGCATTATAGCTCCGCATATCGACCGTGTGCCGGATGAGCACAGAACGTCTGTGACGCCGCTTGAGGTCATGATTGAACGGCATCGAACGGGCATCCGAACTGAAGAAGATGACGCCATGGCGGGTGGTGCACGTGGCCATCACTCGGTATTCAACCTGAAGAATTTTCTTGAACTGTGCAGTTACCTGCAATACAGGGTGATCGCAACAGAAGATCCGGATAAAAAAGTGGGGAACGGTTTTACCGTGGTAATCCAGAAATAAAAAAAATGAGTGCAGAGGATATTCCGTGTATTTCCGGAATATCTTCTGCACTCAAAATGAATCGGTATAGCTTTTTATCGTTGAACTCCGATATTCAGTATCTGATCAATGGAACCACAACAGTGCCGGATTTGCAAATTCACCCGGTGTCGGAAGCTGTGACTGTGATGTAATGCCGGTAAAGGTGACCGAAGTATCAATAGTGCCGTTGCCATCCAGATCCGCATGCATCGTAAGGCCCTGATAACCGGCTGCGCCGTCCTGCTGCCACAACAGAATCTTGCTGACGCCCGGTGTCCAGCCCCAAACCGATAGCTGCTCACCAGCCTGCCAGTCCGTGATGGTCGACCAGGTTGTTCCTCCGCCTCGACCATCGGAAAAGAATATGTCACTACCTGCTCCACCTGTCAGAAAGTTCGATCCCAAACCGCCATCGATGACATCATTGCCCGCACCGGCATTGACCGCATCGTCACCTGCACTTACATTGATGAAGTCATTGTTCCCTGTCCCCTGTACAACCTCATTGGTAGTGTCTCCAAGAAGCTGAAAATGAATTGCTTGGTCACCTGCAGCAGTTGCCGGACCCGAATAAACCGTAGGGTTGACGCTGACGCCGTTATGGCTCATTGCTGACATAGTGGGGGCAAGCGCTGTAAAGTCATAAGCCGTTGTCCCTGCGTAGCTGTTGCCTGCGGCATCCTTGACCGTACCGGCTGCCAAAGTGACAAAATAGTGCGTGCTGTGCACCAGATCGGCTGTAGGATTAATCGTCAGCGTGCTGCCGGAAAAGGTAAGGTGTGTGCTTGTGGCTGAATCAAAGCTCTCTACAACCGTACCAGTAGCAGAACCGGCATGGAGTTCAATGGCTCCCGTCCCCTTCTGAATCGCTTCACTGAATGTCAGTACAACATCACTTGCAAGAGCTACCCCTGTCGCGGCATCCGCAGGGCTGAATGAAGAAACCGTCGGGGGAGTATTGTCGACCGGGCCGTAAGAGAGCGTGACGGTTTTATCAGAGAATGCAATTGTTTCAACACTTGTCAGATTGAAAGTAAATTTGTCGCCACCGGAACTTGCACCCGAAACAACAATCACACCACTGGCATTTGCTGGCGCAATGGTAAAGTTTGAACTGAGAAAGTGTGTATTGGCAGCGGTATAGGCGGGAATATTATTCAATACAAGCGTGTCATTGCCCCCAGCACCATTAACATTACACGTATTACCCGTGTTACCACTACTCGGTTGGCTGTTAAAAATTTGAATCAAATTATCAGCTGCAGTACCAGTGTAGTTATATGTTCCCATATTTGCCTCCTGTAGTTATTAAAAATATCATCGTATGATCAAGTATACTCTTTCGAGTCTTTAAGCAACATTAAGCCAAACTTAATTTTATCTTAAAAATGCTTTTCGTGTTTTCAATCTATAACTTTCACAAACAAGGTAGACGAAGTGAGCGTATTTGCATGTTGCACAATAAGCGCTATTGGCAGACAACAGTAAAGCAAACTGAAACTATAGCTTCAAAAATTGGAAAGTGAAACGATCCTGACCACTAAGCCTCATAAATGTTGTGGATAGCAGTCAGGTCGATCGCTTATTTATATCTGCTAAAACTGGCGGGAAACGCCAAGCTGAATAAATCTGGCATTGAAATGCGCCAACTCCTTGTCACCACCACCAGTCAGGCACCAGTCAGCACGCTGCTGATAGTTCTCGTACTTGGCATCCACAAGCCAATCCTTGGCAATCCGTTTTTCAACCTTTATACCAAGTGTCAGAGCACCAAAAGCTGAAAGACGCTGGTCTAGGGAATAATAAGTACCAGTAGGAGCTATAACGCCGTCTGCCGGTGTCGGATAGTAAAAGTCTGAGGCGGTCTGTGAAGAGTACCTTGCTGATGGAATTACTGTCCAGTCATTGGCAACAGGTTGCACATACTCAAGTGCAACGGTATGAGCTCTTATACCAAACGTGTCAGTGTAAAATCGGTAAGAAAGCCTGCTTGTACCGTCACTGCCGTCAAAATGGTGGTTCCACCGCGTCATGACCGTCCTACTCTCCCGCCTGTCAGGCCTAATATCCCAGCCTTTGTAATGATCAGTGAAATCACCTCTTCCTTTTGAATATCCAAGGTTCAGCTGCACAATATCTTTTTTTGTCAAGACTTTCGTCACACCCAACAACCCCGCAACACTCCGCTTGTCGTATTCCGTTTGGTTTCCGAAAATATCCGTCTGGCCAGTGGGATTGATCGTGTCAGTAGTATAGCTGCCGCCAGCGGTGAATGTTGTGTTCTTGTCCTCGGTTGAAAGGCTACCCTGCACGGAATAGCTACGTGAGATGTAGTCATTTTCTGTGGAATAGCTTTGCCCAAGTGTTACTGTTCCTCTCGGGAAATAGCGGGTAACACCCAGATCGACCGCCTGCCTCTTTTCCGTTATCTTCGATGCACCGGAGATGAAATTTGTGGAATATTGCGTGTGCTCAGTGGGCGAGGCTCCGGAAACTGAGTCATTGGTATAGGTTGTCGTGATCGACCATTTACCGGCGATCGGAGCCATACCCATGACGGAAAAGGCGTTCACCTTGACCCTGTCAAAATCAGGGTTAGTATCTTCATCCTGGTAATTGAGATATTTAAATGCAACGATACCTTTTTCAGGTGCGGCTTCTGCAAACGCAGGGTGAGCTGACGGCAGGGCCATCGCTGCCGCAAAAAGAGCCGCGCCGATTATATTTCTTTTTTTTGTCGGGACCGATTTCATTGGAGTATCCTGATAATTAAAATTACAGTTAGTTGCATCCGCATCCGCCACCGCCGACACCTGCGCCGCCTGATGCCGCCTCTTTGCTGCTGTAGATATGCTCAGTGTACTTGGTATCGAGCGGGTCACCTTCAAAGGTCATTTCAGGGCGGGCGAGGGTCTCTTTTTCCCATGGCTGAACAGCCTGACCGATTGAACAACCCGATAACCCCAATACGAGCAACAGCAACAGAGCATGAACCGGCTTTTTCAACAGATTTTTCTTCATTTGTTTGCCTCCAATGCAGCCTTTATTTGTTTTTCGAGGGGTTCACGATCAGCCTCTTTAAAGCCTAAATGCTGAGAGATGATTTTGCCGTCGCGGCCAATAAGAAAGCTGGTAGGCATTCCCTTTACTCCATAATTTTTCGGTGTCAATCCCTTCGCATCAAATGCTATGGTGAATTTTGCCGGTATCTGTGACAGAAACTTTTTGGCATCATCACTTTTAGCGTCAAGATTCACACCAATGATCTTCAGGCCCTGCGAGCGGTATTTATCCTGCATGGAGTTCATCCAGGAGAATGACTGACGGCAGGGTCCGCACCAGGATGCCCAGAAATCGACATAAACGACTGAACCGGCTGTGCTTGACAGTTTTACTATGCCCTGCGCTCCCGGAAGCTCAAAATCCGGCGCTTTACTACCTGCTTCAAGAGCGTATGAAGTGCTGCTGAAACTCATACATACCAGACCGGCAAAAAGGAGCCCGCTGATTTTTTTTTGAAGAAAAGTCGCCATGTGCGTAGTATTTGATTAAAAAAATTGACTATATGCAAAACCTCGAATAATACAAAAATATTGCCCAATTAATACTGCAAACCAAACAAGTCGCATTAAAATTCTATGATCAAAGAACCTGTCCACTGCTTAAGATCAGTTACCGGAACAGCCCGGACCTCATCAATTTAGCTCTGTTGACATCAGGCTTATGCGTTGTAATGAGGGTGCGTGACCTGATAAAAACTGCTAATTACAATTTCTTGTAAATGACAAGAGACGATGAGCACACAAGCAGTTATATGCGGGAATTGTGAATCTCAACGTTGATATTTTAATCAATAAAGGCTTAAATCGCCATTAAAGTCAGCTTAAAAATAGCTTAAAAATCACAGGAGAGGTTCAAAGTCATTGCAAACGCATGAATATAAGGATTTTATACCTCAAAAATTTTATCGAAATACAGTTTAAACAGTGACTTATCGGGATATTCTTCGAATTTTATCTCAACCATATTCGGGCCGAATTAGTAGAAACAACAAGAGTCGTCCGAGCCCAATCATTAAGAAATGGACTCGGACGACCCTTGCCGATCAGCAATACAAAAGTGAACACTTGCACTTGACATCAATTATTGACAACCGATGATATGCATGTATCAGAATGCACTGAAGAGCATAACTGTGGTTTTCCGATCACCTTTATTGACCATATCAGCCACATCATATGAGTACATGCTGTGGTTGACTTGAAGAGCAACGTTTCTGCTTACATTGTAGATTGCTCCAAGGGTAAAAGCATTTTCGCCATCATTGACGCCGCTACCATTGCGGGCATTCCTGTATGCCGCTTCAAGTCCAAGTTTTGACGGTATAATTCCAAGATCAGCGACAACGGTAAAGGCTGTCTTGTTGGCAACACTGCTTGTATTGAACTCATTTACCTTTGCACCTGATTTTGCCGCGCTTCCGTAAGCGACATAAACACCGAGCGGATATTTGCCAACCTTGCCCTGAGCCTGTGCATCAACTGCCCATACATCAGCATGTGTTGTTGCAGCATCAATCTGCGAGGTACCTTTCCAGAGCTGAAATCCGCCTGCAAGATCGAAATTTCCAACCTTTGCCGGAGTCACAACGCCCCTGACATAGCTTAAGAAACTGTGAGGAGCCGCCGTACCACCCTTCGCATAGTGCGGAGTAAAGCTTAAATACCCATATTTGTGCCTGGCAACCAAAGCAACGCCAGTTGTACCTGCCGCCTCATTGACATCTTTAACGAGGTACTGCTGGGCTGAAGTCTCTCTTGAATGTTCAAGCACACGAGAATACTCTACAGCACCTGTATTCAAAAGTTCATAGCCATAGGCTGCCCCCTGGGCATCTGTAAAGAAAGGAATGGCGCTGAACGAAACATCTTTCCCTGGAAAAACTATAGGCACTTTGAAGCCGCCCAAACCAGCACCTTCTTTGGCAATAGTAATATCAGCCTGAAAACCTATGTTCTTTGCTACTCGACCAGCAAAAAAGAGGCTCGCTTCATCGGGAACCTGGAACTCACCTGTATTTGTACCGCCCGATAGCGTACCGTTTGTTTTCTGATATCTGAATTTGGAAACAATCGCGGCATTCAGTGTCGTCGGCAGCGAAAGATCCGAATCTTCAATAGTTCCCTGCTTTCCTACCTGAGTATAACCGTTTGCCTTGAAAGTACGGCCATAGGCGTTGAGTAATGGAAAACGCTGGAAATGGCAGGCTGCACAAGACTGACTGGTCTGCCTCGCAAATGCCGGAGTTGCCGCAACATCCTGCGGAGCGGAAAGCGACATCAACATCAGTGAGCTTGCGCCAAAAAGCATGATTTTTTTTAGCGTCATAGTTATTCACTCCTTTGTTTTTTTTGTTGAAAATGGCGATAACTCACCATAATTTTATTCAGATTCACTACAATCAGCATGATTTTTTTTTGCTGTCAATGCACATAACTGCGGGGTAATGAATTAAAAAAAACATATAACCCTTTTGTCAGCAATAATTCATTTAGCCTCAATCAGACATTGATCCACCATATAGGCAACAGCATTAGCGCTTTCACTTACCGTCAAGGACTCCATACCTCCCTTTGAAGGCATATTGTTGAATCCTTCTATAGCATGTTTTACAAGATGCTCCATCCCATGCGCCATTCTTGGCTTCCAATCTGTTAAATCACAAAATTTCGGTGCATCCATTACGCCGCTGCTATGACATGCCGAGCACACCCGTTCATAAGTCCCCTTGCCTTGAGCAATATCATATTTCGCCCGCAGCTCTGCTTTGGATATCGGAGCTACCTCAGTTGCATCAACTATGGGAGCATTTTCTGCCGCATTGACGACTGGTGCAGCACAGATCAAAATGACTACCAGAGAACATCCATGAATAAAACTTCTCATACTCTATCTCCATTTTTTTTGCAAATACTTAACATCAATTTTTTGATCTTACGCCCAAATGGGGGGCAAATAAACCGAATCCGTCGAACCGAGATAAATATAGAGTCAGAATTTTCTTTTTTTCATAAACACACAAATAGCCATCCAGTCATCCAGTGAAAAGAGGAACAATGTGCCATAGGGACTACACCATCCGAATGGCAAAAAATGAACTTGATATCAATTAAAAAGCATCCTTAACTTTATACAAGGATAATGCACATTGCAGGTCGGAATGCTACATGTAAATAAATGAGCAATAATAATCTTTGCTGAGTTGAAAGGGTATATCGCAAAAAAAACGATAGACGTATATTTAGTTAATAAATGAACAAGATATGCGCCCGATACCGAAAAAACGCTTAGGCAATCAAGTATATCAAATCCGGATTCTGAAATAGATTCACAAAATCCTAAAGAATGATATATAAAACTCCAGCGTATCTGCGGAATCGAGCGCACATTACCAACTGCTTTCGATAGTCTTAAAAAACAATTAACTCAAGATTAAAATATGATAAAAAAATATTCATTCAAAGTAAATAAGAGAAACTTGAGGGTAATATCTAAGCGTATCGCGCCGAACAGTTACGTATACAGAAACATGACCTTATACATGCAATCAATATATCCTAAAGCATTATATCCGTCATAATGATGACTATAGAAATTAATAACTCCGCAGGGTGATTGTTTTTTCAACATCTCAGAAGTATTGCGCATATATTCTTTTGTTCATAACTATCACGCCTATCAGCATTATAAATACTTCAGGCAAGAAATAATGCACCAACTTTTTGCTGTTATATGCGGGAAGTTTGATTTTTTGATGATAATATTTAGCCTTTCAGCCTTGCTTTCACCGATATCATTACAAAGAGTCATATCTCATTTTCATACTTATCTGTATTTTTTTTGGGGCATCATGCTGCGAGTTTGCGCTTTAATGTATTCATGCATGATTGCATTGGGGGGCTGGGCTGGACAAAAAAAAAGCTCCGTGGCAGAAAATGCCACGGAGCTGATCGTCACGGATAAACCCGTAACATAGTCCGGCTGCTTTCGAAAAAAAAGCCTCAGTCGGCGGAACCTTCTGCCTCTACTTCGAAATGAACTTTAACCGTAATATCCGAAAATATTTTAGCGTCAGCCTCGAACTTGCCGAGCGTTTTGACCGGAGCGTCAAGAGTAATCTTGCGGCGATCAATCTCAAAGCCCTGAGCATTGAGCGCCTCGGCAATATCAGCCGATGTTACTGTACCGAACAGCTTGCCTGAATCACCAGCCTTGGCGTAAACTTTCAATTCGATCTGCTCGATTTTCTGAGCAAGCTCACGGGCATGTTTACGCTGCAGCTCGACCTTTCTGGCCTGCTGTTTTTTTTCTGTTTCAAGAGCTTTGAGCGTTCCCTCGGTAGCTCTTATAGCGATACCCTGCGGAATCAGGAAATTGTTTGCATAGCCGTTTTTTACGGCAACAACTTCACCTGCGTCGCCAAGGGTAGCCACATTCTTTCTTAAAATGACTTTCACTGCTTAGCTTCCTCGTTCAATAGATTGCAAAAGTGGTTATTTGTATTCGTCGACAACATAAGGAATTACTGCCAGGAACCGTGCCCACTTGACTGAATGGGTAAGAAGGTTCTGCTCTTTGGCAGAAAGTCCGGTGATGCGACGGGGAATGATTTTTCCCTGATCATTGATAAATCTTTTCAGCTTACGCTCGTCCCGGTAATCGAAAAATACAACCTGATTTTTCGACACCTTCTTCTTGGACGCAAGAGCATTGCTCAATGATTTGTTGCCCTGTGATTTGTGGCCTTGTGACTGTGTAAATTTCTGTCTCATAAGTTCTTTACAAAATTTTGCTTAACCTGTCCTCTCAATCGGAAGAAAGGTATTTGTATTCGTAAATGTGACTGGTCTCCTCGTCATGAATCTCTCCATGATGGGTATCATGACAATCATCCTCAATGAAGCCTTCTTCATCCTCCTCACCATTCTTCTTGCGTTTGTTGAGGAACTGGATTCTTCTGGCTTTTATTTCTACAACCGTTCTGGAAGATCCATCCTGCGCTTTCCAGGTACGGCTTTGCAATTCACCGTCCACAAGGACTGCAGAACTTTTTTTCAGGTTGTCACGGCAGCTTTCGGCAAGCTTGTTCCATGCAACTACACCAACATAACAGACATCTTCCTGCCACTGATGATTGCTGTCACGGAACCGTCTGTTACACGCAATTGAAAAATTAACTACCGGCGTACCACCTGAATTAGTTTGCCTGAACACCGGATCCTTAGTCAGATTCCCGGCTATTATTACACTATTTATTTCAGGCATTTTTAATTCAGCCATAGCATCTTCTCCATTTAAATCTCAAAAGGAATCACATCATTCGCTTGCTTTCCAACCAACCAACCCTGACAACAATCATTTTGCTGCAGCTTCAGATGCAGCAGCCTCAAGAGCGGCATTATCTTCCGGACTACCGATGACCACACTGTATTTCTCAACTCTTTTGCGCATTTCAAGAAGAGCACTGGTGAGCTGGATAATCAGGTAACGAAGCAGATCTTCCTCGTAACGAAGAACTTTTTCAATCTCTGCAATGACTCCGGTAGCACCGGTAAACTCGATATGGGCATAGTACCCGATGGTTTTCTTCTTGATCGGATAAGCCGTCTTGCGTCTTCCGATCTCGAGAACACTGCTGATGCTCCCGCCTTTTTCGGTGATGACCCGCTGTACAAGCTCCATTGCTGCAGTGATTGCTTCGTCCTGAAGCCCACCGTCAATGATGACTGTACATTCATAAAGTTTGTTTGTTTCCATAGCGCAAATAGCTGATAATCATTATTACTCCTCAGTAGCTTGCAAAACGGCGAGGGTCCGGTATTGCGCAGACCAGCCCCACGGCTTCACGGTTTCCCGGTGAACACCATCTGCAAATTTGAACATTAAAGGTAATCTATTTACATCATTTTTCCAACCGCAGGAATAAAAGCATACTCCGAGGTTTTCATCATTGAAAACCATACCCCAGACTCCCTGTTTTCTTCTGGTTAAGCAGTCAGAAAGGGTCCCGCAGATTCATCTGAATCGGCGCATGATCGGAACTTTTTTCATCCAGATCAACCTCTGCGCCGATAACGCGGTTTACTAATGGTTCGGAAAGATAGAAACAGTCGATACGCCAGCCGAGATTTCGCTCCCTGGCATATTTCCATGGCGGCCACCAGGTGAACAGATTGTTCTTGTCAGGATTGCGCTCCCTCATGAGATCGTGCAGTCCTGTCGAAAGCAGCGCATCAATCGCGGCCCGTTCCTCACTTCTCAGTCCGATGGCACCCGGTTTGTTCTGCGAACGGTGTACATCGATATCGTGATGCGCAACGTTCATGTCACCGACGAGAATAATCTGATGCCCCATTGAAAGCTCTTCCTGGATAAACTGCCTCAATGCATCAAGATATCGAAGCTTCACAGCATAATGCACTTCCCCCTCACCACGGGGAACATAGGTGCAGATAAGAGTGAATGCTTCGGTATAGAGCACCGCCGTCCTGTTTTCAATATCGAATGATGGAATCTCCCTGTGTACACCCGAAAGAAAACATTCATCGCTGACCAGAATACCTGTGCCGCTATATCCTCTGCGAAAAGTTGAAGCGTTCCATAGTGCATGGTATCCCTCCAGTTTCTTTATGCTGTCGGGGATCTCCTCATCGAGAGCTTTGACCTCCTGCAGTACAAGAATATCGGGTTTATTTCGCTGCACCCATGCCGTCAGAGCCTCACGTCTTGCACGGATGCCGTTGATATTCCATGAGGCTATTTTCACAATACCTGCTTGTTTAAATAGTCAAGAATCTGTTTGGCTATGTTGCTGTCAGAAAGGTCATTCATACACCGGAAATGGCCTTTCGGGCAACGGTCACGCCCGATATGCGAGCAAGGTCTGCATGACAGTCCATCTACCTCGAACAGATTATAAGGCGCATGAAAAGGAAGAAAACCGAACGCGGCGGCCGAAGAGCCGAAGAGTACAAAAAGCTGTTTACCGAAAGCGGATGCCATATGCATCAGCCCGGTGTCATTTGAGAGCACTGCATCACAACAGTCAATCACTGCAGCCGTCTGCATAAGAGAACAGCGTCCGGCAAGATTGACTACCATCGGCAAGCAATATGGCGGCAAAGTCTGGATGATTTCATCTGCTTGCAAGGCATCCTCTTTTCCGCCGAGAAGAAGCACCTGTAATGAATCATCCTTCATGATGAGCGAAAGCACGGCAGCAAAACGAGCTGGCGGGAATCGCTTGGTAAAGTGTTTCGCTCCGAAGCAGAGTGCAAGAGTTTTTTGTTCACTCTTGAAATATGGTGCTGCAAACGCACGCTCTTCGATTGAGGGGTAGAGCTCACAACCCTGATGGTCGTCGGGAACATTGAGATCTTTGAGGGAATCATGATATCGGTCAACCACACTTCTTGTTGAACCGTATACATTCCATTTGAAATGCACCAGCAGCCATTTTTTCCAGTTTTCCTTGCGGTACCTGACCACCTTATCCGCCTGCAGTTGTTTGATTACAGCGCGGGAACGGATATTGTGCTGCAAGTCAACCACAAGGTCATAGGCTCCGGTGGGCGGTTGATCAAGCGTATAAAGCGACGAAATGCGAGGGTTTGATGCAAGTAAGGTAACAAAAGGCGTTTTGGTGCAATAGTCGATCTTCGCATCCGGAAAAGCCGCGTTCAGTCGGCGAAGTAGCGGGGTGGTAAGAATAATATCCCCTATTGAGCTCAACCTGATTACCAGTATCTTTTTGATGGAGTGCATATCGGTTACGACCAGAACTCCCACCAGGCTTTGTATCCCCGCTTTGTGGTTGTTGCAGGAGGATGCGCCCCCTCGGTATCTCTCAATTGCTTTTCAACTTCACTCAGCAGCTCCTGCTCCCGGCTTTCATCAAGCTTGCCTCGCTCTATGAGCATCTCCCGGGCCTGCTGGAAACCTTTCAACGCCTCGGCTGTTCGTCCGCTTTTCTCAAAAGCTGTCGCTCGACTGATAACAGAAACAATCCACTGCAGACCTTCGCTGCCTCGCAGCTCACCCCGGCGATTGAAATATTTCAGAGCGATTTCTGCCGAAGCAAGTGATTGAGGATAATTGCCTGTCTTTGAAAGAGCTGCTGAAAGACCGGCATGGCACAATGCATCAAACCCCTCATGATCAAATGCCTCCTCAGATGGAATAGTCCAGGAGAGATCCATTGCCCGACGACAGCTTGCTGCGGCCTCATCATACCTGTGCTCCTGCAGCTGGCGTTCCCCTTCACTCAGAGCCATATAAGCTCCTGCGACCTGTTTCAATGGCTTCATGTATTCTCCTTTTCCAATAGTTGTTTTACACAGACGGCTCCATCAGCTGGTCAAGCTGTTTGGGAATTTCGGGGCGCCCCTTTTCATTAAGCGCCGTTCCGATAATTTTAGCCTTCAAAATCAACTTATGATCTGAAAGGCGGAATATATCCTGATAAAACGCAAACTTCAGCGTTGATTCCCGACGCATATTGAGGCCGACCATAAAGGCATCGCCGGAAGCAAGAGGATATTTATAATCAAGTTCCGCACGAACCACGACAAGATTGATACCCTGCCGGGTATATTCGCTGAAATCTATACCGACCTTCTTCAGATATTCGTGGCGAACATGTTCAATATAGTTCTGGTAAACACTGTTATTGACAATGCCCTGCATATCGCATTCATAATCGCGTACACTCATCTCAAGGGTAAAGATGTAATTCAGCATGATTGTTTTTAGTGGTTAATGGTGAGTGCTGAACTAAAGGGAGAATATAACAACGATCAGTCAGATCTGACTGATCGTTAAGGCAGGGCAAAAAAAAAGCCCTCCGGATTAGCGGAGGGCTTTTGATAAAAACTCGGCGACGA
>Ga0326726_10000681_pt1 | contig 30965 bp, 23 predicted proteins | sample MHFenrmetagenome_2_FD_207603 | JGI IMG/M metagenome (GOLD analysis project Ga0326726, IMG submission 207603) | Lab enriched peat soil microbial communities from Michigan Hollow, Ithaca, NY, United States - MHF15MN | ecosystem: Environmental > Terrestrial > Soil > Wetlands > Peat | place: USA...
TTCTTGAAGCAAGGATGCTTTTCCCATCTGTGAATGAACAGTCGGTACGAAAGCTGCACAAATAAATGCTATTGTTGTGATTGAAGCTATAATTTTTTTTCCACTATTATTTCTCATGTGTTTTCCCCCTCGGTATTAATAATTAATTTAATTAATTATACAGTTCTAATATTAATAGTTTGTATTTAAATATTTCGTTGAAAAGAATATGGATAGAATTCTAAAAATTATATAAGTGAATTTTGTTTACTAGATCGTTGGGTTTTATGTCTCTCTTTTTCCACGCGACAACCTAAAATAGGGATTAATGAATGGTGGTTAGCGAAAAGCAGGGGTAGCCAAGCATGGTCAACGGCGCAAGATTCAGAGTCTTGTCCTGCAGAGGTCCGCGAGTTCAAATCTCGTCCCCTGCACTTTTTTATCCTTTATTTTCTATTTTTATCTAAAAAGACTAAAAATATGGCATTTTAAGATTATTTCCTCTATTTTTATCCCTTCCATATCTTATTTTCAAAACTAGAGTATCGTACAAAGAATTAATGATAAGATTTATATGAGAGAACATGGATATATTCTTAACGATAATAGAAAAATATTGGGAGATAAAATTATGAAGAACAACCAAAAATTATTGAAAATAGCTGGTGTTTTGCTTCTCTCAGCAATTATGCTTTTATCGGCATCCGCTGTGACAGCAAATACAGGGAATATTATAACAAAACATTCAATTCAAAAGATAGGTAATAATGTACCATCAAATCCTGCTAAATCAGAAAGTCGAGGCGATGATATTATCTGGGATATGGTTGCTGATGAATCATGGAGCACGTTTGTATATAGAGAAAAAGTCTTTGATTTAAGTTCATATATCGGGCGGACCATACAAATCGCATGGCGTTATGTTGGCATTGATGGAGATAGTTTTGGTTTAGACGAAATAAATGTCGATGCAGATTCATCACCGATATTGTCCGAAGGATTTGAAGGTGGGATCATGCCACCAACTGATTGGACAGTTGTTAACACCAATCCGACTCGGAACTGGGATATCGTCGACGCTGTCACATATCCGGATTTCGTCTACAGTGGGGCTTACGCAGCATGGGTAAATTATGACACTCCAAACCCTTCTGATGAATGGCTGACAACACCAGAAATAGATTTAAGTGGTTTTACAACAGTATCGTTGTCCTTCTGGGCAGAATCTGATACCTCTTATCCAACTGCGACTATGGAACTCCATATCCTTTATAGCGGCGGAGGAGATACCACACCACCAGTGACGACCTGTAGCATCACAGGGACAAACCCCGTGACCATCACCTTGACCGCAACCGATACTGATTCTGGTGTGAATTTCACCAAATACAAGATCGATGATGGCGCCTATGCAATCTATACAGCACCAGTTGTCGTGACAGATGTCGGCGATCATATCGTCTACTTCTACTCCGTTGACCTTGCTGGCAATGTCGAGCCAGAAAAAAACAAGGCCTTCACCGTAGCGGCCCCACCAATTACGATCACGATAAAAGGCGGATTTGGTGTGACTGCGACCATTAAGAACACGGGAACAACTGATCTGACCAACATCAACTGGAACATCACCCTGGACGGGAAACTGATCTTCGTAGGAAAAAACAAACCCGGGACCATTGCTGCCCTTGCAGCCGGCGACTCAGTCAATGTAAAAGACTTTGTCTTTGGTTTCGGGAAGACCGGTATCGCGGTCACCGCAGGAGATGCATCGGCGAGTGCGACAGGGACAGCCCTGCTGGTCTTCGTCATTGGAGTAAAATAATTTACTCCCCCTTTCTTTCTTTTTTTTCTTTCTAAAAAAGTATTAAAACTTTTTTTTGATTGTGTACTTTGCAGAGATAGGTGAGTGAAACCGTTATATTTTGGAGTTTTAATCGGACCATCCTGGTGTTATTTGAGCTGAAATTTGTATTTTTATAAGATTCAGATCGACGGTTGATAAAGGAGGAGCATTAAAGGTTACGGTTACTTGATTCGATGTTTTTGTAATGGCGTAATCAGTATTTTTTACGAGATTTGCATCGGATAATGTTGAATTTAATAAATTGTACCAAATAAATGAAAATGGTGTCATGATCACAAAGGTTTTTACAGATAGGATGGTCGTATTTGTTGCTGTGATATACTCAGTTCTTACAGGGTATGTTCCATAGCCGCTGATGGATGTTTTTTCATCATTGGGAACAAGATCAACACAGGTCAATGAAAGGTTTGCATGGTGAGTGGAGATGTTATAGGATACTGAAAACTCTGGTTTAATAATAAAGACAGCTCCTTCGGTTTGATTAAGGACTACTCCTCCGATTTCATAGTTATAGGCCTGGTTAAGGAAATAAGCATTTTCTGAGGTATAGCGAAGAATCCCAAAGTTATCTTCATATGTACTGCCTACGGTTTGTACGATTCTATATGCCCATCCATTTGAGAGTAATGCGAGCCGACCGAACGCTTTATTTGATATGAAAAACCCGAGTTCTCGACTGCCTAAGGTGATGGATGAGGATACCGGGACGTTTCCCTTAAGAGCAATTTGTGTATCAATCGTAGATTTTAAATTTGAAAACTGGTCTGATACGACACCCATGTGTTCCGCTTCCCGTGACTCCATCCATTTCGGAATATAGATTGTTTGAATAATTGAAATCACTGCAAGGACCAGCCCGACGATCATGACTGCGACGACGATACCAGCAACTGCTTCATCCTTTTTCCTCAGATTTTTTATTATTTTTCGCATAGGCTTCACTCCATTCGTTTTTTTTTATTTTATCATGGATGATAGTAATTGTAATTTTGTGTTATTTTTGCTTGTGATAATATGGCAGCATAGAGAGAAAATTCATCGCAGTAACTGTTGTAGGGCCCAAAGTAGAGATTATTTGATGTGACTTGTATTTTTTTCGTGCCAAGCAGAAGCGAGCCGACAAGGTTGGCGTTAACATAGAGTTTCATCGTCGTTTTATCATAGGTGCTTACGATATAATTCCAGTTGGTTGAAAGGTTAGCTGAGAGTGTATAGGGGGTAAAACTTGAATCGGTAAACGTGACAAATACTTTTGTTTTATTCGCTTTAACGGTATAGGAATCTTTTTTTGAAAAAATCGTTTGGCTTGTTCCACTCAGAGGAATCCGAATAACACATTGGTAGAGATCATTGTTTTTCCCACCATAAATAGCAATATAGCTGTCATTAACGAATGGCATTATTTTTAGGTCATAGCTAGTTATCCGCGGGCTTGTTGAAATTTGTATTGCACCATCGACGGTATCGATGATATCACCATTTTCCCCGATCCGTAAGGTGGTAATACAGCCATTGTAGACATAATTATTCCATGGATCAGGAAGGTCCTTTGAGATGATGGCATAGACACGGTTGTCTGTATGCAGTATTTCTGGTTGTTGAGGCATATAATTGTCAGTATAATATCTCCTGATAAATTCTAGATAATCAATCCAAGATTTACTGATAATACCATTATCTGCTATTTTAAAAGTGGTGACGTAAGCATAGTACCAATTTCCACCATTATTATAAGTATAGACACTAGCAAATATGTTCTTATCAACCTTTATGAGAGATGGATGATAGCAGTTGGCTGTAAATTGCCAGAGATCGATGATGCTTTTTTTAATTGTTCCGTTGTTTCCATAGATTTGAAGTGTTGCTACTCGTCCATAATTACTCGGTGTGAGAGAGTCGCGATACATAATTGCATAGACATTTCCATTGACCAGAGCCAAGGATGGTTCTCGACAGCGTGCTGCTGCTTCAAATATATACGAGTCTTGGATACCAAAAATATGCCCGTTGTCACCAATTTTTATAGTCTCTATTTTGCCTTGGGACGTCCCATAGAGCTGATAGGCTATAGCATAGAAATTATTTGTTTTATTTATTGGGGTAAATAGCATCGGAGTGTTCATGACGTTGGCATCAAACGTATACCGCTCAATAAGCGAGATATGGCCAGTCGCGTTGACTCGTATAGTGACGAGTCTGCCATGATGATACATGGGAACCGTCATATAATGACAATAGGCAATCGCATACACATCATTCTTAATCGGGATAATCGTTGGTGCATATGACGCATTAAATGTCCCGTTCGACGACGTATAGCCTAGCTCGATGACAAATGAATCAGTAAACGATTGGGCGACGGTTTTTGTTCCTGTGTTTACTTTTACTGTTTTAACCATCAGTGTGGCATCGACACCTCTAAAAACATCCACGACATATTGATGATCCGAGGTAAGTACCTCACCTTGTACATAGCATTTCAGACCACCGATTTCTTCCATATCAAGAATCGGGTTATTATGAATAACTCCATTGTTGTCTATATTAACTGTCTTAATGATACCATCGTTAGATTCGCTACGGTAGACAATTCCATAGACATCATTTGCAATTGGGAAGAAATACGATGCAGAACACAAGAATGGTTCGGTGGTGACATCCTTTTTTGATAGCTTAACAATGTTGCCATCGTCCTGAATTTTAAACGTGACTATCTTTCCCCAAAGATTCGTAGTACCAGAATCAGCACTATAGGAAACACCATACATTTTATTTGGTCCAGATAAATGAAGAATATGGGGAGAACGAATAGATAAATTAACAATAAAGTCAATTGCCCATTGGTCTATCGCACCTGCGAGTGGAGGAACTGTTCGACTCAAAGTGATAGAACCATTAGGAAGGATTTCAATCGTTTTTATATAAACTGATTGTCTTAAAATCGGTCCCGCGTAGACGATGGCATACACATCATTTTTTATATTAATGATTTCCGGACTGCCGCCATCATCGTCATCATACCACACATGATATGAAATCTCTGATAATATTCCCATATTCGTAATTTTTACGGTTCGTATTCCACCATCATCCCCTATGCAATTATAGACGATAACATAATTATTAACGCTACTAACAATTTTGATGATCTCCGGTTCAATCATGATATCCCCAAAAAGAATTTTTCCTATCACAGGCGAAATAACCCCAGCGTTGGAGATACTTAGGGAGATTAATACTCCATTATTAGCTGCAGTAATCGAATACACTATAGAATAGACGTCAAATGCACCACCTATTCTAATAATATCTGGACTTGCTGAAATATTCGTATCAAGGACACGCGTGTTAATAGCAACCTTTACGATATGCCCGTCATCAAAAATTTTCACTGTTTTAATATATAATTGGTTACCGACATTTGGTTTGGCGTACACAATAGCATATATCCCATTGATTGAACTAACTCGAATAATTTTCGGGTTTTTACAGGAGGAGTCAAAACTATAACAGTCAAGAATACATGAAGAGCTCGATATATTTTCAATAATATCCCCCGTATCAGTAATATTTATCGTGCTAAGAAAACCTAATGAATTTTCATTTGTCGAAACAAGAGCATAGATGGTCCCTATGACAGGGATAAGACAGGGCTCACCACATCCAATGCTATAGTTCCCGAATTGCGATAATGATGATTGAAGAGGGATTCCAACGAGCCCATCACTATGATCTGAGCGATTAATCCATGCCTCAATGGTACATTCGTCGGTAACGCTTAAAGTATTTGAATTCGCTACTTCAACAGAATCATCAATTCCATCCATGTACACGCTTTTTGCAGAATGATTCAATGGTGTGCTTCCTCTTTGAGGCCCTCGTGGCTCATTTGGTTTAAGAACGCCATCATTAGGTGGATACTGTCCAGATGAATCAAAAACTTTTATTCCCGAAGGCTCATCGAAATGCCAAATCCCCATCGCATCAAGCTTCGTGGTAAAAAGTTTTATTCCACCAGATTGATTCAACAATGAAGAATTCCCTGAAGTGTATTGAATCCATGCTTCACAGAGATAGTTTTTATTAGAGGTAAGATTATAGATTGTCAGTGTTTGATATCCTGAGAGAGGCGCTGCGGTGATGTTAAAAAATGAAGTACGAGTCCAGAGAAGATCATCAGATCGTTTCCATTGAAACCAGAGTTTCCCGGGGAGATAATTCACCTTGACAAAATTGTAATATAATTTTAAGGTCGCACTGTGAGGCCAGACATCATAGGGCGCTAAGGTTTGAGCATACGGGAAATCTCCTTTGGCGCCGTCTTGCACCAGACCAGCCATAATCATAGTATTTGTGTCTGGATTAATGATCTTAATTTGGATTTCTAAGCCAAATAAACTAGGGATGGCGGGAGGAGTAAATATAATCTGTTCACCAATGCTCCACTTTCCGTCACCATTCGTATCGACAATGCAATCTGCTGCTGTTACAAAAAAATCTGTTCCACCAACCGTAATAACTAGTTTGGTGTTTAGTGCTAAAGGAACACCTCCATTGTTTTGTAAATACACATTTTTTTCATCAGCCGTGGCAACAAGTTGTGCAGATGACACCGGATTTGTTGATGATGGGCTTGTTGCGTTACTAAAAACGAGCACATACACGATGCATAAAAGCGCGAGACTAATCGATAAAAGTAAGATCGTTGCAATAATTTCAGATACTGCATCATTACTCTGTTTTGTCGAATGAAATCTTCCTTTAAAGAAGGAAGAGAATAAATTTTTTTTATATACTCTCATAATATCTGCCTTTCTTTAAGTCATTCCAATTAATATTTTGTATAATGATCATTGATTTCATCATCCCGTAGATGCATTTTATAGATAGCAAACTCATCATAGATACCGCTGAATCCGCCAAAAATAACAGGATTAGCCGTGCTTACTATACTTTCACTACAAGAGAGAGAGACGTTTGTGAGGTTATTAAAGAATTTAATTTTTATATGATCATAAGTCAATACAAGATAGTTCCACCCGGGATGAATAGGCGCTTTCAGTGTTTTATCTCCACTCGTCGTCCGTAATGTTGCGATAAAAAATGTACGGTTTCCGGTGATTGCATAGGAACCTGATTTGGAAATGATATTTTTTAAGGTTGCACTTGTATCAGTGATGGTGACTTTAACAGTCTCAATGTATCCATCATCATAGTCTCCCTGATAACTGACTCCAATTATGTCATTTGTAATATTTGTATACGAAGGTAAAAGATTCGTAGCAGTTTTTAGGGCTAATTGAAAATCAAAAATAACATTACTTACCGTCCGATAAATTGATCCATTTCTCGAAATGCTGAAGGTTCCAATGTATCCTCTCGCGGTTGACCCGGAGGGTATCGTATAAATCAACGCATAGATATCTTGGTAAATATGGTCAAGGAATTGGCAATGTGCGATATCAGAATTGGAATTCACAGTTGAATAGGTAACAGCATCTAATTTTTTTATGATACTACCATTAGGTGAAATACTCATTGTTAATAGATTCCCGGATATTTGATACGGATTTACCCACACTGATTTGGAGTACGCAAGGGCATAGGTCGTATTCGCAATATGAATAAGATCAGGTCTGCTACAACCATAGGCATCAAAGATAAACGTCGTAAATGGATTTTGATTGATAGTCCCTGAATCATTGATTTGTATTGTCATGATAACTCCTGAACCTCGGTGTGATCCAACGACAAAATAATCATATCCATACAGCAATGCGTACAAATGATTACTTCCTTCAACCGGGAGTATATCTGAATATTCATCATAACCATAGACCGATGAAAAATAAGAATTCATACTAAAGGTAGCAATAACTGTGATATTACCCGTTGGTAAAATTTTTATTGTACTGACAAAATCACTTTTACTTCCATAGTTTGTTGAATGATAGGAGACAGCAAAAATATCATCTTTTATTCGTATGACATTTGGCGAGCAAAAATTTGAATACCCTGTTTTCGTAATATTATACGAACATAAAACATAATCTTTTATTGTTCCATTATTTGCAATTTCAACAGTTTTTAAAGTAATTCCGGGAGTGCCATAGTTATCAAATGCAATCAAATATATATTATTAATAGTGTAAACAATTTTTATAGATGAACCAGGAGTTACCTCAGGCATCGGAATATCTAACGTGTCGATAAAGCTGTTATTTATTTTTCCAATATTAGATATATGAATCGTGTGAAGGGCCATGCTTCCATACATAACTTTTCTACTTACCACAGCGTAGACATCATTAGAAACATGAACAATATCAGGTGCGTAGAAGTTAATGGGACCTAAGAGAACAGAATCAGAGATTTGTTTCAGAATAGAGCCATTATCAACTATTTTAATTGTTAATAAAACCCCATTATTTGTATCAGAGCTTATACTTTTAAGGTAAACAATCGCAAAGGTTTTAATAATCGGATCTATCGTTGGATTTACTCTGATAATCTTCGGAGAATTAATAGTATAGGATGATGCCGGTTGAAATGCATATTTCCATGCAACGTCGTATGTATGATTGGTTATTATTCCTACATTCGATATTTCGAATGTCTTTGCCTCTGCGCGGTTACTAATGCGGTACGTGGCTGCAAAAATATTACCATCCACTTGAATGATCTCAAGATTAGTAAATTGTGTCCAGTCCGCTGGTGGCAACAAGGTTGCATACTGAACTGTATCAATTAAGGTTCCTGTATCAGATATTTTTAAGGTGATAATCGCTCCACCACGTAGGATGGTGCCTAATTTATCCCCATAGAAAACAGCATATATCTTATCAAAGACATGGATGATTCGGAGGGGTAGATCAGAAATATTATTATTATCAAATTTGTACTTCACGGAATCAGGAAAAAGGTTCCAACCATTCTTGATTTGTACAGCGCTTAACGCACCATCAGTATCGGAGTCTCGAAATATTATCGAAAAGTAATCATTTTTCACATGAATGATATCAGGATATTGCATGATTCCTGCTGCGGTTCCTGAACTACCAAAATTGTAATATGATTTTTGTGCTGTAATCGCACCCGCTACAGTTACTGTTGCTATTTGAAGTCGCCCAACATATCGATTCGCAGCTAAATAGAATTCATAGGATGAGTACACAACCGCATAGTAATTATTCTCTGTATAATTAATATCGGGATAATACGAATTGATTGAATCTAAAACTTTTTTATCAACAACTGCTTTCGTTATTTTTCCATCTGATGCTATTTTAATCGTTGCCATATATAAATACAAATTTGGTCCTCTGTAGACGATCGCATAAATATCTGGACTTCCCGCAACTTTAGTTATCCTGGGAGTCTCACACCGTGTCGTCTCAAATTGATAGATATCAGAAACGCTTGTTGTCGCATTCTCAGTAATGTTTCCATTATCAGAGACTTCAACAGTGTAGACAAATCCAACGTATCCTGAATTCCTAGAGACAATAGCGTATCGGTTATTCGTAATATTAATAATATCAGGTTCTAAACACCCATACGCTTGTGTCCCATACATCGTGCTGTTTATCCGTTGAAGATTTGTCCCTTTCCATTCGTTTTTAAACTCCGGTTTTACCCATCCTTCTACTGCTATCTCATCAGTCGGGGATAGGCTTGCTGCATGATTTACAACGATATAATCATTATAACCATCGAAACGTAATGATCTATTATTCACAACATTATCCGTTTGATTGAGCCTTTGAGCAGCCTGAGTAACATCCGCTGGAAATAAAGTTCCGTTATTCCCACTATTTGATGAATCAATGGCTATCAAACCTGAGCTTTCATCAAAATGCCACATTCCACTCGAATAGCTCTGAGTAAGAAACATATTGATAGAGCCAGAGGAATTCACCTTTTGTGTTACATTTACTGACGAATTATATTGAACCCATGCTTGATAGAAATACTCTGTATTTTCATGTAAACCAATAAGATTGAAATTATATGACCCATTGTGATTAAACACTTGTACCCAACCAGTCGAATTCCAAGGAGCACTATTATTTGCAGTATACACAGAGGCTCGAATATACGTAAAACATATTTTTTTTATTCCAAGATAGTATCGAAAGTCATACTGCATATAGATTTTTGCCGTGTTTGTCGTAATAGAATTTGCATTTAATGTAACAGCAACAGGGTTCACTGCTTGAGATCCTTCCTGGAGAACACCTCGCATGACAACAGTATTACTCTTCATATCAGTAATAATAGCATTTATCAGCATGATAGGGAGATTTGGGTCATTATTTACAATAACGATTTTTTCGCCGATATTCCATTCCCCATCGGCTTTAGATGATGAATCGAGAACATCTCCAACAGTCACAATAAAAGGTGTTTCAGCAAACATCACCGTAATCTTTGTATCAAGAGGTAATGCTTGTCCACCGTAATGCTCAAAAACAACAGTATTTCCCTCCACTCTTCCGATGATATTTGTCGAGGGTGTTGGATCAGAAAAAAATATTGAAGGCATCGTAAATGTCACTATCGATAATAAAACAAAAAGTGAGACAGCAATACCAATGAGTAAAAGTGTTCCTACCACCTCAGAAGCGGCTCGGTTTTTCCGTTGATTTTTTCTCCAGAAGAAATTAGTAGGACTTTCTAATTTTTCTTTAGCTTTTAACATTTTATCACATTTTAAATCGTTTAATTATCTCTTTTTTCCTCTATTGAAAAATTACGTTATGGTGGAACATAGACTCCTCTGGATATTTTTATTTCATCAATTGATCCAAAGAGCCCTCTTCCGAAGATAAGATCGTCAATATTCGTTTTTAGTGATCCTGAACAAGGTTCACTCCCACCGGTTGGTATGATGTCATTCACATACATTTTTAAAAATCCACCACCATAGGTTAAGTCAATTTTTGTCCAACTATCAAAGGAAACCGTCCCTGAAACAGTATAGGTCGTATTACCTATCGCCATCCAGGCAGTCAATAAATTATAATTTATCATTAACGCATAAGCATCTCCTTTTTGGATAATTGATTTTTCTTCACCGATTAAATCAATTTTTTCCATTGCCAAAAAACCTCTCTCACTTGAATTGATTGACCCGTAGATGACAATTAACCGATCGGTATGGGTTACAAGGTTTAGAGCACTAGAGCCACCAAGAGCTGGGCGATCTTTGAATTCATAGATAAACAACGCAGAATCTGATATATTACCGTTATTTTCGATTAAGACCGTCGTTAGAAATCCGCGTTTCCAATTACTATTATTGCCCCCTGTAAAAGAAATAGCATAGAGTTTGCCCTCAATATGTATTATATCTGTTTCAAAATTATAATCAATTGGTGAAAGATATGTGTAGAAAGGGAGAAGATCCAGAGAAGTATTTATAACATGACCTGCGGAATTAATGCTTAATGTTTTTATATATCCTGTTCGTAGTTGGTCATTCGAATCAGCGCCATAAGCAATCGCAAAAATATCGTTTACGACATGAATCATGGTTGGTTCTAAACCCGGCTCAGGTAATCCAAATTGAACGGTGTCTACCAAGGGTTCAACGATAGATCCGTTATTTAGGATATGAACAGAAATAACATATCCATTTCCCGCAGTAGCCCCATATCCGTTATACGTAATTGCATATATATCACCCGTGATACGTACTATCGAGGTCTCTGAACAACTAGTCGAGAGTGGAAATTTCAGTGTATCAATGAGAGCAGACCCGATATTTCCTAGACTGTCTATTGATACAGTTACCAAGTACCCAGTTGGATACACTTCAAAAGACGCTCCACCGAGAGCAATTGCATAGATATCAGACCCAATATTGATTATATTTGGTTCTCGTCCAAAGTATTGTGGAAAATCAAATGTATCAATAATATCACCAATCGTACCATTCCCATACAGCGGCAGTGTCACAATATGGCTTTTTGCCTCAGTTTGATCATCAGAAGCGCCATAAACAATCGCATAAATGTTATTCTGAATTTTAATTATAGTAGGCTCATAGAAATGCGGAACCGATATTATTTTTGTATCAATTGTCCCAAGAAAAACGCCGTCATCATTCATTTGAAAGGTCGTTACCGATGTTGAGGAATTATCACGATACGCTATCGCGTACATCCAACCAGTTAGATGGATTAAATCAGGTTCAAAACAGGACTTCCCTAAGACATCCGAAATATTTTTTGTTGATAATTCTGATACATTACCAGGAAACTGCGCTCCGATTTTAGATACATTTACCCAAGTTTCGACAGTTATCTCATTTGTCAAATTAAATTTAGGATGATGCGGGACATCCACGTAATTGGTTTTTCCTGTGAAATTTAACGATCGGTTAATTTTTCCACCAGGTATAAAAGCTGCATTATAGACGCTCCCATTGACGGTTGGATTCATTGCATCCTGTGCTGTGGTCGACCCAAAAGCCTCATCGAAATGCCATAGACCCCGGGTGACTTGATAGGTATAAAATGACAAAGGACCATCAAGCAAGGTTCCATTGCTACAATTCATCCAGGACCAGTACTTATATTGAGTACCACTGAACAACCCGTTTAATTGCAGACCGTACCACCCATCGAGAGAAACTGGTTTTACTGAAGGGGAGTGGAGATAGGGTCCTCCAACAACACCGTAGGTAAAATTAAGAAGACCTGATTTAAAACAACTCGTGTTATAAAAATTATAATACATCTTGAGAGTTGCGGATGTTTCTGACACATCATCCGGTGGTAACACAGTTATATATGGAGAAAACACACTTGTTCCTTTTTGTATAATTTTGTCGAATATGATGGAATTCTTATCTACGTCAATCACCACACAGGACACTTGCTTTCCTTGTAGATTTCCTGCAGGGTAGACTACACTTTCTCCGACAGTCCAAAAACCATCACTATTTTGATCAATCCAATAACTGAAATCATTCACACGGAATGTATCTGTAACACCTTCGATTGTTATGGATAATTTTGTTTTCGTATCTAAAGGAATTCCACCTTGGTGTTCGATAACGACATCATTATTATGAATAGATCCGACGAGGAGAACCTCTGGAACGTCGACATTTGAAAAATTTTGCCAAGGATTAAGAATAATTATAGAGACAGCAGAAAAGGTACTGACCGCTATGACGATAAGGATTAATGTACCTACTATCTCAGAAACAGCATGTTCTTTTTGATAAAATGAGTCTGCTGTGATCCTTTTTTTCATCTAAACCCCTAAGGTAAGTTTAAACATCAACCACGTTGAAAAGACCATGATAAAAATATGTTTGACTGATGAGGTATATCGACCATCTTCAAAGACGCCCGCGACCAAGGCGGATCCAAAGGCTTGTACCAGACATGCGAGATAAAAAGTACCAGAAATCTCTTTTTGAGATGCACCATTTCCCCCACCCATAATACCCTGCATACCCTGTGAACCTTCACCTCCCACCATAGCAGGAATAAAACTGGTACAAAGGATTAATACGATCGCTAAAAACACAAACACACCAACATAGATGACAATGACATAGGAGGCCATATTGGTCCTTCGTTCAGCCTCTAGCATCTTTATCTCTCGTGCATCCTTAGCTGCGACATCTAAGACATCAGCGACATTCCCACCACTGTTACTTGCTTCAATAATGAGAGTGATAGTTCGTCGTATCGATTTCGTGTTGACGCGCTGGGCAAAAGCTTCTAACGCATCAGCCACACTACCGCCCCAGGAAATCTGCTGGGAGATTTTCTTTATCTCTGGTGTCAGGATGCCATACTCTCCTTTTGAGGAAAAAAGTATCGCTTTCGTAAACGTCATCCCTGCTCGACGGGATTCAGCAAGATCTCGGACAAAGTCGGGAAAAATCCCATCAATCTTTTGGATTCTTCGAGCATACATCGATCCGTACATCCCATATAAACCCGTTCCAGAGAGTATGGCAAAAACAAAATAATCGATATAACCTAAGAATCCGGTGAAAATACCAAGTATTGAGAGGATACCAAGGAGGACAAAAACAGTAACCAAAACACCAGAGACAATATTGACGACAAGTTTTGTCACATTTTTTGTAAGCATAAGATTTTTTAGGTAACTTGTCTGATGTCTTTCTTTACTTTTTTTCATGATTATGCTCCCTGACACATTCCTCGAATTACGACCGCAAATCCAATGTGAATGAGAGGTACAATGATTAAGATCAATATGTAAAGGAACATTGCGTTCCAATCTCCAGTGATAATCATCATTAGAGGAATAACAATAAGTAGGAGTAACACGCCAGCAACAGCTGCGGTGACATAGCTCTCAGCCATAATACCGAGAGTTTCTAGAAGTTGTTTCTGTTGGTTTCGATTTTCCCATAAGTATTGGTCTGCCTTATGCATAAAATAGGTTTTTAATGACCCACCCGAAGTGACAGTAACCACCATCCCCTGGAGGAATTCTTTGAATCGGTGTGATGGTGTCCGAGCGATATTTTTCTTAATCGCACTTAGAATATCAAATCCAAGCAAACCGACATCGCGGTATATCCACGCAGATTCTTCCTTTACCTCTCCATAAATATCTTGTTTTGAAAGGCTTTTAAAAATCTCAGTTGGTGTTACACCAGCAGAAGCCATCGCTGAGATAAAGTTGATTGCATAGGCAAGATTCACATCAATCTTTTTCTTGCGTTTCTTTGCTCTGCTTTTTGGCGAGGAAAGTAACATTCCATAGATAATTACGGCTATAAATCCAGGGATAAACAAGAAAAATACCACTAATCCGGTGTCTAATCCCACACCAAATAAAGGGAGAAGAATAAACAAAAATACTACCATAACAATCATTGAACTAAGAAAACCAATGATAGTACTGAGAAAAACATAGGATAGATATGCGCCAGCACGAATCTCCATATGAGCGGATTGTAAAGCATCTTGGAGATGTTGATTCGCCCTTCGTTCTCCAAATCGGCCTAACCATTTATAACTCGTTCGTTGATATTTTGTAAGTGTCATCGGCATCCCTCCGATTTCTTCTTATTTTTTTTCTTTTATTTTTTATTTGCAATCTTATCAGATGGCGTTTTTGATTGTTCGTCATCCTGTTTATTTTCCATCGCATTTTCTACAGTAATCTTAACCTGTTTTGCTTGATTTCCTTTTCTGACTTTTTCTATTACATCATCCGGTGTATCAAGATACGAAGAAACAATCCGAGCAACATCTTTGAAAGCACGAATATTATTATCCTTCATCCAATCGAGAATCTCGACGCGTCGGCTCAGCTCATCCAACATCTCTTCTTTGCTCTCTCCATGTTGATTTCGGATACGTTCCATGACATAGCTCTTTCCAGAAAAATAGAATTGGTCCTGGACTGGATCCCATCGGAACACTTCGTTTGTCAATATTTCTTTTGTCATAGGATCGATATCGACAATTTCAACTATTTGTTTTACTCGCCGAACTCTTTTCTCACCAACTTCTGCTTGAACCTGTATGGTGACAATATCTAAAGACTGCAGCATGACTCGTGGGATTTCAATTGGTTTTCCTTCTAATCGATGGATAAGGGACTGAGCTGAGTCCGCGTGAAACGTTGAATAGGTGGTATGGCCAGTGGCCATCGCCTGGAATAACACGTATGCTTCTTTCCCTCGTATTTCCCCTACAAGAATGTACTCAGGTCTCTGCCGTAGGGCAGCCTTCATCAGATCATATAAATCAATTTCACCAGCAAGTTTATCGTTTTTCACTTCACCAAACCCAGAGCGAACAACACCTGGAATCCAGTTGGGATGTGGTAAGTTGATTTCTCGTGTCTCCTCTATAGAAACAATTTTTGATTCACGAGGTATAAACAATGAAATAGCATTTAGGGTTGATGTTTTCCCTGAGGCTGTTCCACCCGCAATGAGTGCATTGATGCCGTTTTCCACGGCAAGCCACAGGTAAGCTACCATCTCAGATGACATAGTTTTAAAGGCAATTAAATCGGTTGCAGTTATCGGATCGGCCTTAAATCTGCGAATAGTAAATGTTGATCCTTTTGAGGTCACCGCTTTGCTTAGCGTCATCTGAATACGAGACCCATCGGGCATAGTTGCATCAAGCATGGGTTCTGCGATAGAGATATGTTTTCCGCATTTCTGTGCAAGCATTACCACAAATCTAGATAACACATCTTCATCAGAAAATTGAATGTTACTTTTCAGAGAGCCATATTTTCGATGAAATAAAAAAATAGGTTGACCTGATCCGTCGCAAGAAATATCCTCGATATTTGGATCACGCATGACGGGATCTATCTGTCCGTACCAGACGAAATCTCTTTTCACATGATAAAGGATTTTATTTTTAAGAACATCATCGACCATCAAATTATAATCCTTGACGATGTGACCGATACGATCTGAAAGAAACGCCTCTACTTTAAGGGTATCAAGTTCATCTAAACGAATATCAATGGATTTTATTAGGGTTTCTTGTATAAAATTAAGGGATACACGTTCCGCATCATTGAGTTGCGGTTCAATTGATTTATAATATTTATCAAGAGATTTAGAGTCTTTCAATATTTTTATAAATACAAAGGGCTCAAGGACTGGATAACATTCGATTTCTACGAGGTTTTTTTCATCAATGGAAACCTCATGGGTAGCAAACGCTACGATACCTTTCTTTCCGCATTGTTCGCATTTAACAGTGACTTTTTGGCCTGGGTTCCCTTCACAAGAAATTTTTGAATGACACTCTGGGCAGACCGCGATTTTTTTTATCATCATTCATTCCTAATTTTTTTCATGATTTCTGCTGGATTATCTGTATATTGGGCGATAATAGTTGCGGCTTTCTTAAACTCTCTAATGTTGTTTTTATTCATCCAATCCAACAACATCGTTCGATTCTTAATTTCACTAATCATACCTTCCCGACTGATGTCTTTTTCTGCTCTGATGCGTTCGAGAATGTAACTTTTTCCAGAGTAAACGAATTTATCTTCAATTGGATCCCATCGGAATACTTCATTCGTCAGAATCTCCTTTGTCGTTGGATCGATATCAATAATTTCGATGATTTGTTTGCATCGTCGTGCTCTTTTATTTTTAACTCGAGAGATGACTTGTATAATGACGATATCTAAGGTCTGAAGCATGATACGCGGGATTTCAATGGGTTTACCCTCTAAGCGGTGGATGAGAGATTGGGCAGAGTCAGCATGGACCGTTGAATAGGTGGTATGCCCGGTCGCCATCGCCTGGAACAGCACGTAAGCTTCTTTCCCTCGAATTTCTCCAACGAGGATGTACTCAGGTCGTTGTCTGAGCGCAGCCTTCATGAGATCGTATAAGTCAATTTCTCCTATGACTTTGTTGCCAACAACTTCCCCGAAACCGGACCGAACAACACCGGGGATCCAGTTCGGATGGGGTAGATTTATTTCTCTTGTTTCTTCAATTGAGACGATCTTTGATTCTCGGGGGATAAATAAGCAAAGCGCATTTAATGTCGATGTTTTTCCTGCGGCAGTCCCACCAGCAATCAATGCGTTGATGCCGTTTTCAACAGCAAGCCACATATAGGCAACCATTTCTGAGGACATCGTATGGAATTCTATCAGATCTGGCGGGGAGAAGGGATCTTCACTGAATTTTCTGATCGTAAAAGTCGATCCTTTTGTCGTGACCTCTGTACTTAGGGTCATCTGGATACGAGATCCATCAGGCATGGTCGCATCCAACATCGGCTCCGAGATAGAGATATGTTTTCCGCATTTCTGCGCGAGTTTTACGACAAAAGCAGTCAGCTCATCTTCATCGTTGAATTGAACATTACTCTTCAGGGATCCATATCGACGGTGATAGAGAAATAGGAACACACCAGAGCCATCACAGGAAATGTCTTCGATATTTGGATCTTTCATGATTACATCGAGTTTTCCAAGTCCTATGGATTCTTTCTCAAGATAATACAATATTTTTTTCTTCGTCAAAGAATCGATATTGAGCATGTAATCTTCGATGATTAAATCGACTTTTTCAGATAGGTATTTACCCTCGCCTTTCGATTCCATATCACTTGTTTGAAAGATGAATCCGTCAAGTGTTTCTTTGACAAATTTTAAGAGGTATTCCTCATCCTTTGAGAGCTGCATTTCTAGGAGAACATATCGTTTATCGAGTGATTCTTTTTCTCGGATGATTTCCACATACGCAAAGGGTTCACGAATCGGATAAAAATCGATTTCTTCTACAGTGTTTTCTGAATATCCCATGCGTATTAATGTATAGGCTTTCAGTTGGTTTGCTTCCTTTAAAAATTGTATTTGACCATCTGGTGTAATTCCATCAATTTTTATTCCTTTTTGAGGACCATTTTGATTCGGTGTTTCTTCCACAGATGTTGTCATTACATCAGTCTGAGGAGGTGACGATTCAAAGGCCGTGATTTCCGTTTCTACGACCGGAATAGTTTCTCCCGGTTCTGCATCTGCTGTTTTCGCTGTTTTAACAAGGGATGAGTCAGAGGCAGCTTTCTGGTTTAATGGCACAGCCTCATCTTTCGATGGCGTTGTCGAGTTTGGTTCAATCTCGTTATCGATATTCAACTTTGCTTTTATTTGTTGATCAAGCCATGTTGCCTCTTCTGTTTTTACTTGTGCTATCGATTCTTCAAAGTGTGGAAGTTCCTCTTCAGTTTTAGGTGATTTCTTTGTCGGGGATTGTTTTGTTTTTATTATGGTGTTTTTTTCTTTTTTCTTAAATCCGATATGTTTCTTAGTCTTGGTTAATGTTGGTTTCTTTTCCTTTCCATCCCCTTTTGTAGGCTCAGTCTTTTTTTTACTTTCGACATAAAAGAGTTTAGCTTTTTCGTTCTCATCAGAAAGTGACAGATTCTCCGATAATTGGTTGTCTAGTTTATTTCGCCCTCGAACATCTGTGTGTGCATTTAAAATTTGATCTACTTTTTTTTCTATCTCTGTATCGTTATCTGATTTTGAAGAATGGAGGGGGCCTTTTTTACGATTCTCTTGTTTTTCCACGATACCCCTCCATTATCGCTCTCCTACCGATTCCATGCATCCCATCTTCCCAAATTTTTTAATACGAAAACGTAGTATTGAGAGAAATAATCTCAACTCTGCATTTCGTGCATCTCATCCAACAATTTTTGATATAGTTTGTTCGTATTTATAACTTTCTTTATATTTCTATGAAATAGATGATAGGATTTAGTCTCTTGGTTTCCTAAACCATAAGATTATTACCAGGAGACCGAGACCAAAGGGGAGAATAACTAAATAATAGATAATGTTGATTTTTCGAAGGTATTCTGTGATGTCAAAACCATTAAGGTAGAGAACAATCAGTGCAACAAATATCACAGGAACAAGGATACCAACAATTAATGGTACTGCTTCTCGGTTCATACCCCTCACGATCAGATATGGAACAAATTAACAGTATTTGTAGTTAATGGAAAAAACGTTTTTATTCGGAATAGATGAGAAAAATCTATTTAAACTATCATCTGATTCCTGGCTAGACGGGATATCTGTGGTTCAAAAAAGAAAAGTTATTATCATGGGTGCAGCAGGACGGGATTTCCATAATTTTAATGTGTACTTCCGTAACAATTCTTCTTATACAGTGGTTGCTTTTACCGCGACACAAATCCCCGATATCGCAGGAAGAAAATATCCAGCGCAACTCGCAGGGAAACAGTATCCAAAGGGCATTCCGATTTACCCTGAAGAACAAATTACTGATCTTATAAAAAAATTTGATGTTGATTGTGTTGTCTTCGCATACAGCGATGTACCATATACGTACGTCATGCAAAAATCAGCGATTGCGAATGCTGCTGGTGCGGACTTCATATTATTAGGTCCAAAGAGCACGATGCTTGTTTCAAAAAAACCCGTCATCGCAGTATGTGCTGTGAGGACTGGTAGCGGAAAATCGCAAGTTTCAAGGAAAATCGTCGAAATTTTACGAAAGAAAGGGTTAAAGGTTGCAGCAATCCGTCATCCGATGCCATATGATAAGGATTTAACAACGCAGATTTGCCAGCGTTTCGCGAGTTATACCGATCTTGATAAATATAATTGCACCATCGAGGAACGAGAGGAATACGAACCGTATATCGACATGAATGGGGTTGTCTATGCAGGTGTTGATTACGAAAAAATCCTTCGAACCGCGGAAAGAGAGGCGGATGTGATAATCTGGGATGGGGGAAATAACGATTTTTCTTTCATTAAACCAGATCTCCTCATCACCATAGCTGATCCGCACCGAGCAGGGGATGAGCTTTCATATTACCCTGGAGAGATGAATGTACGATGCGCACATGTTGTTATCATCAATAAAGTGAACACTGCACGGAAAGAAGATATCGAAACCGTTCGTACGAATATAAAAACCATAAACCCGACAGCACAGATTATCGATGGAATTTCAGCGATTCAGGCCGAGGATAAAAAAATGATCACTGGAAAACGAGTCCTTGTCATTGAGGATGGCCCGACAGTTACTCATGGTGGGATGCGGTATGGTGCTGGCACTGTCGCTGCGAAGGAATATGGGGCGAAGACGATTGTGGATCCTCGACCTTTCGCGACCGGATCAATTATCGACACGTTTACGAAATACACGCATTTAACCAACATTCTACCTGCAATGGGATATGGAAAAAAACAGATCCATGAATTAGAAAAAACAATCAACGACACAGATTGTGATGTGGTCATCAGTGGTACACCGATTGATCTTACGAGGATTCTAAAGACAAAGAAACCTGTTGTTAGAATCAGATATAGTGTTGGGGATAAAACCGCTCAAGAGATCGAGTCACTCCTTCTGAAGTTCTTAAAGAAGAAGAAACTATGATAATTTTTTACCAAACAGAACGAATTGGGCTAACAGCGATTCGAGTTGGATATGATCATTACTTCCTTCAACGAGTCTGAATTCTATTTCACCGGTTTTTTCCATTAATTGGACTTTCTGGTCATCAGGAATTGTTAAGTCAAAGATGGTCCGATGAATTTGTTTGATTATCTCTTCACCACTTAACCCGTAGGTGACGAGCAGGTCATAGAGTTGATTTCTCGCAGCCATAAAATTTCCACTCAATGCTGTGTTGAGTAGTTTTTTTATCTCCTCGGGTCGGGCGGTCGCTGATGTCTCGTAGAGAAGCTCCGCTGTTATTTTTTTATTACTCGATGCACCGACCTGTAAAATGTTCACCGCTCGTCGCATGTCGCCTCGTGCGATAAAAATAAGTGCTTCGAGGCCATCAGGAGTGATCTCTAAATGTTCTTTGGTAGCAATCTTTCGTATGAATTTTTTGACGTCATCTGCGGTGAGTGGTTTGAAACGAAAGACTGCGCATCTGGATTGTATTGGTTCTATTATTTTTGATGAATAGTTCACAGAGAGGATAAATCGACAGATATGGGTATATTTTTCTATTGTACGTCGAAGAGCTGCTTGTGCCTCCTGCGTGAGGGAGTCTGCTTCATCAAGGAAAATAATTTTAAAGGTTGCTCCAATCGGTGCTGTTCGAGCGAAATCCTTGATTTTCCCCCGTATAATACCGATGCCTCGCTCATCACTCGCATTCAGTTCATTGAGGTTTTGTGACCAGTGATGTTCTCCGAAAACTTCGTGTGCTAGAGCGAGTGCTGCTGTGGTTTTACCGGTACCTGGAGGCCCAGCAAATATCAAATGGGGAACGTTTTTCGTAGTCACGTACGCTTTGAGCCGTTCAATAATATTATCTTGACCAACGATTTCAGAGAGTGTTTTTGGCCGATATTTCTCTGTCCAGATTTCTTGCATCAAGTTTCTGTAATAGATGTCCCTTCTTAATGTTTATTTTATCCCCCTATCTCTCTTTGAATCTGTATTTTGTCTTTTTGACATTTTTCCAGATAGTATTTATATAGAGATATTGACAGACGTTAGCACGTAACAGAAGAACAGGAATGAGGTGATGATATGAAAAAAAACTTACTCCATAAAAGTATCAAACTTTGTGTGTTCTTTATAATAGCAAATCTCCCGTTCCTTACGATATCACAACTTGTTGGCATTAATACATTCATCGACTCTTTCAAACACCCTGGCTCCTTTTTATACATAAAAACCGAAAAAATTCATTACCAGGATACCAATGGAGGATACATCATCCTAGAAAAACTTACCTCTCAAGGATTTTCAATAGCAGAAGGAGACCGTATTCTTTATCATACCATAAAAGACACGTTACAGCAGAGAATAGTCTATCAAATCAAAACTGATGATGGAATAAAAACATACTTTACCACCAGTGGTATAGACAATAATGAAGGACCAATCTATGAACATCAAATTGTTGGAAAAATCATTGGGAACTCCGAGGACAATATCTGGAATTCACTCTGTCTACAAATATGGCATCTTTCCATTGATAATCTCAATGCTTTGACGCTTTTTTCTGACACGTAAATTCAGAGGATAAGCTTCTTTAACAGCTGATGGTTACCCTAGAGGGGGTATCAATGCAGTTTATTCCCAATTCTCCATTAAAAAAGAGTATGTTACATGAACTAAAATTGCTTGATATCAACGACCTTTTTTCAGATATCCCAAAAGAAATAAAAATAGAAAACCTCAGGCTTCCACCCAGTCGTCATCAACAAGATGTTGAAGACCACATGCGACAGCTTGCCAGACAAAACAAATCCTTCCGTGAGATGCCGTCATTCATAGGCGGAGGATATAAACCACATTATATCCCTGCTGTCGTCAAATCAATCATATCTCGTTCAGAGTTCTACACAGCATATACACCCTATCAACCAGAAACATCTCAAGGATTCCTTCAGGCGATCTTTGAATACCAAAGTATGATCGCAGAGCTGACAGGAATGGATGTTTCCAACGCTTCCCTCTATGATGGTGCCACAGCCATCGGGGAAGCAGCATTGATGAGCATGCGTATCACAAAGAAAAAAACATTTGTCATTCCTGAAAATATCTCCTGGGAGAAAAAAAGTATCCTTACCAATTATACCAAAGGAGCAGGCATCAAAATAAAGGAAGTCGCTTACGACAAGAAAACAGGAAAAATTTATCTGGAGGACCTGAAAAAAACAATCAATGCAGACACCGCAGGCTTTTATCTGGAAAATCCTAACTTTTTTGGTGTTTTCGAAGACGCAGTCGAAGAGATTCACCCATTGCTTCAGAAAAATCAATCGTTATTCATCGTCGGTGTTGACCCGATTTCTCTAGGCATCTGTAAAAGTCCTGGTGAGTACGGAGCCGATATTGTCATTGGTGAAGGAAAAAGTCTCGGAAATCCACTTGATTTCGGTGGATCGACCTTAGGGATTTTCGCTTGTAAAAACGAGTTTTTACGACAGATCCCTGGTCGTATCATCGGTATGACGAAAGATCATCAGGGAAAACGTGCATTCTGCATGACAATGCAAACGAGAGAACAACACATCCGCAGAGAAAAAGCAACAAGCAACATATGCACCAACGAAGGGTTATGCATGCTTGCGACAGCAACATATCTATCGTGGCTTGGTGGGAAAGGTTTGCAGGAACTTTGTGAAATAAACTTTGAACGCGGCCAACGCCTACGAAAGCAGATCAGCGCGATCCCCGGTTTTTCAAGGATATTTTCCGGCATCCATTTCAATGAATTTGTAATCCGATGTCCTGATGCTGCTGCTGTACATACAAATCTCTTACGACAAGGAACGCAAGGTGGTCTCCTGTTAGAAAAATGGTATCCGAAGCTCACGAATTGCATGTTGTTCGGCGTGACAGAGTTACATAGCGAAGAGAGCATGACACGACTGGTTTCCCTATTAAAGGAGGAATGCTAATGTACCATAGTGCTGTTTGGAAGGAACCGCTTCTCATTGAACTGGAAGAAACAAAAAAAGAAAAATACGCAGCAAAAGCAGTGCTCCCAGATTCCCTCCAGAGAAAAGCACCGCTTGATATCCCAAATTTAGATGAAACACAGGTGATACGACATTTCCTGCGTCTCAGCCAAATGAATTACGGCATTGAATCAGGAATCTATCCATTAGGTTCCTGTACCATGAAGTACAACCCAAAGATTTGTGAGGACATCTGCCGCTGGGACCAGTTCTCCCTGCTTCATCCCTACCAAGACGAGACAACCACGCAAGGGACCTTACGAATCATGTATGAACTTGAGAAAATGCTATGTGAAATCACAGGAATGGATCACTTCACCTTACAACCAGCAGCTGGAGCACAAGGGGAATTCACTGGCATGCTTATCACCCGGACGTATTTTGAGTATAAAAAAGATTTCAACAGGGATGAAATCATTCTCCCAGATACATCACATGGAACAAATCCTGCAAGTGCTGCCATGGCAGGGTATAAAGTTATTGAGATTCCCTCCACGAAAGAAGGAACTGTCGATCTGGAAATGCTGAAGAAGGTTCTCTCGAACAAGACAGCTTGTTTTATGCTTACCAATCCAAATACTCTGGGCATCTTCGAATCTGAGATCATCGAAATCGCACGACTCGTACATGAGGCAGGAGCGCTTCTGTACTATGATGGCGCGAACATGAATGCGATCATGGGAAAAGCACGCCCCGGTGATATGGGATTTGACATCGTGCATCTTAATTTACATAAGACGTTTTCCACCCCGCACGGTGGGGGCGGCCCAGGATCAGGCCCGGTTGGTGTCAAAGAAAAACTCGGACGGTTTCTACCTGTTCCACGGATTCTGAAGAAGCAAAATAATTTCTGTTTCGATTATGAATATCCAGATTCGATAGGAAAAATAAAAGCCACCTATGGAAATAGTTCCGTGATTCTTAAAGCATATATTTACATTCTTTTAATGGGTGGCGACGGGCTGAAAGAGACATCTGAAATCGCGGTATTAAATGCGAACTATATGAAGAAAAAACTAGTTGATTCCGCCTTGTATCAACTTCCGTACCGACAGCTACGGAAACATGAGTTCGTCATCAGTTGTGAACAGTTGCTTTCGACGAAGGGAATCCGTGCTTTGGATGTCGCAAAACGCCTCTTAGATTATGGTCTTCATCCACCAACAGTTTATTTTCCTCACATCGTGAAAGAAGCATTAATGATTGAACCAACTGAATCAGAGTCGAAAAAAACATTAGATGAGTATATTGATACCTTACTAAGAATTGCGCAAGAAGATTCATCACTTGTGAAGGACGCCCCGCACAATACCGTGGTGCAACGCATCGATGAGATTGGGGCAGTGAAAAATCCTATCCTAACATGGAAGAATATTGAAAAACTGAAAGAAATAAATATCTAAAGGATTTTTGTATTTTTCATCATCACATTCTATTGTGTGGGAATTGAAAAAAAGATTCCTTTCTTCTTTACTGCGCATTTTTTTGTTTTTTTCCTTTGAGTCCACGGATGGTTCCAGATGTCGAATAGGTCATGATCGTAACAGGTTTCGTTCCAATTATTTTTAATGATACTAAAAGTTGTATCACATGGTCCTTTTCTGTATAATGACATTTGAGAATACCCTGTCGTCCATCGAATTGAACCACCCAAAGTCTCAGTTCTTTTAAATTTTTTGAAAAAAGCTCAGAGGATTGTTGTCGAAGAGCTCGTATGAGTTCCGAATTGGTGATCATCTGACTCTGATCGCCATATTCAACATGAAAATTAATGTATCGATTTCGTCTAGTACCTTTTAGGATATAAAGCACCTCGTAATGGATGTTAAAAAGGTTAGATTTTTACTCGGATTCGATACGAGGCGCGAGTAGATAAGTAACATGCCCGTTTTTCTCTGCGAAATCAAAGTCGACTCGAATGGGGTTGTCATTCCCAATGTTGATGGAGATGGGATCATCGCTTTTCACAGGTTTAATCATATTGCTAAAGTAGTCGATGGAGAAAAGGCTTTTAAATTTCCCTGGTGAGTGAAGTTCTATGAGTAAGTTTTTTGGGAGTTTGAGATTCACCGTATCTGTATCTCCTTCCGCGAACAGCTCAAAGGAGTCTTTGTCAACGCTTAATGCGAGATGATCAGAAACAGCTTCTGAGGCACGTACTCCTTTGCTAAGCTCTGATGCTTTTACGACAGCTTTTGCAGGTAAATCTAAATGAGGGACTTTCGAATCAGGCATTCCTGCAGTATCGAGAAGACCCATCCGTCGTACGAGGTTCCCTATTTTTACGATTAAACGGTTTGACTCTTCATCATATTCCATAGAAATCAAATCGCCGGTGTTCGCCAATTTCATTATTCCATTGAGTTTATCAAGATCAATACCAAGCTCCATGTCATCTGCTTTGTATTCCTCGAACGCAGTGCTTTTTAGTTCTAAATCAACCATTGCGACATGTGCAGGATCGACGGCGCGTATTGAGATTCCTTTTGATGATATATTGAATTTCGCTTCGTTTACTAGTGGTGATGTTACATCGATGATTCCTTTTATAATATCTGATTTTATCTTAGCATTAAACATGGCACACTGCCTCCCCGATGTTTATTTCTCTTCTTGGGGAAAGAATAGGACATTGCCTATATAACGATGACGGTATTTTTACCCTCTATACACAAGTGGTCTTTAGGAGAAGAACCATCATTCTTATACCACATTTATGAAAAGTAACTGTTCGTAAAGGGAGGTTTGAACTTATGGCAATTGGTAGAGGAGGAGGAAATCATGTCGTTTCGTTTGATCATAAAAAATGGTTTCTTTCTCAATAAAGACCGGTTCTTTGATTAGGATTTCTAAGGGATGTAATGCCAGATATGATGTCGTGTCATTTTGTTCTTGACAGAGCCGAGTGAAATTTTCAGCGGGTATGGAATCATTTTCTGTTCCCCGATGACCGCAAGTTCGATTAAGATAGTTATGTAGGTCTTCTCCAGTCGTCCAATTCTGTTGAGGGATACGAGGCCAGGGATGAATGAGCAATCTTTTTGTCACGATGAGGTCACCATTCCAGAATCCGTTTGCAGTAATGACAATATACTCTGTGGAAATCTTAACAGAATATGCATAGTCTGTATCAGGGAATTGAAATCGAGTCGTCTGTTCAAAAAAGCTGTTATCGATATCTCCAAGAAGATTTGAAAAACTACTTGCTTGTGATTGGAGTTCAGCGGTTCTTTGCCAATCATTGGAAAAAACAAAGGAAAAGACTACGGTAAGCAGGATTCCAGATGCGAGAAGAAGACCTATCTGTGTTAGTGTTAAACCCATCATACTATTTGTGTCATTACTGCATCGTAACATAGGTTTTTCCCTCTCTTTGATGCAATTCCAAGATGATGTTATAATTTCCAGGATGAAAGATCGCAATCTGCGTCATGTTCTGATTCGAGAAACGAGCATTTGAATGGAACATTCGTAACGTTCCGTCGTCCATGACATAATAGAGGTTATTGCTTGTTTTTTCATCAAGGGTGACATTCGCAGGTTCGTTGGTGCCGTTGTTTGGGAGATACCCAAAAACGATAAAGCGCAGAGACGAAGGGAACTGAACGGGAATGGTAACAATTGACCCATTGTCAGCATATTCAAACATATTCGTCGCTTCAATAAGAATCCGGTCGATTTCACCTTCCACTTTGTTTATTTGTGCATCTTTCATAAGATTCGGGATTGAAAGACACAATACGGTGATAATAACACCAGCGACGATAATGATTACAAGAAGAGCGATAGGTTGACCAACGACAGCATCTTCATCACGGGATAGCAAGTGAACTCTGCTAAATGTCATAAGACCTCCCAGATTTATTACAAAGAATTAAATATTTCATTATATATTTATCGATTGTGTTTCGTCTGGGAGGTCAAATTATGAAGAATCAAAAAAAGGAACAGTATTTTCTCAAGAATGAATCTGCAGTGCTTGGGCTTCCAATGCGTTTGACTGTTTCGCTAATCATTGGAACTATCGCCCTTATCGCGATTCTTTCCATGATTCTCAATCCTTGTTTATTCCCTCACCGAATGATGGTTACGATTTCTCCGGAAGTAACAACTCTGCAAGGGAGCAGCCCAGAAAATGTAAGTTTTATCGTCTTTGTAAACGACACCGATGGATTTCCATTAAGTGGTGCTTCAGTGATCGTCAAAGGATTAGGGGGCGCTGGTTCTGATGTTTCTGACAAAAACGGTAAAGCGTTAGTCCAACTGCGGGTCCAATTAGAAAATGGCACCTATGAAGGGTATCTTGATATTTCTGTAAAGGCACCCTGTCATGTCTCCTTTGAGTATCATGCAATAGTAAAAATCGTAAAAAGTAACAGGTAAAAAGGGAGCAAGGTTTCTTAAATTAGGGAAAAAGCATGCCTAGGGATATGAATTCGAGGGTGATCTGACTCTTGCTGTTGTTCTGAAGGAATTTATTATCGGATTGTTCAATAAATTTATTTGTCTTTCTACTCAAAATTTAATCTCGGATTTTGGTATTATTGCTATCTATATAAAGAAATCTGTATGGGAGGTTATCAGTAATTGAAACCTGTTTCTAAGGATATGTTTTTAAAGAAAGTATTGCTACAAAATAACAGAGTTGAGGCAAAAAAAAATGGTTTTAGGTACAAGCAGAAGAGTACGAAGAAGAGAACAAAGAGGGGAAAATAGAGAAAAACAAAGAGGAGAACGAAGAGAAAAACAAAAAGAACGAAAAGAAGGACGAAAAGAACGAAGATGAATTAACTGCGATTGAAAGCGCACAAAGCATTTCAAGAAAGGAAAATGAAGAATCGTTAGGCAACAACTATTTTTTATTTTTATTCCCAATATTCACAGAATAACCCTGGGTGTTTAGGATCATATGAATAGTTAGTAGGCTCGCTGTTCTTAGTGTTAAATAATATAACCCCCCGCGAATCTCAACGTATTCTGCTTTGAATCTTTGACACCATATACTATTGGGACTGTTTAAAGAAACATCCCCAAGACAAGTTGTTAATCTAAATCTAAAACTTTAATAAGGAAGCTCCAGAGGGATCCTGTAGATATCAAAAGATTGTGATAACTAATGACATCCTTTCCTCTGGAGCCAATTCTTTCAATAAGAAAAGTATTCATAAACATTTGCTGTGATTGTGAATAGATTGCCCCGGGAACTTAATCGAAATCAGCAAAACAAGGCGTGGAATTGCTAAAGAGAACCAAAAACCCGGAGCCTGCCATTACGATATGCACAAGTGGTCATAAACCTTCCTATAGTAAAAACAAGTCGAGTTATTCAGTTAAAATACAGTATTATACTATTTTTATATTGTATTAATTGCAAATAGTAGTTTTTTTTCTTTTTTTCTTTTCTCGTCCGATAAATGCTGTTCTTAGGATATGTTTTTAAAGAAATGGGGATATAGGTTTCATTGAAAGAATGGATAAGAAAAAGAAGATGATGGATGATTACGAGAAGATCGGGGAGCTTACCGAACTGGCCTTTGAGCTTCATGGATAAGGTGAAATAGATGGAGTCTGATGATAAGGCGCAGGAATCGCGGAGATATACCCAATACAGAGAGATATGCCATATCCTGACTGAAGCAGGACGTTTAACAGCCAAAAAATTCCATAATGCAGAGAATAAAGAAGAGCTTATAGAAAAGCTGAAACATAGTATTGCACAACTCAATGGTCTTTTAGTTGAGTTTGAATATCAGAACAAGATGAAACCATGAAGGTGAATATTGAAGTATTGAAAAAGAGAGAAGACGGTTCTCCAATAGAAATAAAACTTAATGGAGAAATATTTATCCTTAAAGAAGCTGCGGGATTATCGGATTTATTTATTGAGAATGAGAAGAAATGGATAAGGACGAAAGGGAAGAGAGCGAAGAGTTAACCGAACTGGCTTATGAGCTTCATGGGTGATACTTAACTTTGAGTTTCTACCCACTTTTTAGGAACGTAGAGGCATTATCTTCCTGTCGAGGTTTCAATTCTTCTATGTCAATGAAGATGGATCCTGGAGTAAAATGTGCAAGTTCTGCCAGCCACGAAAATCATGTTTATGCCCCCCTAAGTTTCTCATCCGAATCAGAGATTCTTTCAAGCCGCTCTGAACCGCAAAATGGACAAAGTAATACGTTTCCGGATACACGTGGATTTCTTGTAAAATATTTTTTGCAATCTCCAACACAATGCCATAAAACTTTTTCCATTTACAGATTTGTAACTTACGCTCTATATATTAATTTAATCTTTTTGGAGGTTATCTAGTAAATGCAGAATAAAAAATCTTATGATTATTTTATTTTTTTCCATACTTTTTTTTCTGCATTCCATGCAGATATCGAATCTGTTTCACCACAGTTAGGACAACAATTTATACTACCACCAAACTTTCCTTTTTTTTTACCCCATTCTGAAAACCGACTCTGGCAAGATGTACACTTAAATTCCATAATTTTTCATTTCACTCCTTTTTTTATTTATTTGAATCTCTATCCAATTATTAACATTTTTGGAGGTTATCAGTAATTGAAACCTATTTAATCAACAGGGTTCTAAGGATATGTTTTTAAAGGATAACAGTCTTATAAACTTATATAATGGAGGAAAACTATGGGAAAAATCCTGGGGAAAAAAGGAATTGTTATAGGAATTATACTGTTATTTTTTTGTACCAACATCGCATCAGGTGTTGAAAAAGCTACTTTAAATAATGATCAACAAACCACTGTTCCAGAGATTAAAACAAATGAGGCAAAAGATACTGTTCCTATCACACTAGCAATCTATGGGAAAACAAGAATGAACACACAAACTATCATTGTCCCACTTGAAGATGTAACCAAGATCTCCGAGCTCTTTAAAGAACTGAAAACATCCATCACATCCTATCCATTTGATGAACGCACACAACAGCTTAAACAGGAGTTCATCACCCTGCTCGCACAACATAATCTCATACCAGCGGACATCTCACCAGATCATTATTCCACTCTCCTTAATCCACCTTGGTTTGAAAAACTGCAAAAAAACCATAACACGCTCTCATCTCATCCTCTGAAAACACCAGCGCCAGTAGGTACTGCAGCAGCTTTATTCT
>Ga0326726_10000682_pt1 | contig 30929 bp, 33 predicted proteins | sample MHFenrmetagenome_2_FD_207603 | JGI IMG/M metagenome (GOLD analysis project Ga0326726, IMG submission 207603) | Lab enriched peat soil microbial communities from Michigan Hollow, Ithaca, NY, United States - MHF15MN | ecosystem: Environmental > Terrestrial > Soil > Wetlands > Peat | place: USA...
GATCGTCGGGATCTTCTACCTGCCGGATGCCTGGTTGTCCGGATCCGGAAAGAACATCGCCGCCACCGGGATCTTCGTCGTCGCCGCGCTCAGCGACTGGCTCGACGGCTATCTCGCGCGCGCGCTCGACCAGGCATCCGCGTTTGGCGCGTTCCTCGACCCGGTGGCCGACAAGCTGATCGTGGTGGCAGCGCTCGTCATCCTGCTGCAGCTGGATCGTGTCGAGCCGGTCGTCGCGCTAATCATCATTGGCCGGGAAATCGCCATCTCGGCCCTGCGCGAATGGATGGCGAAGCTCGGGAAGTCGGGCAGTGTCACCGTAGCGTACGTCGGCAAGGTGAAGACCGTGAGCCAGATGGTCGCCATCCCGCTGCTGTTGTTTCACGACGATGTACTGGGCGTACTCAACGCGCAATGGTTGGGCACTATTCTGATCAACATTGCCGCAGTGCTGACGGTGATTTCCATGCTGCATTACCTGCGCCGCGCGCTGCCTCACGCGAGGGGTTGAGCTATAATGCGCGCCTCCAAGACGCGGGAGTAGCTCAGTTGGTAGAGCGCAACCTTGCCAAGGTTGAGGTCGCGAGTTCGAGACTCGTCTCCCGCTCCAGCTTAGCGTAGGGAAGGCCGGGAGGCCTTCCCTTTTTCATTGCATCCCCGGGGCGGGATGGCAGAGTGGTCATGCAGCGGCCTGCAAAGCCGTGTACGCCGGTTCGATTCCGACTCCCGCCTCCAATACTTGCCGCGCAATGCCGCCCGGGTGGCGAAACTGGTAGACGCAAGGGACTTAAAATCCCTAGGCCGCAAGGCCGTGCCGGTTCGAGTCCGGCCCCGGGCACCAGGGAGCGTCAGGCGCCGGCCAAGGTCAGGCGGATGCGATTGCGTCCGAACAGGTAGGCATAGTCCCGCGAGGCGGCGAGCTCTCTGGTGAGGAGCACACCCAGACCGCCGATCTTGCGCATCGACAACGTGGCGTCGGGCGCGACGTCGGGCAGCCGCGTGTACGCGTACGGATTGAACGGCGGCGCCTTGTCTTCGTAAACCACGCTTACGCCGTCTTCGGTGCGCTGCAACCCGATCCAGATCGGCGCATCGCAATCGCCCAGGTGTCCGTGCCTGACGGTGTTGGTGAAAAGCTCCTCGAGCACCAGGTTGAGGCGCAGGCACGGTTGGCGGGGCAGTGCGGAATCGGCGCAGAAGGCCTCGAGGAAAGAACGGACCTGCTTTAGCTGGTCCAAGCGTGCAAGAAACTGTCCTACGCGGGCGTATTTCACGGTCTTACCTGATTGTCCCGGCGCATTATAGAATTCCTCACGAAAAGGATGGGAGGCAAAAATGCGCCAAGTCATTGTGACAGCGGTAGTCGCGGTAGCGCTCACGGCAGCGATGCCCGCGCGCGCCAACGACGTCGGGCAGGTCAAGACTTCCAAAGGAACCGTGCACGTCGAACGCGAAGGCAAGCGCCTTCCCGCCACTGTCGGCATGCCGATCCGCCAGTCCGACGCCCTGGTGACAGGCGCTGACGGCGCCGTTGGGGTGACGTTCATCGACAACAGCCTGCTTTCCACGGGGCCGAATAGCGTGCTGGTCGTGGACCGGTATGACTTCAATACGACGACGCACGCCGGCCACTTCGACGCCTCGCTCAAGAGGGGAACGCTGGCAGTCGTGTCAGGGAAAATGGTCAAGCAATCGCCCGACGCGATGAAAGTGCGCACGCCGGCGGCGATCATGGGAGTGCGCGGCACGGAATTCGTCGTTCAGGTGGAAGAGCCCGCGAAAAAATAGACGATGCCGCTCGTGATCGCCGCGCTGGTGACGGCGCTCATGATCTATTCGCACCAGCAGCCGGTCGGCGACGAGCTGGTGGTGGTGTTCCCCCATCCGGACGGCACGGTGGGAACCGTCGTTGTGGAGCGCGGTGGGGAGAAGGCCGTGCTTCATGAGGCCTATGCGGCGAGCCGCATCGTCGGCGGCAGCACGCCGCGCGCGGAGCGTCTCGCGGAAAGCGAATTCAAGCAGGAGTTCGGTACGCTGCTGGCGGCATTACCGGGCCGACCCAAGTCCTTTCTGCTGTACTTCCTCGAAGCCACGGACGAATTCACGCCGGAGTCTCAGGTGGAGCTGGAGAAGATGCTCGCCGAGTTGCGCCAGCGCGGCGCGCCTGACGTCGTTGTCATCGGCCATACCGACCGTGTCGGCAGCCTGCAGTTCAACGACCGCCTTTCGCTGCAGCGTGCAGAGCGCGTGCGGGCGGAGCTGGTCAAGCTCGGAATCGATGAAGCGCGCATCCAGATCGCCGGGCGGGGCGAACGCGAGCCGTTGATCCCCACGGCCGACGAGGTCGCCGAACCCCGTAACCGGCGCGTGGAGATCAGCGTCCGCTAAGGCGCAGTCTCTGGGCACGCCGGCCTACTGGCCGTTCCATTTCACGCACAGCAAGGTCAGGTCGTCCGAAGGAACCGCCACGCCGACGAACGCGCGGACATCCGCTCGCACAGTCGCCAGCACGTCCGACGGCGCAGCATTCTGGGGAACGGCCCGCAGCACCGCGCCTAGCCGCTGGGCGCCGTAGAGCTCGCCACGAACGTTCATGGCTTCGGTGACGCCGTCAGTCACAACGCAGATCCACTCGCCTGGCGCGAGCGCCCGGTGTTCTACGGGGTAGGAATAGTCTTCCACCACGCAAAGCGGCGGCCCGCCACTGTGCTCGATGCGCTGCAGCGAGCCGTCGGCGCGCCGCGCGAACGGCGGTTCGTGCCCGGCATTGCAGAACTCGAGCCTGCCGGTGCGCGCATCGAGGATCCCGGCGAACGCCGTGACGAACAAGGATTCCGGGTTCTCGCGGGAGACCTCGGCGTTGGCGCGCACCATCAATGCGCCAAGATCGCCTGCCCGGCGCGCCGCGCTCTTCAGGAGCGTCTTCGACAGGGCCATGAACAGGCTTGCCGGCAAGCCCTTGCCGGAGACGTCCGCGACGATGAAGTACAGCCGGTCGGCGTCGATCATGAAACAGTCGTAGAAGTCACCGCCGACCGTGCGCGCGGGCTCGAGGAGGGCGTCGATGGCGAAGCGCGTCTCCCGCTCGAACAACTCGCGCGGCGCGGGCAGCAGGCCCATCTGGATGCGGCGCGCGGATTCAAGCTCGCCGGACACGCGCGCGGCCTGTTCGCGCAGGCGGTGGCGCTGCTCGTCGGCGACACTAAGCGCCTGGGCCATGACGGCGCCGAAGACCAGGGTGGCGCCGACCACGGGCCAAGCGATATCCAGCAGCACCCCTTCGAGCGCGAAACCCTGGATGCCGAGGACGATCAGCCCCGCGGTGACTGCAAAATACAACGCGATCGATTCGCCGACGCCGAGGATCGGGACGCCGAACGCGAGCAGCAAGGCCGCACCACAAAGCAGGACGAACTCCAGGGTGTGCAGTGCCGCAGGGCGGCGCAGGTACGCGCCGTCGAAGATTTGCTCGAGGATCTGCGCGTGAATTTCGACACCCGGCACGCGTTCACCGAGCGGCGTGGTCTGGTAGTCGAGCAGGCCGAGGCCGCTTACCCCGACGAGCACCAGCTTGCCTTCCAGTTCGTCGGCGGGAAGGCGGTCGTCGATCACGTCCGCCGCGGACACGAAGCGAGCGGGATCATGCGGCCCGTAATAGATCCAGAAGCGGCCGTCGACATCCGCGGGCACCGCGACATCGCCCAGGCGAACCTCGATCTGGTCGGGACCGCGCCCGACCAGCAGCAACGAAGTCTGCGTCGCAATGCGCAGCATCTCGATGCTCAGCGCGGGAACGATCACGTCGCCTACCAGGCCGGCGAGCAGCGCGCGTCTGATCACGCTGCTCTCCGGATCGACGCTGAGCAGGCCGCGGCCGGTTGCGGCGCCGTCTATGACCGCAATGCTAGGCAAGTGGCCGGCGAAGCGTCGCAGGTTCAGGCCGGGCGCATTGACGGTGCGAACTGGCGGCGCGCCGGGCGGCTGCAGGAACTTCGGGTTGGGCACCTCCAGACCGGCAATGCCGAGGACCACTTTGTGTCCCCGGATCGCGTTCGCGAGCGCGTCGTCATTGGACGGCAGCAGACGCAGCAGGCGCGCGACGTCAGTGGACAAGAACTGGAGGTTCTGCGCCACCGCAGAAGGCGAGAAGCGATCCGGCTCGGGGAACAGTAGATCGACACCGACTGCCGCTGGCTTGGCGGCGGAAATGCCAGCGATGAGCTGCGCGAGGCGCGTGCGCGGCCAAGGCCATTGCCCGAATCGCTGCAGGGATTCCTCGTCGATGGCGACGATGACCACCGGCGCGGAGTGGCGCTCGCGCGGAAAGAGCTTCTGGTAGCCGTCAAACAGCGCGTTGCGCAGCCCCTGGACGAATGGCGGCTCGGCGGCGAGCAGCACCAGGAGCGCGACCAGCAGCGCCAGCGGGGTGGCTCGCCTGGACCAGAGCGAACTCAGACGTCGATCTCCAGCCCGTCGTACGCTGCCGAGACCTTCAAGGCCTGGGTGCCGCGCGTCAGTTCCTCGAAGCGTTGCGTTTCGCGCAGCACGCCCTCGATCGTCGAGTCGTCGTAGGCCGGTTCGTGGTGAAACAGCACCAGATGCTTGACGCGGGCCATCTGGCAGAGCTCGACGCCGATGATGTTGCTGGAATGCCCCCAGTCGGCTTTCACCGAGATTGCGTCGGCGAGCGAATACATGGCGTCGAACACCACCAGGTCCGCGTCGCGGAAGAACTGCACGAAGCGGTCGGTCTGTGCGCGGTTCTCGAGCTTGTGCTCCGAGTCCGTGGTGTAGACGAAGGTCTTGCCCTGGGCCTCAAAGCGGTAGCCGTACGATTCGCCGGAATGCATCTGCGGTTGCGGCGTCACGCGCACGCCGGCGATCTCGTGGCTCTTGCCTGGCGCAAGCCGGACGAACTCGATGTCTGCCGACAGCTGTCCGAATTCGACCGGAAAGCAGGGCGGCGCCTGCTGCAGCCGGAAGGCCTGCTCGATCACATCATGGCAACCGTGGATGCGGATGCGGGTGCCGGCAATGTAGGCGGGCCCGAAGAACGGGAATCCCATGATGTGATCCCAGTGCACGTGCGACATGAACACATTGACCGTGGCCGGCCGTCCGGACTGCCGCGCCAGCACGTGGGCGCCGAACGGACGCGCGCCGCTGCCCATGTCGCAGACAAAGTAATCGTCCTGCCCCGTCTCGAGCTCGACGCAAGCGGAGTGCCCGCCGAAAGTGTGCGAAAGAGAGAAATCGAGGTGCTGCGTCGCGAAATCGTAGGCTTCGCCGATCGAGGCGAATTGCCTGCCGCCGGCGCGCATCAGCGCGACGGCGACCTTGTCGCGAATATCGGCGGAAGTGAGGGCGACCGGGATCGAGCCGCGCGTGCCCCAGAACCGGACGCGCACCCGCGCTATCCCCGGTCGAACGCGGCTACCGCGCCCGGGGACAGCGACGCGAGCGCGTCACGCACCTTGGGATAGGCCTCGAAGACCAGGTTGAAGCGCGCGATCTGGAAAATTTCGGCCACCACCGGCTGCATCGAAGCGATGACGATGCGGCTGTTCTGCGCCTTGGCCTGCTTCGCCGCCAGCATGAAGCAGCGCAGGCCCGCGCTGGAGACGTACTCCAGGCCGGAAAGGTCGAGCACGATCGCCGTGCCCTCTTTGGCAGAGCGTTCCAGGTGCGGTGCCAGCTCCTCGCGAAAGGCCTCGCAATTGTCGTGGTCGAGCCTGCCTGCGGGGGAGAGCACCAGGGCGCTATCGTATTGGCGGTGGGCAAGAGGCATTCTTGTTCGATCTCCCGCTCGTATTGTCTGCAAAGCCGGGCCCGACAGCAACAGCTACAATCGCGCCATGGCGATCGTCGGCGACCAGCGCATGCGCGATTCGGCGCGCTGGCTGGTGGAGCGGCATCACGCCAGGCACCGGCCGCCTGCCCTGCCGGCGGCTTGCGCGCCGCGCGATATCAGCGAAGCCTACGCGATACAGGACGAATTCGTAGCGCTGAAATCCCGGGCGTGCGGCCCCGTCGTCGGGTACAAGATCGCGCTCACCACGCCGCAAATGCGCCGCTTCGTAGGATTGCACGACTCCATCGGCGGATGCCTGCATGCGCTGCAGGTCGTCCGCGCGCCGGCATCGGTGCGGGCGGCGGACTACGGACGACTGCTTGTGGAATTCGAGATTGCACTGCTTTTGGGCAGTGATCTGAAAGCGAGCGGTGCGGAGTACACGCCGCATCTGGTCGCCGATGCGGTCGCCGCCGTGATGCCGGCCTTCGAGATCGCGGACGATCTCGGCGCTGACTACGCCACCCTGGGAAGTCGAGGGCTCGAGCTTGCCGCCGACAATGCATGGAACGAGGGTGCGGTGCTTGGCCGGGCGCTCGAGGACTGGCGGGGCATCGATCTTGCCTCCGTGCGTGGCGTCGCGCTCGTCAACGGCAGGATCGTGGGCGAGGGCCGGGGCGCCGACGCGCTGGGCAGCCCGCTGGCGGCACTGGCCTGGATCGCGAACCATCTCTGCGGACGCGGCAGATACCTGCGAAAAGGCGACGTGGTCATTACCGGGAGCCTTGTCCCATCCCAGTTTCCGCGGGCCGGCGACCAGCTACAGTTCGATGCGGGGCCGCTTGGCGCCATCGAGCTGGCCGTGAACTGAGCGGCCCGCCCGGAAGGCAGCCGGCGGCCTAGATCAATTTGCGCAGTTCCTGCTTCAGGACCTTGCCGAGCGCGTTCTTCGGCAGGCTGTCGGCGAAAACCACGCGCCGTGGATGCTTGAAGCGCGCTAGCCGATCCTGGAACAGTGCAAGAACTCCTGCGGCATCCAATTGCGCGCCAGCCTTGCGTACGACAATAGCGCACGCGGCTTCGCCCCATTTTGGATCGGCAATGCCAATGACGGCGGACTCCGCGATCTCCGGGCAATCCGCCAGCACGTTTTCCAGCTCCGCCGGATACACGTTCTCCCCGCCGGAGATGATCACGTCCCTGGATCGACCCATGATCCAGAAGTAGCCTTCCGCGTCCACGCGCCCGAGGTCGCCGGTCTTGAACCAGCCGTCGCGCGTCAGCACGGCGGCGGTCGCCGCGGCGTCGTTCCAGTAACCTCGCATGACATTGGGACCGCGCACCCAGATCTCGCCATCCACCAACCGCACCTCGCAATGTGCCGCGGGCTTGCCGGCGCTGCCGACCTTGCGCATTGCGTCCTCCCTCAACAGGACGGTGGCGATTGGCGCGGTCTCCGTAGCGCCGTAGATCTGTCCCACCGGAACATTGCGCGCGTGGAATGCGTGGATCAGGCTCTCCGGCACCACCATCGATCCCGTGTTGAGCAGCTTGAGGGAGCTGAGATCGGCGTCGCGCCACTCGGCGTGGCCGATGACTGCGGCCATGGTGGCCGGCACCAGCAGACTGACGGTCGGACGGCGCTCGCGCACATCGCGGATCCACCGGTCCGCGTCGAAGCGGCGGTGCAGGGTCACGGTCGCGCCGGCCACGAGCGCGGGCAGGGTCTGGTTGTTCAAGCCACCGACGTGAAACATGGGCAGTACGGTCAGCACGTGGTCATGCTGCCCGAGATCGTGCGCGTGAATCCCGTTGTAGGCGTTCCAGAGCAGGGCGCGCTGCTGCAGGACCGCGCCCTTGGGAACGCCCGTCGTGCCCGAGGTGTACACGATCAGAAGATCGTCCTCGTCCACGCCCTGCGGCTTTGCAGGACCCTTGTCGCTCCAGTCGCCGAGCCGCACCCCCAGGCTACCCGCCGCGCGCGCGAACTCGTCATCGCAAAACAGCACGCGTGGCCGGCAGTCGCGCAGGATCGCAGCGTGTTCCGCCGCCGTCAGCCGCCAGTTGAGCGGCACCAGGATCGCCCCCAGGCGTGCCGCGGCAAACAGCAGCGCCAGCATGTCCGGGTGGTTGTAGCCGAGCCACGCGACGCGATCGCCCTTGCCGACGCCAAGCGCACGCGTCGCTGCCTCGATCCGTTCCCACAACTGCCCGTAGCTCAGGTCGGCGCCGTCGAAGTGGAGCGCGATGCGCCCGGGCGCGTGCCGTGCCCAGTGCTCGATGACGCGCGACAGGTTCAGTCGTCGGCCTCGCCAGGTTCGTAGAGCGCTTCGCGGCCGATGCGGTCGAGGCATAGTTCCGCGGTCCACGGCAGCATGAGCGAGCCGCAACGCGAGTCGCGGTACAGGCGCTCCAGTGGCAGAGATTTCAGCATCGACTGCCCGCCGCAGGTGCGAATCGCCAGGCGGCAGATCTCGTTCGAATTCTCCATGATGCTGTATTGGGTCGCATAGGCGCGCAGCCGGGCGTCCTTCGGCGGATCCACTCGCGCGTCCTCCAGCATGCGCAGGAACAGGGAGCGCGTCTGCTCGAGACGGATCCACATCTCGGCGACCGCGACCTGCTTGGTCGGGTACATGCGGCGCCTGACGGGCGGCATGCCGGGCACTTCCCCGCGCAAATAGCGGACCGTGAACTCGTAGGCAGCGATGGCGATGCCCATGTACGTAGGCGAGAGCGTCGTGAACATGTGCGGCCAGCGGCTGGCCGCCTGGAAGTACACGCCGCGCGGCATCATCGCCGCTTCGTCAGGGACGAACACATCCTTGAACAGGAGGGTGCGCGAGACGGTGCCGCGCATGCCGAGCGGGTCCCAGTCACCGGTGACCGTGAGCCCGGGCGCCTTGCCCGGGATCGCGAGATAGAGCGTGTCGCGCATCGACAGCTCGGGCTTGTTCTCGGTGCACAGCACGCCGTAATAGTCGGCAGCGCCGGCCAGCGAGGCGAAAATCTTCTTGCCGTTCACCACCCAGCCGCCTTGCACCTTCGCGGCCGTGGTGCCGAACGGCGCCTTACCGGCCGCGGCCGCGCTGCCTTCCGAGAACGGCTGCGCATAAACGGCGCCGTGTTTCACAACGCGCTCGAAGTGCGCGGCCCGGCGCGTCTCGTGCTCGGCGCGCTGCTCGGGCGTCATGTCGAGGTCATCGGCCAGCAGGCCTGGCCACAGCGTCGAGCAGGCATGCATGTTGAAGGTGAGGGCGGTGGCTCCGCAGTACTTGCCCAGCGTGGCCGAGACGAGCGCGTAGGTCTTCAAGTCCGCTCCCTTGCCGCCGAATTTCTCGGGCACGCAGAGTCCGAGCAGGCCCGACGCGCGCAGATCCGCGTAGTTCTCGAACGGAAAGCTCGCGTCCCGGTCGTAGCGCTCGGCGCGCTCTGCAAAGCGCGGGCCGAGTTCGTCGGCGAGCGCGATCAGCGAGCGTTGGCGGCCGTCAAGCGGGTAGCCCGATCCGGTGATCGAGTATCGCGGGTCTGGCATGGGGAGTCGGGTGTCCATCGCTCACCTCATAGCGCGCGCCGCGCGAGAAAATCGCGCAGCGCCTCATTGAATTCCTCCGGCTGGTCCATCGGCCCCAGGTGGCCGCAGCCCGCCAGCGTCACGAACTCCGCCCCGGGGATCTTGGCGGCCATGCGCTCCATCACCGAGGCGGGCGCGGTGCGATCGTCACTGCCGGCGACGAGGAGGGTGGGCACGCGGATCTCGGGCAGCCGCGCGCGCCGATCGAAGGTCGTGAGCAGCTGCACCGCCTTGCGGTAGGTCGCCGGCAGCACCGCCGCCATCAGGCGCTCGGCATGCTCGATGCCGCCGGGCGTCGATTTCGCCCCGCGCATCGTCGGCATCAGCCGCGCGGCGATGTCCGCCATGCTCTTGCCTTCGTCGAGCGGACCAATGCGCGCGGCGACGAACTGGCGCGCGAATTCGCTGCCGGTGCCGCCAAACGCGGCGCTTGTGAAGCACAAGACGAGTGCCTTGATGAGCTGCGGGAAGCGCGCGTAGCCCTCCTGCGCGATGAACCCGCCCATGCTGTGCCCCACGAGCACCACGGGTCCCGCGCCGAGCGTCTCGATCTCGCGGCGCAAGGTTGCGGCAATCATTTCCAGGTCGTACGGCTCCACTGCGCGCCTGCCGCCGTAGCCCGGCTGATCCCATGCCAGTGCGCGGTGGCCGCGCGCGTTGAAGTAGGGCAGTTGCCGGTCCCAGGTGGCATGGCTGCCCCCGACACCGTGCAGGAAGAGGAGTGTGCTCAAGCGCTCATCGCTCGCCGCTCACGCCGCGAGCTTGCCGTCGCGCACCACGGCCTTGCCGTCCAGCTCGATCGTGCAATGCCGGAAGGGCAAGTCGAAGTGCCCCAGGGTGTGGCGTCCCGCGACCTCGTTGGCGCCGGTGGAGTAGAGAAAATTCCCGGCGAAGGCGCGCTGTTCCGTGCCGTTGACGTCGCGGCGGTCGTACATGGCAAGCGCGTCCCAGCGCGCCCGGGCGTTCATGCCCCAGCCGACATGCGACACCGCGTACGCTTCACGATCGCCCCAGGCGGCGAGGTACTCGCGCATCAGCTCCGCGTCCACCGACTCCCCGTCGATCCGCGTGACGTAGTCGTTTTCGACCGTCAGCCGCACGGACGACTCCAGGTAGCGTTTGAACGTCAGATTGAGATCACCGGGCGCCAGCACCAGCATGCCATTCACGCTGGAGGCCCTCGGAAAGCACAGGCACAGGCCTCCCGGCCAGTGCGAAAGCGTACCCGGCTTCTCCGTATAGCCCCAGACGCCGCCCACGCGCGCGCCCTCGACGCCGATGTCGAGAGCAGTGCCGGCAGGCGAGGAAACCTTCATCCGCTTCGCCTCGCGCAGTTGCCGCATCGCCGCCCTCACCTGCTGCTCGTCAGCGGGGGAGGGGGCGAGGCGCTCCAGCGCCTCGGGGTGCTCGTTGGAGATGTAGAGCACGCGCGCCCCGCCCTTCAGGATGGCGGGTAGTTCGGCCGCATGCATCAGCCCCTCCAGGGTGCAGTCGGCTACGAATGTCGCGGCGGAGAGTGCCTGGATCGCGGGCGCAAGACCCTGCAGGGCGACGGAGGCGCCGGTAGAGCGAATTGGAACCGGGGCCTGCTGCGCAGGCGTAGGGACAACGACGTGGAACGGTCGCGCGCCCAGTCGCTGCAGGGCGAGCTCGGCGAGCTGGACGTTGAGCGCCCTCGACTGCGTCTCCGAGAGCACAGCGCAGACATCGCCCGCGCCAACCTTGCAGCGGCCGAAGACTTCGGCGAACAGGTCTATCCACTTACCTTCGAGGCGATCGGCGAGCATGATGGGGCAATCGTAATAGAATCCGGGACATGAAGATCTTCGACCTGCTTTGCGTGGCCGGCCACCGTTTCGAGGGCTGGTTCGCCTCGGCGGAGGATTACGGCGCGCAGCGAGCCAAGGGCCTGGTGAGCTGCCCGGCCTGCGGTGCGCAGGAGGTCGGCCGGGTACCGTCGGCGACGCGCTTCAACGTGGGCGCCCCGCAACCGGCGGCGCAGGCGCCGGCGGGGCACGATGCCCTCGCGCTCGCCCAGAAGCTCTATTCGCGAATGCTGGATGAGCTGCTGACGAAATCGGAAGACGTTGGTACCCAGTTCCCGGACGAAGCCCGACGGATCCACTACAAAGAGGTTCCGGCACGCAGTATCCGGGGCCAGGCAACCGACGAGGAGCACGAGTCCATGGTCGAGGAAGGGATCCCCGTAGCTCGGCTGCCAATCCCTCCGTCTGACCGCTGGAACTGAAGGCTGAGCGCAGACTTTAGTTGAGCATTGTGCATTATGTTAAATACATACTGAAACAGCGAGAATCACGACAGGCACTAGTCCACCGGCATTTTCGCCAGCATCTCCCCCGCCATCAGGCGCGGGTTCAAGGGGTGCCTCGCAAGCGCGCGGAATCGCCCCATCTCACGCGCGAATCTCAACCAGTCCGCCGCGCGACGCGACGCAGCCCCCAACCCATATCGCTCCCGGCCTGCCAGTGAGCGCATCGCCGTATCGATGGCTCGTTTTTGCAGAACTTCTGCCAGCGCCTCCAATTCCTGGCGGTCTCCTGCTGCCTGCAAGGCTTCGAAGTCCTGGCCCGCCAGCGCCTTTCGCATAGCGGCTATCGAGCCTCCGGACTCTGAAGCATGGGCCTGGGCTTGCAGTGGCGCACCACCCGAGAAGGAAAGCCAGGCGTCGGCGTCCCGGACTCCTTGCTCGCCCAGCCACGCCAAGGCCCGTTCCCTCTCAGGAACCGCTACCGGCATGGCCGCGCATCGGCTGCGTATCGTTGGCAGCAGTCGCGCCGGCCGGTGCGATACCAGGATGAAATGTGCGCCCGCCTGTGGCTCCTCCAGCGCCTTGAGCAATGCGTTTGCCGCGTTCGCATTCATGGCTTCCGCGGGGTGCACGAGGACGATGCGCCGCCGTCCGCGGTGGGAGCGCAGGCCCAGGAAGCTATCGAGCGCCCGCACTTGGTCCACCTTGATTTCCTGGCTCGGCTTGGCCGATCTGGAGGCAGCCGGTGCCGGTGTTTCGGCGTCGTCGTCCTGGCCAGTGCGACGCGCCAGCGATTCCGGCTCGAGCCGCCTGAAGTCTGGATGGGTTTCCGCCAGGAACCACCGGCACCCGTCACATGCGCCGCACGGCTTGCTGGCGGCTTGCGACGATTCGCAAAGCAAGAGCTGCCCAAAGCGCTCGGCCAGCGCCAGCTTGCCGATCCCGGCGGGACCGTGAATCAGCAGCGCGTGATGCAGGCGATCGCTCTGCGCGACAAGAGTCGCCCAGACCGATTCTTGCCAAGGATAAACTATAATGTTCAAAGTGTTGTAAGATCTTCTTTAATTCGTTTCTTAATATCATCCACGGAGCCTGTGGCATCGAGGATCCGGATTCTCTCCGCGTCGGCCCGTGCCAGGCCCAGATAGCCTTGGCGGACCCGGTCGAAGAAGTCGCGGTTCTCCCGCTCAAAGCGGTCAGGCGCCCGCCCGGTTCGACCCAATCTTTCGCGGCTCACCTCGTAGGGGCAGTCGAACACGAGGGTCAGATCCGGCATGAGACCGTTGTGCGAGACCTGCGCCAAGTGCGCGATCAGCTCGGCCGGCACCCCTTTGCCGCCCCCCTGATAGGCGAAGGTCGCGTCGGTGAAGCGATCGCAGAGCACCCATGTGCCCGCCGCCAGCGTCGGCGCGATCACGGTGCGCACGTGGTCGTCGCGCGCGGCAAACAGCAGCAGGGTTTCGGTGAGAGCGTCCATCGGCTCGGTCAGAATCAGTTCGCGCAGCTTCTCGGCGAGCGGCGTGCCGCCCGGCTCGCGCGTGACGTGCACCGCATGGCCGCGCCCGCGCAGCTGCTCGGCGATCCATGCCACGTGCGTGGATTTTCCCGCGCCGTCCACCCCCTCGAGGGTGATGAACCGGCCCCTGGTCATTTGCGCCTCGGCTTGAGCTGGTATTTTGCCACCGCGCGATTGTGCTCCTGGAGCGTGCGCGAGAATTCGCTGGTGCCGTCGCCGCGCGACACGTAATACAGCGCGTTGACCTTGGCCGGCTGCAGCGTGGCACGCAGCGACGCCAGGCCCGGCATCGATATGGGCGTCGGCGGCAATCCGGCACGCGTGTACGTGTTGTACGGGCCGTCCGTCTTGAGGTGCAGCTTCTTCAGGTTGCCGTCGAAGCTCTCGCCAAGCCCGTAGATCACCGTCGGGTCGACCTGCAGGGCCATGCGCATGCGCAGCCGGTTCACGAGAACGCCGGCGATCTGCTCGCGCTCGGACTCCCTGCCCGTTTCCTTTTCCACGATCGAGGCCATGATCAACGCGTCGTAGGGTGTCTTGTAGGGTGCATCGGGCGCACGCTGCGCCCATTCCCGCTCGAGTTGCTCCTGCATGACGCGGTAGGCGCGGCGCAGAACCGCAAGGTCGCTCGATCCGCGCGCGAACAGGTAGGTGTCCGGAAAGAAGAGCCCTTCGGGATGGTGCTCGGTCGCGCCGATGTGCACGAGAATCCCGGCATCGGAAAGCCCCCGGCTGTCGTGACGCAGCGCGTCGCTCGCGTCGAGTGCCGCGCGGAATTGTGCGAAGGTCCAGCCTTCCACGAGCAGCACTTCCGACTGTACGACGTCGCCCCGCTCGAGCTTGTCCAGGATCTCGCGCGGGGTCATCGGCGCGGAAATGCGGTAGTAGCCGGCCTTGATGTCCTGCGTGGTGCCGAGCAGCCGCGCCAGCAATTCGAAGGGCACGCGCCGCACCTCTATTCCCGCCAGCTCGAGTCGGCGTGCTGCGCCTCGCAGGCCGATGCCAGCGGGGATCTCGAATTCCACGGGCAGCGCTGCGGCCTTCACCGGCGTCATGGCGTACCACGCTCCGTAGCCTGCGACGGCAACAAGCCCGAGGACGACGAGCACGGCGAGCCTGCGGAGAATTTTCGCCACGGAATCGGAATAGAATCTTCATGGGCATTCTACGATGGACACCAGGGTTTCTCATTCCGCAGCCGAGCTCGCGCAGTACGGGATGCTGTCGTGCACGGGCGACGAGGCGCGCGCATTCCTGCACGCGCAGTTGACCAATGATGTCACGGGGCTCGCGGCCGATGCGGCGCGCCGCGCAGGCTGGTGCTCGGCGAAGGGTCGGTTGCTCGCGACGTTTCTCGTCATCCCGCAGGAGGATGGATTTCTGCTGCAGGTCTCGCAGGATCTCGCGACACCGGTGGCGAAGCGCCTGGCAATGTTCATCCTGCGCGCCAAGGCGAAGCTCGCCGATGTCAGCGGCGGGTGGGCGCAGTTCGGAATCTGGGGGCCGTCAGCCGAAGAGCGGCTTGCGGCGCTGGGCCTGCGCGCCCCGGCCGCGGAGCTCGGAGTCTCGCGCGGGAGGGACGCCCTGGTCGTGCGGGTGGACGCGCAGCGCTACCTGGTGGCGCTGCCGGTTGCGCGGCGTGCGCAGGCGCTCGCGGCGTTGGGCGACGCCGGCAGCGGCGCTTGGGCGCTCGAAGAGATCCGCGCTGGCCGGCCGATGGTAGTCCAGGCGACACAGGATCTGTTCGTGCCGCAGATGGTGAATCTCGAGCGGCTGGGCGCGGTGGACTTCAAGAAGGGTTGCTATCCGGGCCAGGAGGTCGTTGCGCGCACGCAGTACCGCGGCGTGCTCAAGCGCCGCATGATCCGCGCGCGTGTGGCGTCGCTGGCGGCGCCTGCGGCAGACGTATTCGCCGAGGACTCGCCGGGGCAGGCGAGCGGCACCGTGGTCAACGCCGCGCCGGTGCCGGAGGGTGGCAGCGAGCTGCTTGCGGTGGTGCAGATCAGCTCGCTGGAGTCGGGCATCGTCCTGCGCCTGGACGCACCCGACGGCCCGCGGCTCGAGCTGCTGCCCCTGCCCTACGAGGCGTGACCAGCTACTACGTCTACTACCGGGTCGAGGCGAGCCGCCTGCCCGGATTGCGCTCTGATATCGAACGGTTGTTCGCCGTCGTCGAGCGGGCCACCGGCGTGCGCGGACGCTGGATGCGCCGGCACGACGAGCCGGGCACGTACATGGAAGTGTACGAAGACGTTCGCGAAGATGCCGCGTTCGAGGCGCTGCTTAGGCGCGAGGCGGCAGGACTGGGGCTCGAGCGCCATGTGGAACGCTTCGTATGTGCCTGATCCTCGTCGCCTGGAAGGTGCATGCGGAAGTCCCGCTCGCCGTGGCCGCCAATCGCGACGAATTCCACGCGCGGCCGGCCGCGCGCGCTGCATTCTGGGAGGACCGGCCGGAGATACTGGCGGGCCGCGATCTGCAGGCGGGTGGCACATGGATGGGTGTTTCGCGCCACGGCCGGTTCGCGGCGGTGACGAACTATCGCGGCGGCACCGAGCCCGGCGCTGCCGAATCGCGCGGCTCGCTGGTAACCAAATACCTCGGCGGCACGGAGGTGACGCAGCTGGCGGAGGGCAAGTCGGCCTACAGCGGCTTCAACCTGCTCGCCTCGGACGGCAACGCGCTGTGGTGGCTCAGCAACCGGGACTCGGAAACACGGCCGCTCGCTCCCGGGTGGTACGGGCTGGGCAACCTGCTGCTCGACTCACCCGACGTGGACGCGCACAAGCAACGCTTCCGCGACACCCCGCTATCGATCGAGCCGCTGTTCGGCATCCTGGCGCAGGCGAAGATCGTCAACGAGCGGTACGGCACGCGCTGCTCGTCGGTCCTGCTGTTGGGCAAAGAGTTGCGGTTCGCGGAGCGGGCCTTCGACGCGAACGGCGCGGAGCAAGAAACGTTGCGCTACGAGTGGAGTTCCAGCCGCATTTCCTGATGCGGAATACCGGCCTCCATGAATACGCCGCCGACCGGCGCAAAGCCGTGCTTGCGGTAGAAGGCGAGCGCGTGCGTTTGCGCCGAGAGCACGACCTCCCGCATCCCACGGTGCCGCGCTTCGGCAATCAGCCGCACGAGAATCGCACCGCCCACGCCCCGTGCACGGTGCTCTCGCAACACTGCCATGCGGCCAATGTGGCCGTCCGGCAGCAGGCGCCCCGTCCCCACCGCCTTGCCGTCGTCATAGGCGAGCGCGTGCACGCTCGCGGCGTCGTTCGCGTCCAGCTCGATCTCGCGCGGCACGCGCTGCTCCTCGGCGAACACCTCGAGGCGGATACGGCTCGCTTGCGCGCGCGCGCGCTCCCAGTCGTGCAGTTCGATCCGGAGCATCGCGCAAAAGTATAATTCGCAGCATGAACAGCCTGTGGAACGACGCCGAGGCCGCGCAGTTTTCCGGCCCGCTCGGCCCGCGCGTCTACACCTCGCGTCTGCTCGGGCGCGACAAGTCGCTGGTGCTGCACGGCGGCGGCAACACTTCGGTCAAGCTGCGCGAGAAGAACCTCTTCGGTGAGGACGAGGATGTCCTCTACGTGAAGGGCAGCGGCTGGGACCTTGAGACCATCGAGGCGGCGGGCTTCGCGCCGGTGAAGCTGGACTACGTGCGGCGCCTGGCGTCCCTGCCCGCGCTCTCCGATCCGCAGATGGTGAACGAGCTCGCCACGCACACGCTGCGTTCCGGCGCCCCGGCGCCCTCGATCGAGACGATCCTGCATGCGATCCTGCCGCACAAGTACGTTGACCACACGCATGCAGACGCGGTGCTGTCGGTGTCGAACTCGCCCGATGGCGAGAAGCGCATCCGCGACATCTACGGCGCCAGGGCCGTAGTGATCCCGTACATCATGGCGGGTTTTGATCTTGCCGCCTATTGCGCGCGCGAATACCCGAAGCAGGCGACGAAGGGCACCGTCGGCATGGTGCTGCTGTCGCACGGCGTGTTTTCCTTCGCCGCCGACGCGCGCGAGTCCTATGAGCTGATGGTCGAGCTGGTGTCGATGGCGGAGAAATACCTCGCGGCGCAGAAGGCCTGGAGCATCGGCCTGCCGCCCGCCTCCGCGTCCGCGTTCAAACGCGAAGACGCGGCAAAATTGCGCCACGAAGTCTCGCGCGCCGCCGGCTTCCCGATGCTATGCCTGTGCAATGACACGCCGCGCTTTCTCGGCTTCGCGCGCCATCCGGACGTGGCGCGCATTTCGCAGCGCGGCCCGGCGACCCCGGATCACGTGATCCGCACCAAGCCCGTGCCCATGCTCGGACGCGACGTGGCAGCGTTCGGCGCCGCTTACCGGCACTACTTCGAGAGCAACGCGAAACAGACCAAGGAGGCCAAGACCATCCTCGATGCGGCACCGCGCATGGCGCTTGATCCCGAGCTTGGTCTCGCTGCGTTTGGCCGCACCGCAAAGGACACTCGCATTGTCGAGGAGCTCTACGAGCACACGGTCGACGTGATCCTGCGCGCGGAGGCGCTCGGCGGCTGGCAGGCGCTGGAGGCGAAGCACATCTTCGACATCGAGTACTGGGATCTCGAGCAAGCGAAGCTCAAGAAGGCGGGAAGCGCGCCGGCGTTTGCCGGCGAGGTCGCCGTCGTCACGGGCGCCGCCTCGGGCATTGGCAAGGCCTGCGCGGAGGCATTCCTGCGCCGTGGCGCCGCGCTGGTGGGTCTGGACCGGAATCCCGCGATCGAGACGCTGTTCAAGCGCCAGGATTACCTGGGGGCTGTGTGCGACCTCACCAGCGTGCAATCGATCGATGCGGCCCTCGACGCAGCGGTGAAGCGCTTCGGCGGCGTTGACATGCTGGTGCTGAACGCCGGCATATTCCCCTCCTCCGCGCCGATCCAGAGCATTTCGAGCGAATCCTGGCGGAGCGCGATGGCGGTGAATGTCGAGGCGAATCTGCTCGTCATGCAGGCGGCGCATCCGCTGCTCAAGCTCGCACCGCGTGGCGGCCGCGTGGTGGTGATCGGTTCGAAGAACGTGCCGGCGCCGGGACCGGGCGCGGCGGCCTACTCCGCCTCGAAGGCCGCTCTCAACCAGCTTGCGCGCGTGGCCGCGCTGGAATGGGCGAAGGACGGCATCCGCATCAATTCCATCCACCCCAACGCGGTCTACGACACCGCGCTCTGGACTGCCGAAGTTCTCGCCTCGCGCGCCAAGGCCTACAACATGACGGTGGAGCGATACAAGAAGAACAACCTCCTCAAGACCGAGGTCGCCTCGAAGGACGTCGCTGAAATGGCGGCCGAGATGTGCGGGACGCTCTTTGCCAAGACCACCGCGTCGCAGGTGCCGGTGGACGGCGGCACGGAAAAGCTCGTGTGACGGTCGAAGCGCTGCGCTGGAAGGGCGACGCGCTCGAGTTGCTCGATCAGCGCCTGCTGCCCGACCGGATCGCCTATGTCACTTGCCGCGATGCCGCGCAGGTGGCGGCTGCGATCCGCGACATGGTGGTGCGTGGCGCGCCGGCCATCGGATGCGCGGCAGCCTTCGGTATTGCGCTGGAGCCGAAGGAATCCTCGTACGAAGTGCTCGCGAAGAGCCGGCCTACGGCGGTGAATCTTTTCTGGGCCCTCGAACGCATGCGGCGCGCGCACGACAAGAAAGCGGAAGCCGAGGCCATCTTCGCCGAGGACCTCGCCGTGAACCGCGCCATCGGCACCAACGGCGCGAAGCTGATCCCCCAAGGCGCGCGCATTCTCACCTACTGCAACACCGGCGCGCTGGCAACCGCCGGACACGGCACGGCGCTTGGCGTGATCCGGTCCGCGCGGGACAAGGGCATCTCCGTCATCGCGTGCGAGACGCGTCCCTATCTGCAAGGCGCGCGCCTTACGGCATGGGAGTGCGTGCAGGAAGGTATTCCCTGCACGCTCATCGCGGACAATATGGCGGGCTACCTTATGAGCCGCAAGGACGTGGACCTGGTCATTGTCGGCGCGGACCGCATCGCGGCCAACGGCGACACCGCCAACAAGATCGGGACCTACCCGCTGGCCGTGCTTGCCAGGCGCCACGGGCTGCCCTTCTACGTCGCCGCGCCGCTTTCGACGTTCGATGCGAAGATCGCCGATGGCTCCCGGATCCCCATCGAAGAGCGTTCTGCGGACGAGGTGACCGGCTATCGGGGAGTCCGCTGGGCGCCCCAGGGGATCGCCGTCAGGAATCCTGCTTTCGACGTAACGCCCGCGGAACTCATCACCGCGATCATCTGCGAGAAGGCCGTGATCGAGGCCCCGAGTCGCGAGCGCCTTCAGTCCCTGATCTCGACCTCGGCATAGGCGGGTACGAGCTCGAACAGCTCAGCGACATCCGCGTTGCGCATGCGGATGCAGCCGTGCGAGCCCGGCTTGCCCATCTCGGCGCTGTCCGGCGCGCCGTGGATGTAGATCATGCGGCGCATGGTGTCCACGTCGCCCATGCGGTTCCTTCCCGGCTCGCAGCCCGAGAGCCACAGGATTCGGGTGAGCATCCAGTCGCGGCCCGGGTACTGCGCATGCAGCTCGGGCGACCAGATCTCGCCCGTGGGACGGCGCCGCACGAACACCGCGCCGAGCGGCTGGCCCGCGCCGATCCTCGCGCGCACGATGTGGCGGCCGCGCGGTGTGCAGAAGCTGCCGTTCCTTTCGCCCGGACCGTTCTTCGCCGTGGAAACCGCGTAACGCCGGCCATCGGCGAGCACCAGCTCCTGCCGCGGGATGTCGATCACGATCTTCATCGGCGCGCCGCAAAGAACTGCTTGAGCACGGCTCCGCACTCCTCCGCCAGTATTCCTCCCTGCACCTTGGCGTGGAAATTGTGGCGCGACATGAAGAGATCGGCAGCGCCGGCCTTGGGATCCGCCGCACCGTAGACCACCCGCGCGATGCGGGCGATGAATATGGCGCCCACGCACATGGTGCAGGGCTCGAGCGTGACGTAGAGCGTGGCGCCGGTCAGCCGGTAGTTGCCGGTGGCCTTCCCCGCCGCGCGGATCGCCTCGATCTCCGCGTGTGAAGTCGGGTCGTGCGTGGCGAGCGGCCGGTTCCAGCCCGCGCCGACGACCTTGCCATCGAGAACCACCACTGCGCCGACCGGGACCTCATCCTCGGTGCGCGCCGCGAGCTCGAGCGCGCGGCGCATGAACTGTTCGTCATTCATTCCCGATCGATTGTATATCCGCACGCGACAAGCGATGCGACGCGCGGTTACCATTGGCGCACTCGGGCAGGAATCCGCCATGCAGCCAGACCTGAAGCACGACCTCTCGCGCAACGTCCTCGCGGTGCTGTTCATCTTCGCCCTGATGGCCGCCTCGTTCTGGATCCTGCGGCCGTTCCTGGCAGCGATCATCTGGTCGACCATGATCGTCGTGTCGACCTGGCCGATCATGCTCGCGCTCCAGCGTCGGCTGTGGGGCCTGCGCGTGCTCGCGGTGACGGTCATGACGGTCGCTCTGCTCCTGATCTTCGTAGCGCCGTTCTCGGCGGCGATCGGCACAATCGTCGCCAACGCGGACGAGATTGCGGGTTGGGCGAGAGACCTTGCAAGCGTGAAGCTGCCGCCGCCGCCGGACTTCGTCGAGAAGGTCCCGTTCGTGGGGGAGAAGACCGCGACGCTCTGGCGGATCTATGCGGAGAAGGGCCTCTCCGACCTCGCGCAGGTGATCGCGCCGTACGCGGGACAGATCACGCGCTGGTTCGTCTCCCAGGTCGGCAGCTTCGGGCTGGTGAGTGTCCAGTTCCTGCTGACGGTTGTCATCTGCGCCATCCTGTACGCCAATGGCGAGGATGGGGCGCGATGGGTACGCCAGTTCGGCCGGCGCCTGGCTGGCGAGCGCGGGGACAACGTCGTGCGTCTCGCCGGCCAGGCGATCCGCGGGGTGGCGCTCGGCGTGGTGGTGACGGCGCTGGTGCAGTCGCTGCTGGGCGGGATCGGCCTCGCCGTAGCGGGCGTTCCCTTCGCGGCCGCGCTCACCGCAGTGATGTTCATGCTTGCGCTGGCCCAGATCGGCGCAGTGCCGATACTCTTGTTCGGACTCGCGTGGCTGTGGTCGAAGGATTCCACCGCGTGGTTCTTCGCCCTGCTCGTCTGGACGGTGATCGTCGGCAGCCTGGACAACGTCCTGCGACCGATCCTGATCAGAAGAGGCGCGGACCTGCCGCTGATCCTGATCTTCGCCGGGGTCATCGGCGGCCTGTTTGCTTTCGGCCTGCTCGGCTTGTTTGTCGGGCCGGTGATCCTCGCAGTCGCGTACACGCTGCTCGACGCCTGGGTGGCGGAGGCGCCGAAGGACGATGAAGGCGCAAAGACCGGCTGACGGCTAGGCGTCTCCTGCGCCCATCCGAAAGCGGCGGGCAACACGCTGCGGGATCCCCGGTCACGCGGCAGGTGCCGCGCGCCTGGGATCAGATCGCCGCGCCCTTGCGGGCCAAGGCTGCACCGGTTATGCCACGCGAGAAGAACACCAGGAACGCGTGCGCGAGCTTGCCGAACGGCAACCACACGAGCAGCAGCTCCACGCTGAGCAGGTGCACGGCGAGGGGCAGCGGATTGAGCGGCGACCCCGGCGCGGTGCCTGCCGGATAAGACTGGTGAATCGCGATCATGCCGGTGGCGAGCGGCAGGAACACCACGAACCAGCTGAAGTAGTCGTCGAAGGTCGAGAGCAGCCGCCGCACCGGGTCGGTGAGGCGCTCCAGCAATGCGAGGAACAGCGACACGAAGGTCAGCCCGACGGCGACGAATACCACCGCCTCTGGAAGCGCTGGCCACGAGAGGCCCGTAAGGCGCACCACGAACTGGATGTGCGGCAGATAGCCGAACACGACCACGGCAAGACCCAGGTGATAGACGTAGCCGTTGAAATACGCCAGGGCCGTGCCACGCGACATGCCCTTCCTGGGCGTCATGTGCACCAGGATGCCGCGCAGGGCTCCGGCAAGCGGACGCGTCTCGCGCGGCTCGGAGAGATCGGGCTGCGCGCCCAGCCGCCAGATCGCGTAAACACGCCAGAGCGTGCCCGCGGCGAGCACCGCAAGCGAGGTCCAGAGCGCGGGTCCGCGCGCGAATTCGAGAAGGCTCATCGTTTCAATCGGGCTCCAGGTACTGCGCCACTAGTTCGGTCAGCCCGAGTACCGGAAGTGTCGTCCCATATTGCTCGATCGCTTCTTCGAGGACGTTTCGGCAGTTGCTGCAGGCAGTGACCACGGCCTGCGCGCCGCTCGCCTCGATCTGCTCCTTCTTGCGTGCGAAGGCGGCGAAGCGCAGAGGCTCGGCACGGTGGATCGCGCTCACGCCGCCGCCGCCCCCGCAGCAGAAGCTGGCCGCGCCATGGCCGGGCATCTCCGCGAAATTCTCGTTGACCGCGTTCATCAGCCGGCGCGGCGCCTGCTCCAGGCCGCCCCGCCGCACGAGCTGGCAGGGGTCGTGGAATGTCAAACGACGCGCGTCCTTGCCGCGCGTGCGCAACCTGCCCTCGCGCACCAGCTGATCGAGCAGCTCGGTAATCTGCACTACCTTGAATGGCAGCGGCCGGCCGATGAGGTTCGGACCCTCCCAGCGCAGCGCCGAATAGGCATGGCCGCACTCCGGGCTCACCACGGCCTTGACCTTCAGGCGCTCCGCCGCCTCCACGATGCGCCCTAGGAGCGCCGCCGCCACGTCGCGCGAGCCGATCTGCACGCCGATGTTGGTCGCTTCGAACCCGGCGCTCGGAATTGTCCACGACACTCTAGCTTGGCGAAAGATGCGCGCGAGCGCACCGATCACCTCCGCGTAGCCCATGACTTCGATCGACGAGAACACCAGGAGATAGTCGGCGCCCTCGACATCCACCGGGACCTTGAGTCCGACCTCCTTCTCTTGGATCTCGATCTGCCGCTTGAGCGCCGGCCAGCGCACGCCGATCGGGCTTCCAGTCTCAAGCGCCCGTTCGGCCGCCTTGTAATGATCCTGCGGCGCGAAACCGGCGGCCGACATGCCTTCGCGTGCCAGGCGTACCAATCCAGCGATGTCGATACCCATCGGGCATACAAGCGTGCAGCGCCCGCACAGGTTGCACGAGTCGTAGATCAGCTCCGACCACGCCTCGAGCTCCTGCGCGCTGACGGCGGGCGGCGCCATGCCGAGCAGCTTCCTTGCCGCAGAGAACGGCGCCCTGTCGCGCCGGTACGTCTTCAGCATCGGTTGCAGCTTGTGCACCGGTGTGTAGCGTGGATCCCCGGTGACGAGATAGAAGTGGCAAGCCTCCGCGCACTGTCCGCAATGCACGCAGGCTTCGAGTTGGAAGGCGGCGCCGCGGCCCGCCTGCGCTGCGAACTCGTGCACCGCCCTGCTTGCGTCGGGCGCGTCGCGCGACTTGAGGACCGCTTGTGCGCGCTCGAAGGTTGGACTTGCCGTCAAGCCGCGCCCTGCACTAGCCTTGCGCGCCGGACGGCAGTCCAGCGCGCAATGCAGCAATCGTGCCGCCTGAATACATTCATTTCTTCTTTTTCTTCGCCACCGGCTTGGGTGCCTCCTCCACGCTCAGCGCGACCGCCTCGGTATAGGTCACTTCGACCTTGTCGCCCTTCTTGACGACTTTGAACTGGTCGGGGTTCTGCACGTCGAGCGTCAACACGTTGCCCCGCGGGCCCTTGAGCGTGATGGTGCTCTTCTTTGGATCGACGGCGATGACGTCGGCGATCGCCGTGACCTGACGCGCGCCGGCAACTGCCGGCCGCTCACCGGGCTTCGCCTGCGCCGCTCCTTCTCGCACAGTCACGTCGCCGCTACCGCCCTTGGTCTTCTTCAGCTCGAGCGTGAGCGCCTGCACATAGCGCGCGACGACGAAATCGCCGAGCTTGATCTGGTCGAAGTTCCGGACCTCGTCGCCCGCTACCACTTCCACGACGTTGCCCTTCGGTCCTTTCAGCGTCACCGTGCGTGCCGCCTTGTCGATGCTCACGACCTGCGCGGAAATCTCCAGCGCGCGGACCGCGGTCGCCTTGCCTGGCTCGCTGGCGACGATAGTGCCGCCCGTAGCCTCGGGTTTCTTTTGCGCAAACGCGGTCGCGGCAAAGATCGCCGCCACCAGCGCCAGCGCGCGAACTGACTGGGAGTTCATCAAGCTCTGTTTCATGAGGCATCTCCATTTCAAGGAAGAGGGTCAACGCGGGTGAAGATTCTCCGGCTGCGGGCAGCGTTTCGTTTGCGCGAGATCAAACGGGCGTCACATTCTAGGTCCCAGCCCTCAGAGCTGGTCGGCGATGAAATCCGAGATGTACGTCGTCCAGCCCACCCGCGGCGGCGTGGTGATCTCGCGCGAGCGCGCGAAATCGCGCTCGAAGAGGACGCTGCGCAACGTCGCGGCGAATGCCGGTTCCGAGGTGGCCAGGTTCGTCTCGCCGTTGACGCGCAGCGACAGCTTGTCGAAATTGGCCGAACCGACCACGGCCCAACCGTCGTAGACCGCGGCCTTCACGTGCGTCATTCCCGGGTACGCGTACACGCGCACGCCATTGCGCACGAAAGCGCGGGTCGCGATCAGGTTCGCGCTGTTCATGAAGCCGGAGTCGCCGCGGGTGGGCAGGATCACGCGCACATCCACGCCGCGGCGCCGGGCGGCGATCAGCGCCGCGACGATGGCGTCGTCGGACACATACGCCTGCTGGATCCAGATAGACTGCCTGGCGGCACGGATCGCAGCCAGCTGTGCCTGCAGGATCTCCGGATTGCCGGGCTGCGTGTACAGCGGGCGGATGCCAGATGCATCCGCCGGCACGGGCTGCTCCGCGCTCGGCGCGCCCCGCTCCGGCAGCGCAATCGCCGGCACGACCCGGGCCCATGCCGCCTCGAAGTCCCGGGCGAGGCGGCGCACGATTGGTCCCTCGACTTCGACCATGAGATCGTGCCACACGTACCGGTACTGGTAGCCGATGTTCATGCCGCCGACGAACGCGCGCTCGCTGTCCACGACGATGACCTTGGTGTGATCCGAGGTGAGGAAGGGGTTGGGCTGGGCTCGCGCCTCTACGGCTCCGCCCTGCTGCAAGTACGTCACGATCGATACCGGTGTCGCCGCTGCGCCGCGATAGTACGGATAAGGGGCCTGCGAGCCGCCGCCACCGATCGAGCCTAGCTCGTCGAGAAGCACCCGCACCCGTACCTGCGAGGAGCGCGCCTTCAGCAAATCGGCGATGCGCAGGGCGTAGTCGTCACGGTCGAATATGTAGACGCGCACGTCCACGCCGGTCCGGGCATCCTGCACGGCCTGGACGAGACGCGGGAAGAACGCGTCGCCGTCCACGAGCAGCCGCATCGTGCCGGCGTGTGCGCGTGCAGAAACGATTCCGTCCAGTTGCATTTCAAAGGCCGCCGCGTCCATCGGCCCCGCGCCCGAGACCAGCGGGATGTCGGCGGGCGGACTCGCGGGCCGCGGCAGCGCGGCGACCAAGCTCTGCGTCATTTGCGTCAGAAAATTGCCCGTCGCCGCCACGGGGTGCATCAGCGGCGCGAAAACGTGGCTTTGCAGGAGAAGAGACTGCGCGAAGTTGAGCGAAGTGCCGACCGCCGCCGCGCCTCCTGCAGTCTCGGGCGCTGCCACAGGCGCGATGAGCACAGACACCCGGGCTTCCGGGTCGAACAGGACATAGCTACCCCCGGTGCCGGGATCGCCGGTGGCGTAGAGGCGCGGCGCGTCGGATCTTTGCAGGGCACGCATCCGCGCGAGCGCCTGCGCGGCAAACTCGGGCTCATTGACCGTGCGCACGACTGCCAGCGCCACAGGCTTTCCTTCGTGCGGGTAGACACGCATCATTCCTGCCTCATCGCGATGGAACACGATGTCGCGACCCTGCACTGTCACCAGCGTCGCCTGACCCTGCGCCGGCGGGGCAAGAGAAGTGAACAGATCGCCGAGCAGCGCATCCCACTCCGCGCGGGAATGCAGTTGCACGGGGCGCGCACCGCGCGGTTGGCCGTCTGCCGAGAGCGCGGGCCGTTCAGCGAGGTCGAGCTGCGCGACGCGATATGGGATGTCCTCGGCGTCGGTCTGCCAGCGTGCGACGAACCATGCCTCCCCAGCAGCGGTCGCGAAGCGCAGATGCAGCTGGCCGGGGGCGACGTAGGCCGCCGCAGGCGCGGCCGGGCCAGTATCAGCGGACCGGGGCGCGCCTGCCGGAACGCCCGCGCACGCCGCGGCAAACACCAACAGCGCCGGCGCGACGAGGCGGCGCCTCAGCGAGCGTTCCCGGAAGACGGCAAACCCCGGCGCCGCCCCTACTCCCACTCGATGGTGGCGGGGGGCTTGGAGGAGATGTCGTAGGCCACGCGGTTGATGCCCCGCACTTCGTTGATGATGCGGCTGGAGACCTTGGCCAGCAGCTCGTGCGGCAGGGGCGTCCATTCCGCCGTCATGAAGTCGGTGGTCTGCACTGCGCGCAGCGCGACCACGTATTCGTAGGTGCGGCCATCGCCCATCACGCCCACCGACTTCACCGGCAGGAACACGGCGAATGCTTGGGCGGTCTTGTCGTACCAGCCTGCAGCGCGCAGCTCCTGGATGAAGATGTCGTCGGCGCGCCGCAGCAGATCAGCGTACTCCTTCTTCACTTCACCGAGGATGCGCACGCCGAGGCCCGGCCCCGGGAACGGATGTCGGAACACCATCTCGCGCGGCAGGCCGAGAGCAATGCCAAGCTCTCGCACCTCGTCCTTGAACAGCTCTCGCAGCGGCTCGAGCAGCTTGAGGTGCAGGGTTTCCGGCAGGCCGCCGACGTTGTGATGCGATTTGATCGTGGTCGCCTTCTTGGTCTTGCCGCCCGCAGATTCGATGACATCCGGGTAGATGGTGCCCTGTGCCAGCCACTTCGCGTTCTTGATCTTCGCCGCCTCTTGCTGGAACACGTCGACGAACTGCTTGCCGATGATGCGGCGCTTCGGCTCCGGATCGGCTACGCCCTTGAGCGCCGCATAAAAGTCGGCGGATGCATCCACGTGAATCACCTTCAGGCGCATATGCCGCGCAAAGGTGTCCATGACTTGGGCCGCTTCGTTCAAGCGCAGGAGACCGGTATCCACGAACACGCAGGTGAGCCGCTCGCCGATCGCCTTGTGGATCAGTGCTGCGGCCACCGACGAATCCACGCCGCCTGATAAGCCGAGGATCACCTCTTCGCGTCCCACCTGCTCGCGGATGCGCGTCACCGCCTCGGCGACATAGTCGGGCATGTTCCAGTCGCCGGCGCAGCCGCATATCCCGTGCACGAAGCGGTGCAAAAGCTTCGTGCCCTGGCGGGTGTGCGTCACCTCCGGGTGGAACTGCACGCCGTAGAAGCGACGGGCCTCGTCGGCCATGCCGGCGATCGGGCAGGTGTCCGTCGAGGCCATCAGTTTGAACCCGGAGGGCATCTCCACGACCTTGTCGCCGTGGCTCATCCAGACCTTGAGCAAGCCGTGGCCCTCGGCGTTGCGGCTGTCTTCGATACCGTCGAGCAGCTTCGTGTGGCCGCGCGCGCGCACCTCCGCGTAGCCGAATTCGCGCACCTTGCCCGCCTCGACCCTGCCGCCGAGCTGCTGCGCCATGGTCTGCATCCCGTAGCAGATCCCCAGCACCGGTACGCCGAGCTCGAATACTGCCTTTGGTGCCCTGGCGGTGGACTCCTCGTAGGCGGACATATGGCTGCCCGAGAGAATCACGCCTTTGGGCGAGAATTCCCGCACGAAGGCATCCGGCACGTCGCAGGGATGGATCTCGCAGAAGACCCTCGCCTCGCGCACCCGGCGCGCGATCAACTGCGTGTACTGTGCCCCGAAATCGAGGATCAGGATCTTGTCGTGCATCCCGATCTCATTCGGCGCGATAGTTGGGCGCTTCCTTGACGATCTGCACGTCGTGCACGTGCGATTCGCGCATGCCCGCCGTGGTGATTTCCACGAAGCGCGCCCTGGTGCGCAGCTCATCCACCGTAGCGCTGCCGGTATAGCCCATGCTGGCGCGCACGCCGCCGATGAGCTGCTGGATCACCCACACCACGCTGCCCTTGTAGGGCACCCGTCCTTCCACGCCTTCGGGCACCAGCTTGTCCACGTTCATCTCGGAGTCCTGGAAATAGCGATCCGCGGCGCCTTTCTGCATGGCGCCCAGCGATCCCATGCCGCGATACGCCTTATAGGAGCGGCCCTGGTAGAGCTCGAGCTCGCCCGGCGACTCGTCGGTGCCGGCGAACATGGAGCCCAGCATCACGGCGTTGGCGCCGGCGCCGAGCGCCTTGGCGACGTCGCCTGAATAGCGGATTCCGCCATCGGCGATCAGCGGCACGTCGGCCTTGGCGAGCGCTTCCGCCACGTCCTGGATCGCCGAAATCTGCGGCACGCCCACGCCCGCAACGATGCGCGTGGTGCAGATCGAGCCCGGGCCGATTCCCACTTTCACGCCGTCGGCGCCGTGGTCGACCAGCGCCTTGGCGCCGTCGGCCGTGCCCACGTTGCCGCCCACGACCTGGACGTGCGGGTACTTCTTCTTGATCCACTGCACGCGGTCGAGCACGGCCTGCGCATGGCCGTGCGCCGTGTCCACCACCAGCACGTCGGCGCCCGCTTCGACCAGGGCGGCGACGCGCTCCTCCGTGCCCTCGCCCACGCCCACCGCCGCCCCCGCGCGCAGCTTGCCCTGGGCGTCCTTGCAGGCGTTCGGATGCTCGGTCTCCTTCATGATGTCCTTGACCGTCACCAGGCCCTTGAGCCGCCACTCCGCATCCACCACCAGCACGCGCTCGAGGCGATGCTTGTGCATCAGCGCCTTCGCCTCGTCGCGGCTCGCCCCTTCGCGCACGCTGATCAGGTCCTTTTGCGGCGTCATGATGTTCTTCACCGCCTGGTCGAGCTTGGTCTCGAAGCGCAGGTCGCGGTTGGTGACGATGCCGACCACCTTGCCCGCCTTGACCACGGGGAAGCCGGAAATCTTGTGCTGCTTCTGCAGCGCCATCACGTCGCGCACCGTCATTTCCGGCGTGACGGTCATCGGGTCGCGCAGCACGCCCGACTCGAAGCGCTTCACCTTGGCGACCTCCGCCGCCTGAACTTCGGGCGGCAGGTTCTTGTGGATGATACCCAACCCGCCTTCCTGTGCGAGGGCGATCGCCAGGCGCGCCTCGGTGACCGTGTCCATTGCGGCCGACACCAGCGGGATGTTCAGTTCGAGTTTTCGGGTGATGCGGGTCTTCAGGGAAACTTCGCGCGGCAGAACGCGGGAGTGCGCGGGAAGGAGGAGGACATCGTCGAAGGTCAGCGCCTTCTGGATGACGCGCATGATCAGCCTTTCACGCAAAGCGGCATTATACTCGCGTCCACGGATCGCGCTTTCGCGCGTTAAAGGCGGGAGAGGATTTCACCATGCTGCTGCGAGTCCTGATTTGCGCGGTGTCGCTCGTTTTCGCTGCCGGCGCGGCAGCGCAGACCTACCGTTGGGTCGACAAGGACGGCAAGGTCCGCTACGGCGACACGCCGCCAGCCGGCGTCAATGCGCGCGCGCTGAGTGCCCCGTCGGGTTCCGGCGCGCCGGCAGCCGCCCCCGATGCGTCCGCCAAGGGCGCAGCGAAGGGGCCGCTGACGCCCGCGGAGCAGGAAAAGGATTACCGCAAGCGCCAGGCAGATGCGCAGAAGGCCGCCGCCAAGACCGAGCAAGAGCAGAAGGACGCGCAGACCCGGATCGACAACTGCAACCGCGCGCAGACGGCGCTGCGCACTCTGGAGAGCGGGCAGCGCGTCATGATCACGGACAAGCAGGGCGAGCGCTACTACCTTAACGACGAGGAAATTGCGAAGCAGAGAGCCGTCGCGGAGCAGCAGGTCAGCGACTCGTGCAAGTGACCGCGAGGACCTGAACCCGTACCGTTCGTCGTCTCAGACGCGCCGGCGCGCCCGTTGCCGGCGCGCTTCCTTCGGATCGGCACGCAGCGGCCGGTAGATCTCGACCCGGTCGCCGTCAGTGAGCCTCGTGTCCAGCGGCACGCGGCGCCCGTGGATGCCCGCGCCAAGCGGGGCCGTCATGCCCGCCGCGGCGAGCGCGCCGCGCACCGTCGCGCCTTCGTCCAGCTCCAGCGCGCACTGCTCCAGCCGCTCGGGCCATGCGCGCACGACTTCAATGTGCAGTCTTGCCATAGACCTGGTCGGCGCGACGCTTGAACGCGTCCACCATGGTATCGGCGATGGTGTTGAAGATTGGCGCCAGCACGCGTGCCACGATGCCGCCGGCGAGCTCGTAGGTCATGGAAAACTCGATGCGCGCTGCACGCGCGCCGAGCGCGTGGAAGCGCCAGTGCGCCTCGAAATGACGGAACGGGCCCTCGAGCAGGCGCATGTCGATTGCCTCGCGCGGGCGGTTGCTGTTCTCCGTGCTGAACTCGTAGCGCACGCCTTTCAGGCCCACGGCCAGCGTGGCCACCGTGCGCCCGGCGCTGCGCTCGCGCACCCGCACGGCGCGGCACCAGGGCAGGAACTGCGGGTAGGCCTCGATATCCTCGACCAGCGCGTACAGCTCGCGGGCCGGGTGCTCGACAATCGCCGAGCGCGTGATGCGCTTCATGGGAGAATCGCAGCCCGAGCCCCCGCACCCGCCGCATGTCCATCGTCCAGAATCGCAAGGCGTTCCACGACTACTTCATCGAGGAGCGCTACGAAGCGGGCCTCGCGCTGCAGGGCTGGGAGGTGAAGGCCATCCGCGCCGGGCGCGCGCAGCTCGCCGACGCCTACGTGCTGATCAA
>Ga0326726_10000683_pt1 | contig 30919 bp, 31 predicted proteins | sample MHFenrmetagenome_2_FD_207603 | JGI IMG/M metagenome (GOLD analysis project Ga0326726, IMG submission 207603) | Lab enriched peat soil microbial communities from Michigan Hollow, Ithaca, NY, United States - MHF15MN | ecosystem: Environmental > Terrestrial > Soil > Wetlands > Peat | place: USA...
CAAGCAAGCACTACCGCAGCGGTTAGCAAAAGTAGCGTAGCTACTGGTGTCTGCAAATTCGTTCTTCTCCTTTCAAGACTACGGAAAAACGAAAAACGTTAAATAGATTATTCTTGATTTCGCAATATTACCAATTTAGATATATATCCAAAAAAAGAACAAAAACATACAAACCTTTCAGCAGCAAAACTAACCCACAAGCGTTCCAAGGAAGTAAAAAAAATTAGCTTATACTCTACAAATTTAGGTACTTTGAGTTGGTTTATTAACAGTTTGCTCAGGTGAAGCAACGGCAGCCGCCACAGGCGTTTCAACTTGGCCTTGAGTGGATTGATGTTGAGCTACATCCGTTAATATTAGAATTTTTTCAGCCATCGGATGAAGAAGATCTGGCGGCGGATAAGGAGTGTTTAGATTAGATGACAAAATGTAGATTGCGTTGAAAACATGCTGATAGATCGTGAATAATATTTGGGGAATTTTTGTTTTAGGGTTAACTTCAAGCTTCTTCTTGATATCGTCTGATTTACCTGACAAAGTTACCAACCCTGAGGTGTTGTATTTAACAACATTGGGCTTGGTAGAAATCGACAGATTAAACGCAAGGGTTACTTCATTAGTGCCTTTCTTTTGCTCTTCCAACTTAGCGTTGACGTCAAAAAAAAGTTCTTCCTTCGAAAGATATTCCCCAGTTCGTTCAGCCTGTAAACTATTTAGTTTTATCGAAACGTTGACCCCTGAAACAGAATACTGTGCGTTTACAGCTAATTCCTCTCGTAAATCATTCTCGTCAATTCAATATTTAACTTTTGTATTTCAACTACAGGTCACATTAATCTCAAACCACTATCTTTCATGGTTCAACAGAGTTATAGAAAGCTGGCACCGAAAGTTCAGTCATAAAATTGAAAGATTCATTCCCTTTAGCATTGGCTTTTGGCTTTAACACTATTTTCTTCGGAATATCATCTTCAATGTACACAATATAGTTAACCGACGTTCCTAGCCCAAGGCGCGTAAGCTGTTGAACAGAAACCTTAAATTTCTCGTTCTCTTGAATCTTCAAATTTATTTTTTCAATTGCTTCAAACAGAATTTCAGTTTGCCCCTGTTCATTAAATGAAATTGCAATGTCACCTGATAAAACCCAATTTGCGGTCTGTTCTTTCCCTTTGCCCTTTTCTCCTTTTTTCCCTTTATCTGCTTCTGCGGGCTTCTTAGATTGAGCTCGCATGGTTTTTTGCAAAGCTACAGATTTCTTGTACCATTCCTCATTCTTGTGAGATACCTCAAAATCTCGCAATAATGTGCCCAGCCATTGGCTATAATCTTCGTATGTTGCTCGGAATTGACTAGTCTGGTTTGCTACATATTCTGATAGTTCTTTTAGCGAGGTGAAAGTTTGAATTTCTGTTCCCATTTTTTCCACTCAATTTTTATAATTTCTGATGCACTTTTCTGTTCAGATTAATACATGATGCTAGTTTTTCAGATAATAGGATTTGTCTATCATAGAAATTACATACTTTTTCAAAATCGACCCCAAATTAACTACTGATTGGTTGATGGAAGAGGCTTCCCAGGCTTCTGATAGATTCGAACAATAATTGAGTCAAACCCCCCCACTTACCTCTGCTTAATTAACAACTCAATTTTGCCGCTTTCGAACTCTGCCAAGCATTGCCCAAGCAAACCTCTTCCAAAGTTGGACTTTTGCACGCACAGGTCTTAAATTCATTAGCAGACCTAAACGATAAAAGTATTGTGTAGCAATAAATAATATTCTCCAACAATATGACAAATGTTGTTTAATATGACTTTTCTAACAATAATTTCGCCAGCAAAACCTCTTAGAAACAATTTTTTTATAAACTTATTTTTTAAAGTTATTTATGACAAAAGTGGTATACTAAATACGAAGCAACTGATGAGGTTGTCCAACGTTTGAGTCAAGATATAGACTATTTAATTGAAAGGGAAGAAACCAAACTCCTACCCCTTTATTCGGATATGGAAGAGCTCAAAATAGAATTTATCAAAGAAACAACCCAGTTCACATCTGAATGGTACAAAAAAACCACAGAAGAATATGTTACCAAATATCCTGAAGTTACCTTAAGCATGACGGAAGAAAAAATGTCTAGAATGAAAAACAAAATCATCGAATTGATTAGAGATTCCGAAAAAATAGTAAAAGAAGAATTAGAAAATCCTAGTTTATGGTGGCATCAAAAACCAGATCTGCGCGACTCAATCGAGAAGTACACACAAATAGCAGACAAATACCCAGAAATCCTTGACAAAGCAGTAAGAGAGATATTAGGACATTTAGGCACAATACTTGAAGAATTTAGATTCAACGTTGCTGCTAGCGGCAACACAGGTTCATACCAAGAATTCTGGTTTGAACACACACGAGATTCTGCTAAAACAATTCCATTTTATCCGCATCTACTTAAATGGAGTCAAGAAATGCAAGATACAATCAAAAAATACAATGCCCAATTTGTAAAGGCCATCACTCTATTTAGCGAAATACAAAAACTCAAAGATCAGAAGAAAAAACAGCAAGCAATGGCTCGTTGGGAATCAATGTAAATAGACATTTTGCCAATTGACTCAATTATTGCGCGTTATCTTTCTCTGAACCGTAAAAAGTAAACTGCCCCACCAACTGCAATAACAACAATCATCCCTATAATAAGAAAAAGAGAGTATTTAACATAAATTGGCGGTTCGGCTACGGTAACGGTTAACTCTTGACTATCACATCTATAAGACACCTGATTTTCGGGTGAAGACGCAGTTATTGCCCAAAGTCCGGAAGAATTAGGTTTAAAACTTGCAACAAAAGTGCCATTATCGCTTACAACGGAATCTACCGTCTTGGTGGAGTTGCTGCTGTCATATTGCACACTAACTATTGAATCATTATAATTGGGCGCAAGAAGACCTATAATTGTGATGTTTTCGCCAAGAACTATTTTATCTTTGACAGCAGTGATGTTGAGTCTTAACTGTTCCTTAACGCTATAGTTGCCTATTGCTGTCATATTATTTTTTAGCACATCATTTCCTTTTATTCGATACTGTACGAATGAACCAGCAATTTGGCCAGGAATCGTAGCATTGCAAGTCTGATTGCTGAGAACCATATCAAGAGTTGCAGAACTGGTCCAATTATCCGTGGTATATGATAGTTGAGCCTTTTCTATTTCAGTCTTATTTGATCCGTAGGAAATTTCGCTAGAATTGCCCGGATAGACTCTTTTTGGAATGTTTAGCGGTGTTAAAGTAATGTTCTCAAAACGAGTTTTCAACATAAACTCTATGTTTCCTGAACCTACCTCACCGATAAGCACTAAATGATAGAGATTTGTACAATTATTAGGTGAAGTATAGTTAAGGTACATATCTTGACCCAAATGCTCACAGCTCGCATAAGCTACGCCTCTATAGCTGTTGCTTTCAAAATTGTAGCCACCTACACTACTGCTTAAGTTTCCATTCAATCCTGCTTCCCAAGGAAGCGGAAAAGAGTTCAAACTTGAAGATGTTTTATTATTCATCAAATAAAGTCTAGCTTCATACATATCCAGCGTGCCAGGAACTTTCACATACAATTCCACTTTTGAAGAGTTGGTTACGAATTCATAAGCCCAGCTATTATAGAAATTTGCATTACCTGCGCCCTCGACATAACTTGTACACCATGTATTAGGCTTAAGATTCTCAATAATCATAAAAGTAGCTTGCTGTGCGCTTTGACTTTGGTACGGATTATTGTCTATGACAAAAGAGTAGTTGCCTGATTGTGTCGGAGTAAAAAGAGGGTCGCTTACGGTAGTTCCCAAATGTTCTGGAAGACCAGCCGCTTCAGTGTGTGTACTCTCTAAGTTTCCTTGCGGGTCATAAACGTAAATGTTGTAGTCGGTTTTTGCCACAGATGAAGTGTTTATCCAAGCTCCATAGCAGTAGATATGATAGTCATGGTTTGCCCTAAGAGGACAAATGATGGTCCAATGTTGACCGATTTGTATTTGTGAACTATTTATTATTACTGGAAAAATTGGTTTTTCTATGTAAGTATAGTTTCCTTGAGTTGAATTGAGGTAAGTGTGTACATAAGTAGTATATTCTGTTGTGCTTGTTAACTGGAGACTGGAGATTGAAGTCACAAATAAGGGACTAATAATTAAGACTAGGATTATAATTAAGGATAGCATTTTTGCTTGAAATTTATGAGTACAGTTCATGTCCAACCGCTTGCAAAGCCGAATGCTTATGTATTGAACGCGCTAGACCATATTAATTATGAATTCTGCGTAAGTATTTACAAAAAGAATTCTTAACCGGAAACAAAGTTCCGGCGTCAAATCGAATGTCTTTTTTTCTGAAAATTAGTAAAGTTTTCCACCAACAAACTTTGATTTTTTATAGGATTATTCCCGTTCGTATTGCCAAGTTGAATCGGTCCTTCGTATTGCTAAAAGTTATGTTGAATATTGAATCTTGCTACAGAAGATATTTATAAAGAATTGTGCGTTTTATTTGCTACAGGTGAAATAAGCAAATGACACGAATATTAAGAAACCGTCTCGCACTCAGCACAGTAATAACCACTCTAATAATTCTAGTAGTATCCATATTACTAGCAAGCGTATTGACATATTTCGCAATAAATGTAGTCAGCACAAGAGTACAGGAAGAAAGTCTTTACGTTTCAAGACAACATATTTGGGTTACCTCTGCCGGTGTCGCTGAAGGAGCCGTAATGGTAACCAACAATGGCGGCCGCGATGTCGTAATCAACAAAATTTCTGTTAGAGGGCAGCAAAGTGATTGGACAAAAGTGTTCTATGCAGTCGCAGCAACAGGCGACAATTTAATTGCTGACCTACAGCACGTAACTGTACCAGTTGCAGCAGGCAACAATCTGGGTTTGACAGATACTGCACACTCAACGACTACTAGCTTAATATTGCCTTCAGGTTCGACCATGGTCGTATACATTAACGATCCTGACAGCATAGGCATAAACGATATAGGCTTAACCGTTAGCATTTCCCTTCATAGCGCCCAAGCAGTATATTATATCGAAGCAAACATCCAAGCAATCCCTTAACACAGATCTTCATCCTTATTTTTTACTCTATTTTTACTTTTCAAGAATGTGTAATTTTTTCTACGCACAAGATTACTTATCCAAAAATCGGGTAATGACTCTTTCAAGGAGTTAAAAAATAGAATGAAAAATATACTGAGAAATCGTTTGGCTCTAAGCACAGTCGTTACAACGCTGATCATCCTTGTCGTTTCAGTACTTCTCGCAGGAGTCGTTACATACTTTGCAATCAACGTCACAAGCACCCGAGTGCAAGAAGAAAGCCTTTCACTTTCTTATCAGCACATTTGGGTTGCAGGTGACGGCACCTCTGTTGGCGCAATAATGATAACTAACACTGGCGGACGCGACGTAGTAATCAACAAAATCACAGTTCGAGGACAAGCAGCTGATTGGGCAACCCAAGTATTCGCCGACCCCGCACAAAGTCCAACTGCCGACATAGTATACGTAGCAGCTCCAGCCACACCATACGTAGCAGCCACAGGTCCATTAGTGTTACCCTCAGGTTCAACTGTTGGAGTAATGATCACCGGACCAGACAGCATTGGCCTGAACGACATTGGCTTAACAGCAGCATTCACAGTCTTCACATCACAAGCGATGTACTATAAAGAGACAAACGTTCAAGCAGCACCATAATAGGTTAGAAACAACTAACCTTTCAAGAAACATCTCCTCTTCTTTTTTATTTCTTAAAGATTTTTTGAACAATTTCTTCTGTTTTATCTAAACTCTTTTGCAAATATTATTGAAATAATATGTAAAATGTTTTACGCACAAACGGCTTAATCCATTCTTCAAGCTTTTCTACAGTAAATACACGTGCATACGAGAGGATGTAATTGGCAATAACCTCACACAGTCAACCACTTAGAAGGCTTATTCGATCTAAACATGCCCTAGCCTTGCCAGTCACATTCTTAATCTTGCTAGTATCAACTTTAGGTATCATTTCAGTAACGTATTACCTTTCCATTGAAAGAATCAACACCCAGGGTCAAGCTCTCAAAGCCTCAGTTGCCCAGCAAAACTTTCTATCGCTTGACGAAGTGATTCTTTCAACTTTGTGGCAGCCTGGTTCCTCAGCAACATTTGACTTGACTAATTCAGGAGGTTTAGCAAACATTGAACCAACGGGCAATAATTTGGCAATTGCTATAAATGATAGCCTTGGAATTGGAGAAAACATCTTTAATTCATCTTTAGGTGAAGTCACCTATCAACTTCCAAGTTTAGGGTCATTGGCTACAGGACCTTACCTCAAAGGCGATAGTCAGACAATAACCAACCAAACTGGATCATCTCTAAGTCGCCTCTATATTGCTAACAGCAATCAAGGACCTGAAATCCAGCTAAGTTATCGGCCTCAAGTATCATACGTGACCTCTGGGATAGAAAATGGCAAATCCGTCAACGATATTCGAATCTACATAATTAATCTGAATTCTTCAGAACCCATATCATGGCAAGGCGAACTTCCCCTAATAATTTCTTGCACAAGCACACAAGTTACAACTAAAACTTATGATGTATCCTATCAACCCGAAAACTTAGCAATAACAGCACAATTAGATGGCATCAACGGCAGTGTATCTGTACCCCTTTCAAGCACATCTAACGGAGCAATAATTCACATCGAAACCGTCATTTCAAACGTATCAATTGAGAGGTGGATCAGGTAAACAATGCCGTCATCAATCCCTAGCTACGTATACTCGTTATTTGCCGCCCTTATTGTTGGCGCTATAATAGTTGCCAGTTGCAGTCTTTCAATGTTAAATGTGAAGAATGAAGCAGAAAATCAACAGTTAAGAAACATTGATCAATACGTAGCAACTCAAAGCCTTAGTCTTCTAAATCATGCAACTGAAAGCAACCAGAATATTACTCAGCTTTTAGATATCCCAACTCAAGTTGGAAACCAAATTTACTGGATAAGCCTATCAAACGACTCATCTGGAGCGTGGGTTGAATCGGGATTCGGAACAACTGCTTACTCAAACCAACCCCGTGTTTACATTCCAGCCCAAATTGCTGCCTCAGGAGTTTTCATAAGCAGCTATGGTAAGGCTTTCCTGCAAGTTAACTCTGCGAACCAAACTTTGAACTTAACATTAACAAGTGAGTGACTAACATGAATATTGGTAAAAAGAAGCAAGAGGAAATTCAAGAAGAACCAAAAACTTCAGATGAGGAATTGATAGCATACCTAGGAATTCAAGGCTTTCAAGTACCTGAAGGTTACACACAAATCGAGAGTTACTCTCTCAATCCTCCGTTCTCTTATGCTTGGATATTCCAAGACGATTCCGAAGGAAGTTATTTCTACGTTGTTGACGAGTTGCCTTTAACAAGAGAAGAACGCGAATCCTATTTACAACTCAAAAATATCCTCGAATACGAATTAAAAGCACCGAGAATAAATGAAACTTTGGTAGATTCATTTCACAGACAACTACCAGACATAATAAAAGAACATGAAAACGCTCTCGAAGACGCCAACAAAGTCGGGTTAAAAAAAATTGTTCACTACCTTGAAAAAGACTTAATTGGCTACGGAAAAATCGACGGGCTCATAGACGATCCACTAATAGAAGACATAAGCTGCTTAGGAATAAACAAACCCATATACATTTACCATAGAAAATATGCCAATGCACGCACCAACATTATTTTTACTGATGAAGAAGAATTAGATGATTTCATAACGCGCGTAGTGCACAGGCAAGGAAAACACGTAAGCGTAGCGCACCCAATAGTAGATTTATCCCTTCCAGGAAAACACAGACTTGCAGTATCCTTTGGAAAAGAAACAACCCCAGCCGGAACAAGCTTCACTATAAGAAAATTCAAAGAAGACCCCTTAACCATCGTGGATCTGATACTTAATGAAACTATTGACGAATCAATCGCAGCATATCTTTGGATGCTTATGGAAAACAAAATGTCAGTCATGATTGTAGGACCGACAGGCGCTGGAAAAACAACCGCCCTAAATGCTATTGCATGCCTAGTTGGCCCAGATTGCAAGATGATTTCAGTTGAAGAAGTCCAAGAAATTAACTTACCACAGGAAAACTGGGTATCAACGATTGCAAGAACAGGATTCGGAGGAGACAGCGAAGGCGAAGTCACACTCTACGACCTCATAAAATCAGCAGTAAGACATAGACCAGCCTTAATCCTAGTCGGAGAAATAAGAGGTGAAGAAGCTTACGTTCTTTTCCAAGCCTTAGCTACCGGGCACGGCGGATTATGCACAATGCACGCCGATGACGTAGAAACAGTCATCAAAAGATTAACACAGCCGCCAATGAATATTCCACAAAACATTTTGTCACTTATGAACTCCGTAATAGTGGTAAAGCAAGTTAAAACCTCAAGAATCAACCCCCATGAACCAAAGTCATCCTCTAGAAAATTTGTTGAAGTTGCTGAAATCGATAACAATGGCTTGCCTCATGACGTATTCAATTGGAACATGTCTTCAGACTCTTTCCAACAAGACCTAGAAAAAAGTTACTTACTATCAAAAATAGCCAAAAACCTAGGTGTGCCGTTAAGCGTCGTTCAACAAGAATTTGAACGAAGGAAACAAATCATGTTGAAGATGGTGCAGAAAAACCTTCGAGACTTCAGAAGCGTACACAAAGCACTAAACAATTCACGCAACCTCGCAGAGCTAGTTGCATCAGACCCTTCAAAGGTAGAATAAGATGGCCCCAACTGGATTTCTTGGCAAAATTCTTGGACCAATCTTTAAGGCTACCAGCGAAGAGAGGGAAAAAACTGAAAGGGAACTGCCCTTTGCAGTAATGATATTCACACTTTTGGCAGCAAGCGGAATATCACCCTACGACAGCTGGAAAAGAATGCGAAAACTTACCTTCCTACCTAATTTTAGAAAAGAGGCAGATGAAGTTGTACGACAGGTTGAGGTCTTAGGCAAAGATCCCCTAACTGTCATGCTATTGCGATCCAAAAGTACTCACTCTAAACTGTACAGAAATTTCCTAGGCGGCTTTGTCTCCTCAATTCGAAGCGGCGGAAAAATGACTGATTACATGAAAAGCCAGTTAAAAGCGATCTTTGAATTGAGAGCTATGAGTCTAACTCGATCAATTGAGAGAATTGTAACTTTGGTCGAAGCTTACTCAGTACTCTTAATAGTTGTGTTATGCGCTTACATTCTTTTCGTAGTTTTTGGAGCTACAAATGTAATGCAACTAATGACAAGCTCCTCGATAACTATCACACCTATCATGTCTTACATAATAGCGTTCGTAATAATGCCCGTGATGTCAGGAATATTCATTCTTATGGCCCATAACCTTCAAAGCAGCGCTTTTCCTGACTTAAAAGACCTCTATAGAAAAGCAATAATCTTCATAATTCCAGCATTTGTTTTGATCGCAGTATTTATTATGATTCCTTCAATAGCAAATGCAATAAGCCCAGTTGGTTTACCTGAAATCACAACTATAAGCTTAGTTGCTGCATCAGCGCCTCTTGCCCTTCAGTACTACCGCATTTCCAGCATCAACTATAATGCAGAAGAATCAATTCCCAGCTTCATACGCGATATAACTGAATCACAAAAGACTGGTCTCTCACCCGAAAAAAGCATAATTCAAGCGACAAAACGTAAAGATTATGGTCCATTTTCTAAATTCTTGGATTTAATTCGCAGCCAAATCGAGTGGGGTGTACCATTAAGAAGAACTTTTGATAATATGCGTAGGAAAATCCGCAGTTGGTTTGTCATTGTAAACTTTGCCATGGTTGTGGAAACTATTGAGATAGGCGGTAACTCAATTCAATCCTTAGAGATTCTCTCTGAATATAGTGAAAAAGAACATGAGTTACAGGTCAATCGTCGTGAACAATTGAAACCTTACATTCTTCTTGCTTTCATGTGGAGCGCACTAATCGCGGTTACCACCACAATAGTAGCCTTAACCACAACTATGATGACAAGCATGGCTGGCAATGATATTTCAACAGTTGCTTCAATAGCCATGGGGGATCAACTTCGAATGTTTTCAGTGGGCATAATTATTCAATGCTGGATTTCCGGTTTCTTCATCGGAAAAATCGGTGAAGGCAACTTCGGCGCAGGCTTTAAACATTCAGCTTTGCTGGCAACAACCGCGTACGTATCTTTGATTCTCTCTCAAGTAATTCTCAGTGGCGTTTTTCACCCTGTACAAATGAGTATGAACGGAACCGGCTGAAAAGAGAAATAATACTATGCCAACAACCTCTATCGACACTTTTTTCGCATGCACCATCATTATTGCCGCAGCTTTGATATCAACAGCTTTTCTAACTTCATCACTTCAAACCACAATAAGCAGCACTCAAGATATCAACAAAGAAAGTTACCTAAGGGCAATAGCTGACCACTTAGTTGCGAACCCTGGCATCCCTCCAAACTGGGGAACTATCGGCAATGTTCCTACAGATTTTGGTTTGGCAGCAAACGATTCCACGATTCCACTTGAATTAGATATCAATAAAATCAGTATGTTAAACCAACTGAACAATTACTCACTATCTTACTTTGAATTGGCAAACGCCGCAAAGCTAAACAACATTGCATTGGGCATTGCGATTTCTCAAGTAATGTCCATAAACATTCAGCAATCGGCCAATAGCACGGTAGGTAGCGAAATATCATTTAACTTCACAATTTTAACAAACATTAACTCAGAACCAGCCAAAGCCAGCCTTCAATGCTATATAATTGGAAACAGCTACTTAGGAAACATAACTGGTGAAACTTCAGATATCGGCATTGGACAAATCAATTTGCAAGTACCCAGTTCAATAGCTGGGAATGCCGAACTTGTAGTCTTTGCACGCGCTTCGTGCGATGACCGAATAACCTCGTATGCAATCTACAACTTTGCAAGTTCAGCACAACAATCGTCCCCAAGCAATGATGTTTTAACTTTAAGTCCTCTCAATTATTCACTTAGTTTAGCCACAAATTCATCTGGCGTATCGATTCAAGGCGGCTATTTTTTGTCTTATGGAACCGAACAAAATCTGATTTATACTCAAGGTGCTACGCAATGTCCCATTCCAAAGGTAATTGACAAAAGCCCATTTGTCATGTTAATTTATGGCCAAAATAACAGCACGTATTTTCAAGAATGGACAGCATATCCTCAAATTCCATTAAAAGCAGGTTCAAACTTTGAGGGTTCAGAACGAAACATCTACAGCTACATTGTCACAATAAAAGATGTGCTCTATAAACTCGATATAAGTTTAGGGGATATACCAGCTAAATGAATATCGTAAGAAACAAAAAAGGCGTAGCTCGAGTAATAGAAGCCTTCCTAGCCTCAGTGCTTTTAATGTCATGTTTAGCGTTTATTCCCGCTGCTCCAAATATGAAAAATTCAACAGGAAATCTTGTTTCCACTGCGCAAAACGTTCTGTTAAGTTTAGATAGCAATGGACACTTAGCCGAATTAGTCGACAGCGAAAATTGGTCTGACATAAAAGATTGCATTGCCTCAACTCTTCCGGTTACCGCTTGGTTTAATCTAACAGTATTCGACAAAGATATGAACAGTATAAACTCCTCTCCGATATGTAATGCTGGCACCATAAGTGACAAAATAATTTCAGTGGATTATGTTTGCGCAAGTCAAAGCGCAACATACACGATCTATGTTTTGAGGCTACAATTATCAGAGGTAGGTTCCAATTGAAAAGACGCAGCTTTAACCAAGATAAATCAGGACAAGTTATTGTCATTACATCTTTGCTCGTCGCGTTGATCCTAATATCCACAGTCATATATGTTATTGAAACTGAAAAAGGAGTACCTACAATTGTTGCTGGTCAAGACAACATTTCAACGGAATATCAGCAAGGCGCAAAAAACACTCTAATTAGCGCACTATCAAACATAACTCGCGGAGGAAGCAACAGCATATTATCAACTGACTTAAACGAGTTAAATTCAGTTATTGCTTTACATTCCTACCAAAATATGGTCAAAATTGATTACACTCTACTAAATGTAGCTCCTTATCAAAATGGCGTTTGGATTTCAAGAGGGACAAATGGTGTTGGAATCTCAAGCGCTTATGCCAGCTTTTCCTTGAATTCTTCTGGCTTTTCCACAACCTCCAACTTGGAATACGCAGCAAATGTAACATCAATCATTAATTTAACTGGAAAATATGTGCAGCTAAATGAAAATCTTACTCAAATCAACTTAGCAATATCATTATTTAATGATGGCAAGTTCGCTTTAGCAGAGAACTTCATAGTTTCCTTCCAAAATTCTACTGGATGGGTAATAGTTGAGGATCCAACCATCAATAGCTTTAGCAACGGAACATATACAATATCGTTCAATGTTGAATCAAGTCAACTGAACATTCCCATTACTGTTTCTGTGGATTGCCAAGATAAACGAGGCATCATTGTTGGGGCAAGTGTCGAATGCAGCAGCTAATTAATACTCTGCAATTTGCTAAAGTTAATCTGTTGAATAACACAAGAGGCATTTAATAATTGAAAGTTGCTACTGGAATTAGACTTTCAGCTCTCTTGTTAGCGGTTCTAATTATAGCAGCAGCAAGCATGAGTTTTGTTGGAAATTTGTCAGCTGGAAAGCTTGATAATACTTCAGTAATCGTTCCACCTGCAAAATTAATTTGGGAAAAACCATACGGAGGAATAAAAGATGATCGAGCTTTTTACGCAGCAGATGCGGGCGAAGGCTATTTGGTTGTTGGCTCATCCAAATCTATAATGCCAAACACCACTGTTGGGTGGACTTTAAGGCTAGATAATGATGGAAACATGGTTTGGAACAAAACTTTCCTTGAAGGTTCAGGTACTGAACTTAGATATGCAATTAACTTAACTGATGGTTTTTTGCTTGTCGGTAATGAATTTTTGCCGTCAGGTGACGTCAATGGTTATGTTGCGAAAATTGACATCCAAGGAAACTTACTTTGGAGTACAATAATTGGAGGAGAAAAAACTGATAAACTCTTCTCAGCAATTGCAACTCCAGATGGATTTTTGCTTTTAGGCTTAACCTACTCTAATGGAAACGGAGGCTCTGAGGCTTGGACTGTCAAGATTACATCCCTTGGCAAAATTATTTGGAACAAAAACTACGGAATCTCAAATGACACTGCTGCAAGATCAGGCGCTTTAGCACCTGATGGGGATTATGTGATAACGGGTTATACAACAACCCAAAACAGCAGCAATTATAATTTTCTACTTATGAAACTTGACAGTTCTGGCAATATGGTTTGGAATAAGACTTACGGCGACCAAGATAGTCAAAAGGCTTACTCGATGACAAAAGCTGCTGATGGCTATATTATAGTCGGGGATACCGAGTCACAGCAGTCTGATATTGATGCTTGGGTTATAAAAGTTGATTACAACGGCAATGTTTTGTGGACTAAAATCGTTGGTGGCAAAAATGCTGATTCACCATCATATATCACTCCTTCATCTGACGATGGCTACTTAGTTTGCGGTTTCACGTTCTCATTCGGTGCAGGAAACCGTGATTTTTGGCTTTTCAAAATTGATGATTCAGGAAAAGTGTTATGGAGTTGCACGCAAGGCAATGCAGGCTACCAGGAGGCTTACAGCGTTATTCAAACATCGCAAGATCAGTATATCATGGTGGGATGGACCGACCCGTCAGGCCAACCAGCCTTAATTGGAAAAGCCCAATACAACTTCTATATCGTTAAAATCGAGGCTCCACAAAAGAGTGACGGATTCTCAAATCTTGAATTTGTGGCTTGCATTGTTGTTGCAGCCGGGATTTTAATCACTGCTTTAATCTTCGCTTCAAGACTTAATCATAAACAAGGACTAAGCCAAGGAAAAAATAAGTTAAGCCATCAATTATCGACTGAAAACATAAAAGAAAAATGAAAAAAACTTGGTTTTTTGATCAGCGATTTATTGTTCGTTTAGTTTGGAGAATAATGTTTCAAGTATTTTTACGAAAGCACTGTAGTTTGTCCATATAGCTGCCGTTTTGTGTTTCTTTTTTGGATTTTCATTATTTTCTGTGTCTTTTTCATGGAATACGATGATTACTTCTTTGCTGTCTGAAATCATAAAGCATGGCAAGCTTTGGTTATCAATTATTCTGTTTGAGCCGCTAAGCCATTGCAGTTGTCCAAGAAAATAAGCGCTTTTTGAAGAATTATCAGTAATCAAATTGATAGTTACTTTGTCTGCTTGGTTTTTAAGTCTGTCAGAAAAATCGCTATAGTAAAGTTGTGAAAGATATTCTGCCGAGGCGAATACTTGGAATTTCTTTTCTGTCTTTTCAAGTAGTTCATTGGTTTTCATGATTACTTGTTGTTCGCCTTCTAACATTTGGAAAAGCTGTTTTTCAGCGTTTACAACTTTGGGTTGCGGTATAGTTGACCAGAGTTCGACGAGACCTTCTTTTTCTTGTTCTAACAAGTTGATTTCTATTTTTTGTGCGTCCACGAGCATGTCAATTGCTTTATCTAATGGAACAGCCGTGAATTTTAGCGGTTTTTCGAAAATAGCATAGACTATTCCTCTTTTTTCTAATTCTCTCAAAATTCGATACGTTTCAGTTCGATGAAGGGATATTGCTTCTGCTATGTCTCCAGCCTTCATTTCGCCTGTTCTTGCAAGATATAGATAGACTTTAATTTCATTTCTTAAGAGACCAAATCTTGTAAGAGTCTCTTCGATAGTAGATAGTTGCTTATTGAATGATTGGTCTTTCTTAACAATTTTCCATGCTTCAGTTTGCTTATCGTAAACTTTCATTATATCTTGTTTTTCAATCGTCACTGCCATTTGAAGCTCACTTTACTTTCAATATTTTGAGTACTGCTACCCAATTCTGACGTTTTATATATAATATAGTTATGATTTCAAAATCTGAATTCAGAATTCATGTTTCTCCGAAACTGGGCAATACTGCTTAACTTCGACTAAATTGTTTTATGCTTAAGTCTCCAATGCTTTTGCTGAAGCGTTAGCGTAAGTTGATCCGAATTTGTTGATAAGGTCTCTTTGTTGATAGATTGAGGAGTGCAAGTGGAAAAATTTACCCATTCGATCGGTTTCCACCCCAATTCCTAGAACTATAACTCCTCTTCTTAACATATTTTCAACACATTCTTTTAACGCTAAAGGCATGTTTTCATAGCCATAAGGCCACCCATCAGAGATAACGACTAAGCAGCGTTGTTCTTCAAACCTTTTTGCCAACATTTTTCCCGCAATTTGAACTGCGTCAGGAATAAAAGTTAGCCCTTCAAATTTTAATCCCCCAATTCTAGCTCTAACCCTCTTTGAATACGATTCCGAACTGTCCTTAAGTATGAAAAGTCTATCACTAAAAGCAAAAAAGGTCCATGATGTTGGGTCAGTCATTAATTCTTTTGCTGCCTCTGCCACAGCTATTGCTAAAGCTCGTCCATATTCACCTTTTACCTGCATACTATTGCTTACGTCAAAGATTATTGACCATGCAAAATTTGGTTTGAGATACTCGTCGAGGGAAAAAACATCGGTTGCCGGCTTATTGCTGGCTAATGACTGAATTACTGCTTGCAAATCTAGCTGCCCCATTTCCTGCCGCGGATCTTCGTCGAGATAATTAAAAGCTGATCGGAGAATGTCTAGTAGTCTTCGGCTTGCTCCTTGAACCAAACTTCTCGCTCTTAGATATTGGGTGTAGTCTTCTTCTGGAAAGCTTACCGACCTGAATTTTGTTGCAGCGACATATGAGTCGAACTTAGTCAATATTTTTTCTTCTCGTAGTTTTTGGTATTGATCGGAGTTGAATGCTTGTAAAGCTTCAGCTTCTTGCTCTGGTCTCCAGTATTCATCAAAATTGTCTCTGGACGGTAATGAACCTCCTAGAGTTTCGACAGATTGCTTGAATAAGTGTTCTAAATCGAGATTTAACGGTGATTCTGATTCCGTGTAAATGCTGCAGAGCCCAATGTCTTCAGTATGTCGAAATGACGGCGCTTCCAAAAATGGCCCAAAAGGATCAATCAAATGTTTAACGTATTCAATTTTGTCTTGGATTATTTCTTCATGTTTGGTTTTTTGTTCTGAAATTGTATCTATGAATATTTGTTTGAGATCTGTTAATTCTTTGACTAATTGATTTATTGTTTGAATCTGATCTGGTTCTGGGGAGCCTTTTATTAAGCCTACATTGAGTTTTGTGAGTAGATTTGTCATGAGTTTTGTTGAAGGTGTGAATATTCTTTCGGTGGACTTTGTTTTTTGGTACGCTAATGCGTTTGCGTAGGCAATGTCTATTATCCGTTCTGGTTCGCGGTCTAGAATGTAGGCATTAACAAATGCGTCATTGATAAGTGACCTGGCGAAGGCTGCTGCGATCGAGTCAGCTTTTCTAGGAACAATATCTTCCATGTGGAATGGTGCTAATGTATGCGTTGTAAGATGCAGAATTGATCCTCTGAATAATCGTCCAAGTTTGGACTTGCCGGAAGCATTTGAAGAAAACTTGTATCCTAAAAATGAAATCTGTTCATTTTCCAGAAAATGAGGTGACGGGATTTTTAATGTAAAACCGAAACTGTCTAGTTCGAGAGTTGGTTGATTTAACTCTTGGTCAAGAAGAATCTTTAATTTTGCGTTGTCTTTTTGCAGAGAGACTAACCATGCGTAATCAAGAAATCCCACGTTGCAGTGACTCCGATCTATTGGGTTTTGTTGAAAACTGCTTCAATTATTCTTCTCACGTCCGCTTGGACTTCGACGTTGTCGCTCGTTAAGCCGATTATTGTTTCTTCAGCTGAAGCCATTGGCGTGTTTCCATCATTAACTAGAGTCGCCCAATTGATAAGATCGCCTAAGCTGGGTCCATATGGCAAGTCGCCGGCTTTGTATTGCCTTCTTAACTCCGCACCTGCTTGAATGATCTTGTATGACGTATCCTGGTCTAGCTTTGTTCTTTTACGCAGCATTTCTACTTCATGGGGAGATATTGTTTCTCCAACGCTTAAGAAGTCAAAGTTTATCCAGACAGCCATGCGTCGTCGCATTGCAGCGTTTAGTGGTTTTGTTCCTGAGAATTCAGCTGTAGCAGGGTTCATGCTGATGATCATGTAGCCATACTTGTGTCGTTCAATTACTTCGCTGTCTTTTTCGTTAAGTACTAAGTGCCCTCGAGTATCTAAAACTGGGTTTAATCTGGTGGCTACGTCTTGTTTCATCATGTTGGCTTCGTCGAGATACATTATGCCGCCTTTTCTGAGCCATTGTGTTAATAATCCGTCTACCCAGTTTTCTTTGCCTAATCCAATAAATCGTCCTATGAGATCAAAAGAGGATGTTGAAAGACCACAGTTGACTTCCCAAATTGGTAATCCTGTGAGTTCTGCTACTAAGTAGACGATGTGAGTTTTTCCTGTACCTGATGGCCCGATAAGGCTGCATTGTTTAAAATAGTAAAGGGCGCGCACGATGCGTTCAACGTAATTAAATCCATGATCTAGATATTCTGGCGTATTTTTTGGTATCATATCATCCAAGTGTGAGAAACTGAAGTTTGGGTGGAGATCATATCTTTGGATGTTGTATTTTTCATATAACGGTGATTTTGACATTGGGCGTTCTTTGTCGAGGGATACGGTTACCTTAAAATTGTCTTGTTTTAGCGAAGAAACCTCTTTAACTCTGCTCGCATCGTTTTTTTCTTTAATTCCTTGATGACCATAACTCATTTCGGGGTCCCTCGAGATTTGATAATTGTTTTCTGTTTGGTTAAATAAGTATTATGAATTACTACTTGATATATGCTATTCACTAAACATTCAATCCTACTTCTCTATAGTACACCGATGCATAGATCTAAAATTTCTGTGCATACTCTATAAGACATACAAGCGTTATTCTGACCAAACAACGCTATCTCCATTTGATCAACCTTGACCCAAGAAGTAATAGCTAACCCAAAGCCTGCTGAACTCTTCAGTCCTCAGGACTTAAAACAACTTGAAAACAAAAAACAAATCTCAATTCAGGAACTTGTCGAATCTTTAAAAAGCATAGCAGACGATATAGGGCAAATAAGCGAATTGAATTCAGAAGAAAAAATATTGGTTGCTCAATTTTTCTCATCTCTAAGTAAGCTAATGCAGCCACTTGCATCCTCAATAGTTGTGAACCAAACAGCACTCCCGGCACAATTAGGTGACGTAATTCAGGCGCATATTGATCCGACTGGACATTTGGTATTACAATTTGATAATAATCACATTGAACTCAAGGACTTACGCGACGAAAAGAACCGTGACATCATGATGGCGGTTGTCGTAGACGTCATGCCAAAATTCAAGAGTTTAACTAGCGCTCAAAAAAACAAGTTGGAGAACCGTATAAAACTGCTCTCGAGTGTAACAAAAGAGATTCAGAAGAGTTCCGAAGCCCTTTCAGTAGCTATGCCGTCAAGTCAATAGCATCTTTCTTCAGCTTAAGCTGCTTCGAAAGTCCGAGTATTGAGACAAAAGATCATCTGAAGTTTGCACAACACACATTTTCTTTGCAATAAAATATTCTCATTAGAAACCATTGAAACCTTGCTTACTCAAAACGACAATAAATTCTTTTTTTGTTCCGCTATTCTGAGATAACTTAATTATCTTTTAAACCGACCAAATAGCTTCTTCTAAAAATGGCAAACTTTGGTTAACTTCTTTTAATTGCAGGAGCACAATTTTAGCTTTAGGCGTTGCCGCGTAAACTAAAAAATTATTTATTTTTCTTTCTTCAATTAGCTGTTTCTCTTGCAGATTACTTACGATTTGTTTTAACAATACGTAGTTTAGGTTTGATTTGTATGTTATTTTGGTTAATCTCATTGGACCATTTGTTGCTAGCGTTTCTAAAACTGCAATGTAAATTTCAAGTTTTGATCTTCTCATGGCTGCTTCTAAATTAAAACTGATATCGTAATATATATGATTTATTAACTGAAGTTAAGGAGTATGAATAATAGAGTTGAGCATGGTAAAAAACTATTTTTAATGTGTTGTTGCCTACCAGAACTAAAACAACCGCTATTATTTGAGTCAAGCAAACTAAACTCATTACGTGTCATCTAATTGGCACCTGGAAAAAAATATACATTAAGGTTTTCTGAAAAAATATTTAGCAAATTGTTGAAATTGCAGGCTTTTTGGAGAAAGCGTCTTGTGCATCCAATCAGGACATACAAAAGAATAAACCAATAATTATTATTGTTTTACTAATAGCGGTTTAGGAGTTCAACCGCTCAGAGCCTCATAACCCCCACCTCTGCTCTATGGGTTTGCATTTTCCCCACTTTCTCCTAATTATGGGTTAAGGGCTCTGCGCTCTTTTTCTTCAAAAATTTCTACCTGTAACGACAGTAGGTAATTTCTTTAATCTCCAATGAAGAAAGAAAAATCAATTAGTTTCAAAAATATCCAGCCAAATCAGCTTAGAGCAAGCTCGATCTGACTGACGTTAGAGACGACAACCTGAATAGTGGCTAGGCCAGCGAGCAAGAATCCAACTGTCAATATCTTAACTACTACAGCAAGATGTGTTGGAGCATACTTCTTTGCCGCGAAATAAGTTAAGAAAAACATTACTCCAAAGACTGCTATTATGGCGTATTTCCAAGCCATCAAACCCCAAAAACCATAGTCTGCTAAAACTCCTTTTGCATAGGTGCCAACTTCATTAAGTCCAAAATTGAAGCCAATCCTAGTTGTCACACCATCTAGAAGCTGTCCTGTAACGAAGAACCCGAAAGAACAAAAAAACCATTTGGAATTGAAATAAGGCTTATTTATCAATCCTGCAATGTTTCTGAGAAACAATTTCATTACTTTTGAACTCTCCATTTCATAGTCTCTCCAACATCATTCAAAAATGGCTTTGATTTTCCAAATTATCTCATTTTTATAGAAATCTTGCTTAAGCTAATTCAAAGCCTTAGAGAATGTCGAAGTTTCTTGATTATACGCATTCTTTTTCCATGATCACAGGTAAATTGTTTACAATAAACTATGTTGATATTCATCTGTTTGCCTTCTCCCAAATCCATAACCAGAACCCTCTTTCTCCCTTTATGAGAAACTAGAACCCACCAGTTTAAAGAATATGTCAATTTTCGTAATATATCCAGAATTGACTGTCTTGTCTCTGTTTTCGGGTTTTTGTTAATATGTCTATTTCCGAAATATCCCTTTTAAGCGATAAAACAAATTTCTTTACTTGAAGTAGAAAGTGAATCTCCAGACAAAAGAGAGAAAGTACGTCTGGTCTATTTGCTCAACAAGAAAGGAGGAATCGCCAAACGCTTAACGATTGCAAATACAAACCCATTTGTTATCTTTATTCTAAAGCAAACTACATGTGCCGGCATAGCGGAGGCTATTCATGTGAATCTTACCATTTTCTAGCCAGAAAAAAAGAATTAATACACCAAAAAGAAATAAACAGAAGTTATTTTTTAAGTAAATGACTAATTCAGTCATTATCAATTGACTTTGGATAGCTTTTATTTTTTTCCAGATCGCGTAAAGTTTTAAATATTAATAGAAATTTAAATCAATATGGGAGAGTGCTTAGAACTTGAATGGAGCAGAAGAGGAGATAATTCAAGCATTAAAGAAGGAATTGGAAAAACGTTTCCAGGTTGATAATGTTCAGCCAAAATTTGATGAAGATGGCGAATTTGTAGGTTTCACTTATGGATGTTCCCAAGAAGAACACGAGATAAAAGCTAGAGAGATAGATAGATTTTTCAAAGGTATTGGTCTTATAAATATTGATTATATAAGATAGTTTATTGTGTAGTATCTGCAAAATAGGTTAAAGAGAGATAACCTGCAATTATTGAGTCTTTATCTCCCAAATTTTGTTCCACATTTTTATTCTGTGCCATCTAGATCTAAGACTTCCGGAGAGAGGATTTTAAAGGCAAACGACTGGCTGGGACTAACAGACTAATAGGGAGATTGAACGCCATTAAGCGCGCAGATGATGTATGTGAAAGAGATTAGGGGCGCAAGCGTTTGAGTTCGCGATAGAGAAAGACTAAGAAGACAAAGTAATCAAGGTTATAGTATTAGCATGATAATGAATTTGCAGACTTCAACATGTTTGAGGCAAAATACAGTCACAACTGTATATGCATACTGTATATGCATTCACCCTACCGAGTAGGTAAGTGAGAGACAGAGAGAAAAAGATTAAAGTTTAGGATCAATACGATAAACATAGAAAGAAATCAATCACAAATTCAATGCAGCATTTACGTTCTATTCATGTAAACCTTTATGGAAGGAAAAGATGAAAAACCTGCGCACTAAAGAGCAAAAAATCGCTTATTTCTCTATGGAAATTGGATTGATGAATGAAATTCCCACATACAGTGGTGGATTAGGAGTTCTAGCTGGGGATATGATAAAATCAAGCGCGGATTTGAAACTCCCCTTGGTCGCTGTCACCCTATTAGATAAAAAAGGATATTTTAGACAAGAAATTTCGAAGGAAGGAAGACAGATCGAACATGCAGTTGAATGGGACCCATCAAAATTTATGGAGTTACTGCCAAATGAGATTGAAGTTCTAATTCAAAAAAGAAACGTTCGTGTCAAAGCATGGCTCTATAATGTGCAGAGTCTAACAGGAGGGGCAGTTCCTGTGTTATTTCTTGATACTGATGTTGAAGGTAACTTTGCAGAGGATAAAATGATCACTTCATTTTTGTACGGAGGAGATGAAAGCTATAGGTTAAAGCAGGAAATTGTTTTAGGAATTGGCGGCACAAGAATGTTAGAGGAGTTAGGTCTGAGCATCAGTAAATATCATATGAATGAGGGACATTCCAGTCTCCTTACGCTGGAGTTGCTGAGAAAATATGGAATGGACATTGATAGAGTAAGAGAGCGCTGTATATTCACCACGCATACACCGGTGGAAGCAGGGCACGACAAATTCTCCTATGCTCTTGTTCAGGAAACAATGGAAGAAATTGTTCCTATTGATCTCCTGAGAAAGGTCGGAGGACATGGGGAAATGTTGAACTTGACTCATCTCGCGTTGAACTTAAGTGAGTTTGTTAATGGAGTAGCCAAAAAGCATAGAGACGTCTCTAGACAGCTTTTCCCAGGTTTTGAAATTCAATCGATAACTAACGGTGTCCATTCTTACACCTGGACCTCTGAGAGCTTCAGAGAATTATACGACAAAAATGTACCCGGATGGGCAAATGAACCAGAGTTGCTAGTAAGAGTTGACGGGATTCCCGACGAAGAAATTTGGCAGGCCCACATGGAAACAAAAAAGATGCTAATTGATTATGTTAACGAAAAAACAAATATATCCATGGATTACCACACTCTAACCTTAGGATTCGCCAGAAGAGCCACTGGATATAAAAGAACGACTCTCTTGTTTTCAGACATAGAGAAACTGAAAAAGATTAACAAAAAAGGGAAAATACAAATAATTTTTGCTGGAAAAGCCCATCCTAAGGACGAAATGGGAAAGAAACTGATTCAAGAAGTTTTTAGTATCATTGAAAAAATGAAGGATGAAATCAAGATTGTCTATTTAGAAGACTACGACTTAGCGCTCGCCGCCCGACTGACTGCAGGGGTTGATGTTTGGTTAAACACTCCTTTGCGGCCGATGGAAGCTTCAGGTACAAGTGGTATGAAGGCGGCACACAATGGTGTTATAAATTTCAGTGTCTTGGACGGATGGTGGATAGAAGGCTGGATTGAGGGCGTTACAGGCTGGGCCATAGGTCCGCATCCAGATGAAACACTTTCAGCAAATGAGTCTGTTAATAGAGAATTAGATGATTTGTATAATAAATTAGAATACATAATTGTCCCAACATTCTATACGAAGAAAAGCGAATGGGTACAGATGATGAAGAACTCAATAGGAAAGATTGCATATTATTTTAATAGCCATAGAATGATGCGTAGGTACGTAACCGAAGCCTACTTATAATTAATCTTCTCTATCGACTTGATGTCAAGTTAATGTTTTGATAAATTGAGTTACTAAGAAGCCGAAGTAGCAACTCTTCTTTTCAGATTTTTCCTTAGTATAGAGGACAGTACACAAATTTTATGCTTATACTTGCTTATTTTAAATAGCAATCTTGAATCAAAATTTACACGCAACTAGTTATATTAGACTATCTCAATGCAAGTTTCATAAGATGAAGATAATGAAAATTGAGGACGCAATGATAAAGAACGTTATTACATTGCAGTCAGATGTTTCAGCTTACGCTGCAGTAAAAATCATGAATGAAAACAAGATAGGTTGTTTAGTTGTCCTTCAATATGGTCAAGTTGTTGGGATTCTAACTGAAAGAGATTTGCTTGAAAGAGTTTTAGAAAAATGCAAGAACCCAAAAGAAACTAATATTACTGAAATAATGACAAAACGAGTAGTGGTTGGGAAACCTGATATGCAACTTATTGAAGCAGCGAAACTTATGTTTGAAAAAAAAGTAAAAAAATTGCCAATCGTAGACGGCAATCGCTTGGTGGGTCTGGTTACATTGACCGATTTAGCTCGCATGTCCAGCTTTGACGAAAAAACCATGCAACTGATTGAAACACGCGAGCGCTTCCTAGAAGCTTGCATGCACGCATGGGATACAACGCTCAACCCGAGCATAGCTGTGCAATAGAAAGCAAATAATGCATTAAGTTTAATGCTTTTTTTGGGTATTCGTACACTCAACTTTCAAACGTTTGCGAGCATGTTAACGCATTTCCCAAAATTGAAAATTTTCCAAATTTTGATTCAACCTGCTAACTCTCAAAAGTTTAATTCACTAAAGCCCCCCAAAACAAACTGGATAAACTACAACGTCACTTTTTTTCTTGACAAACAATAATTTGAAAATGTGCTACAAAACATCCAAACGCAAGAACTGCTCACATTTGAAGTTCAACGGAATTTGATATGTGTATTTTGAGTTCAGAAGCTTCTAATTTAGACTCCCCAATATTATGCTCGTTAAGAAGCGAGTAACTTCTAACTATACTTCAGTTGAAACACCCTACTCAATATGGGAACATCGAATGCCTGATGAAGCGATTAAGCACTATAGAGAAGCACTAAAAATACGTCGCGAATTAGTTGAGCTAGACCCTAGCTTCAAACCAAAACTAGCAGACGCTCTAAACAATCTAGCCAACGCCTACTACACTCAAGGATTACTTGACCAGGCAATTGAACATTACAATGAGGCTCTAAAAATACGCCGAGAGCAAGTTGAAATCGACAAAACCTACAAACCAAAACTAACCGACGCCCTCAACAACCTCGGAGTCGCATACCGAAACAAAGGATTACTCGATAGAGCAATAGAACACCTAAAAGAAGCATTATCAATACGCCGAGAACTAGTTGAAATAGATGAAATTTTCAAACCAAAACTAGCCAACACCCAAAACAATCTCGCTATAACCTATTATCGCAAAGGAAATCTTGACGAAGCTATTGAGCACTACAAAGAAGCCTTAAAAATACGCCGAGAACTAATAAGGAAAGAGGAACACAATAAACCTCAATTCCTAACTTCACTTATACTTCTCGGCATCGCAACAGCTACTAGAAAAACAGAAGAAGACAAAATACTATCTAGAGAGATGCAAATAGAAGCCAAAATAATGTTGCAAGATCCAATAATTACTAAAAGCCCTCAATATCCTGATTTGGTTAGCCTAGCAAAGATTTTCGAATCACTTATCAAAGAACTCTAAAATTTCGGGTTATGCGAATAATTACAAATTGGTACCACTATATAGTGGTAAATCTGCGGATTATTCACACAATTAATAGGTCTGCCGATACCAAAACATTGAAATTTACTGGGTTCTAAGTTTGGAATGGACGATGAGAAAATCGAGGTACGGTGAAGCCTAAGGCGGGGAAATATGCACTGGGCTGATGAAAGCTTTTTCCGCTATTGAGTCCATAAATTGTATTTCTATAGCGTTAGACGGTTTGTTGTTAGTTCGCCAAGAACCGCGAGGTCTTCAGATGGTAAATAATTGCTCGCAGTCTCATCGTAGTGTACAGTTGCTGATGCTGGAAACTCTTCTGCCTTCCAAAGAATATAGGTTAAAGGTATGCCTAGTAAAGCGGTGATACCAACTGAAGAATCCCCAAAACTCAATCGTGAACCACCTAGTAATTTAGCGGCTTTAGGTAATTCCTCTGGTTTTTCGCCGAAAACATCAGCAATTGGCTGAATTACTCTCTTAATGAAAGTATCTTCGTATGCATAGCCGCCTGGAATATCTTTGAATTTGACAAACTTGCCAGTCAACGGTATTGGGCTGGCTAATGAATAGTGAGATAGCAGGACAGTTAAGAGTTGAACGTGCCAATCACTAGGGGTTTTTAGAAGCATCGCTACTTAGTTTATCAATTATAGTGCTTGTTTCTAAATCAAGGGTAAAACCTAAAAAGTCATAGAAGCAGCTGCCAAACAATTGCTGAATTCTTTGTAATAGGCCTATTGAATCCACTTGAAACATACTGTTTCTTTAGAAGATAGTTTAAGGCTCGTAAGAATGCTGTTCCATCGGTGGAACATTTTGTTCCTTGAGTAGAACTAAATAGCCTATCGTCTTCAGAATGATCTGGTGTATTTGATGGGAAAATGGTTTGAGAAATATGCGGGTTCAATCCGTTTCTGGATTTTAATTGCAGTTTCTGTTTATTTTGGGTACGTACTATACTTTGCTATTTACGGTTTACAATTCAGCTTAGGTCTAGTTTCCGATCACTATGTTTACAACTTAGTTACAAAGAACCCTTGGTGGTGGATAGCACTATATTATGGCAGTGAGGGTATTGCTGGCTCAGTTGCAATTCTGCTTCGCGTGTTTGCAGGAGCATTTGCTCTTTATTCTGCGTTTCTTTTCTGGAGAAAAAAGGAAGGTTCAATGCCGACAATTAGAAAAAACGTCTCAAAGGCACTGCTTTTTGAAGCAGGGTTTTTTCTATCTTTGATCCCTTCAATAATTGCAGCTTTCGCATACAACTTGACAAGTGAATATCTCTTCTACTTTGATCACACTCCAGGACTGCTTCTATTATATGGAACTGGTATACCTTGTCTAGCAATCGTTCTGATCATATCCCCTCTTTTGCTGAAGTTACGATCAAAAATCAAACAAGACTCTCAATATGAAGAAATCGTCAAATGGGGTTGTCTGACAGGAGTCGCATACTTATTTGTGGTATTCTGGTTTAACTACTCAATGCTTTGGGCAGGCGTCATGGTTCCTTACCCACGTGCATATCAACAATATGGGCTAGATTTTCTGAGTCAACCAACAAACCTGCTTAGCTTCAGCGTAACAGTATTTGGTTTATTAGCGCTTGCCACAACAGCATTAGTTTCAACTCTTCCAGCAATCAAAAAACAACTAAACAACCTAAACCTAAGAAGAGTAGGCATAATTTTTGTGGCATTCGGAAGCTATTTTGTCTTCAACACGCTCTACTACTATCTTACAGGCGGTTACAATGCACATCCAAGCGTATGGTACGAAGTAATAGGGCCACTCCATAATCCAAATCTTTGGGCTATAGCCTGCATTCTCATAGGCCTACCACTCATAGCAAAATCAAAAACAAAATCTGAACAATTTTAATATGCTAAAAAAGAAGATTAATAAAGAAAGAGGGACCGAGAAAAAGACCATATTTTAATATGGGTCTTTTCTGCCGGTCATATAGGCCCAAGCGCTAACTAGCACAACTGTTAGGACCGCACCAGCGAATCCTGAAACCATGAAGCTTGTCAAACCGCCGAGCAATGGCAAAACTGATACCAACCAAGGGATAAAGTAGATTGCAGTGACTTGTGCTATTACGCCTGCTAGAAAACCCAAAACAGCAATTATGCCGAATATTTTCATTCTGCTACTCATTCATTTCACCTTTTTGTTTAGGATTGCTCTAAGGATCATTTTAGTCTAACTAACATATTTTTGTATATACTGTATGGTAACTACAACTCCTTTAACTCTAATAGTTAAAGCTTAAGATGTTTATTTTGGGTATGTATAGCTCTACGTATATACAGGCATATCTTGATCATATTAACAATGTATAAGATTGTTTTCTGCAGTCGTGTCTTCCAGAGGTAATCCAAATTGTCAGAAAGATTTGCAAAAAAGTGGGAAAGTAAGCGGGAAGATGAGCCATTCGCAAACCGCATAAAAGACGCAGTAAAGCCACCAGGACCATTGAAACCAAGACTTGACTTCGCAGTTAGACGCATTGAGCTTCAAGTACAGAAACTTGATCAAGCAACAGACAGATTCGGACAAAGAGACAAAGCAATCTTTGCCAGAATAGTTGATGCATACGCAAAACACGACAGCGCACGCGCAAACGTTTTCGCAAACGAATTAGCTGAAGTCAGAAAAATGTCAAAGTTAATAATGAATGCCAAACTTGCACTAGAACAAATCACATTAAGATTACGAACAGTTTCAGAACTAGGCGATGTTGTATCAACATTAGGTCCAGCCGTCGGAGTTCTACGTTCAGTCAGAACAGGCTTAGTTAGCGTATTTCCAGAAGCAGAAAGTGAATTAGGCGAAATCGGAAACATGCTGAGCGGAATAATGATCGAAGCAGGCCAAGGTTCAGGAATGACATTAAACTTTGACTCAGTAAACGAAGACGCATCAAAGATTCTTGCAGAAGCAGCAACTGTCGCAGAACAAAAGATCAAAGACAAGTTTCCAGATCTGCCCCCGGGAATGCCATCTACTCCAGCTACAGAAAAATCAACCCAGAGTTTCTAAAATAGGAGGAAAAAACACAAATGTCTAACTCCAATCTTTTTCTTTTTCTTGGTAAACCTGTTAAAAACGAGTACGGTCGAGTAATTGGTAAAGTTGCATCTTACGCAGTAACCCCAGACGGGAAATTTGACGCTGTATACATGGAATTTGGTGACGGTCAATTCTCAAAACAATCCATGGAAAACTTTAGATTTAATGGCTCTGAAATCACATTCATAACAAAAATCAAGTCACAATCAAGCGTACTTTGTGACCATATACCATTAATTTGGCGCAAAGATGAAGCTCTAAAGGATCTGCTTGAAAAGAAGAAAATTGCTCCAGAAGTATTCCAAGACCTTCACGCCAGCTTTGGGACAGTATTAACGCAGCTCAAAAAGGACGCTCAAGTTATTGTGGATGAAGCTACAGTAGAAATTGAGCGTTGCCGAGAAGAAATAATGTCTCTTAGCTACGCAATTGCTAACCTTGAAATTGAACATGAAATAGGAAAAGTCGACGAAGAAACCTACAAATCTGCTTTCACACTACTTCAAGAATCCCTCAAACGAGCAGCCACAGAAAAAACCGACTATGAACAAACCAAAAGCAAAATGTCAAGCGTTCTGCTAGGCGACCAATCACAATCTCCAAAATCCACCAAAATCTACGCCGAACACGTCACCAATGACATTTCAACTAAACTTCCAGAACCCCCAGTTGTAGTCTATGTAAAAGAAATCGGGAAAGCGGGCATCTAATAGCCACATAGAGTGGAGACTTTCACGCAGTGGAGGGATAAGGTATGAAAGGACTAAGCAACCCAACCCCTCCACCTATTCGTGAAGTTGCCAATAAATCTATTACTACTTTGAAAATTCAACAAAACAAATTGGAACAGGCAAGTTTTCGCTTAAAGGAAAGAGATCGCGTACTTTTTGAAACGTGCATGGGTGCACTAAAAAAGAATAACCGAGAAAAAGCTGCGATTTGTGCTACAGAACTTGCAGAAGTCAGAAAAATTGTAAAATTCCTCTACAACGTCCAATTGGCTATTGAACGTGTCGTTCTTCGTCTAGAAACAATAAAAGAACTAGGCGACATAGTTGCTGACCTAAAGCCAGCTTTGCACCTGCTTCAAGGTGTTTCACAAGAACTATTCCAAATTTTGCCTGACGTTAGTTCAGAACTAAATAACGTTAATTCCACAATTCAAGAGACCCTTCATGCAACGAAGATTTCTGCTGATGAAGATATCATTCCGGTTGGCAAGAAAACCGAGGGTGGCGAAGAAATACTTAAAGAAGTCACCAGCTTTATGCAGCAAAAATTGACGGAAACTCTTCCTGAGCCTCCTGAGGGTAGACCGATAAAAGAAATTACTCCAATAAGAGAGCTTGTTGCCCTTACGGCTACCTCTTCCCAGCTTATTGGGCACAAGACAACAGAAGAAACCGGGTTTGACCCTTCAAAATCCGTATTCTCTTACAAGAAATCTGAGATAAAAGAATTCTCATTAAAAGTTCAAAAGCCTTGCTTAGAAGATGTGCTTCTTGAATATGTTCGTAAAACTAACGGTGAAATTGATTTAGGCCGTTGTTCAAACGAATTACAGACTTCCAATGAAGAGATCGAGCGTGCCCTAGAAAGCTTAGGAACGAAGGGCAGAATAAAAATTGAGTTAAAGTCACCTGAATAATTTGAGAAGGAGAGAAAACAAAAATGAGCGCATCAAGTGAACTAGAAAAAGGAGCGACAGCGTATGCCTTAGACGCTGTACGCTTAGACAAGCAAGGGCAAAAAGGCAGAGCCATAACCCTCTATCAAAAAGCAATAGAAAGTCTCTTGCAACTTGTACAACTTTACCCTGAATACGGATTAAACAAGGTTTATGTTCAAAGAGCAATCGCCTATCAAGAAAGAATCAAGGCCTTGCAAGGAGCTGTTTCAGCTACTGAGATGAATGAAGCTAGCCGCAATAATGGTGAAGGTGGAGGAGGAGCAACCGTGGAAGGGAATGGCAACGGAAGCGGAAAGAACAGTGAAGAGCTTGTAATAACTGAAAAACCAAATATTAACTGGGGAGAAGTCGTCGGCTTAGATACAGCCAAAAAAGCAGTTAAAGAAGCGATTGTCTATCCAGTTCAAAGACCAGACTTGTTCCCATTAGGGTGGCCAAGAGGCATACTTCTTTTCGGTCCACCTGGCTGCGGCAAAACCTTGTTAGCGGCAGCAGTAGCAACAGAGATTGATGCTAATTTTTACTCTATCGATGCAGCATCCATCATGTCAAAGTGGCTTGGCGAAGCAGAACAAAATGTTGCTAAACTATTTGGCTCTGCCAGGAAATCAGCAATTGAGGGCAAACCTGCAATAGTGTTTGTTGATGAATTGGACTCGCTAATGGGAGCCCATACAAATGAAGTCGGCGGAGAAATACGAGTGCGCAACCAATTCCTCAAAGAAATGGATGGCATCGTAGACAAAGGCAAGAATCTTCATGTTTACGTTATTGGAGCAACCAACAAGCCTTGGGATTTAGACTGGGCGTTCATTAGACGTTTCCAAAAAAGAATTCTTGTTCCATTAGCAGACCACACTACCCGATTGAGCATGCTTAAACTTTACTCAAGCAACTTGCAAATAGACCCAGACGTTGACTTAGATGAATTGGCACGACTTGCTGAAGGCTTCTCAGGGAGCGACATTAGAGATGTTTGCCAATCAGCGCAACTGAAACTTATTGGCGAATTCTTTGAATCAGGCAAAGCAATGGATAGAGAAGCGAAACCAAGATCTTTGACAATGACCGATTTCCGCCAAATCTTAGAAGAACGTAAACCAAGTGTCTCCTTGGATATGCTGACTGCTTACAGCAGATGGTTTGAAGCCTTCAAAGCTTTATAGTAACGGAGGGTAAAACAAAAAC
>Ga0326726_10000684_pt1 | contig 30898 bp, 27 predicted proteins | sample MHFenrmetagenome_2_FD_207603 | JGI IMG/M metagenome (GOLD analysis project Ga0326726, IMG submission 207603) | Lab enriched peat soil microbial communities from Michigan Hollow, Ithaca, NY, United States - MHF15MN | ecosystem: Environmental > Terrestrial > Soil > Wetlands > Peat | place: USA...
TGCCGCGGCGAGCTCCGAGCGGCCCGATCCGCGGGCAGGTCGACGGGAAAGGAATGCTGAAATGGACGGGGCTCCGAAGGCTCGGAACCTTCCGTCGGCGGGTCGGGCTCGAGGACGTCGTGTGGCGTGTCGCAATTCTCTCATGCCGCGCCCCGGCGGCAGAGTTATCCTTCCCCCAGGGTGACGGAGACCTTCGATCTCGCCGCGATCGCCTACGCGCGCTGGAAGCGGGCGGTGGACCTGCTCCTTCGCGAGGTGGTCCGGCGCCGCGAGGATCAGGCGCGCGAGGAGCAACGGTCGCGCGACGAACGGCGGGTTCGCAACCTGCGCCGGATCGTGCGCCGGGCGCTGTCGGAATACAGCCGAATCCAGATCAGCCGGCAGTAGAACCCGCAGGCAAGAGGGCGCTCAGCGGCCCGCGGCCAGCCGCGGGTCGAGCGAGAACGCTTCGGGCGCGCCGACGCGCACCTTCCGGAAATCGGGATGGGCCGGGTTGAGCAGAACGTTGCGCTCGCTCGGGACGACGGCCGAGGGCACCGAGAGGGCGACCGTGTCGCGTTTGCCGAGCCACTCGGCGCCGAGCCTGCCGAGGGCCTCGGGGGCCGGATGGCGGCGCCAGCCGCGGGGCAGCGTCGCCTCTTCGATCCGGCGAACCCGGACCGTGTCCGGGATCTCGGCCGCGATCGCCACGAGGTCGACGGGCAGGAGCGCCGGTGGGCAGTGGACGAGCAGCTCCAGCGCCGCCAGGGAAAGGCTCTCCGAAGCGTAGACGACGGCGCCACCCCGGGGATTCCAGCGCCCTCCGGCCAGCCGCGCCCCCTCGCCGTCGAAGGCCGCGTGGCGGCGCTTGCAGAGACGCCAGACCTTCACTAGCTGTAGACACCGTGCGCCAGGCGCCGCAGGACGGCCTCCACCTGCTCGGCGCCGAGGTCCGTGTCGAGCTGCGAGAGGGGCGTCGAGCCGCCGAGGGCGCGGTTGGAGGCGTGCAGCCACGCCGTGGCGCGCGCGCGGTCTCCGAGGACCTCCCCGGCGAGCGTCGCGATGCGGCCGAGGCGAAACAGCCGGTCGGACTCGTCCGCCGAGAGACGGCGTTCCTTCTTGCGGCGGGCGAGGGTGCGCGCCGGGATCCGGAGGATCGAGGCCACGGCCGGCCCGTCGATCGCGTAGCCCGAGGCGACGGCCGAGAGCGACGCAAACGGGAGGCCCGCTCGCAGGACTTCACGCAACTGCCCGAAGGTCCGTGCCGGAACGAGCCGGGCCCCTCCCAGCGTCCGGACGATGTCGGAGATCTCGCTCACGGCGCCTCCTGCCATTTGGCCATACCAATTATGCCATATGGCCGAGACCCGAAGGACCGCCGATTTCGTCATGCCCGAGCCTGGCCCGGCCCGCGGGACAGATGAAGTCCTATCGGGGGTACCGGGCGACGCGCGCGCGGTGGGCGGCCAGCCGCTCGACGACGTCCTCGAGGCGATCGCCGCCGGTCAGCTCGAGCAGGGCGTCGGCCAGCACGAAGGCGAGCATCGCCTCGGCGATGACGCCGCACGCGGGGACGGCGGTGACGTCGCTGCGCTCGTAGGCGGACCGGGCGGCCTCGCCGGTCTCGAGGTCCACGGAGTCGAGGCCCCGGGCGAGCGTCGAGATCGGTTTCATGGAGATCACGGCGATGAGGTCCTCTCCGTTCGTGACGCCCGCCTCGAGGCCGCCGGCGCGATTGGTCCGGCGGCGCAGGACGCCGTCGGAGCCCGTCTCGATCTCGTCGTGGGCCGCGGAGCCGAAGCCGCGGGACGCCTGGATCGCCGAGCCGAACTCGACCGCCTTCACCGCCGGCACCGAGAGAAGCGCCTGGCCGATGCGCCCGTCGAGCTTGCGGTCCCAGGCGGCGTAGGAGCCGAGCCCCGGCGGCACGCCGCGCGCGCCGACGAGGATCGAGCCGCCGAGCGTCTCGCCGCGGGACTTCGCTTCGTCGACGGCGGCCACCATCTCGGGCTCGAGCGCCGCGTCGAGGGCGCGCAACGGCGAGTCCTCGCGGACTCTCTCGAGGGCGGCGAAGGAGCGAGGCGAGCGCGTGTCCACGACGGCTCCGAGCGAGAGGACGCCGCTCGCGACGGTGATGCCGCACTCGCGCAGGAGGAGCTTGCAGACCCCGCCGGCCGCCACCCGCGCCACGGACTCGCGGGCCGAAGCGCGCTCGAGGACGTCGCGCAGGTCGCGCGCGCCAAACTTCTGTCCGCCCGCCAGATCCGCGTGCCCCGGCCGGGGACGCGTCAGCCGCCTTGCCGCGGCGTCGACGGGATCCACGGCGAGGGGCCCCATGACGGTCGTCCAGTTGGCGAAGTCCGTGTTCAGGATCCCGATCGCGATCGGGGAGCCGAGGGTGCGGCCGCCCCGCACGCCGCCCTCGAAGAGCGCGGCGTCCTTCTCGATCTTCATCCGTCCGCCGCGGCCATACCCGTGCTGCCGGCGGGCGAGCTCGCCGGCGACGAACGCCGGGTCGATCGCGAGCCCGGCCGGCACGCCTTCGAGGATCGCGGTCAGCCGAGGGCCGTGAGACTCGCCGGCGGTCGTCAGGCGCAGGGGCATCGGGAGAGTCTAGCCTCTTCGGTCGCCGTCCATCGCGTCAGGGGCCGTCACTTCCCCTGTCATCCCGAGAGCAGCGAGGGATCCCTCTAGGCGCCGCGCGCGACTCGATGAGCGACCGGGGCACGGAGGTCTTACGCGGACGGTAAGGGGATCCCTCGGGCCTGCGGCCCTCGGGACGGTAAAGGGATCCCTCGGGCCTGCGGCCCTCGGGATGACGAGCGCGGGCTTCGCTCGCGCTCGTCAGTTCGGCATCAGGCTGGACAGGGCGTTGGGGGCGGCGAGGGAGGCGTAGGACTCCTCGGCCGTGGGCGCGGCCTGGTCCGTCGCGCGCTCGTGGGCGAAGCCGGCGAAGAAGGCGAAGAGCGCCGCTGCCGCGGCCGCGGCCAGCCACCGGCGCCGGGCGCGCATGCCGCGGTCGCGCGCGATCCCCGCCGTGACGCTGGCGACGAAGCGCTCGTCGGCGCCGGCCGGCGCCTCGGTAAAGGACAGGTCCTTCCACGCCGCGGCAATCCGGGCGTCGGCGCGGCAGGCCGGGCAGGAGAACAAGTGGCTCTCGTCGGCGCGGCGGGCGATGCACTCTTTGCGGCTCATGGGCGCTCCTCCTCGAAGCGGGCTCGAATTTTCCGGCGGGCCCGATGCACTCGAACCCGCACGGCGGTGACGCTCAGCGCGAAGCGCTCGGCGATGACCCGGTCCGACACGCCCTCGACCTCGCGCGCGATCATGATCTCGCGGTCGAGCGGCAACATCGCGGCGAGCGCCGCCCGCAGCAGGTCGCGATCCTCGTGGCGGCCTTCCTCGTTGCCGGGGGCCGGCTGGGTCTCCGGCAGGGGAGACTCGGGCCGGCGCCGGCGCACGAGATCGATCGCGCAGCGGATCGCGATCGCCCGGACCCAGGCCCGGAAGTTCGAGTTGGGCCGAAAGCGGTCGAGCGCACGAAACGCCTTGATGAACGCTTCCTGCGTGGCGTCCTCGGCGAGGCTCGTGTCGCCGGTGATCCGCCGCGCGGCGGCGAGCGCCGTGGGCGCGGCGCCGCGGACGAGCGCGGTCACCGCATCCTGGTCGCCGCGGCGCGCCCGTCCGACGAGGGCGTCCTCGTCGGCGGGCTCGACGGCCTCGGCGGCCGGAGCGGCGAGCGGCCGCAGCGTCAGCTCTGACCCCGCAGGAAGGCTCCCAGAGAGTCGAGCGCCTCGTCGCCGCGCTTTCCCATGCGGGCGTGGAAGGCGACGAACTTCTGCTGCTGCTCGGGCGTCAGGATCGGCCAGACCTCGGACCGGATCTTCGCGAAGAGCAACGCGCCGTCGGCGTGCGCCTGGCCTCCCGCGGCCGCCAGCCGGCGGATCTCCGCCTCGTCGGTCGGCTCGGCGATGACGGCGTCGTGGAGCGCCCGCCGGGCTTCCATGCCGGCCTTGACGTCGGCCAGGATCTCGTCGGCGTGCGCCTTGAGGACACCGCGGATCTGGAGGCGCTGCGCGTCGGAGAGGTCGAGCTCTCGCGCGACGTGGTCGAACATGTGCGCCGCCCGGGGGCCGTGCGGCGGGCCGGAGGCGCCCATCTGGCGGCCGAAGAGCCGGCCGGCGACGAGCCCCGAGAAGGCCAGGGCCGCGATCGCGGCGGCTATCAGGACGGAACGGCGAATCTGCTGGATACTCATGGAATCTCCCTTGTCACCCTCTTGTAACGCGCGGCGAGGCCGAAAGATTACCGCGATCCGGAGGGGCTAAACTCCAGGAATGGAGCGCAAGTACGTCCTCCGGACCCCCGTCCGGCTCCAGAGCTACCGGGTGGACTACGACCGGGAGTTGAACGACGAGCAGCGCGAGGTCGTGCTCGCCGGCGGCGGGCCGATCCTCGTCATTGCCGGCGCCGGCTCGGGAAAGACGCGGACGCTGGTGTACCGGGTGTCGCGCCTGATCGAGTCGGGCCACGACCCCTCGCGGATCCTGCTCTTGACCTTCACCAACAAGGCGGCTCGCGAAATGCTGCGCCGGGTCGAGACGCTGCTCGCGGTGGACACCCGACGGCTCATGGGCGGCACGTTCCACTCGGTCGGAAACCGGATGCTGCGCCGGTTCGGCAGCCGCCTCGGGCTCGGCGCCAACTTCACGATCCTCGACCCCGAAGACGCGAGGGAAATGCTCGAGGCGGCGACCTCGGACCGGAACATCCCGACGCTCGAGCGCCGGTTCCCGAAGGGCGACGTGCTGCTCGATCTCTACTCCTTCACGATCAACACGGGACGGCCGTTCCCGGAGGTCCTCGCCGAGCATGCGCCGCACTTTGCCGAGCTCGAGCCGGAAATCGTGTCGGTCTTCCAGCGCTACCGCGAGCGCAAGCGGGCGGCCAACGCCTGCGACTACGACGACCTGCTGCTCCAGTGGCGCCGCCTGCTCGACGAGTCGCCCGAAGTCGCGGCGCAGCTGGGCGCCTCGTACGACCACATCCTGGTGGACGAGTACCAGGACACCAACCGGCTCCAGGGCGACATCGTCGACGCGATGGCGCGGGTGAAGAAGAACGTGACGGTCGTCGGCGACGACGCGCAGGCGATCTACTCGTTCCGCGGCGCCTCCTTCGAGAACATCCTCGGCTTCCCCGAGCGGTATCCCGACGCGAAGACTTTCCGCCTCACGCGCAATTACCGCTCGACGCCGGAGATCCTGGCGCTCGCCAACGCGTCGATCGCCCACAACGTCAGGCAGTTTCCCAAGGAGCTCCAGGCCTTCCGCGACGCGGGGCCGCTGCCGGCCATCGTCGCTCTCCCGGACATTCCCGACCAGGCGCGGTTCGTGGCCCAGCGCATCCTCGAGTGGCACGACGAGGGGGACAAGCTCCAGGACGTGGCCATCCTCTACCGCGCGCACTACCAGGCGCTCGAGCTCCAGATCGAGCTCGTCCGGCGGGGCATTCCCTACGAGATCCGCTCGGGCACGCGTTTCTTCGAGCAGCGGCATGTCAAGGACGTGCTCGCGTTCCTGCGCATCCTCGTCAACCCGAAGGACGAGCTCTCGTGGAAGCGGGCCCTGAAGATCTTCCCGCGCGTGGGCGAGCGCTCGGCCTCGGCGGTGTGGGAGGCGATCGGGGGCCGCCCGGATCCGCTCGCCGCCTTCCGCGCACTCTACGGAAAGAGCGGCGCGTTCGGGCGCGGCGGCGAGGCGGCGTTGAAGCCGTTTCGCGCGCTGCTGTCGCGTCTGGATGGCCCGTCGCTCAAGTCGTCGCCGGCCGAGGCCATCCGCTCGGTCGTCGAGGACGTCTACCGCGACTACGCGCGCGCCAAGTTCCCCAACGGCGATTCCCGGCTCGACGACCTCGAGCAGTTCGCCCAGTTCGCCCAGACCTACGACTCGCTGCCGACCTTCCTCGAGGAGGTGTCTCTCTTCAACGAGCTCTCGGGCGAAGACGTCGTGCCGGGGGAGCCGGACGACGACAAGGTCGTGCTCTCCTCGATCCACCAGGCCAAGGGGCTCGAGTGGAGCCGCGTGATCGTGATGGGGCTGTCGGAGGGGCGATTCCCGAGCTACCGGTCGACGGCGACCGACGAAGGGATCGAGGAGGAGCGGCGCCTCTTCTACGTGGCCGTGACGCGAGCGAAGAACGAGGTTGCCCTCGTGTACCCGATGCTCGCGCGCGACCGGTACGGCGTGGACGTCATCCTCGAGCCCTCACGCTTCCTGGTCGAGCTTCCGGACGGCGTCTTCGAGCGGTGGACGATCGAGCGCGAGCCCACCCCCGAGGAGGCCCGGGCGCCGGCGGCGGACGAGCCCGTCAACTGACCGGAATAACCGGCCCTCGCCGGCGCTTGCTGTAGGCATGAAGAGAGCCGCCGCCCTGGTGCTCGCGCTTCTCGCCGCAGCCGGTCTGCGTGCCGCGGACGCGCCCGGGACCGTTACGCTCACGGGAGAGATCGTCGACACGACCTGCTACCTTCTCCACGACGGCAAGGGCCCGGAGCATCGCGCCTGCGCGATTACCTGCGTCAACGCCGGGGCCCCCGCGGCCATCCTCGACGACCGGACGCACGAGCTGGTCTACCCGCTCTCGCCCGCCTCGGAGGCCCACCACCACGAGCGGCCCGACGCGGCCCTGCTGCCGTACGTCGGCCAGCGCGTGCGCGTGACCGGGCGCACCGTCCGACGGGGCGGCGTGACCGCGATCGTCGTCGAGAAGGTGGTCGAGGCGCGGTAAAATGGAGCCAGTGAGCTTTCCCGCGAGGTCGCGATGAGAGACGACATCTACTCCGCTATCTGCCGCGAGGCGCTCGAATCCCGACAGCGCGACATGACGGCTTTCGTCGACAACGGGATGGCCGGCATGTCGAGCCGCCTCGAGAAGACCCTGCTCCGGCTGCCGTCCGGGTACTTCCTGCTCGGGCTCGGGCCCTACAATGCGGGGCTCGTGAAGCTCGACTTCGACGAGCTGCTCCTCGGGCGCGAGGTGCCCGAGTACATCGGCGTCGGGATGCCCGTCACGGGCTTTCGAGTTTCCTCTCCCGACGCCTTTCTGAACACGGAGGTCTCGCGCCTCCACGCCAAGGTGATCCGCCACATGGCCGGCGAGGCGCCCGCCTACCGGCTCGTGGACATGCGCTCGACCTGCGGCACGTACCTGAACGGCGACGCGATCCCCGCGCCCGACGACCTCGGCGGAGTGTCCGAGGACGACTGCGCGCGGCCCCTGCGGTCGGGCGACTTCTTCTCGCTCGGCCCCTCGGCCGTCAACCTGTTCCTCTTCTTCCAGAAGTGACGGCGCCGCGGCCGGGGCGCTGAGGGCCGCGGACTACTGGCCGACCGGGACGCCGGCGGCCTGCGCGAGGACGTCGTCGCCGACGTCGAACGCGGAGGGCATGATCGCGAGCATGCCGGTGGCGTCCCAGATCCCCATCGTGCGCAGCGGCGGCCGGTAGACGTGGAGGGAAACCGCGCGGGCGCTCGTCGCCGAGAGGCGATGGAGCACCGTGGGGCCGATGTCCGAAAGGTCGCCCTCGGGCCGCGCCCGGTTGTCGTAGAGCTCGGGCCGGGCGTGGGGCGTCGAGAAACGCTCTTCGGCGAGCGTGCCGGACACCACCACCATGCCTCCCATGATGCCGCGGTGGTCGTGGATCGGCGTGATCTGGCCGCTCGACCACGCGATGAGCATGACTTCCCAGTCTTCCCACAGCAGGATCGGATGGCGCATGTACCGCTCGTTCGAGAACTGGATGCGGTCGAGGTAGCGCTCCATCTCGAGGGCGACCTTCTGGCACAGCAGGCCGGGGGTGATGCGCTCGGGCAGGGCGGACGTCTCCCGGATGACGTCCTTGACCGACTCGGCGAAATTCACCTCGACATTCTATGGCAACGTCGACGGCGACACCACCGGTCGAGGTGAGGGGTCCGTGTTAGATTCCCCGCCGTGAAAATCGCGGTCGTACCGGGCGATGGGATCGGCGTGGACGTCACGGCGGAAGCCGTCAAGGTGCTCGAGCGGGTGGCCGCCCGGCGGGGAATCCGGTTCGACCCGGTGTACCTGCCCTGGAGCGCGGATCACTACCTGAAGACCGGGGAAACGGTGCCCGCCGGCGGCTTCGACGACCTCTCCCGAAACTACGACGCCATCTTCATGGGGGCTTTCGGCGACCCCCGCGTCCCCGACATGAAGCACGCCGCCGACATCCTCCTCGGCGCGCGGTTCCAGCTGGACCTCTACGTGAACTACCGCCCCGTCCGGTGCCTCGACGACCGGCTCTGCCCGCTCAAGGGGTTCGGGGCCCGGGACGTCGACTTCGTCGTCTTCCGCGAAAACACCGAGGGCTCGTACGTGGGCTCCGGGGGACACCTGAAGAAAGGGACTCCCGATGAGGTGGCCGTCCAGGAAGACATCTCGACCCGCAAGGGCGTCGAGCGCATCGTCCGTCACGCGTTCGAGTTCGCGAAGGCCCGGGGCCGCAAGCGCGTCGTCATGTCCGACAAGTCCAACGCCATGCGCTTCGTCGGGGATCTCTGGCAGCGGGCCTTCTTCGAGACCGCGAAGGAGTTCCCGGACATCCAGGCCTCGCACCTCTACATCGACGCGCTGTGCATGCAGATGGTCAAGGATCCCCGCCAGTTCGAGGTGATCGTGACGAGCAACATGTTCGGCGACATCGCGACCGACCTCGGGGCGGCCCTCCAGGGCGGGCTCGGCATGGCCGCCTCGGGCAACCTCCACCCGGGCCGGGTCTCGATGTTCGAACCCGTCCATGGCTCGGCGCCGAAGTACGCGGGAACCGGCAAGGCCAACCCCTTCGGGGCGATCCTGACGGCGGGGCTGATGCTCGATCACCTCGGGTATGCCGCGGAAGCGACGGCCGTAGAAGCCGCGGTCTCCGACTGCGTCCGGGCCGGGGCCGCGACCGCCGACGTCGGAGGCTCGCTGTCGACCTCGGCCGCCGGCGACGCCGTCTGCGATCGCCTCCGCCTCTAGCAAGCCGCCGAAGCCACTTCCGCGCGGCCGCCGTCCTGCTACAATTGGCGCCCAAGGAGAAACCGCAAGATGGGTAACCTCGCGCGCAGACTCTTCCCGCTCGCCTCGGCCGCTCTCTTCGTTCTCGCCGTTTCGACGGCGCTCGCCGACCAGAAGTTCATCGGCTCCGATGACTCCAAGGAAAGGGACGAGCCCCAGAAGTTCCTGCCCGACTACGACAAGCTCGTCAAGGGCAAGGATTCCGACTGGGTCTATTTTCCCGACGGCAGCCTGAAGAACTACAAGACGGTCCTCGTCAAGGAATTCCAGAACAACGGAAAGGGCCGCGAAGCCAAGGAAGCCGCGTCCTACGGCAAGGAATACATGGAGCAGTGGATGCAGAAGCAGGGCTTCGACGTCGTCGAGAAGGGCCCCGCGGACATCACGATCGAGGGCAACGTTTTCAACGCCTGGGAGCCGAGCGGCGCGGCGCGGGTCTGGGGCGGCTGGGCCGCCAACCCCGGGGTCGGGCTGGAGCTGCTGATCAAGAACAAGAGCGGGGCGGTCGTCGGCGAGCTGCGCCAGAAGGCCAAGGGCTCGACCATCCACGACGCGGTCGAGAACGGCCTCGAGGACGCCGCCAAGTCGATTGAGCACGGTAAGTAGGCCCCAGGGTGGAATCGGCCTAAGTCATTGTCTCCAAGAGATTTAACGTCGCGACGGGGGAGCCGGGCGCCCGCGCCCGCCCCCGCCGTGGTACCGTTTCGTCTCTCAAGGAGTTGTACCGATTTCTGACCCTAGCCATGCGGTTGCCTTGCCCGAAAGCGGGCTGACCGCCCTCTTCGGAATCGCCGACGAGAACCTGCGAGCCATCGAGGACGCCTTCCGCGTCCGCCTCCAGTCCCGGGGAAGCGAGATCTCCGTGATCGGGGAAGGTGAAGCGGAAGACGCCGCCCGGCGGCTCCTGACGGGGCTCTCGGACCTGCTGGCCGGGGGCTACCCCCTCCAGAAGAGCGACATTGCCACGGCGATCCGAGTGGTCAAGGAGGACCCGGCGGTCTCGCTGGTCGAGTTCTTCACGGACAGCCCGTTCGGGCCGACCTTGAAGTCGGTCGTCACGGTCCGGAACCTGAAGCAGCGCATCTACGCCCAGACGATCGACCGCCACGACCTGGTCTTCGCGATCGGGCCCGCCGGCACCGGCAAGACGTACCTGGCGGTGGCGATGGCCGCGGCGGCCCTGGTCGAGAAAAAGGTCAAACGGATCGTGCTCGCCCGACCGGCCGTCGAGGCCGGGGAGAAGCTCGGCTTTCTCCCGGGAGATCTCGTCGAGAAAGTGAACCCCTACCTGCGGCCGCTCTACGACGCGCTCTACGACATCCTCGGCTACGAGAAGACCGCCAAGCTGCTCGAGCGCGGGATCATCGAGGTCGCGCCGATCGCCTTCATGCGGGGCCGCACGTTGAACGACGCGTTCATCATCCTCGACGAGGCGCAGAACACGACCTCCGAGCAGATGAAGATGTTCCTGACCCGCATCGGGTTCGGCTCGAAGGCCGTGGTCACCGGCGACATCACGCAGATCGACCTTCCCCACGGCAAGACGTCGGGCCTGCGCGAGGCGCAGCAGGTCCTGTCGAAGGTCGGGGCCATCCGCTTCGTGCTCTTCGACGAGCGCGACGTGGTGCGCCACACGCTCGTGCAGTCCATCATCACGGCGTACGAGGCGCTCGACCGCGAGCGCGAGGCCGCCGCGGCGCTGGCCAGCAGCGGACGGGGGCCCTCCGGGCCCGCCGTGCCGGCCCAGCCCGGGCGCTGAGGGTTCGGCGATGCCCGACGACGCGCCCTCCGGGCGCAAGACGATCGATTTTCAGCGGCCTTTGGCCCTGCCGAAGGACGACGGCCGGCCGCCCTCCCGGCGGGTTCGGCCGTTCGCGTGGGCGGCCGCCTACGTCGTCGTCACGACGCTCTGCTTCGCGCCGACGCTCTCCTTCCGCGACAGCCCCGCGACGGCCGGCGCGGTTGCCGCCCGCGACATCGTCGCCCCGCGCGATCTGATCGTTCCCGACCCAGACGCGACGGCGCGCCGCCGCGCGGAGGCCGCGGCGGAGGTCCTGCCCGTCTACGAGTTCGACGCCCAGGCGCCCGCCCGGTTCGAATCCCAGCTGCGGGAGTCTTTCGAGAGCGCGCGGACGGCCTACGCGAAGATCCGCCCGAAGGGGCGCGTGACCCCCGAGCTCGCCGACGCGTTCGCGCTTCCGATCGGCGACGAGGCGCTCGCGGCGATCGCCCGGCAGGGGTTCTCGCAGGACCTCGAGGATCGTTTCGCGATCATCGGCCTCGACCTCTACCGCGGGGGCGTCGTCGACCACCGCGACCTCGCGCCCGAGGCGCGCAGCCGCGGCATCACGGCGCGCGACACGTCCTCGGGGCGCGAGACGAAGCGGCGCGAGAGCGGCGCCGTCGAGTATGGCAACGAGACCCGGGCGGCCGTCGCGACACGGCTGGCGGAAAGCCCGTTCACTCCGAGAGAGCGCGCCGAGGTCGCCGCGTTTCTCGCGGCCATGCTCCGGCCGAGCCTCACCTACAACGCCGCCCAGACGGCCGAGCGCCGCGCCGACGCCGGGCGGGGGGTCGAAAGCGTCTTCACCCGGATCCCGCGCGGGAAGGTCATCGTCCGCCGCGGGGACGAGATCACCGTGCGCACCGCCCAGTGGATCGCCGCGGTGCGCGCTTCCGCGTCGGACCCGTCCTCCTGGGTCAAGGTCACCGGCATCCTGATTCTCCAGGTCCTCGCGGCCGCCGCCTTCTGGCTGGACGCCCGCCGGCAGCGCCGCCGCAAGCGCGAGCGCTCGACGGGCGTCGTCTACGGCTCGGTGCTGGCGACGGGGATCGTCTTCGCGATCGTGACGCGCGCCGCTTTCGCCCTGGCGCAGGCGCTGTCGCCGAGCCTGGAGGGAGCCTCGGGCGCCGTGAACTTCGCGATCCCGTTCGCGGCCGGCCCGATCGTCGTGAGCCTGGTCGCGGGCATGGGGCCGGCGCTGCTGGTGGCCCTCGTCTTCTCGATCGGGGCCGGCGTGCTGATGGGCCTGTCGTTCCCCTTCGCCCTCTTCGCCGTGGTCGGGTCGCTCGCCGGGATCTACGGCCTCGGCAAGGTCGGCGCGCGCAGCGTGCTGCTCGCGATGGGCGGGATCGTCGCGGCGGGCAACCTCGTGGCCATCGTGGCGCTCCACTTCCTGAACGCCGGGCCCTGGGGCTGGGACTTCCTCTACGACGCCCTCGCGGGTGTCGCGGGCGGCCTGACGGTGTCGATGGTCGTGGCCCTCCTGCTGCCGGTCTTCGAGCACCTCTTCTCGGTCGTGACCGACATCCGGCTGCTCGAGCTCTCCAACCAGAACCTTCCTCTCCTGCGCACGCTCGCGCTCGAAGCGCCCGGCTCGTACCAGCACTCGCTGATGCTCGGGCACCTCGCCGAGGCCGCCGCGGAGGCGATCGGCGCGGATTCGCTGCTGGCCCGCGTGTCGGGCTACTACCACGACATCGGCAAGACCAAGATGCCGGACTACTTCATCGAGAACCAGGCCAAGGGCTTCAACCGGCACGACCGGCTCGAGCCCTCGATGAGCGCGCTCATCATCGCGGCCCACGTCAAGGAGGGCGTCGAGATGGCGCGCCGGGCCCGCCTGCCCGAGCCGATCGTGACCGCCATCCGCGAGCACCACGGCACGAAGCTGATCCGCTACTTCTACCAGAAGGCCGTCGCGAAGGCCGATCCGGCCGAGGGCGAGGTCGCGGAGACCGAGTACCGCTACCCGGGGCCCAGGCCCTCGACCCGCATCCTCGGCATCCTCATGATCGCCGACGCGGTGGAGGCCGCCTCCCGCACGCTCGTCGACCCGACGCCGGCCAAGATCCGGGCGATGGTCCGCCAGATCGTCGACGACTGCCTGCGCGACGGGCAGTTCGACGAGTGCGACCTGACCATGCGCGACCTGACCCTCATCGTGGACACGCTCGAACGCACGGTGACGACGGTCTTCCACCACCGGATCGACTACCCCGGCTTCGACTTCAACCGCGAGCAGCGTTCGCGGCGGCGGACGACCGACACCGGGACGGCCGGCCCGAGGGCCGTGTGATGGAGGTCGACGTGCAGGCGCGGGTCTCGGGCGCTCCGCCGGTCGAGCGAGTGCGCCGGCTGCTCGGGCGGGCGGCCCGGGTCGCCCGGGCGCGGGGCAAGGGCGTCTCGGTGCTCTTCTGCGCCGACCGCCGCATGCGCAGCCTCAATCGCCGCTACCGGGGCAAGGACCTCTCGACGGACGTGCTGGCCTTTCCGGCCGGCGCGGCGGGCAACGGCTACCTCGGCGACATCGTGATCTCCGTGCCTTACGCGGCGCGGGAGGCCCGGCGGCGCGCGGAGCCGGCGTCGCGCGAGATGGACCGGCTCCTGTTGCACGGACTGCTGCACCTGATGGGCTACGACCATGAGACCGACGAGGGGCAGATGGAGGCCCTCGAGGGCCGGCTGCGCCGGCGCCTCCGAATCGCGGACGCGGCGCCGCCCGCGCGGGTCAGGGCGCGGAAGGCGGCCCGATGATCGCCATTCTTTCGGCGGCCTTCTGCTACGGCGCGTTCCTCCTCTTCGAGTCCTTCGCGCTGGCCCTCGACCGGGTGTCGCCCATCAAGATCCGGGGGCTCCTCGAGGAGCATCCGGAGCGCGCGCGCCTGCTCTCGGGAGCGGGCGAGGTCGAGATCGTCCGGACGACGACGAAGGTGTTCGTCCAGGCGCTGCTGCTCGCGGGCCTCCTGACGACGGTTTCGGCGCTCGAGACCTGGGAGGTGCCCCGGCCCTGGCTCTGGGGCGGCGCTTTCTTCGTCGTGGGCTGGATGCTGACGGAGATCGCCCTGCTGCGGCGCGACGCCAACCGCGACCCCGAGCGGATCGTCGGTTCGCTGCTACCCCTCGTGACGGCGGCGTCCTGGCTCCTGTTGCCGATCGCGTACCTGATCCGGCGCATCTTCGCCGGCCGCGCGGCCGCGCCCGAACGGCCGGCCGAGGCGACCGAGCAGGAGGTGCGCGCCTACATCGACGTCGGCCGGCAGGAGGGAATCCTCGAGAAAGAGGAGGAGAAGCTCCTGATGTCGATCGTCGACTTCGGCGACACGCGCGTGCGCGAGGTCATGACGCCCCGCACCGACATCGTCTGGGTCGACGTGGCGGCCTCGCTGACGGTCCTCTTCGACCTCTTCGTCGAGACCAAGTACTCGCGCATCCCGGTGGTGCGGGGCTCGATCGACAAGGTCGTCGGGATCGTGCACGTCAAGGATGCGCTCGAGGCCGTTCGGGCGGCCGCGGCCGGCACGGTCTCGGGCCTCATGCGCGAGGCGTATTTTGTGCCGGAAACGAAGAAGGTCTCGGAGCTGCTGCGCGAGTTCCAGCGGCGCCACCTCTGGATGGCGATCGTGGTGGACGAGTACGGGGGCGTGTCCGGCCTCGTGACGGTCGAGGACCTGCTCGAGGAGATCGTCGGCGAGATCTCGGACGAGCACGAGGACGAGCGTGAGCCGGTGTCCCGCGCGGGCGAGAGCGCGTACTCGGTCTCCGGAAAGGCGAACATCGAGGTCATCCGCGACCTCTTCGGCCGCGGGCCGGAGAGCGCGGAGTTCACGACCGTGGGCGGGTTCCTGACGAGCCGCCTCGGGCACATCCCCAAGCCCGGCGAGACCTACCGCGAGTCCGACCTGCGCTTCACGGTCGAGGAGGCGGACCGCCGCCGCGTGCACCGGGTGAAGATCGAGCCGGCCGGAAGCCCTCAGCTCTCCGCCGTCAGCTCTCAGCCGGGCTCGGGCCGTTCGAAGCTGAAGGCTGAACGCTGAGCCCCGACAGCTTGCGAGTCGGCGAAGTCGCGGTCGTCGGCCGGCCCAACGCCGGCAAGTCCACGCTCGTCAACGCGTTCGTCGGCGAGAAGGTGGCGATCGTCTCGGACAAGCCGCAGACCACGCGCAAGCGCATCCTCGGCGTGGCGCGGCGGCCGGGCGTCGAGATCGCGCTGGTGGACACGCCCGGGATCCACCGGCCGCAGTTCCGGATGAACGCGGAAATGGTGCGGGAAGCGACGGACGCGCTCGCCTCGGCCGATGCGATCCTGTTCGTGGTGGACGCGGCCGACGAGCGCGGGGCGGGTGACGCGCACATCGGTGAGCTGGCGCTCAGGGCGGGGGTGCCCGTAGTCCTGGCGGTCAACAAGATCGACCTCCTGAGAAAGGACCGCCTGCTGCCGCTGCTGGCCGCGCTCGGCGGCGAGGGGCCGTACAAGGACTTCGGGGAGATCGTTCCGGTCTCCGCCCGGACGGGCGAGAACGTGGACCACCTCTTCGACGTGCTCGCGAAGGCCCTGCCGGAGGGCGACGCCGCCTACCCCGACGACTTTCTCACGTCGACGCCCGAGACGGAGTGGATCGGGGAAGTCATCCGCGAAAAGCTTCTCGCGCGCACGCGCGACGAACTGCCTTTCGCCCACGCGGTGGTCGTCGAGTCGGTCCGCCCCGGCGAGGGAAAAGACATCACGGTCGTCACCGCGTCGATCGTCGTCGAGCGCGAGGGCCAGAAGGGGATCATCGTCGGCAAGGGCGGCTCCATGATCCGCGACATCGGCAGGGCCGCGCGCGAGGAGCTCGAGACCGAGCTCGGGCGAAGGCTCTACCTCGAGCTCACCGTCCGCGTGCAGCCCGACTGGCGCAACGACGAACGCTTCCTGTCGCGGCTGCGGGGGACGGAGACTTCCTAAGAGTGTCATCCCGAGCGCAGCGAGGGATCCCGGGCTCGACGAGTACGGGATCCCTCGGCGCGTTGCGCCTCGGGATGACCGGCGGCTGGCTCGGGATGGCGGGCCCGGCTGGGAGGGTACGGGATCCCTCGGGCCTTCGGCCCCCGGGGCGACCGGCAGAGGCCCCTACGAGTTTCTGACCGCCTGCCGCAGGCGCTCGGCCATCTCGTGCAGCGACTCGGCCAGGGATTCGCGCATCCGCTCCATCTCGGAGAAGAGCGCGGCGTCCGACTCGTGCCGGCGCACGCGCTCCTCGAGCAGGGGAGCGATCTGCGAGCGGATGTCCTCGGCTTCGCGGCGGCCGAGCTGGGTCTTCTCCTCGAACGCCGCCTCGAGCTCCCGGTGCTGGCGGTGCGCGCCTTCGACGCGGCCTTCGATCTCGGAAAGCCGGTCCGACAGGGCCGGCAGCGCGGCGATCCGCGCCTCGAGCTGCGGAATCGTCTCGGCGAGGTAACGCACCGAGGTCATCTGGTCCTCGTGGGAACCGGTCTGCGAGAGCAGGACGGTCACCTGCTGCTCGAGCATCGGGAGCTTTTCGTTCAGGGACTGGAGCGCCATCCCGAGGTCGTCGGCGTCCTTGCGCTGGCGGCTGGCCTCCGAGCCGAGCCTCTCCTCGAGCCCGCGAATTCCGCTCTCGAGCGCGCGCAGGCCTCCCTCGAGCTCCCCGTGGCGGCCCGCGACGCCTTCGACCGGCGCGATTCTCTGGTGGAGAGCGCCGAGGGCCTCGTGCAGGCCGCCCACGCCCTTTTCGAGGGCGCCGAGGCGGTCTCCGAGGGACGCGAGGTGCTCGAGCGTGGCCGCGACCCGCTCCTGCATCGCCGCGACGGCCTGGTCGATCCGCTCGGACGCTTCCCTCTCGCGCGCGGCCTGGCTCTCGGCCTCCTGGAGGCGCTGCTCGAGGAGCGCGAGGCGTTCGACGCTGGCGGCGGCCTCCGGCAGGAAGGCCGGCCCGGCGTGGGGATGCGGCTCCGGCGCGACCTGCTCGGCTTCGATGGGCTCGATCTCGTCGATTTCGCCGACCTCGTCGGCCTCGGTCAGCTCTTCCGGGGGCTCTATGGAGCTGCCGAGCTCCTCCATGCCGATGACGTCCATCTCGATGGTGGCCGAAGTGGGAGCGAGCTCCATCGGGGGCCCGGGCTCGAGGCCTGGAGGCTCCGGGACCGCGTAGGGCGATTCTTCCTCGATGTCGTCCACGTCGCGGCCGAGCTCCGTCGTGTCGAACGGCGCTTCGTCAGCCACGGGCGGAACGAGGGAGAGCGGGCGCGAAGGCGGAGCGGAGACGCGGGGAAGCTGGACGGTCGCCTGCGACTCGCGCTTCAAGAGCGAGTCCTTCCAGGTCTGGAGGTCGTCCGCGCGCTCTCCCGCCGGCGCCGCGGCCGGCCCGGCGGTCTCCTCCTCGGCGCGGCGGCCCTGGAGCCGGCGCAGCAGATCCACGAAGGTGAGCTTCGAGATGAGCTTGAACGTTTCCGTGACGCCGCGTCCCGCGCTCGCGACCGCCTCGACGAAGGGGTACGACGAGAGCCCGAGCGCCTCCTGCATCGCGTCGACCGCGAGGATGTCGGCGAGGTCGCGCTTGTTGTACTGGATGACGACCGGGATCTTCTCGAAGGAGATCTCGTTGGACTTCAGGTTGTCCTTCAGGTTCTGCCAGCTCTCGAGGTTTTTCGGCAGCATCGTCCACTGGGAGTCCGCGACGAAGACGATGCCGTCCACGCCCTTCAGGACCACGCGCCGCGTCTCGTTGAACGCGGTCTGGCCGGGAACCGTCGCCAGCTGGAAGCGAATCTTGTAGCCCTTGATGTCGCCGAGCTCGACCGGCAGCAGGTCGAAGTAGATCGTGCGGTCGGTCTGCGTCTGGAGGTTCAGGAGCTTGCCGGCGGTGCCGGGCTCGAGACGGTCGTGGAGGACCTTGAGGTTGGTGGTCTTGCCGCAGAGCCCCGGCCCGTAGTAAACGATCTTGGCCGTCAGCTCCCGTGTGGCTGCGTTGTAGATGACCATGTTACCTACGCTTTGTAGGCGAATATTCTAGCGCCCTTTCGCGCCGCCCGCGCCCCTTTTCCGCCGGTTCCTTGACCCAAGGGAAGGCGACCCCATAGACTCGCGCGGATTTGAGCGAAGAGCTGACCCGCAAGGCCCGGATCCTCGACGCCGACCGTATCGGGCGGATGGTGGACCGCATGGCCCACGAAATCGCCGAGCGGCAGAAGGACCTGCCGGGCCTGGCCCTGATCGGGATCCGGACCCGGGGCGTCCCCCTGGCCAACCGGCTGGCGGCCCGGCTCTCGGGCCTCGTGAAGCAGAACTTCCCGGTCGGGACCCTGGACATCACGCTCTACCGCGACGACCTGTCCACGGTGGCGCCCCAGCCGCTCCTGAAGAAGACCGAGATCGACTTCGACCTGAACGGGCGGACCGTGCTGCTCTGCGACGACGTGCTCTACACGGGGCGCACGATCCGGGCGGCGCTCGACGGCGTCATCGACCTCGGCCGCCCGCGGGCGATCCGCCTCGCGGTCCTGATCGACCGGGGGCACCGCGAGTTTCCGATCGAGGCCAACTACGTCGGCAAGAGCGTCCCGACCGCCAACCGCGAGATCATCCAGGTGATGTTCCAGGAGACCGACGGCGCGGACGAGGTCTGGATCCTCGAAAGGCCTGCCTGAGCGCGTGACGGCCGCGAGCCTGCGCTCCAAGGACCTCGTCGGGATCGAGCCGCTGACTCCCGACGAGATCACGCTTCTTCTCGACACCGCGGAGTCCATGCGCGCGATCGGCGAGCGGGCGATCAAGAAGGTCCCGGCGCTGCGCGGCCGGATGGTCGTCAACCTCTTCTTCGAGGCGTCCACCCGGACGCGGTTCTCGTTCGAGACGGCCGAGAAGTGGCTGTCGGCCGACTCGCTCAACTTCTCGGCCAAGGGCAGCTCGGTCGAGAAGGGCGAATCGCTGCTCGATACCGCGAAGAACCTGCAGGCCATGTCGCCCGACTTGATCGTCATCCGCCACGGCTCGCCGGGCGTGCCGCACTTCCTGGCTCGACACCTCAAGGCCGGGGTCGTCAACGCCGGCGACGGCGCGCACGAGCACCCGACGCAGGCCCTTCTCGACGCGCTGACGATCCGGCAGCGGCTCGGGCGGCTCGACGGATTGAAGGTCACGATCGCCGGGGACATCGCGCACTCGCGGGTAGTGCGCTCGAACATCTGGCTCCTGACGAAGATGGGCGCCCGGGTGACGCTCTGCGGCCCGCCCACGCTCCTGCCGCCCCGGATCGGCGCGATGGGGGTGGAGGCGACGACCGACTTCGACGGAGCGCTCGACGGCGCCGACGTCGTGATGATGCTGCGCATGCAGCTAGAACGGCAGGGCAAGTCCCTCTTCCCGTCCGTGCGCGAGTACTTCCGGCACTACGGGCTCGACGCGAAGCGGCTGTCCCGGGCGAAGCCGGGAGCCATCGTCATGCACCCGGGGCCCATGAACCGGGGCGTGGAGATCGCCTCGGACGTCGCCGATTCCGGGCGCTCGGTCATCCTCGAGCAGGTCTCCAACGGCGTCGCGGTGCGGATGGCGGTCCTGTACCTGCTGCTCGGCGGACACCCCTGGGAGGGCGAAGCGTGAGCCGGCCGCTGCTCGTGCGGGGCGGCAAGGTCGTGGATCCGGCCGCCGGATTGAACGGGCGCGCCGACGTCCTGTTGAAGGACGGTGTCGTCGCCGAGGTGGCCGACGGCATCGAGGCCGGCGACGCCGAAGTGTTCGACGCCGCGCGCCTCGTGGTGTTTCCCGGGTTCATCGACCTGCACACCCACCTGCGAGAGCCCGGCCGCGAGTACGCCGAGACGATCCACACCGGCCTCGCCGCCGCGGCCGCGGGCGGCTTCACGGCGGTCTGCGCCATGCCGAACACGACCCCGGTCAACGACAGCCGCGAGGTCTGCGAGTTCATCCGCCTGCGCGGCGAGAAGGCCGGGGGCACGCGGCTCTACCCGATCGGCGCGATCACGAAGGGCCAGAAGGGCGAACAGATGACGGCCTTCGGCGAGCTCGCCGAGGCGGGCGCGGTCGCCCTTTCGGACGACGGCACGTGGCTGGCGGACGGCGCGGTGCTGCGCTACGCCTTCGAGCACGCCGGGCTGTTCGGACTGCCGATCGTCCAGCACGCCGAGGACCGGACCCTCTCCGAGGGCGCGCCCATGCACGAGGGGGCCGTCTCGACGCGCCTCGGCCTTTCGGGCCAGCCGGCGATCGCCGAGGCCGCGGCCGTCGCGCGCGACATCCTCGTCGCCGAGCTGACGGGGGGGCGCCTCCACGTCGCGCACCTGTCGACGGCCGTGGGGCTCGAGTTGGTCCGCCGCGCAAAGGCCTCGGGCCTCAAGGTGACGTGCGAGGTGACGCCCCACCACCTCGTCCTGACCGACGAAGAGGTCGCCTCCTCGGCGTACTCGACCCGCACGAAGATGAACCCGCCGCTGCGGGAGGCGTCGGACCTCGCCGCGCTGGTCTCGGGCCTCGCCGACGGAACCATCGACGCGATCGCGACCGACCACGCCCCGCACCACGCCGACGAGAAGGCCGTCGAGTTCGACGCCGCGCCGTTCGGCGTCGTGGGCCTCGAGACGGCGGCCGCGGTGGTGTACGACCGGCTGGTCGCTCGCGGCCGGCTCTCGCTCGAGCGGTTCGCGGCGCTGTTCGGCGCGGGCCCAGCGAGGGCCTTCGGCCTGCCGGGCGGCACGCTCGCCGCCGGTTCGCCCGCGGACGTGACGCTCTTCGACCCGGAGGCGCGCTGGAAGGTCGACCCCGCGCGCTTCGTCTCGAAGGGGCGTAGCACGCCGTTTGCCGGCTGGGAGCTCGCCGGAGCGCCAGTCGCCACGATCGTGGGCGGGGCCATCGTGTGGCAGCGCATCGAGCTCTGAGCCGCCTCGCGTTCGCGGCCGCGTCGGCCGTCGCGGTCTTCGCGCTGGGAGCCGGGGCGCCGGAACCGCGGCGCATCGCGCTGCGGTTTTCCGAGAACATCTCCGCCGTCCCGGCTCTCGAACGCCTTGTGGCCCGGGCCAAGGGCCGCGGCATCGAGCTCCAGGAAGCGCCGGAGGCAACGGCGATTCCGCGCGGCTTCGACGTGGCCCACGTCTGGGTGCTGCCGGTCCCGGAAAAGGCAAAGCCCCTCCTCGGCCGGTTCCCGATTTCCTTCGAGGGCGCCGGCTTCACGTTCGACGGGCGGACGTTCACGGGCAAGAGCGACGCGCTCGTCGTCGTGGACCCGTCGAAGCCGGGCGAGACGTTCGTCCTCGGCGTCTCGGAGGACGCCGTCCTCGAGCTCACGGCCGCCTGGCTCCTCGATCGGTCGCAGCGGCCGGCCGATTACCAGGTGGTGTCGGGCGAGCTGACGAAGGACGGGCGTTTCGTGGGCCGGGACAGCCGGTTGGCGATCGACCGGGCGACCGACCGGGACCGGATCGCCGCGCGGGAGGACTTCTACAAGGCCCTGCGCCACGAGAAGCGCGGAGGCGTCGACTGGGAGTATCGCGAGTCGGAGTCTTCGGCCGTCGCGCGCTTCGAGAAGGCGGCCGCGCGCTATGCCGGCAAGAAGGGCTTTACGGTCCGCCTCTTCCCGGATGCCGCGGCCAAGGCCCTCGACACGGGCTCCTCGCGCCCGGCGGACCTCGTGAGCGACGGCGGGAAGCTCGTGGTGGAGGTGGACGCCTCGACCCCGGCGGAGCCGGACCTGGTCGAGCCGGTGCTCGCGGCGGCCGGCCTGGCGGCCGCCAACCCCGCTCTTCTCGAGCGGCGCACGCTGCTTCTGGCGGCCGGAGCCCGCCGCTGCGGAAAGTGGTGGGGCCGGGACGCGCGCGGCTTTGCCGCGTTCGTCCACGCGGCGGGCGTGGATCCTTCGCTCGAGGACGTCGTGCGGGGCTCCGAGGACGCGTCGCCGATCCTGACCGTGGGTGCCGCAGCCGGCTGGCTCGACGCCGGCGTCCGGCTCGAGAGCGAGGCTCTCGTCGAGAAATCGCTGACGGAGCCGGAGGGAGTCCTCGCGACGAAGCTGGCGCGGTGGCGCGAGACGGCCTGGCGGCAGACGGTCAAGCCGCCCCCGCGGCGGCCGCTGCCCGACGGGTTCCTGCGCGGCGTGTCCTACGCGATGAGCAACACGCTCGACGAGGGTTACGCCTCGCCGGCGTCCCTCGCGACGCTCCAGCGCCTGAAGGAGCTCGCGGTCAACGCCGTCGCGGTGATGCCGTACGGCCTGGCGAAGGAGGCCGCGGGCGATCGCATCCTCTTCGTTCACCGCTCGGCCCGCGGCGAGACCGACGAGGGGATCCTGCGCGCGGTCACGGACGCGCGGTCGCTCGGAATGACCGCGATGGTCAATCCGCAACTCTGGGTCAGCGGCGGGGCGCCCGTGCGCGACATCGCCATGCCGGACGAAAAGACGTGGCGCAGCTGGTTCGACGCCTACCGCCGGTACGTGGTGCACGCCGCGGTCGTGGCCGAGGCCGCGGGCGCCGCCCTCTTCTGCGTCGGGACGGAGCTCTCGAAGACGGAGGACCACGAGAAAGAGTGGCGCGACACGATCGCCGCCGTGCGGCTGGCTTCGGGCGCTCCGCTCGTCTACGCGGCCAACGGGGCGGCCGGCGCGCAACGCGTCACGTTCTGGGACGTCCTCGACGCGATCGGGGTCGACTTCTACGACCCGCTCTCGAAGGGAGAAAAGGCAAAGGATGCAGCGCTCGAGGAGGGCGTTCGACAGGCCGCGCGTCCCGTGGCGGAGCTCGCCGCGCGCGTGAACAAGCCGGTCGTCTTCACTCAGGCCGGGTATGCTTCGATCCGCGGGGCCTTCATGGCGCCGCGCGACGACGACTCGCGACGACCGGCCGGCGGCGAAGACGCCGCCCGCGCGATCGCGGCGGTGTGTCGGGTCCTCGGCAAGGAAAGCTGGTGGAAGGGCGTGTACTGGTGGAAGGTGCCCTCGGATGGCAAGCCCGCTCTGGCGGGCGAGCGCGGTTTCAACCTCCTCGGCGCCCCGGCGGAAAAGGCGATGGGCGAGGCGTACCGCCGGATGTCCGCGCCGTGAGCGGCCGGTGAGCGCACCCGGAGAGCTCGTCGAAGTCGCGGTCGCCGCGGCGAAGTCCGGCGGCGAGGTCCTCCTCGCCAACTGGCGCAACCTCCCTCACGGCTCGGTCGAGGAAAAGACGAAGAACGACTTCGTCACGCATGCCGACCGGGAGAGCGAGGAACGGATCGTCGCCGCGATCCGTTCCCGGTTCCCCGACGACGCCTTCCTCGGGGAGGAGGGCGGCTCGCGCAAGGGCGGCGAGGGAGCGCGCGTCTGGATCATCGATCCGCTCGACGGCACGTCGAACTTCGTCTCGGGATTCCCGTTCTGGTGCGTCTCGATCGCCGCCTGGGAAGGCGAGAGAATCGTCGCGGCGGTCGTGTGGGATCCCTTGCGCGACGAGATGTACACGGCCGAGCGCGGGTCGGGCGCGTGGCGCAACGGGACCCGGCTGGCGGTGACCGGGCGGACGGACCTCGATGGCGCGTTCATCGCGACGGGGTTTCCGTTCCGCAACCGGCACAAGATCGACTCGTACCTCGCGCTGTTCAAGGCCGTGTTCGTCCACGCCCGGGCCATTCGCCGCGCCGGGTCCGCCGCGCTCGACCTCGCCTACGTCGCCGCCGGAGTCTTCGACGGGTTCTTCGAGTTTCGGCTGGCGCCCTGGGACATCGCCGCGGGCGCTCTCCTGATCGAGGAGGCCGGCGGCCAGCTCACCGACTTCGAAGGGGGCAAGGGTTACCTCGAACGGGGCAACGTGGTGGCGGGCTCGCCCGGAGTGGCGGAGGGGCTGAGGCGGGTGGCGAACGGGATCGTGGACGAGAAGACGATCTGAACGGTCGCACCCGGACACCAAGGGGAACGTCATCCCCGGGGCCCGGCCCTACACCCCCAGACTCTTCCTGTACTCCCGGTCGAACGCGGCCAGCAGGCTCTCCTCCTTCGAGTAGAGGCCCGGCCGGTACGCGCGCGACGAGACGCCCTGCTGGGCAAGCTCGCACATGTGCCAGTCCTGGCGGTTGGTGACGTCCCAGATCCCGACGCCGTCGGCCGGGTCGAACCCGGGCGCCGCGAGGCTCTCCGGCGCGAAGAGCCACTCGCAAACGACACGCGTGTGGTCCACGGCCAGGGGCTCGAGGCGCGTCGACATGACGAAGTCCGGCTGCACGGTCAGGAAGAAGCCGGGAAAGACGGAGTAGTAGTAGACGCGCTGCCGCTCGGGCTCCGGCAGATCTCCGAGCGGCGCGCCGCAGAGCCGACCACTCAGGGTCAGGCTGCCTCCCGGCTCGTTGATGAGCATGTAGCCGCCGAGCACCGACCCATCTCGCAGGTTGTTGGCCCCGCTGCGGTAGTGCGAGAGCTTCGCGAGCGCCGGGTGCACGGGAGGGCAGTGGTAGCACTCCGAGAAATTCTGAAAGATGAGCTTCCAGTTCGCGCGGACGTCGTACGCGACCGCGCGGGCCCGTCCGAGCGCCGGCAGCCGCCACGGCGCGAAGCGGCCGAGCAGGGGCCGGAGCGCTTCCTCGAGCGGCTCGGGCCCGGGCGCCAGGTTCACGAACAGGAATCCCTCCCACTGCCCGAGGGCCGCGGACACGAGCGGGTACTCGGCCTTGTCGAACCAGGGGACGTCGGCCATGTGAGGAGCGCCGAGGAGGGCCCCGTCGAGGCCGTAGGTCCAGGCGTGGTACGGGCACTGGATCCCGCCCGCGAATCGGCCGCTCTCGGCCTCGCACACGCGCGTCCCGCGGTGCCGGCAGACGTTGAAAAACGCCCGCGCCGCCCCGTCGCGGCCGCGCACGAGCAGCAGGCTCTCGCCGCCGACCGTGACGAGTCGGAAGTCGCCGGGCTCCGGGAGCGTGTCGCCGCGCCCGACACAGAGCCAGCGGCGCGCGAAGATCGTCTCCCGCTCGCGGGCGAAGATCTGTTCGGAGACGTAGAACTCGCCCGGCAGCGTCGTCGAGCGGTCCGTGAGGGCGTGGCCCTGGAACTCCATGGGAGGGCAGCGTAATCCGCACGGAGCGCGCGGGGCAAGAGCCGCTCGCCGCGGCCTGCTAGACTCCGCGCAACGAGAAGGAGGGATCATGCGTCGACGCCTCACCCGCCGGGACTTCGTCCGCACTTCAGCCGCCGCCGGCCTGGCCGCAGCGGCCCCCCGGGCCCTCGCGCAGAAGGCGCCGGCGGTCGTGACGGGAAGCGTGCGACCGGTCGTCATCTCTTCGGCCAACGGCAACTGGTTCAAGAACGGCGGCAGCTTCACGTGCGTCGAAAAAGCGTGGATGCTCATGACACAGGGCTCCGACGTGCTCGACGCCCTCATCGAGGGCGTGAACATCGTGGAGCTCGACCCCGAGGACTACAGCGTCGGCTACGGCGGCGTGCCGAACGCGGAGGGCGTCGTGCAGCTGGACTCCTCCTGCATGCACGGGCCCCTGAAACGCGCGGGCGGTGTCGCGGCGCTCGAGGGCGTGCGGACGCCCTCGAAGGTGGCGCGCGAGGTCATGAACAAGACGGACCACCACCTGCTCGTCGGAAAAGGAGCGCAGACGTTCGCGCGCAACCTGGGCTTCACGATCGAGGACGACTTGAACACGCCGCTCTCGCGAAAGCTCTGGCTCGAGTGGAAGCAGCGCACCGACCCCTCGCACTACCTGACGCCGAAGGAGCGCGAGATCGCGTCTCACGGCGTCCGCCGCGACATGGCGCGCGAGGGCCTCTTCTCGGGCTCCCAGATGTACGGCACGATCAACTGCGACGGCATCAACGCGAAGGGCGAGATCTGCGGCGTGACGACGACGTCGGGGCTCTTCTTCAAGATTCCCGGGCGCGTCGGCGACTCGCCGATCCTCGGCGCGGGTCTCTACGTCGACGGCGCGGTCGGCGCGGCGGGCTCGACCGGGCGGGGCGAGGCAAACCTCTATAACCTCTCGTCCTTCTATATCGTCGATTGCATGCGGCGGGGCATGCATCCGAAGGATGCGGGGATGGAAGCCTTGAAGCGCATCCGGGCGAACACGGTCGAGAAGCGGCTGCGCAAGAAGAATGGCGATCCCAACTTCAACATCAACTTCTACGTCCTGAACGCGAAGGGCGAGTTCGCCGGCGTGGCGATGTACGCGGAGGACCCGGAGGACAGGGGTTGGGCCGGCGGCAAGACCAACGCCGTCCGATACGCGGTCTGCGACGAGAACGGCCCGCGGTCGATCCAGGTCGAGGGACTGTTGCCGGGGTCGTCGGGCGACTGAGGCGGCGATCGGCCGTCTCTGACTGAGGGCTCAGGGGAGTCGGTCATGCTTCATTCGCTGGGGGTGGGCGCGCTTCTGGCCGGCGTCGCGTTTGCCGTCGGGGGCCTGGCGCGCCTTCTCGGGAGGCGGATCCCCGCGATCGCCCTGGCGTCGTTCTTCCTGCTCGCGGCGCTGCCCTTCCCGCTGGCTTTCGTGACCGATCGGACGCCGCTGCCGCTCGATCACGTGCCACTGACCCACCCCTGGCTGCCGCTCGGCGCGGGAGTGCAGCGCAACCCGTACCAGAGCGACGTCGTCACGCAGATGCTGCCGTGGGCCCAGGCCGTCCGGCTCGCCTGGGGCAGCGGCACGCTTCCGCTGCGCGACCGCTGGAACGGCTGCGGCACCCCGCTGGCGGCCAACAGCCAGTCGGCCGCGTTTTCCCTCTTCACGCTTCTGACACTGCCGTTGCCCCTTCTCGGCGCGGCGCTGCTGTCGGGCGCCGCAAAGCTCGGCATCGCAATGACCGGCATGTGGCTCTGGGTCCGCGAGCTCGAGGTCACGGAACGCTCCGCGTATTTCGCCGCGGTGTCGTTCGGCCTCTCGATGATGTTCGCGCAGTGGCTCTTCTTTCCCCTGACGGCGGTGTTCTGCCTGTGGCCGTGGATGCTGTTCCTGATCGAGCGGTGCCGCGACCGCGACGGGCGCGTGAGGTCCGTGCTGGCGCTGACTCTCGTGCTCGCCGTGGCCGCCCTGGCCGGGCACCCCGAGAGCGTGGCGCTCGGGGTGCTCTTCGCCGGACTCTGGATCGTCGGGCGGTGGATCCTCCGCGATCTCCGGGACGTCGGGCGCGTGGCGGGATCCTTCGCTGCCGCGGGGGCGGCGGCCGCGGGCCTGACGGCCTTTCTGCTCGTCCCGTCGGTCTTCGCGATCCGCGCCTCGAACCGCCTGATCCACGCCCTGAAGCCTCACTGGGAGCCGCTCCTGTCGGCCGCGCCGCACGCTCCGCAGTGGCGGGCCCTGCTGACGGCGTTTTCGCCCTATGCGCTCGGGGACCTGATCCACTCGCCGGTCATAGCGGGCGCCACCGGGGCCATTCCGGAGATGGACTTCGGATACTTCGGCATCGTCGGCTGGGCGGCAGTGTTCCTGGCGCTGCGGCCCGGGTCTTCGCGTCCCCGGGCGGAGTGGGCGCTTTTCGCGCTTCTCGTCTGCGGCCTCGGCGTCGCGGTGGCGCAGTGGCCCTTCGCCGAGCTCTTCGCGCTCGTGCCGGCCATCCGCAACATGTTTCCCCTGAGGTTCTACGCCTGGGTCGGCCTGGCGGGCCCCGCCATTGCCGCGCTCGAGCTCGATCGTTACGCGCGCGACGTCGCGACCCGGCCTCGCACCTGGCGGGTCGCCGTCCTGATCCCGGCGGCCCTGGCGGCGGCCGTGGCGCTCGTCTACAAGCACCTGCGGGCCGAGCACCTGCCCGGAGGCGGCGTCCCGTTTCAGAGGAAGGAGACGATCGTGGCGCTGGCGGCTCTCGGTCTCACGGCGGCCCTTCTCGCGGCGATGCGCGCCCGGCCGCGCCTCGTCTGCGCCGGCCTGGCCGCGCTCTGCGCGGGGGAACTGCTCGTGCAGTGGCACAACCTGTACCGTCTGGGCTCGCCTTCGCTCCTGTATCCCGAAACGGCGATGATCCGGTTCCTCCACGCTCAGCCCGGGCCCTTCCGCGTGGCCGGAGAAGGCAACGCGATGTTTCCGAACATGGGCGTTTTCGCCGAGGTCGAGGACGTCCGCACGCACGACGCCGTCGAGCGGGGCGACTACGTGGCGTTCCTGAACGCCACGTGCGGGTACCCCCCGGCGGACTACTTCAAGCACATCCAGAACCCCGACGCGCCCGTCTTCGACTTCCTCAATGTCCGCTACATGATCGCGGCCCCCGACGGTGCCATTCCGGGCAGCCGCTGGAAGACCGTCTACGCCGGCCGGGACGGCAACCTGTACGAGAACGGCTCCGTCCTGCCCCGCGCGTTCGTGCCGGACCGCGTGAGCCTCGTCGCCGCGCCGCCGGGACTGCGGGAACCGGTCGCCGACGCCAACGCGGCCTTCGGCGCGGCCTTCGCCGAGATCGCCGCCAACCGCGACTGGCGCGCGCGAGCCTGGATTCTCTGGGGCTCGAGTGGAGAGGCGCCGGGCGGCCGGGCCGAGATCACGGGTTACGAAGAATCGACGAACGCGATCGCGTTCCGCGCGCGCGTCGACGGCGGTCCCGCGGCGATCGTGCTGAGCGTCGTGCAGGACGGCGGCTGGTCGGCGCGCGACGGGAACGGGGCGAAGGTGGAATTGCGGCGCGCCAACGGGCCGTTCTTCGCCGTGGTGCTGCCGCCCGGCGACCATGCCGTCCGGCTGACGTACCGTCCGCCCGGGTTTTCCGCGGGCGCGGCCGCTTCCCTCGCCGTGGCGGCAGGTCTGCTCGCCGTGGCGGTCGGGGCGCGCCGGTGAGCGGCCCCTCGTCCGGCGACCGCGCGTACTGGGCCGATCTCAGGAATTTCGCCTGGGACGAGCTGTGGATGAATCACCCTCTCGTCCGCGAGCGGATCAACCGCCGCGTGACGGGAGACCCGGCTCTCTGGCCCATCCAGTGGCTCCCGACCGTCGTGCCCGGCCGGACGCCTTTCCGGAGAGCGCTCAACGTCGGCTGCGGGGTCGGCCATCTCGAGGCAAGCCTGCTCCAGCACGGGATCGTGAGCGGCGTGACGGGAATCGACACGAGCGAGACGGCGATCGAGGAGGCCCGGCGGCTCGCGGCCGGTGCGGGGCTCGGAGACCGCGTCCGCTTCGTGGCCGCCGACGCGCGCGCCTACGTGCGGGAGGCCCGAGGACTCGACGCCGTTTTCTTCCACGCTTCGCTGCACCACTTCGACCGCCTCCCGGAGCTGCTCGGCCTCGTCCGCCAGGCCCTGGCCCCGCGGGGCGTCCTCTACCTCGACGAGTACGTGGGCCCGGCGCGCGACGAGTGGACCTGGCGCCAGGTCCTTTCCTGGAACGCGGTCTATCGCACGCTGCCGGCCGCGGTGCGCCGGACGCGCGTCATCCGCCGGCCCATCAACCGCGACGACCCGACGGAGGCGATCGCCTCGTCGGGGATCCTCCCGGCCGTCCTCGAGCACTTCCGGATCCTCGCCCGGCGCGACTACGGCGGCGACCTGCTTGCCGTGATCTATCCGAGCCTCCTGCGCCCGGACCAGCCGGGCGGCCCGTCCCCGGAGCTCTTCGCCGGGGTCGTCGCGTCCCTTCTCGATCGCGAAGAACGCCTGCTCGCCCGGGGCGGCGGCAGCTTCCAGAGCGTGGTCGTGGCCGAGCCGTTGCCGTGAGGGTCGCCGTGTGCTCGAAGGGTGTGACCGCCGTCTGGGCCTGCGCCCTCGTCCTCGGATGCGCGCTGCGTGCCGTTGCGTTGACGGCGGCCCGGCCGTACTTCTCCTACGTCGACGAGGGTAACTTCCTGCATCCCCCGCTCGGCCTGGTGCGGGACGGCGGCTGGGATCCGAAGGAGTACCTGTATCCGCAGTTCCCGACCCTCGTCGTCACCGCGGCCGCGCGCGGCCTCGAGGCCGCCGTCCGCGCCGACGGTGGATCGTCCCTCCGAGATCGGATCCCGCGCAAGGTCGAGGTCTACGACGAGTTCGAGCCGTTTGCGTTCCTGCTCCTCGCACGGTGCCTGAGCCTCGTCGCGGGCGTCGCCGTCCTCTTTCTGACGGGCCTTCTGGCCGGGCGCGTCGCCGGGAAAGCGGCGGGAGCGGCGGCAGCCCTTCTCGCCGCGCTGGCGCCGGCCCTGACCCTCCGGGCCTCGATCGCGTCCGTCGATGCCTACGCGACGCTGGCGGTCCTGGGTTGCGTCTATCTGACCGACCGGACTCGCGACGCAGCGCGCCCAGGAGTCGTGTCGTTTGGCGCCGGTCTCTGCGCAGGTGCGGCCTTCGCCTCGAAATACCCGGCTGTCCTCGTCCTCCTCGCCTTCGGCGTCACGACCGTCCTCGCACCGATCGGGTGGGGAGCCAGGGCGCGCCGGCTGGCCGCGGCCGGAGCGGGCGCCCTGCTCGGGGCCGCGGCCGCGATGCCCGCGCTGCTCACCCATCTGCGCGAAGTGCTCGAGGCCCTCCGAATCCAGCATTATTGGTACGCCCGGATGGCGACGGAGCAGCCTCTCTGGCGACAGGCCTTCGTGGAAGCGGAGTCGACGCTCCACTATCCGCATCCGGAGGTGAGCGTCGGGTTTGCGGCGCTGGCCCTCATCGGTGTCGTCGTCGGGCTGCGCGATCGGCGGATCGCGCCCACCGTCGCGGGCTGGTGCGCGTTTGCGGCGTCGAGCTTCCTGCTCTACGGCTCGCAGGTGTTCCATCCCTTCCGCAATCTGCTGCCGCTGGTGCCCCTGGGCTGTGTGGCGGCAGCCCTGGCGTTTGCGTGGATTCGAGGAAGGGTCGGCCAGCCGGCGTGGGTCGATGCCGCCGCCGCGGTCTGGCTCGTCGCCACGCTCGGCGTGCCGCTGGCGGGCCAGGTGCGGGCGCGGCACGACCTCGAGGATTCACGCAAGCTGGCCGTGGATTGGCTGGCGGCGAACGCTCAGCCGGGCGACGAGGTCGTCTTCGTTCGCGACCTCGGATTCCTGGAACAGGAGATCCAGCGCGTGCCGTCGAAACACAGCCGCCCCTGGTGGGTTGAGGCCGGCGCTTTGATTCCGTCGCGCAAGCCACGCTTCGTCGTCTCGGGTGTCCTCAGCCAGATGGACGGTTCCGCGCTGGACACGCAGGCGTCGC
>Ga0326726_10000685_pt1 | contig 30861 bp, 26 predicted proteins | sample MHFenrmetagenome_2_FD_207603 | JGI IMG/M metagenome (GOLD analysis project Ga0326726, IMG submission 207603) | Lab enriched peat soil microbial communities from Michigan Hollow, Ithaca, NY, United States - MHF15MN | ecosystem: Environmental > Terrestrial > Soil > Wetlands > Peat | place: USA...
GGTCACCTCGTCTGCCCGGACCCCGGGCGCCGCATTCTGGGCGCCGTCTGGAGCTCGAGCCTCTTCGCGGGCCGCGCGCCCGCCGGCCGCATCCTCATCACCGTCTTCCTGGGCGGCACGCGGGACCCCGGAGCGGTGTCGCTTTCGGACGGGGAGCTCGCGGCCCTGGCGGCCCGGGATCTCGAGGCGGAAGGTCTCGTGCGCGGGAATCCTCAGGTCGTGCGGCTGACGCGCTGGGAACGGGCCATCCCGCAGTACGAGAAGGGGCACGGCGAGCGGTTGGCGGCCCTCGCTGCGGCCGAGGCGAAATGGCCGGGCCTGCGCTTTCTCGGAAACTATCGAGGCGGGATCTCCGTCGCCGACGTGATCCGCTCGGGCCTGGAGGCCGCGTTGGCGTCAGTCGCCTGAGGCCGGGCCGGCCAGCTCCTTCTCTTCCTCCCGCGTGAGCTCCGGCAACCGCCGCAGGAAGGCGACGATCTTCCAGATCTCCTCGTCCTTGTGCGTGGGCCCGAACGCCGGCATCCCCGTCATCCGAACGCCGTTCTGGACGAGCCAGAAGAGCTCGCCGTCGCTGCGCTTCTGAACCCGGCCGAGCGTCAGGTCGGGGGCCGGCGGGTTCAGGCCGCCGCCCGCCTCCGACGGATCGACGCCGGGCGCTCCATGGCACGTGACGCACATGGCCTTGTAGTGCGCCAGCCCCGCGCGAAACACCTCGGGGCCCGGCTTCAACGGGTTGGGCGCCTTCGGCGCCCGCCGCGCGACGGCCCGATCGAGCGCGAACCGCGCGATCCGCGTTTCGAGAGCGCCCGGCGGCACGCTCGCCGCCGGCTCGATCACGCCGCCCGCCACGAGCGCCGCGGCGGCCACTCCGAGGGCCGCGATCCCAAACACCATCCCGGAGAGAAACTTCATGGCCTCCTCCGTTCGAGGGGCATCCTACGCCACGGATCGGCGGGGAGGCGGCGTCTTCATGCGGTGTTAGGCTTTCTCGCGATGGCAACCCGCGGCGGATACCTGGTGGCGACGGACTTTTCTCCGGCCTCGCGCCGGGCCCTGTCCGCGGCTCGCGCCCTCGCCCGAAAGAGCGGCGCCTTGCTGACCCTCGTCCACGTTCGGCCCTCCTCGGACGCGCGGGCCGCAGTCGCCGAAGAGCGCGGCGACCTCTTCCGCGGACCGGCCGGATCGCTCAAGGCAAAGCTCGACGAGCACTACGCCCGCCGCCTCGGCGCCCTCGCGGCCCCGGGCGAGCGCACCCTGCTTCTCGCCGGCGCGCCGGACCTCGCGCTGTGCAGGCAAGCCAGCCGCGGCTACGACCTCGTCATCCTCGGTAACCGCGGACGCGGCGCGGTCTCCGCCCTCTTCCTCGGAACCATCGCCCAGCGCGTTCTGGCCCGCTCGCCGATCCCCGTTCTCGTCGTTCCCTCCAGGCGCCGGCGCTGACGCGGAACCGGGCACCCTAGAGAAACGGCGCCAGCCTGCGGGCGGCGGCGTCGCCCAGGCGATGAGGCCACGCCCTGCGCCGCCACTCGGGCGCCCGGATCTCGACCGACTGCGCGAGATCGTCCTCGAACTGCTTTTCCATCCGCTCGCCGGTTCCGGTGTCGAGCGCGGCGAAATTGCACTCGGCATTACGCTCGAAGGAGCGGAAGTCGAGATTGCTCGACCCGATCACGGACAACCGGCCGTCGGCCACGAGCGTCTTCGCGTGAAGGATCGCCGGTTCGTATTCGAAGATCCGCACGCCACGATCGAGCAGGGTCGAGAAGAAGCCGTGGCCGGCGTGCCGGACCACGGCCACGTCGCTGCGACCGGGCAGAAGAAGCCGCACGTCCACCCCGCGCGCGGCCGCCCCGCCGAGAACGGCGCAAACGCGGGCGCGGGGAGCGAAGTACGCCGTCGTGATCCAGAGTCTGCGGCGCGAGGCGCCGACGGTCGCGGCCAGGGCGGCCGACACCTCGCGGGCGCCGCGGCCCGGGCGCGAGTCGAGCACCAGCACGCGCGCGCCGGGCCCGGGAACCGCGTCCACGGGCTCGAGCGGGAACGGCTCGCCCCCGGACTTGAGCCATCCCTCGCGGAAGACCGCAGCCATCTCGGCCGCCGCCGGGCCCTCCACGCGGGCATGCGTGTCGCGAAACACCAGCCGGGCCGGCAGGAGCGCGGAGCCGTATTCGTCGCCGATGTTCATGCCGCCGGTGAAGGCGACGCGGCGGTCCGCGACGAGGATCTTTCGGTGATCGCGAAACTTGAGAAAGCGCAGGGGCACGCCGAGGGGATGAAAGAGCCGCGCCTGGATCCCGTCCGCGGCCAGCTGCCGCCAGAACGCGGAGCGGGTGCCGAAGGATCCGAGCGCGTCGGCCAGGACCCTGACCGCGACCCCTCGCCGCGCGGCCGCGGCGAGGGATTGCTGGAAGCGGCGCCCGGTGGCGTCGTCGCGCAGGATGTAGGACTCGAGGAGGATCTCCGACGAGGCGGCGCCCACCGCGGCGAGCATGGACACGAACGCGTCCTCTCCCCGGAAGAAGACCTCCACGCGGTTGCCCGGGTGAAACGGGCTCTCGTCGATCCGAGAGAGCAGGGCTTCGAAGCCCGGATCCTCGATTCCCCCGGGCAGCGCGCCCGAGAGCAGGCCCACCCGATCGGCGCGCAGCTCACGGGGAAGCCGGCGGCCCGGTCCGGGGCCCAGCCTCGGCAGCCACCGGCGCCGGCCGGTGGCTCGCTCTCGACGAGCCGGACTCAAGCGGCCAACCGGCGCATCAGCCGCCGTTTCACGAGGTCGACGACCATGAGGTACGCGGCGGTCAGGAGAAATACGAAGGCGAGGTACGGCCCGGGCAGCGGCCGGAACCCGAGGGGCGCGGCCAGCGGCGTGTACGGCAGCAGCAGACCGACGGCCACGACGCCGAGCGTCGTCGCGGCCAGGGGCAGGCTCGGCCGGCTGCGAAACGGGTTGCCGGCCGTGCGGATCACGAAGAGAACCAGAGCCTGGGTCGCGAGCGACTCGACGAACCAGCCCGTGTGAAAGAGGGCGGCGTCCGCCCGGAACACGCGCAGGAGCACGAAGAACGTCGCGAAGTCGAACACGGAGCTGACCGGGCCGATCGCGATCATGAAATCTCGGACGAGGCGCACGTTCCAGCGCCGCGGCTTTCGGATGTAGGTCTCATCGACATGGTCTGTCGGGATGCTGACCTGGGCCAGGTCGTACAGGAAGTTGTTCAGCAGGATCTGGGTTGGCAGCATCGGCAGAAACGGCAGGAAGAGCGATGCCACGGCCATGCTCAGCATGTTGCCGAAATTCGAGCTCGTTCCCATCAAGAGGTATTTCATGACGTTGCCGAAGGCCTTTCGGCCCTCGACGATGCCCCCGTGCAGCACGCCGAGGCCCGGCTCGAGGAGAATGATCTCGGCGGCCTCGCGCGCGGCCTCCACGCCGCCCGCGACCGAGATTCCGACGTCGGCCGCGTGCAGCGACGGCGCATCGTTGATCCCGTCGCCGAGGTACCCCACCACGTGACCGCGCGCCTTGAGGGCGAGCAGGATGCGGTGCTTCTGCCGGGGCGAAACGCGGGCGAACACGGGGGTCGACTCCGCCAGGGCCCCCAGCGCGGCCTCGCTCGTGCGATCCACCTCGTCGCCGAGCACCATGGCTGCGGCGTCCAGGCCGACCTCTTGACAGACATGCCGGGCAACGAGCTCGTTGTCGCCCGTCAGGATCTTCACCTTCACCCCGTCCCGCGCCAGGGTCTCCAGAAGGTCCGCGGCGTCGGGGAGAACCGGGTCGTCGAACATGAGGAAACCGGCCAGGGTCAGGCCGGTCTCGTCGGCCGCCCCGTAAGCGGCCTTCGCGGCCACCGGCCGGAAGGCCACGGCCAGGACGCGCTGGCCGCGGGCGCACGCCTGGCGGTAGGTGGCCTCGCAGCGCGCCCGGCCGGCGGCGTCGAGTTCGCGGACGGACCCGCCGACCTCGAGGCTGCCGCACAGCGGCAGGACGCCCTCGGGCGAGCCCGTCGTGACGAGGAGCGTCCCCTCCGTGCCGACGTCGGCGACGACGGAAAGGCGCCGCCGCTCGAAGTCGAAGGGAATCTCGTCGCGCTTCACGGCTGCCCCGGCAGGCTCGGGCGCCGCCGCGAGGATCGCCACGTCGAGCGGGCTGCGGATGCCCGTCTGGAGCGAGCTGTTGATCCGCCCAAGGCCGCCGGGCCGGTCCGACGGCCCACCCGCGCCGTCCACCGACGCGGCGAGGGCCATCGCGCCGCCCGTGAGCGTGCCCGTCTTGTCGCTGCACAGGACGTCGATCGAGCCCAGGTTCTGGATCGCGGCCAGGTGCTTGACGACCACCTTGCGGCGCGCCATCCGCACCGCGCCGCTCGTCAGGGTCACCGTCGTGATGATCGGCAGAAACTCGGGCGTCAGCCCCACCGCCAGCGCCACGGCGAAGAGGAGCGACTCGAGGGGCTCGCGCCGCAGCAACAGGTTCACGAGCAGCACGAAGAGCACGAGGAAGACGACCGTGCGCATGATGAGCACGCCGAACTCGCGCGTACCCCGCTCGAACGCGTTCTCCGGGGGCCGCTCCGACAGGCGCGCGGCGATCTCGCCAAAGGCCGTGTGCGGGCCCGTCGCCGTGACGAGGGCCTCGGCCGTTCCGCTGACGACGGAGGTCCCCAGCATCACGCGCCCCGCCTCGCCTTCCTCGACGGCCTTCTCGGCGGGCAGCGACTCGCCGGTCAGCGCCGCCTCCTGGAGGTGAAGGTCGCGTGCCTCGAGGAGGCGGCCGTCGGCCGGGACGAGGTCGCCGGCGGACAGGCGCACCACGTCTCCGGGCACGACGTCGCGCCGGGGCAGATCCATCCACTCGCCGTCGCGCAATACCGTTGCCCTCGGAGCGACCGCGTTCCTCAACGCATCGGCCGCTCGAGTGGATCGGTAGGTCTGGAACAGGTTGAGACTGAACGACAGGACGACCATCAGCACGATGATCGAAGCGTTGACGAACTGCCCGACGGCGAACGAGATCGCGCCCGCTGCCAGCAGCAACCCGACGAGCGGGTTCAGCAGCTGCGGGAGAGCCTGGGCAAGAAAGCCCTTCCGGCGATGGGGCGACGGCTCGTTGGGGCCGACTTCGCGAAGGAGCCGCGCAGCCTCGGCGCTCGAAAGACCCGCTCGGGCGCCCACGGGCTAACCCGTCAGCTCGAGGCGGGACGTCCCGGACCGGGCGTCGACCGCGTCAGGCATGGTCGGGCGCGATGTGGCACACGGTCTCGTCGCCCTGCTCGATCTGGATCGTCGCGTGGTCGACCCCGCCCTCCTCGCGGAGCACGCGCTGCACGCCGGACAGCACCTCGCTGCGCGCGCTCCTCGGGACCGCCCGGATGTGAACGCTGGCCGAGTGCAGGCCCGAGGTCAGCGTCCAGAAGTGCACGTCGTGGATCGCCTCGACTCCGGGCACGCCGAGGATGGCCTCGCGCAGCCTCGGGATGTCGATGTCGTCCGGCGCGCCCTCGAGCAGGATGTGAGCCGCCTCGCGCAGGATCGCGAAGCCTCGCGGCAGGATGACGAGGGCGATCGCGCCCGAGAGAATCGCGTCGAGGCCGAACCACCGCGTCCGCGCCATCACGAGCGCCGCGACGATTACCGCGAGCGAGGCCAGGGCGTCCGTCAGCACCTCGAGGTAGGCAGCTCGCATCCCGAGGCTTCCCTTGCGCCCGACGTGCAGCAGCCGCGCGGCAGAGACGTTGGCCACCAGGCCGACGGCCGCAACGCCGAGCATCAGGTCGGTGCGGATCGGGCCCGGCGCGCGCAGGCGCTGCCAGGCCTCCCAGAGGATCGCGAGCGAAGCAAGGAGCAGGATCTGGGCGTTGACGAAGGCGGCGAGCACCTCGGCCCGCGCCAGACCGAACGTGTGTCGCCCCGTGGGAGCCCGTTCCCCGAGCGCCATGCCCGCCCAGGCCAGGGTGAGGGCCGCCACGTCGGCGAACATGTGGGCGCCGTCGGCCATGAGCGCGAGGCTGCCCGAGATCAAGCCTCCGGTGACTTCGATGGCAAGGACGCCGACCGTCAGGAAAAGCGCCGCCCGCAGCCGGCTCTTGTTGGAGGACCTCGCGGCCGCGAAGCCGCCCGTGTCGGTCACGCCCCGCCGAGCCGCTCGACCTCGACGCGCGCGTCGTTGAAGCAGGCGCCGCCCCCGAGATCCGTCAGGGAGTCCGGCGAAAGAGCGTTGGACGTCGTCCCGCTCTCGGTGTTGTGGCTCCAGAGGCCCTTGGGGAGGAAGACCACGCCCCGCCGGATGCCGGGATCCACCCGGGCGCGGCAGCGCACCGAGCCGAGCTCGTTGTAGACCCGGACGCGGTCCCCGTCCTCGAGCCCGCGGGACACGGCGTCGTCGGGATGGAGGGCCACCGGCACCAGGGCCCGGTGCAATTCGCCGAGCGTCGAGCTGATGGTGCGATCCGTCGCCGGCGAGATGAGGGCGAGCGGAAACCGCGACACCGGCTCCGGCTCGTAGTGGTACAGGCCGTGAGGGGCCTCGCGGTCGAGGGCCTCGGGCACGAGGTGGATCTTGCCGTCGGGCGTGCGAGGGAACGTGTCCACGAACTGGACCGGCGCGGCCCCTTCGGCAAGATAGGCGATTCCGGCCCGGTCGAGGTCGCGGGCGAGCTCCGGACCCCGCGAGGTCGACCCGAGGAGGGCCTTCGCGAGCTCCTCCGCCGATTGCGGATCTCCCGGACGGGCGACGCCCGTCCGGCGGCAGAGCTCGGCAAAGACCTCGTGGTTGGGACGCGCCTGCCCGGCCGCCGCAACGACGGCATCCGCCTTCTGGAGCACGAAGGCGCCGTAGCCTCGCGACAGCTCGGTCCGTTCGAGGAAGGTCGCCGCAGGAAGGACGACGTCGGCGTACCGCGCCGTGTCCGTCATGACCGGATCGAACACCACGGTGAAGAGGTCCTCGCGCTCGAGGCCCGCGCGCACCCGCTCCTGCTCGGGCAGCGTCATGAGGGGATTTGCGTTGTACACGAAGAGCAGGTCCACGGAGCCGGGGCCCTTCTCCGCCAGTGCCGCCCCGACGCGGTTCATGTTGATCGCGCGCGTCGGGGGCTCGGACGCCGCGGCCCCGGCCATCCCGTCGATCTCTTTCCACGCGCCCGAGTTGGAAAGCGTGTATCCGCCCCCCGCCACGCCGAATTTTCCGGCGACGGCCGGCAGGGCCAGGATCGCGGCGATCGCCGAGCCGCCGTTGCGGTTGCGCTCCGGTCCCCAGCCGCACCGCACCACCGCCGGGCTGGTGTCGGCATAGAGCCGCGCCAGGGCCTCGATGTCCGCCGCCGGGACTCCGGATTCGGAAGCCGCCCGCTCGATGGTCCATGGCTGCGCCCGCCGCTCGAGCTCCTCCGCGCCATGGGCATGGCGCGCCAGGAACTCCCGGTCGGCGCGCCCCTCGGCGAAGAGCCACCGGATCACGGCGAGGGCCACCGGCAGGTCCGTCCCGGGTCGCAGAGCCAGGTGCAGGTCCGCTCCCTCAGCCAGGCGCGTTCGACGCGGGTCCACGACGACGACGCGTGCGCCCTTCTTCTGCGCCTCCTGGATGTAGGGAACCAGGTGAATGCCCGACACCGAGGGATTCATGCCCCAGACGAGGACGAGCTTCGCGTGGGCGTAGCTCTGGTAAGCGGCGCCGGGCATCTTGCCGTAGAGGCCTTTCGCGGCGCTCGCCGACGGAGCGGCGCACACCGTCCGGAGCAGTCGCGAGGCGCCGAGCCGGTAGAAGAGCCGCGCGTCCGTCGTGTCCTGGGAGAGATAGCCGTTCGAACCGCCGTAGGACACGGGCAGGATCCCCTCTCCGCCGCGCCCGTCCCGGACCGATTTCAGTCTCCCGGCAACCAGATCGAGCGCCTCGTCCCAGGAAGCCGCCCGGAAGATTCCCTCCCCCTTCCAGCCGGTTCGAATCCCGGGATGGAGGATCCTCGCCGCGCCGTACATGTGCTCGGGGTACCGACGCACCTTCGCGCAGATGTACCCGCGGGTCACCGGGTTCTTCTCGGAGCCTCCGACCGCGACGACGCGGCCGTCCGCGACCGTGACGTCCAGGCTGCAGGCATCCGGGCAGTCGAGGGGACACGCGCTCTCGACGTGCCGCTCGCTCGCGCTCACGCCGCGCTCCCGACGATCCGATCCACGGTCTCCACCGAGATGGGATGGTAACCCGGCCGGGCCTTCCGATAAATCGCGCGGGCGCGCTCCCGGCCCGCGTCGGTCTTCACGAGCTCCTCGTAGAGCGGCTTGATGAACTTGCGCCGCCCGATCGACACCAGGAACTGCTCGAGCCGGGCGTCCGATGCCCCGTACCCCCCGCGCAGCGCCATCAGGAGCCACTGGAAAGCGACCTCCGAGTTCTCCGTGGCGGTCAGGCCGAATGCCCCGTCGAGCTCCTGAAGCCGCTCGACGTCGAGCGGCGAGGGGAGGCGGCGCAGGAACTGGAGTCTCTCGTGAGTCGTCCAGCCGGGGAATCCGGCCTTCGCCGCCGCCGGCCGGCCCGCCGTCCAGTCCTCGGCGGCATGTGCGACCCGACCGAGCGCCTCCGAAGAGGGGCGCGGCGCGGACGCCGGCAGGCCCGGCCGTTCCATCCACTCCTCGAGCGGCACGGAGGTCGCCCTGCCCCGGTCGCCGTCGAAGAGGTTCGCCCGCAGATAGGCGGTGAAGTCCTCGGTGACGATGCTCTGGAAAGCGAAGTGATCGAAGTATCCCCGCAGGAAGGCGTCGAACCGGGCGCGCCCGAAAATCTCCTCGAGGGAGCGCAGGAAGAGGGCCCCCTTCTCGTACGGCAGGCGCGTGGCGCCCTCGTCCGGGTCGCGGCCCGAGAGGTCGATGTGGAGGATCTCGTCGCGGTCCTCGAGGCGCGCGAGCTCGTCCTCGAGGTCCTGCCGGCCGAGGACCGCCTCCATCGCGGCCGTCTCGGGCCCGTAGACTTCCTCGACGATCCGGCGCTCGATGTAAGTCGTGAAGCCCTCGTTGAGCCAGAAGTCGCTCCACGTCGCGTTGGTGACGAGGTTTCCGGACCACGAATGGGCCAGCTCGTGCGCGATGAGGGAGACGAGGCTCTTGTCCCCGGCCAGCACCGTCGGCGTCGCGAAAGTCAGCCGCGGGTTCTCCATGCCGCCGAAGGGAAAGCTCGGGGGCAGCACGAGGATGTCGTAGCGGTCCCACCGGTAGGCGCCGTACAGCCGCTCGGCCGCCGCCATCATTCTCTCCGTGTCCTCGAACTCCGCCGCGGCGCGGCCGACGACCGACGGCTCGGCGTAGACTCCGCTGCGCGGCCCGAGGGGAGCGAACGCGATGTCGCCGGCGGCGATCGCCATGAGGTATGCCGGGATGCGCTGCGGCATGCGAAAGCGGTACACGCCTCCCCGCTCGCCGGTCGAATTGCCCGCGGCGCCCATGAGGGCCACGAGGTCCGAGGGCGTCCGGAGGGTCGCCTCGTAGGTGACGCGCACGGCCGGCGTGTCCTGGACCGGGACCCAGCTGCGGGCGTGTATCGCCTGCGACTGGGAAAAGAGGAACGGGTGCCGCTTTCCGGCCGTCTGCGCGGGCTCCAGCCACTGCAGTCCGGAGGCCCCCGGCCGCGTCGCGTACGCGATGCGGACCCGGTCGTCGCCAGGCTCGAGATCGACCGCGAGAGGGGCGCCGAGGATCGGGTCGGCAGCGCCGAGCTCGTGACGCGCCGTCGACCAGGCACCGCCCCGGATCCGTTCGACGCCGCCGATCTCGAGGCCACGGGTGTCGAGCAAGAGGCGGCGCGCCGACGAATCGGGCCTCTCGAAATGAAGGACGGCGGAGCCCGCGAGAATCCGGCGGCCGAAGTCGACGTCGAGGTCGAGCTCCACGTGGCGAACGCGGACTTCGTCCGGATTTGCGAAGGAATGAACGTCGCGGCGAACGCTGGGATCGGTCACGCGGCGAAGCCTAGCAGAGCGGGAGGCGCCGGCAACCGGTGGGGGGAACCCCGGGAAAACAAAACGGCGCGCCGGTTTCCCGGCGCGCCGCGCGGTTCGAGAATCCGGCAGGACGCCGGAATCGCAGCCTTACTGCTTGGGGGCCGGGGTCGGCTGCGCCGTCGAAGTGTGCTTGGTGCTCTTCTTGTGGGACTTCTTCGAGGTCGAGGCCTTCGTCGGCTCCGCCTTCGGGGCGGCGGACGACTGAGCCGGTGCGGCCGGGGCGGCGGCCGGCTTGGCCGTCGGGGCCGGGGCGGCGGACTGCTGGGCGATCGCGGCGACCGGAAGCGCGAGAGCGAGGGCGAGAACCAGAACCTTCTTCATTTCCATCTCCTTTTTCGCGATGCCCACTTGCATCGCGTCCTACAGGTTCGCAAGCTACGCCGGTCCAGATGAACGCAACATGAACAGTCCCCGGCATGTAGAATCGCCCGGCTCGATGAGCCTCGACAACTTATCGGAGGGAGCCCCATGCGACGCGCCATCCTGCTCTCCGCCGCGCTCCTGGCGCCGATGACCGATCCGAGCGCGACACCCCCGACCGAGAAGAAACCCGTCACCGACACGTATTACGGCACGGCCGTGCGCGACGACTACCGCTGGCTCGAGGACTGGAACGCACCGGCCGTCCAGGCCTGGAGCGAAGCGCAGAGTGCGCGAGCTCGTGCCGTGCTGGATCGCCTCCCCCGGTTCGCCGAGATCCGGGAACGCGTCGGCCAGATCGCGAGGTTCCGCTCCCCGTCCTACGGGAGCCTCGCCGAGCGCGGCGGCCTGCTCTTCGCGCTGAAGAACGAGCCTCCCAAACAGCAGCCCTTCCTCGTCACGCTCAAGTCGGCCGACGACCCGGGCACCGAGCGCGTCCTCGTGGACCCCAACGCGATCGACGCTAAGGGAACGACGGCGATCGACTTCTTCGTTCCATCCCTCGACGGCCGGCTCGTCGCGGTTTCGCTGTCGGAGGGCGGCAGCGAGGCCGGAACCGTCTCCGTGTGGGAGGTCGCGTCCGGCCGCAAGCTCCCGGATGTCGTGCCGCGGGTCAACGGCGGCACGGCGGGAGGCGCGGTGGCCTGGAACCCCGACGGCACCGGGTTCTTTTACACGCGCTACCCGAGGGCGGGCGAGCGGCCGACCGAAGACCTCGACTTCTTCCAGCAGGTGTATTTCCACCGGCTCGGGACGCCAACGGCCGACGACGCGTACGTGCTCGGCCGGGAATTCCCGCGGATCGCCGAGACGACCCTCGTAACCTCCGACGACGGCCGGTTCGTCCTGGCGACCGTCAAGAACGGAGACGGAGGCGAGGCGGAACAGTACCTGCGGGCACCCGACGGAACCTGGAACCGGATTGCGGAGCTCGCCGACGATGCCGCCCACGGGCGCTTCGGGCCGGACGGCTCCCTCTACCTTCTGTCGCACAAGGGAGCGCCGCGAGGACGGCTCCTGCGCCTCGAGCCGGGGGCCACGTCGCTCGCCGCCGCGACCACGGTCGTCCCCCAGAGCGACGCGGCCATCGACGACTTCTGTCTGACGCCCAACAGGATCTACGTGGCCGACCTCGCGGGAGGCCCGTCGCGGCTGCGCGCGTTCGACCGGAACGGAAAACCGCTCGCACAGGTGCCGATCCTGCCCGTCTCCGCCATCACCGGGATGCTCGCGGTCGCCGGCGACGGGCTGCTCTTCCAGAACCAGAGCGACCTCGAACCGCCGGCCTGGTACCTCGCCGGGCCCGACGGGCGCGTGACGCGGACGGCCCTCGCCCGCACGTCGCCCGTCAGCTTCGCCGACTGCGAGGTCATCCAGGAAACGGCCGTCTCGAAGGACGGCACGCGGGTCCCCCTGAGAATCCTGAAACCCAAAGCCGCGCGCCCGGACGGCAGCAACCCGACCCTCCTCTACGGCTACGGCGGTTATGCAATCAGCCAGCGGCCGATCTACGACGCCATGCTCCGCGTCTGGGTCGAGCAGGGCGGCGTGTACGCGGTCGCGTCGCTGCGCGGCGGCGGGGAGTACGGCGAAGGCTGGCACCGCGACGGGCGCCTCACGCGCAAGCAGAACGTGTTCGACGATTTCAACGCGTGCGCGAAGAGGCTGATCGACGCCGGCTACACGAAGCCCTCGCGCCTCGCGATCGAGGGCGGCTCGAACGGCGGCCTCCTGATGGGCGCGGCCTTCACGCAGCATCCGGAGCTCTTCGGCGCCGTCGTCGCGCACGTCGGGATCTACGACATGCTCCGCGTCGAGCTTTCGCCCAACGGCACTTTCAACATCACCGAGTTCGGCACGGTGAAAGACCCCGCCCAGTTCCAGGCCCTCTTCGCCTACTCGCCCTACCACCACGTGGCCGACGGCACGGCCTATCCGCCCATCCTCCTCATGACCGGCGCCAACGACCCGCGCGTCGACCCGATGCAGTCGCGCAAGATGACGGCGCGTCTCCAGGCTGCGACCGGCGGAAAGCAGACGATCGTGCTTCGGACGAGCTCGAGCTCCGGCCACGGTATCGGCAGCTCCCTCGACGAGAAAATCGGCGAGGAGGCCGACATTTACGCCTTCCTCTTCGACCGCCTTGGCGTCACCTACCGTTCGGTGAAGTAGCTCACCGCGAGGCGGTGCCCGTCCCGGGTCCCTCTCCCCCCAGGCGGGGGGAGAGGGCAAGGGAGAGGGAGGGCTCGAGAGGCTAGAACCGGAACGTCAGTTCGGCCGAGACTCCCCGCGGCGGCGCCACGTAGAACTGGCTGTCGCCGATCTCGCTCTCGGTCGTGTAGGGACGAGCGTCGGTCAGGTTGCGCCCGGTCACCGAGAGCAGGAAATTCTGGTAGCCAAAGGAGACGCCCGCGTCGAGGCTGTAGAAGCTCGGCGTGTAGAACGTGTTGCGCCGGTTCAGGGGCCGGTGGTTCTCGTGGCGCAGCGCGACGAAGCCGCCGACGCCCTCGGGCGGCGCCAGGACGAACTTGAAGTTCCAGAAATCACGCGGCACGAGCTCGAGGCGCTTCCCGCCGACGTCGCGGAACTGCCCGTCGGGAGTGACGAAGGTGAACTGGACGAAGCGCGCGTCGTGGTGCGCGTAGCCGCCGTAGAGCGACAGCCCCTCGAGAAACGGCATCGCCCAGCCGGCCTCGAACTCGACGCCCTGGAAGCGCTCCTTGCCGGCGTTCGTCAGGATCGGCTCGCCGTTGGGCGACAGGATGCTGACGACGAGGTTGTTGAAGAGATAGTGGAAGCCGGTCACGTTGAACGAAAACGTGTTGTCGCACCAGCTCGTCTTCAAGCCGACCTCCTCGCCCTGGGTCGTCTCGGGCAGCAGGATCTCTGCGGATTCGGCCTCGGACAGGTTCGGCGCGCTCGGCTTGAAGTTGGACTTGTAGGACACGTAGAGGTTGGCCGCCGAGAGGAGTCCCTTCGGAGCCTGCAGGGCGCGGAAGACTCCCGCCACTCCGCCGGACCAGGCGTTCTTGTCGCTGGTCTCGTCGACGACGTCGAACTCGGGATCGCCGATCTCCTGCTGAAAGACGTGGAGCGTCTCCGACGTGATGTCGTAGCGCGCTCCGCCCGACAGCGTGAACCACCAGACGGGAGTCCATTGCTCGTTGAAGTACAGCCCGACGAAGGTCCGCTGGTCGTTGAAATTGCGGTTGTCCCCGAACGGAATGTCCCCGTAGTTCGGCACGTCCGGCCCCACGTCAGGGCGGCGCCACCGACCAGCTTGTGGGAGCCGGCCGCCTCGAACGACGCCACGACGTGGGCGTCTTCGTACCACGTGGTCTCCGTCGGATAGAGAGCGATGCCCTCCGCGGTCGCCGTGTTGCCCTCGTAACCGTTCGTCCACGAGCGGATCGAATCCCCCGTGTCCTGGGTGAAGCCGAGGATGTTCTCGAAGGCCAGCGTCCTCGAGATCGGCGTCGAGAAGTTGGTGAAGACGCCGATCGTGTGGTGGTCCACCCGCGCGCCTCCCACCGCGTAGTTGTCGTCGATCTGGAAGCCCGGGATGGGCTCCCCCGCGTCCACCGGCAGGGGCGAGCCCCAGAAGTTCGTGTCCCGGAAGTACAGCACCGAGACTCCGAGCTTCGTCTCTCCCCAGGTCTGGTTGGCCGCGAGCAGCATCTGGTCGCGGGCGAGATCCGTCCGCTGCTGCCAGCCGCTGCCCCGCTGCACCCAGCCCGAGAGGTTCAGGGTGAGGTCCTTGTTGACCTGGGTGCCGACGTTGACCTGGCCATAGCCCTGGTCGAAGGCGCCGAAGCCGCCGACGCGGGCGCTGCCCCAGACGTCTCCGGCTCCGCGGTTCTGTTTGGTGTAGATCGCGATCATCCCGGCGAAGGCGGACACGCCGTACAGCGTTCCCTGGGGGCCGCGCGTGATCTCGATGCGGTCGATGTTCTCGACCGGGACCTGGGCGAGGTTCGGGTTGAACGGTCCGCCCACCGGCACGCCGTCCACCGTGACCATCAGGGCGTCGAACTCCTTGATGCCGTAGAGGCCGATGTTCGGCAGGCGCGGGCCGTTGTCGGAGCCGTCGCCCGTATCGAGACCGACGACGTCCTGGAGAGCCTGCGCGAGCGTCGTCGTTCCTCGGCGCCGCAGCTCCTCCCCCGAGACGACCGTGATGTCTCCCGGGATGTCGATCGGGTCCTGCGCGATCTTGGTGGCCGAGACGACCACTTCCTCGTTGACCGGCTCCACCTGCTGGGCCGCGGCCGGCGCGGTCGCCGCGACGGGCGTGGGCCTCGGTGTGGGAGCGGGGGTCGCGCTTTGCGCGAGAACCGCTCTCGCGCCCGCAATTCCGAGCAATACCAGGCAGGCGCCGCCGAAGCGGCGCAGAGAATTCCAGTTCATAGACTCGTCCTTCCTCCGTTCGAAGTGTTTTGGGAAACGACGGGAAGGAGCGGGGTCTAGAGGCGCAGGGGAACGGAGGCGGCGCAGGTCGAGGCGGCGCGGCGAGCCGCGAGGGCCCGCGTCGGCCGACCGCTGGGACAGAGGGCCACCGGAACCGAGCTCGGGACTGCCAGGCCGGAGGAGGTCGGCTCGTTGATCTCGGTCGAGACATCGGGCGCGACCAGCCGCTCGGGCACGCCGGCCATGGATTCGAGAGGGAGCTCCTCGGCGCCGTCGCCCTCGAGCGCCTGCCGCGTCCAGATCTCGCGAGGCCCGGGGACGAGGTCGTCGGCTTCGTCGTCCTCGGCCGCGACGATCGTGAACTCGTCGCTCACGATCTCGAGCCGCTCGCTCGGGCTCTCCTCCCCGGATCCGCTACGAAGGGCCAGTCGCGCGCGGGAGCTCTCGACGGCCGGGACACGCCAGCGAAACCCACGGGCGCAGGCCGGCATCTCCGGCGTGACGCGGATCGGGAAGGTCGACCCGCCGTCCAGCGAGAGGAGCAGCTCCGATTCGCTCGCCTGGCCGGTATCCGGGCACGGCGCGCTCCAGCGAACCTCGACGGTCTCTCCCGCCGCCAGAGCCTGGTTGCGTTCCGGAGCCGAGAAGCGGCCTTCCGCCAGCCCCGCCCCGGCCAGGCCGAGCCCGGCGATCAGGATCGCGGCGAATCGGCCGGCCGGCCGCGCAAGAGCGAAAATCACGCGGGGATTCTAATGCAGGGGCGGATCGACCCGGCCGGGTCGATTGTAAGATGCCGCGCGTGCGAACCTCGGCGTGGACGTGGCTGAAGGCAGCCGCCCTTGCGGCCGCCGTGCTCCTGGAGCCCTCGCGCGCCCTGGCCGCGCCCGGCGCCTTCGTGTCCTCCCCCGGAGGGGGGCGCGTTCAACCGGACGAGGAGCTTTCGCTCTCGTGGCGTCTGGATCCAGCCGCCACCCGCGGCCGCGACGAGATGGAGCTCGTGCTCTCGCTCGACGGCGGGGTCACTTTCCCGATCCGCGTGACGGGCCGGCTCGAGACCGGCTCGGCGGGTCTGCGCTGGCGCGTGCCGGGCCTTCCCACCGAGCATGCACGCCTCGCCCTGCGCGCGGGCGACGACGACCGGCCGGACTCCGAGGAGATCCTGGCCGTCAGCGACCCCTTCGTCATCGCATCGGCCGAACTGAACGACCTCGAGGAGCTCTACGCAGTCGCCGACGAGTGGCGCACGCGGGAGGCTCTCGAGGGCGCTCCGGTTCGACCGCTCCCGCGCGAAATCGAGTCGAGCGACGGCGAGGGGCAGCTCGTCCCGACGGACCTCGACGCCGACGAATCCGAAACGGTATCCCCCGCCGATGACGGCCAGCGCGGGGACGACCCCGGCTCGAAGGCCGAGGCCGCTCCGCGGCCGGCGGACGCCCCCGTCGCGTCCGTCTGCCTCCCCTCCCCGCTCCCGCTGAGGCTCTAGGCCCGCCTTTCTTCGCCCCGGGACCGTCTCGCACCTTCTCGCAAACGAAGAAAGGAAGGGTCTTCATGCAGTGCGTTTCTCTCCGAAACGGAGCTCGCCGCTTTTCGCGCTTCGGTTTCGCTTTCGCTTTTCTGCTCGGAGCGGGCCGGCTCGCCGCCCGCGCGCAATCGCCGACGCCGACTCCGCAGCCCACTCCCGCCCCGGTGAACGAGTCGATCGTCGTCTCCGCCAGCCGCGGCCCCGAGACCGAGCTCGAGATCCCGGGCGAGGCCACCGTCGTCACGGGAGAGCAGCTGCGCGCCCGCGGCGTCACCAACCTCGCCGACGGCATCCAGGACGTCATGGGCATCGACACCGGGATGGGCAGCGACAACGGCTCCCGCCAGCCCAACGTCGGCATCTGGGGCCTCAAGGAATTCGACGCGCTCCTCTTCATGGTGGACGGGGTGCCCGTCGGCGGCCCGTTCCTGCCGCAGCTGGCGCAGATCGACATCAACGACATCGACCACATCGAAATCGTCAAGGGACCGCAGGGGACGCTGTACGGCGTTTCGGCGTTCGCGGGTATGGTCCAGGTGTTCACGAAGAGCGGCCAGGCGGGCACGTACGTCTCGCTGGCGGGCGGTTCCTTCAACGAAGGCCGCGTCACCGCCTCGACGACGATACCCGTCGGCAAGGGAACCTTCCGGGTCTTCGGCGACTTCGACAAGCTGACCAACGGCTGGCAGCCGAACACCGATTACCAGGACGCCCGCGGAGGCTTCCGCCTCGACATGCCCATCCTGGACGGCGGATCCTTCTTCGTGAACTACCAGATGTTCCTCAACCAGCAGCAGTTCGGCTCGCCGCTGCCGGTGGATCCGCCCACCGGCGAGGTGATCCCGGGCTTCAAACCCGACAACAACTACGAGTTCATCGGGGCCCGCGTGGATCACCGCGTCTATGCCCTGACCCTCGGAGCGACGATTCCGCTCAACCGCACCACTTCGCTTCAGAACACCCTCGGCCTGACCAAAGACGACGCAACGATCGCGCAGAGCTTCCTCGGGGAAGTCGACGCGACCAATCCCAACCTGGCCAACTCCAACGGCTACAACATCAAGCCCAAGGAGAACGACCTCTACGACGACCTGCACCTCACCACGACGTTTCAGGCCGCGGGCTCTCATCGGCTCGTGGGCGGAGCCGCCATCACGACGGGCCAGATCAAGTCGAGCGGGTCGAACTTCGACTTCGATTTCCAGATCGATCCCGTCATCGTGCCGAACCTGACCGACATCCCGCCGACCGGCTTGCAGACGCTCAAGGACGACCGGACCTTCATCGGTCTCTACGTCAACGACCAGTGGACGCCGGTCCCGTTCCTGACGATCTCCGCGGGCGCCCGTTACGACATCACGTCCGAAACGGAGAACGTCGTCTCCACGGACGAGGGCGCGTCGCAGGCCACCAAGCACGCCGACCAGTGGTCGGGCGGCGGTTCGATCCTGGGACGCGTCCTGGCGAGCCAGGACGGACTCCTCAACGATCTGAACGTCTACTTCGCGGGCAAGACCAACTTCAAGCCCGCGGCCCCGGACCTGCACGTGGCCTCGGCCGAGATCCTCTCGCCCGAGCGCACGACCAGCGAGGAGGTCGGCGTCAAGTCGAACTGGTGGTCCAACCAGGTCTCCTTCAACGCGTCGTACTTCCACATGATCTTCAACAACCTCGTCGTTTCGATCCAGGGGGAGAACGGCCAGCCCGTCCTGGTCAACGCCGGCAAGGAGCTGTTCGACGGGTACGAGCTCGAGTTTTCCTATCGACCGGTGCAGCTTCCCTACTTCGGGTTCGTCGTCGGTTACGCCCACCACAACGCGCTGTACAAGGTCTTCAGCTTCATCGACCCTGACGAGGGGTTGCTGGACGCCTCGGGCCAGCAGCTCGAGCTGACGCCGCGCAATCTCTGGAACCTCGGCGCGAGCTACGGGCCGCCGTCCGGCTTCGGAGGATGGTTCGCGGTGCGCCATCAGGGCAAGCGGCCGTTCGACAAGATCAACGAGGCCTACATGCCCCCGTTCTACGAGTACGACATCGGGCTCTCGTACACGTTCGGGCCGGCGCGCTTCTCCGTCATCGGCCGAAACCTCGGCGACAGCCGGCACTACGTCGGTGAGAGCGAGATCGGCGACGCCCAGGACTACGTGGCATTTCCCCGCCGTTTCTGGGGCGAGGTTTCCTTCCGCTTCTAGCCTGCCCGATCCACCGGAACGGCCCGGTTCCCTCGGGGGAGCCGGGCCGTTTTTTCTTTGGGACACTCCGCCAAATAAAAAGGCGGCCCGTGCGGACGGAGGGCCGCACGAGCCGCGTGAAATCCCGGTCTGAGCTCGGCGAAAGAACGTGCTGCATTCCGGGGAAACGGTCGTCGGTCGTGCTCGCGCTGCGGGCGCGGCCGTCGACCGGCTCCCCTCCCTGGGGGCTCGATCTCCTCAGCTCAACGAGCGAAGAGAGAGCCGGCTAAAGGCGCAGGGGCGTCGGGGCGCCCGCGGAGCGGGCGAGAGGCTGGACGCAGAACGAGGCCGTCCGAAGGCGCGCGGGCGCGGCGTGGGCCGCGGCGCGCTCCGGCCGGATCGCGCTCGAAGACGACGTCGGAATTGCGGCGTCGGGCAGGGACGCCGGAAGGCCGATCTCGTCCCGCGCTGCCGACATGGTCCGCTCGAGAAGATCCTCCGCGGAAAGGACCGCGGGCTGCGTCGGAACCCACCACTCGGACGCCCGGCGGCGCAAGGCTTCGACGCGGCCGTCCGGATCAGGAAGAATGCGGAAGTCCGGGCTCAGGACCTCGATCGATTCCGTCGCGTCGCGCTCCTCGAAGCCGACGCGCAGGGCCAGGCGCGCGTGCGCAGCGGGCAATGCCGGGACCTTCCAGAGGAAGCGGGCGGTGCAGGGCTTCAGCTCCGGCGTGACGCGGACCGGGAAGGTCTTGCCGCCGTCGAGCGACAGGACGATCTCGGCCTCGTCGATCTCGCGGTCCTTCGTCGCCGAGCCGTTGCAGAGCGGCGTCCACCGGACCTCGACGATCGAGCCCGGGGCCAGCGCCTCGCCCGATCCCGGGGAGAGGAAGCCGTCGCCGGCCAGCGCCCGCGATGCGGGGACGAGCGTGGCGAGAAACGTCACAAGGGCCGCAGAGCGCCAGCGCGCGGAGCGGGTCATGGACACAGTGGCCGGATCATATACCCGCCGTCAAGTATCACGGGTGCTGCTGGGGCGGGGTGTCGTAGGCCGTCTTGAGGGTCCCATCGGGGTTCAGCGGCCCGGGTCCGCAGATGTAGGCCTCGCCGATCTTACCCCCCCGGACCAGCACGGTGTCGGCGCCCTTGTAGACCGCCCAGGTCCGGAAGTACTCGGCATATTTCGGCTCGGGGACCACTCCCACGGGGTCCTGCTCGGGCTCGATCATCATGACGAACTTGCACACGCCGACCACCGACTCCGCATTCGTCGTCAACCGCACCTTGTACTGGCCCTTCGTCTGGGCGTCGGTCCAGGCCTGCTTCGCCGCCTGATTCTGGGCGCAGGCCGCCGCCACGACGACGAGCGCCCCGACGACCCCGAAGAAGCCGGGCCGTTTCGATCTCTTCATGCCGTCAGTATCGCATTTTCGGCTCACCGGGGCAGAAACGGGAGCAGGGCCGGGAACGCCGAACCCGCGAGGAGCAGGAGTCCCAGCAGCCCGAGATACACGCCGAAGGGACGAAGGCTGTGGGTCTTCAGGAACCGGATCAGCACTTCGATCGCGAAGTAGCCGACGAGGGCGGCCGCCAGGAATCCCGCCAGCAACAGCGACCCGCTCGCCGTCGGCCCCGGCGTCTTGCGCAGGTCGAGCAAAGCCTTCGCGCCCGCGCCGAGGATGATCGGCAGCGCGAGCAGAAACGAGAAGCGCGCGGCGTCGGGCCGTCCGAAGCGCCGGAGTTTTCCCGTCGCGATCGTGAAGCCGGACCGGGAGAAGCCGGCCATGAGGCCGGCCGCCGCCTGGGCAAGACCGATCCAGAGCCCGTCGCCGGCGTCGAGGTCCTCGAGGCGTCGCTCGACTCCCGGTCTCCTGTCCGACACGCCCTCGGCGAGAAAGAAGTACACGAACGCCACGAGCATCGAGGCGCCGATGAGGCCGACCGAGCGCATCGATTCGAAGCGCTTGAGCAGAAAGAGACCCGCCAGAACTCCCGGCACCGTTCCGATCGCCAGCGGCACGAGCATCGCGCGCCCCGCCGGATCGCGCGCCGGCTCCCCCTTTGCCCAGCGCACCGCCTCCAGGATCATCTGGGACAGCTCTCGCCGAGTGGCGACCATGAGCGCGGCCGCCGTCCCGAGGTGCAGCACGATGTCGAAGGACAGGGCCGTCTCGTCGTTGCGGATGCCCATGATCGCCTGCGCGAGAAAGAGGTGGGCCGTGGACGAAACCGGCACGAACTCGGTCAGCCCCTGGATGGCGCCGAGGATCAAGGCCTGGACGATCGACATCGACAGAGTGTAACCGGGCCGGGTGCGAGAGAGCGCGCCAGGCTTACGGCGTCTACGCCGCCGCTCTCTACGGGGCCCTCGGAGTCGCCCCGGCAAACGGAGGAACACCGACAAAATGTCGATCGAAGAAGCGGAGAGAATTGGCGGCCCCAACGGGAATCGAACCCGTGCTCCGGCCTTGAAAGAGCCGTGTCCTAACCGTTAGACGATGGGGCCGTCTCCGAACGGCAAAAATAACATGGCGCGCGACGGGCGCGGCGCGGCTGCCTGCCTACCGTTCCGGAGAATGCGGAGCGGGACGCGATCGCTGGCCGGGCATGGGTTCGCCGCCGGCGGATGGGCGAAAGGACTTCACCAGGAAAATTTCGAGCGCCAGCCGCCACCGCGCCTCGTCCTCGCGGCGGCACTCCCAGGCGATGACGCGGCCGGCGACCTCGAAGTCCAGGGTGGAGGGCCGCTCGGCGCTCTCGACCAGATAAAAGCGAGCGATCTCGTCGCGGGACAGCTCGCGGTCGAGGATCACCGCGCATGAGACGAGGCCCGGGCCGACCACGTCCACCTTCTCGCGCACGACTTCCGGGGGCCTTCCCGCAGGCATCGGACCCATGACCCTACCACAGCAGTCCCGGCGCGGTTTGACTTGGGCCGACCCCAAAAACATAATCCGCCCGCACCCCAATGCCCACGACAATCAAGAACATTCTCGTCGGGAAGGCGAGGGATCCGATGGATCCCCGCGTCTTTCACAGCGTCACGCTGGCCGCCTTCCTCGCGTGGGTCGGCCTCGGCGCCGACGGGCTGTCCTCCTCCGCCTACGGCCCGGAGGAAGCGTTCAAGGCACTCGGCTCCCACGCCTACCTCGCCGTCTTCCTCGCGCTGATGATCGCGGGCACCGTTCTCATCATCTCGGCCTGCTACAGCAAGGTGATCGAGCTCTTTCCCGGCGGCGGCGGCGGATACCTCGTCGCCACGAAGCTGCTCGGTCCGAGGTTTGGCGTCGTGTCGGGCTGCGCCCTCATCTTCGACTACGTCCTCACGATCTCGACGTCCGTGGCCGCGGGCGTCGACCAGATCTTCAGCGTCCTGCCGGAGTCGTGGCACGCCGGCCGCTTCCCCATGAAGTTCCTCGTCCTCGGCGTGCTGATCCTCCTGAACCTGCGCGGCGTCAAGGAGAGCGTCCAGATCCTCGTGCCGATCTTCCTCGTCTTCATCGGCACGCACTTCCTCATGATCCTCGTCGCGCTCGCGACGCACCTCACGCGCCTGCCCGGCGTCTACACGGGCGCGATTCGCGAAGCGAGCGCAACGGCCACGGCGATCGGGTTCATCCCCATGGTCTTCATCATGCTGCGCGCCTACTCCCTCGGCGCCGGCGCCTACACGGGGATCGAGGCCGTCTCGAACGGCGTGCAGATCCTGCGCGAGCCCAAGGTCCCCAACGCCAAGCGGACGATGGCCTACATGGCCGTCTCGCTCGCCTTCACGGCGTCCGGCATCATCCTCGGCTACCTCCTGACCGACTCCCGGCCGACCCCTTACCGCGTCATGAACGCGGTCCTCGCCGAAAAGGTCTTCGGGACCTGGGCGCTCGGGGGCTTCAGGGTCGGCCAGCTCCTGATCATCCTGACCCTCATCGCGGCGGGCGCGATTCTCTTCGTCGCGGCGCAGACCGGATTTCTCGACGGGCCCCGCATCCTCGCCAACATGGCGGTCGACTCGTGGGTGCCCCGCCGTTTCGCGCAGCTCTCCGACCGTCTCGTGACGAACAACGGCATCTGGCTGATGGGCCTGGCGGCCGTCGCGACGCTCTGGTACACGCACGGCTCCGTCTCGAGCCTGCTCGTCATGTACGCCATCAACGTCTTCGTGACGTTCAGCCTCACCTTGATCGGCATGACGCGGCACTGGCTCGAGGAGCGCGGCCGCGACGAAGCCTGGAAGAAGGGCCTCCTGCTCCACGGGGCCGGAGCGATCCTCTGCGTCGGGATCCTCATCATCACGGTCTACGAGAAGGCCTTCGAGGGCGGCTGGATGACGATCGTCGTCACGGCGCTTCTCGTCGGCCTCGCGTTCTCCATCAAGCGCCACTACCTGCGGGTGCGGGAGCAGCTGCGCCGCCTCGACGACCAGCTGCTGCACATCCCCCTGCGCAAGCACGAACTCGAGTTGGGCGAGATCCGGCGCGACGAGCCGGTGGCCGTGATGCTCGTCAACGGCTACTCCGGCCTCGGCGTTCACACCATCCTCTCGGTCCAGACGCTCTTTCCGCACCAGTACAAGAGCTACGTCTTCGTCTCGGTGGGCGTCATCGACTCGGCAATCTTCAAGGGCCAGGCGGAGGTCGAGGCCCTGAAGAGCGACACCGTCAAAGACCTCGAGCAATACGTGGACTACGCCCACCGCCTGGGCTTCAAGGCCGACTACCGGTTCGAGATCGGAACGGAGGCCGTCCAGTCGGTCGTCGAGCTCTGCGAGGAGGTTCGCAAGGAGTTCCCCCGCTCGATCTTCTATCTCGGCCAGCTCGTCTTCGAGAACGACCGCATCTACCACCGGTTCCTGCACAACGAGACGGCCTTCGCCATCCAGCGGCGCCTTCAGTTTGCGGGGCTCCAGGCGGTCGTGCTGCCGATCCGGGTTCTCGAGCCGAAGAAGAAGAAAGCGTCGTAGCTCGCCCTCTCCCGCTCCTGTCGCCCTCTCTCTATTCGGGCCTCAGTGCTCGCGTCATGAGGCGCTCGACGGCCTCGCGCGGAGGGACTCCTTCGTAAAGGACCTGCACGACCGCCTCGGCGATCGGCGCCTCGAAAGCGGCTCTGTTGGCCAGGCGCGGCACGGCCAGGCAGGTTCGCGCGCCCTCGGCCACCTCGGGCATCTCGATCAGCACGTCGGCGAGCTTGCGGCCCTTGCCCACCTGCTCGCCCACGAAACGGTTGCGCGACTGCTGGCCCGTGCAGGTGAGCATGAGATCGCCGATCCCCGCCAGCCCCTGGACCGTCCGATCCTGCCCCCCCTGAGACCGCACGATGCGGCCGATCTCGGCCAGGCCCCGTGTCACGAGCGCCGCCAGCGTGTTGGGACCGAAGCCGAGGCCCGAGACGATTCCGGCCGCGATCGCCACGACGTTCTTGAGCGCCCCGGCCAGCTCCACCCCGACCAGATCGTCCGAGCGATAGAGCCGGAAGGTCGGGCTCGACATCGACGCCTGCAGCACCTCCACGGCGGCCGCGTCCTTCGAGGCGATCACCGCCGCCGTGGGGTCGCCCCGAGCGACCCCTTCGGCGAATGTGGGGCCCGACAGCGCCGCGACGGCGGCCTCGGGGTACTGCTCGAGGAGGATCTCCGACATCCGCTTCAGCGTCTCCGGCTCGATGCCCTTCCCGGTCGAGACGAGGCGCAGGCCCGCTCCCGATCCCTTCGGCGACAGCGCGATCAGGGGCCGCAGCGACGCGCAGGGAACCGCCACGAGGAGCGTCTGCCCGAACGCAAAGGCTTCTCCCAGGTCGGCGGTCACCCGCGTCGCCGGCGGGATCGGATAGCCCATCAGGCGGCGGGGATGTCGGCCTTCGGCCTCGATGCGCGCGGCGACCTCGGGGTCCCTGCCCCACAACAGGACGTCGTGCCCCGACCGCGACAGCTCGATCGCGAGCGCCGTCCCCCATGACCCCGCCCCGAGAATCGCGACGCGGTCTTTCATTTCTGTCCCAGCTTTCGCTCGGTCCCGCCGGCCAGCCGCCTGAGATTCTCCCGGTGTTTCACGACGACGAGCACGGCCGTGGCCGCGGCCGCGACGACGACCGCGCCGCTCGCGTGAAAGAGCCCGCCGGCGACGGGCGGCAGCAGAACCATTCCGAGCACCGAACCGAGCGAAACGTAACGCGTGACCGCCACGGTCACGACGAAGACGGCCACGGACACGAGCGTCGGCAGCGGCGCGAGGACCCCGAAGGCCCCGACGGCCGTCGCGACACCCTTGCCGCCGCGGAAGCCGTAGTACAGCGGAAACACGTGACCGAGGACGGCCGCGAAAGCCGCCGCCGCCGCGTACCGCGGGTCGGCCGTCGCGAGGCGCACGATCAGGACCGCGGCGGCGCCCTTGGCGATGTCGAGAGCGGCGACCGCGAGCGCGAGCCCTTTGCCATGCGACCGGAGCACGTTGGTCGCGCCGGCGTTGCCCGATCCCTCCGCGCGGATGTCCTTGCCCGTCGCGCGGCGCACCAGCAGCACCGCGAAGGAGAGCGACCCGAGGAGGTAGCCCACTGCGACGAGCAGTGCCGCCAGCGGATTCAAGCTCGCGCCTCGGCGGAGGCGCCCGCGGCCGCCCACTCGCGCACCGGCGTGTGGACGGCTCCCGCCGGATCGAGCCGGCTCCGGTACAGGACGAGCGACCGCACGCGCCAGGCCGGGAAGGCCCACGCCCGAGCGGCCTCGTAGAACGACTCCACCGCGGCCGGGGGCCACGGGTCGCGCAGGCGAGCCAGCGTGACGTGCGGCCGGAACGGGCGGTCTTCCGGGAGACATCCGATCGACCTGGCCGCGTCGTCGGCCGCCCGAGCCACGGCCCCGAGCGTTGCCTCCGCGGCCTCCGGTTCGAAACCGATCGCGAGGACCCGGGCCCGGCCGGGCGACGGAAAGGCGACAGGCCCGGCGCTCGGAATCGCGCCCTCGCTCAGGACGCAAGCGCAAGGCCCGATGCCTTCCGCAAAGCGCGCCGCAGCCTCCTCGGTGACCTCGCCCAAGAACCTCAGCGTCAGGTGCCAGCTCTCGTGCCGGGTCCATGCCGCGCGAGGCAGCCGCGCCTTCATCCGCGCCGTGAATTCTCCGGCGCTCTCGACCCAGGCCGGGTCGGCCGGAACCGCCAGGAACGCCCTCACGCTTCCTCTCCCGCGAGGTGGCGCCGGAGCAGCTCGAGGGCCTGGACGGACGCCGCGCGGCGAATGACGGCGCGGTCGCCGATGAAGAGCCGCTTCTTCGCGAGGCTCGCGCCGGCGCGCACGGCCAGGCCGAAATACACCGTGCCGACCGGCTTCTCGGCCGAACCGCCGTCGGGCCCCGCAATCCCCGTCACGGACACCGCGACGTCCGCGTCGAAGCGCTCCTGCGCCCCGCGCGCCATGGCGAGCGCGGTCGGCTCGGACACGGCTCCGGATTCCCGCAGCACCGCGGGCTCGACGCCGAGGAGGCCCTCCTTCGCCGCGTTCGCATACGTGACGACCGCGCCCAGGAAGTACTCGCTCGAGCCTGCCACGTCCGTCACGAGCGAGGCGACCATCCCTCCCGTGCAGGACTCGGCAAACGCCACCGTCTTGCGGCGCTCCTTGAGCAAACGGCCGACGACGCGTGCCAGGTCCTCGGCGTCTTCTCCGAAGATGCGCGACCCGAGAACGGCCCGGAAGTCCGCCTCCATGGCGGCGAGCTTTGCGTCCGCCGCGGCCGGCTGACCGCGCACCGCCAGGTGCAGCTGGACTTCGCCGGGCGAGGCGAGGATTGTGACCGGGTCGTCCTTCCACTTCGCGTAGACCGGGGCGACGAGCTCCTCGACGGCCGACTCGCCCATCCCGGCGATCCGGAGAACCCGCCGGCGGCCGACGACTCCGCCCGCGCGTTCGCCGAGGACGGGAAGGACGCTCTCCTCCATGATTTCGCGCATCTCCGACGGCACCCCCGGCAGGATGACGATCTCGACTCCCCCGCGCTTTGCCCAGAAGCCGGGCGCCGTTCCCCTCGGGTTCTCGAGGACCCGCGCCCCGACGATGAAATCGGCCTGCTTGGCGTTGCACGCCGGCATCTCGAAGCCGCGCCGGGCAAAGCGCTGCCGCATCTTTTCGAGAAAGTCCGCGTTCCGGACGAGGGGCGCTCCGAGCCAGGCCGCGATGGCAGCGACCGTCACGTCGTCGGCCGTTGGACCGAGGCCGCCCGTCGTCAAGATGTAGCGGGCCGAGCGTGCCATGAACGACAGCTCCTCGCCGAGCAGCGCCGGATCATCCCCGACCACGGACTTGCGGACGACCTGAATGCCCAGCTCCTCGAGGCGGGCCGAAAGCCAGAGGGAGTTCGTGTCCTGTCGCAGCGGGCCGAGCATCTCGCTGCCGATCGCGACGATGGCCGCCGTCGCCGGCCCGGGCTCGGCGCTCACGACGGCTTCGAAGCGGGGCTGTCCGCCTCCTCCGAGAGCTTCGCCCACTCCTCGACGAGGGCGTCGAGCTCTTCTTTCTTCCCCGCCTTGCGCTTCGACAGCTCGTTGGCGGCCACGGGGCCCAGCGTCAGCGCTTCTTCCCAGAGGCGAGTCTCGAGCGACTCCACTTCCGTCTCGAGCGCCGCGATCTTCTCCTCGAGCGTCTTGATTCGCCGGCGCTTCCTGGCGGCTTCCTTGTCCCGGTCGTCCGCGGTTTCGGCGCGCTTTGCGGCCGGCGGAGCGGCCTTCGCGGAAGGCGCCGGTGGTTTTGCCGCGGGCGCGCGCCCCGACGCCGACACGGCCCCCGAACCGGCCGCCGGCCACGGAGGCTCGGGCCGGCGCCGCCGCTCGGCGCGTTCGTCCGCCGTGTCCGAGTAGTTGCCGTCCATGAGCACCGCGCGGCCGTCGCGCAGGTCGATCACGCGGGTCGCGAGTCGGTCGATGAACGCGCGGTCGTGGGAGACGAAGACGATCGATCCCGGAAAATCCTCGAGTGACTCCTCGAGCGCCTCGCGCGAGTCGAGGTCGAGGTGGTTCGTCGGCTCGTCGAGGAGGAGCAGGTTGTGCCGCTGCTTCATGACGACGGCGAGCGTCAGGCGGCCCTTCTCGCCGCCCGACAGTCCGTCGATCTGGGAGAACACGTCGTCTCCCCGGAAGGCGAAACGGGCGAGATAGTTGCGGATCGCTCCCTCGGTCTCGTTCGGATGCTCGTCCCACACGGCGTCGATCGCCCGCCGCTTCGGGTCGAGGTCGCGCAACTCCTGGTCGTAGTACCCGATCGAGACGTCGTGGCCCGTCGTGGCCGTCCCCGAGAGCGGCGCCAGCCGGCCGGCCAGCGTCTTCAGGAGCGTCGACTTTCCCGTGCCGTTGTCTCCCAGGATCGCGAGGCGCTCGCCGCGCAGCAGCTCGAAAGAGACGCGCCGCACGATGGGCGCGCCGGCGGCATACCCGGAGTCGAGATCCCTGGCGCGCAGGAAGATCCGCCCCCCGATTCGGGCCGAGTCGAAGCGGAAGTCGACGAGCGTCGTGTCGCCCTCGGGTTTCTCGATCCGCTCGACGCGGGCGAGCTTCGTTCTCCGGCCCTTGGCCTGGCGGGAGTTGACGCCGGCGATGTTGCGCCGGATGTATTCCTGCTCCTTGTCGATGAACTCCTGCTGTTTCTCGAAGGCGCGCGTCGCCGTCAGGAGGCGCTCGGCCTTCTGGGTCTTGTACGCCGAGTAGCCGCCCGAGTAGGCCGTCAGCCGGCCATTCTCGAGATCGACGATCTCCTCGGCCACACGGTCGAGGAATCGCCGATCGTGGGTGACGACGAGGTAGGCCCTGCGGGATTTGGCGAGGTACTCCTCGAGAAACTCGACGGCCTGGAAGTCGAGGTGGTTCGTCGGCTCGTCGAGCAGGAGGACGTCCGGGGACGACAGGATCGCGCGGGCCAGCATCGCCCTGTTCTTCTGCCCGCCCGAGAGCTCGGAGAGCGGCCTCTCGAAGTCCGCCTTGTCGAAGCCGAGGCCCGTCAGCGCCTTGTCGACCTCGGCCACCATGTCGTACCCGCCTTCGTTCTCGAACCGGTGGGAGAGCGCGTCGTACTTGTCGTGGATGGCGGCCGAGTCCTCCCCCTCCGCCATCCGGTGCTCGAGGCTGCGCAGCTCCGACTCGATCGCGTGCAGGTGCGCGAAGGCGCCCGCCACGAAGTCGTGCAGCCTCTCGTCGAAATCGGCGGGCAGCGCCTGGTCCACGGTCGCGATGCGAACCGCGTTGGCCTTGATGAATTCGCCGGCGTCCGGCTCCTCCCGGCCGAGGGCGATGCGCAGGAGGGTGGTTTTGCCCGCGCCGTTGCGGCCGATGAGGCCGACCTTTTCGCCGGGGTTGTGTTGCCACGTGGCGTCCCGCAGGACCACCTTGGGACCGTAGCTCTTGCGGACGCGGTCGAAGCGGTACAGCACGGCGCGATTCTAAGCGAGGGGCGGGCGGGGCGTCAGAAGCCGGCCCGGGACGCGTGGTAGCGGCGCCCGCGCCACCGCACCTCGCGGCGCAGGAACCGCCACACGAAGGAGCGGGCCATCATCGTCGCCCACACCACCGCCGTCAGGGGCTGGGTCACGGACGCCCACATCGGATAGCCGAGCAGCAGCGCGAGGCCGCCGCGCGCCAGCACCGCCGCCGCGACGGCAACGGCCGCCCACGCGACGTCCCGGCCGGGCAGCGGAATTCGCGCGAGGCTCGCCAGGAGCGCGAGGACCGGCACCGTCGACGCCACGAACGTGAAGGCCGTCGACAGGGCCAGGAACGCTCCCAGCCAGCCCTCGAACGCGTACGCGATGTTCTTCGTGAAGCCGTCGAAGATCTCGCGAAAGCCCCGGTACATCCGCAGCCGCACCTGGTCGTCGGCCAGAACCATGCGGCATCGCCCGCCGGCCCGGCGCACACGGATCGCGAGGTGGATGTCGTCGATCACCGAGCCGCGCAGCGCCTCGTGGCCTCCGGCCGCCCGGTAGGCGGCTCTGCGCACGAGGATGCCGGCGCCCCCGCCGGCGGCAAACCGCCGCTGCCAGTCCGAGTTGATGAGGAAGGCCGGCCCGAAGAAGTAGGAGATCGGGATGTACGGCATCAGGACGTTTTCCCAGAAACCCCGCATCTCGAGCCTCGGAAAGAACGCCAGCAGATCGAGGCCTCGCGCGTCCAGGAGCGCGACCGCCCGCGACACGGCGTCCGGCGCGTAGATGACGTCGGCGTCGGCAAAGAGCAGGAGATCGCCCCGGGCTCGGTCGGCCCCCTGGAAGAGCGCATGAGGCTTGCCGAGCCAGCCCGCCGGAGGCTCGACGCCCCGCACGACCGTGAGCCTCGGGTCCTCCGCGTGGAGGCGGGCGAGAATCCCCGCGGTGCCGTCGGTCGACCGGTCCTCGACCACGATCACCTCGACGCCTGGATAGTCCTGAGCGAGGTGGGACCGCACTCCATGCTCGATCCCGCGCTCCTCGTTGCGAGCGGGAATCACGATCGAGACGAGCGGGGCGCCAGGCGCCGGGGGCCGGGCCGGCGCGAGACGCCAGATGGTGACGGCATTGATCCAGAGAAGAACGAGGCAGACCAGGCCGAGCGCGGCCGAGGCGACCAGGGTCGCGTGCAGGAGGGCTAGGACAGCGGGACCTTCTGCCGCGCATCCGCGCGGTACGGCGAATTCGGGTAGTCGGTGATGAGGCGCTGGTACGTCGCGCGCGCGTCCGCCGGCGAGCCGCTCTGCTCGTAGATGCTCGCGAGGGTGAAGAGCAGAGCGTCCTTGGGCGCCGCCGACGTGGGCGACTCGATGGCGCGCTTCAAGCGATCGATCGCCTCGGTGGTCTTGCCTTCCGCGGCGAGCGACTTCGCGGCGTCGATCTCGGCCGCCGCGGCGCTCTCGGAGCGCGCCTGCCGCGCCGCCTTCTCGAACACGTCCACCGACTGGCCCGGCTTATCGGCGCCGTTGGCCGCGAGGATGACCTGGGCCGCGCGGCCCGAGTTCGTCGAGCCGTGGTCGGCTGCCCTCTGCAGCAGCTTCTCCGCCTGGGCGCGGCGCTCCGCCGCCGAGGCGAACGTCTTCGGCGCTCCCGGCTGCTCCGAGGCGAGAGGGGTGTCGAGGACCGCGAGCGCCTCCGACAGGGACCTGCCCGCCGACCGCTCGAGCCAGGCCCGGTAGAGAAAGAAGCCGCCCACCAGGGCGCCGATCGCGATCGCGACCGCAACGATCTCCGTGACGCCCCGGCGATGGCCGGTGACGTAGTCCACCGTCTTGCCCACTGTCTCGGCAAGCTCGTTGCGTTTGAGGTCCTGGCGGCGCATCTTTTGGGTCATTAGGGCTCGTTCTCCAAAAACGGCGCATTATCTCCGAGCGGAGAGACCCCGTCAAACCCGATCGGCGA